>Ga0181596_10004661_pt1 | contig 12330 bp, 7 predicted proteins | sample 041ome_6_FD_148655 | JGI IMG/M metagenome (GOLD analysis project Ga0181596, IMG submission 148655) | Coastal salt marsh microbial communities from the Groves Creek Marsh, Skidaway Island, Georgia - 041402US metaG (spades assembly) | ecosystem: Environmental > Aquatic > Marine > Intertidal zone >... | reverse complement strand
TGGTGTATTACTTTCACTTACAGATACGTAATTATGCATTTGTCGGCGCCCTCCACTGCCCTTTGCACTTAATTCATCAGGAGTTAAATCATAAAACGTAAATGATTCAGACATTATATTATCTTTAATATCATTAAAACTATATGAATTGGGTTCTCCATTTTGCTTTACTTCTTTACTTTGGCTACTAATAATATCGGGGTGTAAATATTCAATAATTTGATCACCTAAAACCATTTTATAATTTTCTTTCACTTTTAAAAGGGCTGGAACACTTACTAAATTGGGCGGCATAATCACTTTTTTTCCATTATTTAACAAGATAAAATTTTGATTTGTTTGATGGTCTAAATAACGATTATCAATGCAAATAAAACTAACTTTTTCTTTTACTTGCGTTTTCGATAATACTTGGAGTATTTTTTTACAATGCTTACAATGATTGCTATAATATAATATATCCATTAAACTATATTATATTAATTATTTATTATTTTAACACATTTATACCAGTGTATATTTAAAGGGCGGCAGAGCACATTGAGAATAAAAGGCGGTTCTGGAAGTATACAATTAAGTATGCGAATCCACCCATGAAAATAGCTCCGAAAGCACCTTTCATATTTTCCTTACCTGTTAAAAGAAGGTAAGTGGATGAAAGAGCAACGATCACAAAGAAAATGAAGGAAATGACAGATAAGTAGTAAAAGAAGAGACAATATTCTTCTCCAAGGGGTGCGAACAAAGTATCGTGTAAAGATGACATTATAAAATATAAGTATAAAAAAATGCTAAATAATATATATATAGTATAATAATATATGAACAGTGAAATTACATGGAAAGTAATTAATTCGCAATTCAAAGACAATTATCAATATTTAGTTCGTCATCACATTGAATCTTATAATCATTTTTTCAATGATCAAATATTTCAGATTTTCAAAGAAAATAATCCCTTGTTTTTAGGTAGTGATTACAACCAAAAAACACAACAATTTAAAAATCAGTGTGTTATGTACTTTGGTGGCAAAGATGGTAGTAAAATATATTTTGGGAAACCAACCATTTACGATGGTAAGGATAATTTTCACAATATGTATCCAAATGAAGCCCGTTTAAGAAATATGAATTACGCTATGACTATTCATTATGATGTCGAAGTTGAATTTATTACTATATTAGACGAAACGGAACTTAAGGGAGGTCACAGCAATGAGTTTTCATCCTTTTCTAAAATTAATATGAAAAATATCGATGATGCAATGAATAAATTCAAAATGGAGGGTGGTGTTAAAGCATCTAAACGTAAGAATCAAGACGATGTTGAAATGACAACATCTGAAAGCAATGAGTTAAAAGAAACATACAGTAGTGACGGTAAAGTATTAAAACGCATAATGACACTAAAAAAAATGTATTTAGGTAAGTTTCCTATTATGTTGCAATCTGATTTTTGCATACTACGTGGATTGTCAAGAGAAACCAGGTTCTCAATGGGCGAATGTAAAAATGATATTGGTGGATATTTCATTGTAGATGGTAAGGAAAAAACAGTTGTTTGTCAAGAAAAATTCGCAGATAATATGTTATATATTCACGAAGCCAACGATGATACTTATTTGTATAAGGCGGAAATACGCTCTATATCTGAAAATGTATCGAAACCTATGCGAAATATGTTTGTTGGTGTAGTTGCTCCCGACAGTAAGTATAAAAATAAAAACATCGTTGTAAACATTCCCAATGTGCGAAAACCAATGCCATTATTTATTGTGTTTCGAGCATTAGGAATTATTAGTGATAAAAGTATTATTACACATTGTTTATGTAATCTCGAGAAATACGATTCTTATTTACAATATTTCGAATCAAGTGTATATGATGCGTGTTCTATTATGACGCAACAAGCAGCCATTAAATATATTGCCACATTTACTAAATGGAAAACGACGGAATATACTATGGAAATTCTAAGTGACTATTTTTTACCTCACATTGGTGAAAATAATTATAAATCAAAAGCGTTGTTTTTGGGCCACATGGTGAAATCATTATTGGATTGTTATAGTGGAAATAAAAAAGATGTTGACCGCGATAGTTTTAAATATAAACGTATTGAAACAGCGGGTTCGTTAATGTATGATTTGTTTCGCGAGTATTATATTATGCAATTGAGAACCATTCATCTTGAATTTGAAAAACGGTTGTTATTAAATCAATCGCTGTATGAAAATAATTTAATTGGTCTTGTAAATCAGTTTTATGTACAGATTTTTTCCGACCGCGTTGTTGAATCTGGATTCAAAAAGGGGTTTAAAGGAAATTGGGGTGCAACGGCACATACAAAACGCATTGGTGTATTACAAGAACTTAATTATTTGACACACGCATCAATGTTGAGTCATTTACGTAAAACAAATCTTCATATGGATTCTGGGGCAAAAGTGGTGGGTCCTCGTGTATTGCACGGAAGTCATTGGGGATTTTTTGACCCGATTGATACCCCAGATGGTGGAAATATTGGTCTTCATAAACACATGTCAATCAGTGCATATGTTACTAGAGGAATTAGTAGAACACACATTATTAATTGGTTAAATGAAAATACAAAAATAGAACTGATTGAAAATGTGTTTTTATCACACATAGATAAATTTACCAAGGTATTTGTAAATGGTTATATGCACGGTATTGTAAAGAAACCATATGAATTAATAGATACATTTAAAATACATAGACGCAATGGTCTTATTCCCATTTATACAAGTATAAATTTTGAATTAACAGACAATTTGATTAACATTTATTGTGATGGAGGTCGCATTTGTAGACCCATTTTTTATAAAGATGGGAAAAATATGTCATTCGAAAATAAATCCACATTGGCGGCCATAGAAAAAGGCACTTATAAATGGAACGATTTAATCACTGGTTTTAATGAGAAGAAAATAGAAAATTATCATCCAAACGATTACAATATGTATTCAATGGAAACTTTATATGGATTGAGTAGTTCTCCAACAAAATTACAAAGTTTTATAGATAACAAGGGTGTTATTGATTATATTGATAATAGTGAAAGCGATAGTGCGATGATCGCATTAAAATACGAAGATTATTTGGCAAATAAAGACAAATATACACATATGGAAATCCACGAATCTCTTATTTTGGGTGTAATGTGTAACTTAATACCTTATCCTGAAAATAATCCCGCAACACGTAATTCTTTCTCGTGCGGTCAAAGCAAACAAGCAACTTCATTGGTTCATACGAATTATCAGTTGCGAATGGATAAAAGTAATATAATATTAAACAACGGTCAAATTCCTCTTGTTAAAACACGTTATATGGAACATATTAATAATGAAGAGAACGTATATGGCGTAAACACAATGGTGGCAATTATGACTTATACTTCATATAACGTAGAAGATGCTGTTCTTGTCAACGAAGGTTCTCTACAAAGAGGTATGTTTAATACCACATACTTTTCTACCTATAGTAGCCATGAAGAAAGTGAAATGTCAAATGGAGAAACTATTTCAAAAGTTTTTACAAATATAGAGAACGACCCCACAGTTATGAATCTAAAAGCCGGTTATGATTATAGTTTTTTGGATGCAAATGGTGTTGTAAAAGAAGGAACACAGTTAAATGAGAAAGTCATACTTATTGGTAATGCAGTGTCCAATTCTTCCGAACCTGGTATAAAAATGGATAATTCTACTAAAACGAAAAAGGGGCAACTTGGTATTGTCGACAAAACATACATTACTGAAGGCGAAGAGGGTAAACGTTTGTGTAAAATTCGCGTTCGTGAAACACGTATTCCTAATTTGGGTGATAAATTTGCGTCTCGCGCTGGACAAAAAGGTACTGTCGGATTAGTCATTCCCGAAGAAAATATGCCATTTATGAAAAATGGTATGCGTCCCGATATTATTGTCAATCCTCACGCTCTTCCATCTCGAATGACAATAGGTCAATTAGTGGAAACAATTACTGGTAAAGCGTCTGCTCATTATGGTGGTTTTGGAGACAGTACCGCATTTATAAACAAGGGTTCAAAAATTAAAGTAATGGGAAATATGTTAAACAAAGCAGGTTATCACAGTTCGGGAAATGAAATACTTTATAATGGTATGACTGGAGAACAATTGGAAAGTGAAATATTTATGGGTCCAACTTATTATATGCGCTTGAAACATATGGTAAAAGATAAAATCAACTTTCGTGCGCTTGGTCCTCGTAATGTATTAACCCGACAACCTGTTTCTGGGCGCGCTAATGATGGTGGATTGCGCATAGGAGAAATGGAACGTGATGGTGTTATTTCACACGGTGCATCTGCATTTTTAAAGGATTCTATGATGACACGCGGTGATAAATATAAATTTGCAGTATGTAATCAAAGTGGTTTGGTTGCCATTTATAATCCAGATAAAAAACTCTTCTTCAGTCCTCTATTGGATGGTCCATTGAAATATACGGGTTCTCTTGCAGAAGATAATTTGCGCATTGAAAATGTCACACAACACGGTCGAGATTTTAGTGTAATTAGTGTTCCTTATACTTTCAAATTATTGTTTCAAGAATTGCAAGCAATCAATGTTCAAATGCGTATTATTACAGAAGACAATATTTCACATATTGAGAACATGCATTATTCAAATAATATTAAAAACATTATGCAAAGTGAAAATGACGATATTAAAGAACTTATTAAAGAACTCATTGATGGTTCTAACGCGAAGAAATTTCAACAAAAGAAATTACAATCCACACCTCAAGAAGAAAAAGACGATCGCAGAGAAAAGGAAATCGAAAAAGAAGACAAAGATTTTGAAGTCGATGAACTATTTAGACGTATATACAAGAGAAAATATCCAGAAGCAGACGAAAGACACATTAAAGACGCGTATAGTATCTTTTTAAAAGATGGAATTATAACAAAACCCATTTTAATACCACGTTCCCCAGAAGACACACCTCCGGGTCCAACTACACCACCTGGAACGCCACCTGGTACACCACCCGATACGCCACCCGCAACAGAAGATTCTTATTATGTGCCAGCAACACCAGAGGATTATGAGCGTCTTCCTTCTCCAGAAAAACGTTCTATTACTGATTTGGATAGTCCTCCGTTTGCACCTGATTTGGATAGCCCTCCATTTGCTCCCGATGTGAACGATGAAGATTTTACAACTAAATATGAAAAAGGCGATAAAGTGAATTTCAGGGGTGATTTTAAAACGGATAGAGTATGGAGTATCAAAAATGTAAGCAAAAAATTCATTACTATTGAAACTGAAGACCAACAGGGATTAGATGAAAACAATTATGTTAAAGTTGTTACGCCATTAGACATAAGTAAATTAAAAACCATACCGCATAATGAACCTCATTCTCAACCGTTAACACCGATTTCATCATTGGAAAATAGTAATCAGCCAATGTCGGGGGGAGCGCCTCCCGCAATTAATTTTGCACCAGTATTTAATATGAATGGAGGAAAAGGAGATGTGGAAATTGGTGCTGATACGTCTGCAAAAATACCAATGAACATATTACACGGAAGTGGAGAACCTGTTCAACAAGAAAGTAATACTGTATTATCCGGTGGTCATGATGAAAAAGAGTTTTCCACAAATGATTTGACAAAAAATGCTTTTACAATTAAAAAAGTAGATTAATACAATAAATAACAATTAAAAATTGATTGATTTAGAAAATTCATAATAGTATTATATATTAGTATGAATAATTCCAGTGATAAAATTCGCGCCATTTACAAATCTCGTTCAACATTGTTAGAATTGTTGGACGCGCAAGGATACGAAGTTGAAGATTATGTTGAGTTCAGTTTAAATGAAGTCGATGCTATGTTTAATAATGACCAGTTAGATATGCTTTTAACACATAAAGATAATGGAAAAAAAACATATATTAAATATTACACAAATGGAGGCCAATTGCATGTGCGCAAAATGACCGAGATGATAGACGAACTATATAACATTGAAAATGTATTGAATAAAGATGACGATTTTATTATTATTTATGAAGATGACCCTAATGATACCGTTGTAACAAATTTGAAATATTTGTATGATAATGAAGGTATATTTATTGTGGTGCATAATATTAAGCGATTGCAATTTAATATTTTAGAACATAGTTTAGTACCTGAATCTAGAAAACTTAATGCCGTCGAAACAAGCGATTTAATGAAAAAATATAATTTAAGCAAACTATCACAACTTCCCGAAGTTTCACGTTTTGACCCCCAATCCTTGGCAATGTGTTTAAGACCCGGACAAGTATGTGAATATAAGCGGCAAAGTAATACAGCAATTACTACTAATTATTATCGTGTATGTGTATAAATTTATATATACAATATATAAATGACAGATAAACCAAGTTTAAGACAATATAATCCATATAGTTTTTTTTACATTAGTGCAATTGAAAATGAATATATGCCAACGGATGCAAGTTGTAATAGATTAAATGGTAAAGCAATGGAAGAAATAATAGAAAAAGCAAACCTTTATATATTGGATAAAGGTTGGTGGGAACAACATACTACTGATAATTCATTACCATTAAATATAACAACTACTCAAGAGCTAGAAACACTAATCACAGAAATCAATACTAAAAAAAACAATGACCCTAATTTTGTTATCCCTATATTTGTAAATGAATATAATGCTCTAACAGATGATATTCAGAAATTTAATTATAACGACTGTTTTGAATTAGGTTCAAATGATGATATTATTGCCAACGAAGATATTATTAAACGTTGTTTAAATGCTAGTTTGTGCAGAAATCGTGACAGATCAAAAGATTATTCTGAAAAAATGAATCGCGATGGTTCATCCATACAGCGATATAATGATGTAAAAAGTGAGTTTAATGAAGAATTTATGAACTCTATTAATTTAATACTTGGTTCACTTATTTTAGGGGGATTAATATTTAAGCAATATTACAGCAAATAATAATATGGATATATTTTATATTATTATAAATGTCTAACTATACAGTTGAGAAATGTACACAAAATAACAAAAATAAAAGTGTGGACGAAATTTCACCCGCAGAATGTATGCATTTAATAGATTATGTTCCAACAATTGACATAAAATTATATGATGAAAGTAATAATGAAATCACAGAAAATTTTGGCGAGAAAGAATTAAATATTAAACCATCAATGAATTTTAATAAAGGCCTTCCACATACTGAAATGGCGTCGATTCAAGCAAAAGACCGTATTAATAATAAATATGTGTTTTCTATTGTTCGCACTGGCGCTGAAGGATATAATGAGGAAAATCCTCTAAGTATCAAGAAACACTTGTCTGGTTGGGAAAATCATCGTTCAATTACACCTTTAGCCAGTTCTACTGATAATGTACCAATCACATATAGTTTAGATGGTGTAGGAAGTTTAAAATTAAATAACCCCCTTATTATAGATAAGTTTACATTTAAAGTTACTAAAAATGATAGTCGCCGCATTGGTGCTATTAAATTCCACGTAAATGGTGAAGGTTACGATAATACTTCTTCCGTTACATATAGTAAAGACCCTCAAACAACTCGCCCCGTTAAAGCCCGCATTGATTTTAATATTTCTTATAAAGACGTAAATGTTAAGATTAATTTTCAAAATCCTCAATGTTTAGGTTATTTAAGCAACAAAAATGATTGGAAATGTGTTCACAGAACTACTGGCGCAGTAAATGATATTTACTTTATGGATAGAGACGGAAACAAATATAGTAAAAATGAAACCGACAAAAAGACAATTAATACAAATAGCGATGGTTGGAGAAATCATTTTGGTGGCGAAGAATTTAATTTTACTATTCCCGCAAATACCGATTTAAATAAATTCAAAATTGATATAGGTAATGATGGTATGGCATTGGACCGAATTGCGGCAGAATCAGTTGGTTCAACATATTGGGATCCTAGTGTATCTTGGTGGAGACGCAGTTTGATTTATCCTGGAAAAACACATACACGTAATGATATTACAAAGAAACACGTAGATAATATGAAAAAATGGCAACCAAATAATGCCGCAAATTGTAAACCCATGTCCGACGTATTAGGACAAAAACCATATTTCGAAATGCTTAAGGAAAACACATTTGATGGTACAGGAAAAAGTGACATTAAAATAGACAATAATAAATTTAAATGTGTTAAAGACCGCCGAGAACGTGCTTTCGAATTAGAAATTAATACTACTTCCAAAGAAAATGTTATGGTGTTGATGTCCACTGGTAAAGCAAGAAAATACAAGTGTTTTAATATTCGCCTTATTAATGGAAAAGTTGCAGTGATGGGTTACAACTATGATTTTACATTTGGTTCTAGCCGTTATGGTGATCTTCGCGACGGTAATTGGCACAAAATAGCGATTGTCTACACAAAACATTTACCTTCACCATATGACCATTGGTGGTCACAATATAATAATAATAAAAACCGTTATTGTGTTATTTTATATATTGATGGACATTTAAAAGACATTAAGTGGGATAAAAAATCGTTTGATACAGAAGGAGATAATAATTATTTAGGTGTTTCGAATCATAAAGGTTCGGAATCTCGTTATATTGGTAAAATGAAAAACGTTAAATTTTACAAAGTTGCAAAAGATTTCAATTATCAATGTAAAGCTTGGTTCAGATATCCTTGGTGGATTAAAAACAAAACACAGGAAGTGGGTTGGGGTAATTGGTGGTGGGAAAGAAAAATGAAACGTCTGGTTGAGCGCGATGTGCCTCAAAGAGCTATTGTGCGCTTTGTAGATGACAATAATACCACACTTGCCAGTAGTTATATTGATATTATTGAGAATCCTGATGGAAATACTTCTCATCGTTGCGAAGTTATGATTACTGACTTCCCCGCAAGTGTTAATGTAAAAGGTATTGTAATTGAATATCACAATTTATTAAATATTAGCAATATTACGGCAAATATTATTCCTACAAGTAGTGGTTTTACATCTGTTAACAATATTTCATGCACAAAAACTGGTGAAGAAACCGACAGTGCTTACAGTGAACATTGGAAAAAAATCACGTGTGATTTGTCTAGTAAAATAAATATAACACCTATAATATTGGATGACCCTACAGAAGCAATTATTACAATAGTTCCAAAAGTACCCATAAATATGTATCAATACGGTATGGTAAACGCAAATTATTTATCTACATTATACAGTAACAGCCAAAAAGACCCGTCAATGAAAGATGATATTGGTTTAACAGAAAACATTGATGATTTTTATCAAGACAATAATGAACAAAAAATGCCGGCACCAGAAAGTAATGAAAATAATGTTGATGGATTTTCTAATTATTTTGAAGCTTTTAACTCAAAAGTAGAAGGTTTTACTGGATTTACTACAGGCGGAGATGCAAAACAATCAGATATTAAGAAATTACACAACGATGTTGTTAAACAACGTTCCACAATGGATCAACAATTGGCCGAATTAAATAAAGAAAAAAATAGTGTTTATCAAGAGCAAAAGAAACGTTATGATCGTACAATGTTTGGAGGAATAGTTATGTCTATTTTAGCAACATCATTGGCATATTATACATTTACTGAAATATAAAAAAATAACATAATAATCTATAATATGTTATTTGAAGCATTTAACTCAAAAGTAGAAGGTTTTACTGGATTTACTACAGGCGGAGATGCAAAACAATCAGCTATTAAAAATTTACACAACGATGTTGTTAAGAAACGTTCCACAATGGATCAACAATTGGCCGAATTAAATAAAGAACATAATTCATTTTATCAAGAACAAAAAAAACGTTATGACCGTACAATGTTTGCCGGTATATTTTTATCTATACTTGGAGCAAGTGTGGGCTATTATGTAATCCAGCATGTATAATATATATATATCATATCATTATATATGATATATTTAAAAAACACTCCTCTTGAATTCGATTTTCAATATGAATTATCTTTTGTTTTAGTACCATTTATTGCAATATGTTATTATTTTTATGATTTTTTGCGACCAATGTTTTTTCATCATTTAACTTGCATTGGTTTATATGGCGCATATGACAATATTTTAAAACAAACTAGTCATGGTTATTTATTTACATTTGGTACAATAATTGCTCATTTATCTTTATGTTTGGCATTAATTGATATTAATAAATATGGAAAATATAACTATATTTCATTTTTATTACTTATTTTAGCAAATATTATTATTATTTTTTTACCATATTGGCCATACAAAATAAATCGTACAAACACAATGTATATTTATAACGGAATTTATTTTACTCAAATGTTAATTTATTTTATTATGAATTAATCTTAAAAATATATAACATAATATACTATATTTATGGACATAATTGATTTAATACCATCTGATATTAGTTTTAATCGTTCATCAAATTTACAAGCAATAGATAGTAAATATACGTATGATTTAAGTTTTTCTAGTGATGATGGACCAAATATTGGCGCACATGCATTTACCGCGGATGGATATTGGCAATCTGGAAAAACTATTGATATGCCAGCCAAAGAAAGATACCAAATGTTTAATCCACCGGGTGCGCCTGCTGGTACTACATACCCCACATACGATACTTCTTCAAATCCTATTCACGAAAATGGTGAATTTGTTGAAATTGCATTTTCAGATCTTGAAGGTAATCCACGAGAATATTTTTTAACTCAAGCAGAATTATCTTTTTTTGATGATGAAGGCGAAATGCGCGTTGGACACATTATGGGAGGAAGGGTTCAAGATGACGGAAGTACAAAATATACAATGTTGAAAATGATGGGCGATTACAGTGTATTAGTGGATAATTCAGGTACATATATAGACATTAGTAAAAATCAACAAGTAACAACCGGAACACTTACCGCTTATGCCGACCCTTCTGGTGTAATTAGAAAAATATCATCAAATTACAACAAACCTTATTATTATTACTATACTGATGGTTACTCTAATATGTATGTTAAACATAAAACGTCTTTGCAAAATGATGTTACTGTCAACACCGTCAACACTGCCGACCCATTAAATGGCTTTGCATATAATATTTATGATGTAAGTGGTGTTTATGGTATTGATTATGAATTTTATAAAACATTTAATGATGCAAAATTTGGTACCAATATAATGTCTAAGTACGAAGGAATGTTACAATGGGGATATATCAAACAAAATAATTGGATACGCAAATTAATGATACTTTATCAACATATGAATGATAATATACAATATGGAGCTGTCGTCAAACATACTTATAATTTAAATCCAATTGATCCTTATAGTAAATTTCGATTTGTATTTGAACAACTTAAAACAAAAAATTCAATAAAAGTAAAACAAATTAAGTTAAAAGGAACACGACAGGCCTACAATATTAATGCTTTTGATGCACATTTAGAACATTTTACGAACTACAATTCATTTCAAGAAAATAAACGTTCTGTTAGTTTTGATGAAAATAGAAATACGGTCGTACATTTTGATGATTTAGAGCAATCACATCAATATTCTATATTTTTAATTCCATCTGTTTTAGTATTTATATCAACGTTTTTAATACTTAAAAACAAAATTTAATATGATTGTATTTTATATAAAAATGAATAAAATACAACCATCAACCATTATCGAAGGTTATACTAACCCACAAGTACAACAATATGCTGCACGCAGTGATGCAAGTATGAATCATTTGCTAACTACACAAACCGCAGATTTGCGAAGCAAAATAGATAATTATAAAGCGCAATATAATAATCCCATAATGGATCTAACTGGAGTTTTCGATGAATTTAAAATTAGTCCTACTGACACTCCAAGTACTCAATCATTTGATTTAACAGATGATCAATCATCAGCAGTAAAAATTAAACAAAGTGGTAATTATGTAACTTGGAGAGGCAACCAAGGAAACATTAATATAGATGATTTTGATAATCATCCAGAAAAATATTACATTGAAATCACATCAGATTCATTTGATTTAAAATCACACGACAAATTAGATGCTGCAAGTTCGAGAATATATACAAATCTTAAAAAATATTCTTCGTTAAGTGTATCAGGTACGACTATTACATTGGACGGTTACAATCCTGTTGTCAATGGTTCCCCTGACAGTGAACTACAAACTGAAATCTTATTTAAAATACACAAAATTAAAGACGAACATTTAAAGAAATATCATTATACCGGTCCTCATGTAACTATTGGGGAAAATGATAAAAATA
>Ga0181596_10004649_pt1 | contig 12354 bp, 9 predicted proteins | sample 041ome_6_FD_148655 | JGI IMG/M metagenome (GOLD analysis project Ga0181596, IMG submission 148655) | Coastal salt marsh microbial communities from the Groves Creek Marsh, Skidaway Island, Georgia - 041402US metaG (spades assembly) | ecosystem: Environmental > Aquatic > Marine > Intertidal zone >... | reverse complement strand
TTCCTTCAACGCTTTATGCGCGGAAGTCTTTCGAGAAGGACGCGAAAAAAAGCCGCTTAAAAGGACTCCACGAGTGCGCGCACGTCATCGCATTGCGCGTCAGAATAGTACTTATAGATCCTTTCACTCGGATATCTCGCTATAAGGGTTTTGTTGCGCTTCAGCACGACGTTCACTCTGCGGAATTCCCTCATAAAGAAGCGAAGAAGAACACACCATGGAATACGTCTCCTTGGAAGGCTTGCGAAACGACGGCCGCCGTCCGAACGAGTGCAGACACACGTCCTGCGCGTTCGAAAATCCAATATCCGCGAACTCGTGCTCTGGGTCCGCGGAGTTTACGTTCGGGCAAACGACTGCCGTGGCGGCGGTTTTTGGTCCACATTCTTCCCTGAGTACGAGTACGATCGATTCTCTGTCGATGGAGCGGTTGAAAGTGACCGTGGAAATTACCAGCGCGGCGTTTGGAATGGATGCGATCCCAAAGAAGCGAGCGACGAACGCGGCGACTCTGATGAAGTCCTCCAAGTCCTCTCGGAAGAACAAAGAATTAGCGGTGAAGTTTGAGCAGATTTTAAGGTGTTGCATAGACGCGAAGCGGTATCCTCGATCGGAGGTGTACGTCTCGGCAGCGACGATAAACGACGACGGCTCGGCATCGGCGGCGTTGTTCAATAGCATAGTATTGGCGTTAGTGGATGCAGGAATTCCAATGTTGGATGTGTTCGTGGCGGTGTGCGCGACGAGGTTGGACGGCGAAACGTTGTTGGACCAAAACGAAGTCGAGGAGAGAGGGCGAGGGGTGGAATGTTTCGTCGTCGCGGAAACGAAAGAGAGAAGGAAAACGGACGGATTGCAGAAAGGAAACATCGGGTTCAATTCGAAGATGAACGACGACTACGGCGACGACGACGTGAAACGAATCGTTTCCTACGACATCAGCGGCGGCAAGTTGGCGCCCGCAGCCGTCGACGACCTGCTTCGCGCGTGCGCGAAAGGCTGCGACGAGGTCTCGCGCGTCGTGCGCAAAGCGATGAAAAAACGGCTCAGAAAGCTCGCGAGCACGACCAGGAACCTCGCGTGACATAACGCAGAAAAGAAGAGAAAAGAGTTAGAGAGAAAGAGAGAGAGAGAGTAAAGGAAATGTTCCTCGTAAAGTTTAGTACATTCGTAGACACCCGCAAGAAAGCGCATCATAGTTTTAGAAAGTAGTACACACACAGCAGCGTTTTTCGCTTGCACATGAATCCTCGTCCTTAAAGCGTTCATGTTGTTCATCCTCCTCTGGCGACTTTACTAAATCTCGAACATATGCATCGATTTTTGTGATGGATAAAAAATGTTCCTCTCGTTCGTTTTATCTTCAGAGTTCAACCCCTTCGTTAACACGCATAACACGACACACATCTTATTTAAGAAAGAACTGTTTATTAAAGGTGGTGAAAAGGCGAGGACTCAGACGACGTGCTCGTAATAATAACACTCATGCACGCCGGGTTACACTCCCGCTTGTCGTCGCACCATCAGCGCGGGAAACATAATCATCATCATCGACACAATTCGTCGTCGTTGGAGGAAGGATTGGCAAACTTGGACGAGACGACGAATGGCAACGCTCCTGCTCCTCCTGCCAGGACGAGACGCGGAAATTACAACAACAACAACAACACTAATTCCTTCTGGAGCAACGGCAAGAACGGAGGAGGACAAACGAATGCGTTCTCGCGGGATGGCGCGATTCCAAGCGTTTTGAGAGATAAATTTGGCACCCACACAGGAGGCAACAAGAACAAGAAGATATCGGCGTGGAAGCGCTGGCAACCACTTTTGTTCGCGGCGATTTTAATCGGGTTTCCGTTATCTAACGCGGTGTTTTTTTTCGGCGCGCACGTGATGCCGACGTTGTTTTCCTCGGGGTCGTCGTCTGGGTTAGAGCAGAGCGGGATGATGTCGCCTGCAACGTCAAAGTCGCCGAAGTTTAGCGGGAAGCAGAAAGAAGGCGTGTTTGGCGCGATTGGGAGCGAGTACGAAGACGAAGGAGACGAGGACGAGGACGAGGAAGTTTCCGACGATTTTATGGAAGGGTACGACCACAAGAAGAATAAAAAGAAAAGTTTAGATAGAAAGAGAAAGATGGATCCGTCGACGACGGAACCGTTTCCGGCGCTGTCCGATTTCTTGGACCCGTACCGGGAACATTACGAATCGTTTTTCGATGCTTCCAGCGAAGCTTGGAGGATAAAGAAGTACGGGCGAATTTGTATAGTTTCGGATTACGTTTTAGGATTATCCACGGGTTCTGGACCAGCGACGGCGGTGACGACGTTAGCCGAGGAGTTGCACGAAAGCGGCTTCGACGTGACGATTTTGTACACCGGGTACGCGATTCATAAACCACCGGATGTAGAATTTTGGACTGGGTATTACACCGCGAAAGGGATTAACGTGATCGCGTTACCCGAAACTGGGGTTTCGTACGATGTTCCCGTAGACGTTGCCATTGCGCACAGAGTATTCATGTGGATGAATGACCAAGAGTGGTACGATTGCGTCCATTTCTTGGATAATCGCGGAAGAGGGTATTTCGCGTTGACTGCGAAAAAACAAGCGTTAGCGTTTAAACACACCGAATTCGTCGTTCACGCGCAACAACCTCACTTGTGGTACAAAACAAACTCGCTGCAAACGTTGGACACGTTGCACGATTTAGTCATCGATTATTTAGAGAAAGAGCAAATGAAAATGGCCGATCACATCGTCGCGCCGAGTCAGTACATTTTGAAATGGTTCGCCGAACAAGGTTGGGAATGGAACAGAACGAAATCAACCAGAGTGCACACGAACCCGCTGCCGAAGTGGGTGAAATCGAAGAACAAAATAGCGCACGAAGCGAGCACAATCAACGAGATTGTCTTTTTCAGTCGATTCGAGTTGCGCAAAGGTATCGTTTTGTTTTGCGACGCTATGGACCAGTTAGCTTTGAGAGGGGACACGCAAATTATGAAAGGCGTGCGAGTAACATTTTTAGGCCACTTGAGCAACTCAGCGGAAGAAAAGTTGACGATTAAAGGTGGCGCGAGAGCGAGAGTCGATCAATACATTCGCCAACGCGCTAAGAAATGGTCGTTCCATTGGCAAATTTTGAAAGACATGGACGTGAAGCAAAGGTACGAGTACATCGAGGAAGGGAACGCGAATAATAAATTAGTCGTGTTGCCGTCCTTACTGGAGAATTCGCCGTACACCTTAGTGGAATGTTTGGTCATGGGTATTCCAGTGGTCGCCTCGGACGTCGGTTCGGCGCGCGAGTTTATCGACGACGACGACGCCGAGAGAGTATTGTTCGTACCAACGCCGAAACCGTTGGCGGGGAAAATCAGAGACATTCTCAAGAACGGATTCGTCCCGGGGAAATCGAAAATCAAACAAGACGTGGAAAAAGACTGGACGATTTGGCAACACCACTTAGTGCACCAATCTAAGGATTCCTCGAACGCCATGTCAACTTTACAAACGTGGGAAGAACCGCTCGTTACGGTGATAGTAGTCACGTATAACAACCCTAAGTTGTTGAAACAAGCCTTGCAATCGATTTACGAACAAGAGTATACGAAAGTTGAAGTCGTGCTGATTGATGATGGTTCCACGTTACCGGAAGCGCAAGCGTATTTACGTGAGATCGACGCCGAATTCAAACGCAAAGGGTGGGTCTATTTGCAACAAGACAACAGAGGTCCCGGGGCGGCGCGTAACAACGGCGCCAAGCACGCGCGCGGCGAGTTCATAATGTTCATGGATGATGATAACTTTGCCAAACCTAGAGAAATTGCCACATTCGTGTCCGTTGCCATGCATACTAAAGCGGACGTTTTGACTTGTACGAATGAATACTTTTACGGATTAGAGTTACCCGGAAATAGACCGCCGATTGGACGATGGGTTCCGCTCGGCGCGGCTACCACCGTCGGCATGTTTCAAAATCTCTACGGAGACACGAATGCCATGATTCGACGAAAAGTCTTCCTCGATTTAGGCGGTTTCCCTGAAGATTACGGTTACGCTCTTGAAGATTGGGAGTTGTTCTCTAAATCTGTCTTGGGCGGTTATAAACTCGAATCCATTCCTTCTCCGCTGTACTGGTACCGCATTCGTGATACGTCGCACTCTCACGAAACTGCGAAATATGGGAATGCCGCGCGTACCATCCGTCCGTACCTCAGACAAATTCCTCAAAAACTCCATCACATCGTTCTTTTCGCGCAAGGCATGAAAGATTCGCACGACGTCGCTGCCGGCCAACTGGAAGAACAAAACGGCCAAATGCGCGACGTTCGTAAAATGTTGAAAACGTTAGCTACGAGTCTGAACGATTTATGCGACGATGGGTTAATTCCAACCACCGCAAAAAACCAAGTCGAAAATTCGCAATTCGCGTTAGACGAAGACGACCCGTCAATCGTCGAATCCCCATCGTACGAGCGTCTGGAAGAGAAGAATAAACGTTTCAAATCCTGGTCTCCGTTCGCGGACGGATACAACATCGATAAACGAAACGGACGCATCTCCGAATCCTCCTCGGACACTCGCGCCTTGCGCATGCAAAACCCAGACTGGAAAGATGCTCGAGGCGCGGTTCAAGAAATCCACTTGCATCAAAAAGAACCGTCCGCAGTGATCATCTCCGGTTGGTCGAAAGCCCGCGACGTCTCCGGCGCCTCCGACGGCGGCTACTCCATCTACGCGGACATCAAGTTCATCGACGGAAAAATGATGTACGGCTACTCCGTCGCCTTTGACGTCGGCACGCACACTTGGCAGTTCAAAGCTGGAGTCATCGATCCAATCGTAGCCATCGAGAGTGTAACCTTATACGCCATGTTTCGTTGGCACGCCGGCACGGCTTGGTTCGACGACGTCACGGTGTCCTCCTTGAAAGAAGGTTTGTGCGATTACACTAAATTGACTTTGGAAGGGTTAGGGCCGGATAAAGGAAACGGTGGGAAAATTGGACCTGGTGGCAACAGAGACGAGTTATAACGTCTAGAAGAACAACGCCGCGAAAAGCACGCGTATTGTATGTATTTGTGTGTACCATTATTAAATTCATCGTCGCATTCGCCTCGTCGTCGTAACTCCGTTTTCTTTCCTTCTTTTCTTCTTCTTTTCCTCTCGAGGCTGCTCCTCCACAAAAAAAATTTCCATTCGAGAGAAAAAGGTCACGCTCTGTTCTGCTTTAAGACAAATGGGGAGAACGAAATCAAAAGTCCTTCTCACGACGTCGATTCTCGGTTCCTCGCTCTTAATCTTTGCCACGTTTGGGATTCTCGGCCCGAACATTCCAAACTTGACGACGGGAACGACGACGGGTTTGAAGCGTCGACATTCTTCGTTTCGAATCGGGAAGAATGCGCTTCGGGAAGATTACGAAGCCCATCATCATCATCATCATCATCATCTGAGAACGACAATAAGAGAAGATTCGGAGCAGAAAGACGAAGATATGATGGCGAATTTAGTGCCGAGTTTAGAAAAAGAGGAGGAGGAGGAGGAGGAGGAGGAAAACGTTTTAGTCGTCCCGTTCTCTTCCTCCTCCACCTCGAAAAAAGAAGAGGAGATTTTGATAAAATCGACGTCAGCGGACATGGACATCGAAACGGAGGAAGATCTGCATCCGTTCAGAGGTCGGAAACCGAGACCTCCGCCGGAGAAGTTTACGACACGAAACGAAGCGACGACGACCTCTCCGGAACACGTGCTCGATCCGAACAGGATGCAAATAATCTCTCTCGATCATCCGCGAGCGTTTCTGTATAAGCGGTTCATGACGGACGAAGAGTGCGATTTTTTGATCGATCACAGTAAAAGTCGGATGTCAAAGAGTGGCGTCGTAGACGCGGAGACGGGTGGGACCGCGAAATCGGACATTAGGACGAGCACGGGGAGTTTTGTTGGGATTGGAGCGAATGACTTGATGAAAAAGTTAGAAAAGCGAGTGGCGACGTTTTCGATGTTGCCGGTGAAGCATCAAGAGGCGACGCAGGTGTTGAGATACGAGGTTAAGCAGGAATATAGAGCGCATTACGATTATTTTTTCCACAAAGGAGGCATGGCGAACAATCGAATTGTGACGATTTTGATGTATTTGCACGAACCGGAATTTGGAGGAGAGACGGTGTTTCCAAATACGGAGGTTCCATTAGAGAGAGCGGAGAAAGGATGGGGGAAGAATTTCTCGGAGTGCGGGAATAGAGGGAGGGCAGCGGTGGTAAGAAAAGGCGACGCGTTGATATTCTGGTCCATGAAACCTGGCGGGGAATTAGATCCCGGGTCGTCGCACGCCGGGTGCCCAGTCGTGAGAGGAGAGAAGTGGACGGCGACGAAGTGGATTCACGTAAATCCAACGAACCAATGGAACCAGAACAATCACAAGGTGCACTACGCAGGGGGACCGGCGAATTCAGAAACTTGTAAAGATACGAACGCGGCGTGTCCGGGATGGGCAGAGGGTGGAGAGTGTACGGCAAATCCGGGATTCATGGTGAATTCGTGTAAGGTCTCGTGTAGGCAATGCGTAGGCGGCTGGCGGGACGGCTCGTATACGAAACCAGTGCTGAGCTGAGCTGAGCTTTATGCTTTGTTTTTGCTGTTGTACCATTGTATATTATGTTGTATAGCTACTAGTATAATTTTACATCGTTTCTATCTTCGCGCTGATTTCATCCGCGTGGTTGACAAACATTTCCCACTGTTCGCGATTAAACGCTAAACCTTTAAATCCCGGCGCCCACTCGCCGTTTTTGTTTTGGTAGTACTCGCGAACGTGTACCATCGGTTTCCCTTGATATTTTGACACCGTCACTCTCTTATTCCCTCCGATTTCGCACACCGCCTCGCTTTCCGAGTTACCCGCAGCGACGATATCGATTTTAATCTCCACATCCGCTATCTTCTCTCGTAAATTCTCAAATTGTTCCGCGTTCAAGTTCACGCCTTTCTTCCCCGGCAGCCACTGGCCGTCTTTTTGATAGTACTCTCTGAATGAAATCGTCGGTGCGCCTCTATACACTTGCACGGCTACGCGCTTCGCGTTAGAGAGTCTGCACACCTCGCCATCTACGGCGTCTTCGGCTTGTTGTTGTTGTTGTTGTTGTTGTCGTTGTTGTTGTTGTTGTTGCTGCTGCGTTCCTCCCGATTTCGCCGCCGCGGCACCTCCGCCACTCCCTTTCTCCTTGGTCACGTCCAATGCCCACGTCGGTGGCGCCTTCTTGCTATCGTGCGTCAACCTTAAATCCATCCCTCGCTTCAAGCACAAATACAACACCCGATTGACTTCCGACTTGTCCATCTTCGTCGCTTCCGATATAACTTTCGCCGTCGTCCCGTTCGCGCCGTAATCTTCTAAAGCGTCGAAAATCGTCTCCAGCGTTTGTTTCAAACTTTTCTCGGCGTCCTCGTCCTTGACCGTCTCCTCTTTCGGAAGGACACGTTCAGCGGCGGCAGAAGGAGGAGCTGCTGCTGCTTCTCGCTTCACCGCGAAAGCAGCCCCTTTTTGTGCAGCAGGAGGAGGAGGCCCTTCCCATTTACTCCTCAACAGGTCCTCCTCATCGACACCACTAACTTTCTGCTTCTTCGTCAACGGTTGTGGTGGTTGTTCTCCCGGGGAGCGGAGCACTTCTTCTTCTTCCGCGCGTTCCTTTTGCACGAACTCGTCCACGAGAGACACAATCAACGGTTTGAAATCATCAACGGGAAACCCGAGATCTTGGGCTAATCTCTCGCGAATTTGACGCTCGGAGAGGGTTTCCACATCGACCGTGCGTAAAAGTTCTCGACACTTTGCCTCCACCGCGGCGAGTTTGAAGTCAGACATGTTATGTATGTGCGCGTGTTTGCGTTTTTGATCTGTTGATTTTGAAAATGATTTCTTTTGTATCTGTGTTTTTCCCAAGGGTGCTCACTTTTCATATCTCTTCGTGTGAGAATGTAGCGGCGCGTGTCTCTCTAACTCTCTCTAAACTCTCTCTCTCTCTCGCGTGAATAGTAATAAAAAGGAAAAGTGGTAGTCGCGCTCTGCTGCGTGTGCCGCTAAGAAACGACGATTCTTTCTTCTTCTTCTTTTTGTTCTTTTTCTTTGTTGTCCGCAGGCGCCATTTTTTCTTCCTCTCCTCCTCCTCGGCGAGGCGGCAAAGGCGCTTTGTTGTTGCGGCGGTCGCGACGACGATCCCAGAAGAGATGATGATGATGATGATGGTATTTCGAGAAGGATACAAACGCGATCTCGAATTCTCTCTCCCAGGAACCGAAATCGAACGCGTTGACGGCGGTCGCTTTGACGAGCTTTTTCACGTCCGAGACGAACGAGGCGTGTTGGCGTTCGCGCTTTTGTTGTTTTCCTTCTTCTTCTTTTCCGTCTTCTTCTTCTTCTTCTTCTTCTCGAAGGTACTCGAACGCAGATAAGGCGACGCCTAACGTCGCCGCCGCGGCGCCGATAGCCGACGCTCGAAACTGCGGCGATGTTGGAAACGAGCGTAAACTCGCGGCGACGATTACGCACGCGTGTTCCTCTGCTTTCGTCCACAACCGTTTAAACTCCTTTGGCCTCGCGCCTTCGGTACCGAACGCGACGATTTCCACGTTCTTTTTCATCGCGTTTAAAAACTCATTCGCCCACATCGATCTCGTCGGTTTCGACACGCGATACTCCAACGTCGTCAAAATAACCGTCTCCATCTTCGCCATCGTCTCCTTATCGAACGTAATCGTTGATATCGGAACGCTAAAGTTGTTCTTCTTTTCCTCCTCGCACATCTCCTGCTCGTAGTCCACATCGAACTGGTCTCTTCTCTCTCTCGTTTTCAAGCTCAATCGAAAGCACGACGCGCTCAAAACTTCGTACGCCCACGCGCTCTCCGTCGTGCACTCCCCGCTCGCAAACGCTCGAACGACTTCTTCCGCGAAATCCACCGCCGCGCACGCGACGTCCACCATCGCAAACGACAACATTTGAGTTATTCTTCTTTCTGAATGACCAACACCACCACGATGAAAACGGTGATTTTCTACCTCCTCCTCCTCAAAGTCGTCGTCCTCATCCTCGTCGTCGTCGTCGAAACCAGAAGGCACCACCCCCTTCGTTAAAGACAGAAACTCTTCGTTTTTGTTCTGAAACAAAAAGAACTGTTCCGCTCGCGTTAAAACGCCTTCGACGACGGCGTCGCGAACGGTTTTCCATCGCTCCTCGCATTCGAAGTGAATCAAAGACGTTTTTTGTGTAGGATTTTGCACCGCGAATTTATCTTCGTTTTCTCGAGCGAGGAATCGCGCGAGCGTCGTCGCACACGTTTCCGTCTTTAACGTTTTCCTCTTCAGCTTCTTCGTCTTTTCTTCTTCGTCTTCTTCCGCGTTGTAAAAAGCGACTCCTTCTTCTCTCTCGAAACGTTTCATTCTTCTTTAAAACAACAACAACAACGAATTATTATATAAAATCCGCGAATGGAAATCCTTCTTTTGCCGGATATTGAGCTTCGCCCCGCGAAGAGTGCGTTCGTCGTTTCCGCGCGCGTGGTTTTGAGGTTTTTTCCGCTTATTTTAGAGGACTGTTTTCGTCACATTTTGGCGTAAAACGAATCACACGAACAACAACACGACGACGAACAAACGCGACCATGTCGGCGAGATGTACAAAAAGAGGAGAAAGTCTTCTTCGCCGAATGATACAAACGACGACGGCGAAAACGACGGCACCGGCATCGAACGCGCGTTACTTTCGCAGCGCTTTGAGCAACAACGATATCGCCTTTACGAATGGTCGACGTGTTTACTCTTCTTTCGATTGGTTCTCTTCCTCTTCTTCTTCTTCTTCTTCTTCTGAGTCGTCGGGTGCGGCTTTTGCGGGTGCGGCGGCCACGGCGACGATGATGATGGCGTACTTTTTGCCCTCTTCCTCTTGGTCCTCCTCTTCTTCTCTGGCTCGCTGCGAAGAGGCGAAGAAGGAGGCGAAGATGTCGTCTTCTAAAGGAGGAATGCCGTTCGAAAGCGTCACGTTGTACCAATACGACGTGTGCCCGTTCTGCAACAAAGTGAAAGCGTTTCTCGATTATCACAACATCCCGTACGACGTGGTCGAGGTGAACCCGCTGACGAAAACGGAGATTAAACAGTTCGAACACGAGTGGAAGAAAGTGCCGGTGTTAGTCGTGGACGGGAAGGCGACGTATAACTCGCGCGATATTATAAACGAAGTGGACGAGCGAGTGAGAAAACATTCGGGTTTGACGAAAAGGTGGTTCGGAGAGAAGAGCAAGAAAGAGAAGGAGAAGGAAGAGGAGTGGTGCAAATGGGTGGACGATAGGTTCGTGCACGTGTTGACGCCGAATATTTATAAAACGTTTCGAGAGGCGATGGAGAGTTTCGATTACATCACGGAGAGAGGCAATTTTGGGTTTTTCGAACGGCAATCGGCGAGGATTACCGGAGCAGTGAGCATGTACGGGATTTCGAAGATGGTTTTAAAGAAAAGGCACGGGATCGAAGACGAGAGAGCGTCGTTGTTCGAGGAGACGAGGAAGTGGATGTCCGAGGGAGTTGGACAAAGCGGCGGCAAATTTTGCGGCGGGGACGCGCCGAACATCGCGGATATTTCCATGTTTGGCGTGTTCAGAGCCGTGAAGACGTTCCAAACGTTCGAGGACGTGTGTAAAGAGGTACCGGAAATGGTGCCGTGGTACGAGAGGATGCAAAAAGCAGTAGGAGAGAGTTCTAGATCGGACGGGTTGAGTAATTGAAGAAATTGGGAGGATTGTTTAAATGTATAAAAGTAATCAAACCGCAAAGGTTTGTTGTTGGATTCAGCGTAATACTATTTGAACACATAAAAGTACATTTCTGACTGCTACTACTATCTATTTTGAGTTTACACCCCTTTATTCGTTACATTCGTGGTACACATACAGCGCCTTTTGGTCTTACTACTTACTACCAATGGAGGAATCGCGGGTGTCGCTGTCCCCAATGCCAGTAGCGATGATGACCCTGTCGTCGCTGGTTACCTTCCGCTTGTGCCTGCGCTGCTCTCGCGCGCATGAGATGAGCTTGTTGGTGTTCGTGAATGGCATTATGTTGCGTGAACCACATCATGGTTAAAATAAACGTCCACCAAAGAATATTCCCAATCGCCGTCGCGACTGAATTCGCGGCGTTCTCGTTGATGTACGCCCTGACTTGTTCGTCCGAACTCGCCGCTGTCAACGCCGCGGAAGGTTCCAATCCCGCCGCACTGACGCGTCCAGTGAGCAAAAATAATATCCTTTGGACGACGATGAGAAAGGCGACGAGAATACCTCCGACAGCGGCGCCGAACGAGGCTAAAAAGAAGGATAAATTCCTCGGCGACGACAACGCTATCCGTTTCAACGCGTGAAAAATAACAATAACGTCTCTGTGTAAAGCGTTGTGCACGCGTTCTGCGAGCGCGGTTAATCTACTCACATTGTTTCGCGACGATGAGGACGAACTCCTTCCACCTCTCCCGTCTCTCCCACCAACGGGCACGCCGTATTTATCCGTCGGTTCTCCCGTCGCCGGAGGCGCTCCGCTGGCGCATCGCACTAACGGCCATTTCGGTGGCGGTAGCGTGGTCGTATATTTCTGTTTCTGTTTCTTCTTCTCCTCCTCTCCTTTTCCTTCGTTGTTCTCGTCTGAATCGTCCTCGTTTACGTCTGAATCGTCGTTGTTGTCGTACATCCTCTTCTGAAAATACTCGCTCGCGCCGTACCCTTTCTCTTGCAACCAAGCTTCCACCCCGGCTCGAATCTGCCAATTCGGCACCACGTCCGTGCACGTCACGATTGCATTCGTCGTTGGATCCGTCGGTTGATTCCCGAACCTTTTACTTCTCAGCCATCTCGATATCGCCTCGCGTTCGTACGTGTACCCGGTTTGCAACAACACCACGGGATCCTCGAATAAATCTTGCGTGATGACGCACTTTAAATGTTCCGGAGGTTCCTCAAACTGCGTTAAATGTTTCGAGTAATACATCGACGACGAGGTGCTGGATGCAAAGCCGCTCAGGATGGTTTTCTTGACCACTCCGGCGAGACCGGCGAGGCCGAAGAATAACGCGTTTTGGTTGTTGTTGTTCGTGTTCGACGACGACATATTTTAGACGATTTCTTTCAAGATGATGAGAGACTCTATATGCTAACAAAACGGAAAAAACGCGCGACAAAAGGACACGAACCGGCGCAAAAAGAGTTCTTCCTCTCTCTTATTATTCCGCGTACTCTGTGCTCTCTCTTTCGCTCTCGTCGTCTTCAAAATCGCAAGAAAGCTCTTCGTCGTCTTTTTCTTGCG
>Ga0181596_10004644_pt1 | contig 12361 bp, 7 predicted proteins | sample 041ome_6_FD_148655 | JGI IMG/M metagenome (GOLD analysis project Ga0181596, IMG submission 148655) | Coastal salt marsh microbial communities from the Groves Creek Marsh, Skidaway Island, Georgia - 041402US metaG (spades assembly) | ecosystem: Environmental > Aquatic > Marine > Intertidal zone >... | reverse complement strand
ACCGCGCCGACGACGAAAGCGCGAGGGTAAGAGCCGGCATGCGCGCGACCGCGCCCATGCCGCGCGTCGCGACGGCGCGCGCGCGACGCGATCGCGCGACGCGCGCGACGGGACGATGGACGCGCGCGCGCACCGCGACGGCGCCGCGCGCGCGCCTCGGCGCGCGGACGAACGCGAGCGCTGCGGAGACGCTGCGGTTCCTGACGCCCGAGGACGTGCGCGACGTGGCGGCGGCGCACGGGACGCCGACGTACGTGTACGACCGCGCGACGCTGGACGCGCAGGCGGCGCGGGCGAGGGCGTTTCCGAACGCGTACGGATTGACGGTGCGGTACGCGATGAAGGCGAGCCCGAACGCGGCGATCCTGAAGACGTTTAAAAAGGCTGGCCTGCACGTCGACGCGTCGAGCGGATACGAGTGCGAGCGAGCGATGAAGGCGGGATTCGCGGGGGGGGAGATTTCGCTGTCGACGCAAGAGCTGCCGAGCTTTTTCGAGGATTTGGTGCGACGCGGGGTGAAGGTGAACGCGTGCTCGCTGGATCAGTTGGAACGATTCGGAAGGGCGTTCCCGGGAGGGGAGGTCGGCGTGCGGTTTAACCCGGGGCTGGGCAGCGGCGGGACGGGGAAGACGAACGTGGGGGGGCCGAGCTCGTCGTTCGGGATTTGGTTCGAGTCTCTGCCGCGAGTGAAGGAAATCGTGGAGCAGTACGACTTGAAGGTCGTGCGCGTGCACACGCACATCGGAAGCGGAAGCGATCCGGCGGTGTGGCAAAAGGTGAGCGGGATGTCCTTGGATTTGTGCCGAGAGTTTCCGAGCGTCGACACGCTCAACCTGGGCGGCGGCTACAAGGTCGGGCGGATGTCGTACGAAAAGTCCACCGATCTCGCCGTCGTCGGCGTGCCGGTGAAAGAAGCGTTCGAAGCGTTCGCGAAGGAGACCGGACGTAAGTTAAAGCTCGAAATCGAGCCCGGTACGTTTTTGTTGGCCAACTCGTGCGCCGTCGTCACCTCGGTGCAAGACAAGGTCGTCACCGGCACCGCCGAAGGGCACACGTTCTTGAAACTCGACATGGGTATGACCGAAGTCTTACGCCCGAGCTTGTACGGCTCTCAGCACCCGCTGGTGTCGGTGAGCAAGGCTGGCGAATTGCCCGCCGCGCAAGCCGATTACGTCGTCGTCGGGCACTGCTGCGAATCCGGAGATTTGCTCACCCCGGCCCCGGACGAGCCGGAGACCATCTCCGAGCGTCGCATGGGTGAAGTCAACATCGGCGATTACGTCGTCATCGAGGGGTCCGGCGCCTACTGCGCCGGCATGAGTTCCAAGAACTACAACTCCTTCCCCGAGGCTCCCGAAGTCATGCGACTCGCCGACGGCGCCGGTTTCGCCGTCATTCGTCGCAAGCAAACCCTCGAGCAAATCCTCGCCAACGAGGTCGATTTCACCGCGTGATCACTTCGTCGCGCTCGTTCACCGTCGCACGCCGTCGTTCGATTTTGTTATCTCATCGTTATCGTTATTCAATCTCTCGCGCGCTCGCTCGCGCTCGCCGCGCGAGCCCGCGCGTCACACCGAGACGCGCCGATCCGATCGATGTTCACGTTGACGTCGTCCGCGCGCGCCCCCGCGCCGGCGCGGCGTCACGCGCGAGTCACCGCGCGTCGCTCGCGCGTCGTCGTCGCTCGCGCGTCGCCCGCGGCGTCGTACGACGCCATCGATGACGTTTTATCCAAAGTTCGCGCGCTGCCGCCGAGCGAGCGCGCCGAGGCGCTGGAGCGCGCGACGACGGACGTGCGCGCGGCGCTGAAGACTTTGAAAGACTCGGGCGCGGTGAAAGTGTGGAACAGCGCGGGCGAGGCGCCGATGCAGCGACGAAACGTGTTTCCTAATGAACTGAAGCGGCTGCTGAAGTGCGCGCCGGAACAAATCGCGCGACCGAGCGACGCGAATGACTTTAATCTCATCGTCACGGTGACGCTGAGCACGAGCTTGTTGGCCACGGTGGTGGGGGCGACGCTTCCGGGGGATTGGGGGGCGTTCGGGGCGTATTTGATCGGGGGGATTTCGTTGGCGGTGCTCGCGGTGGGGTCGACGGCGCCCGGGTTGCTGCGCGTGGCGACGGATCGGTTGGCGAGGGTGAACCCGGAGTACCGACGAAGGATCGCGAGACACGAGGCTGGGCACTTTTTGGTAGGGTACGCGCTGGGCGTGCCCGTGGGGTCGTACGATCTCGGCATCGATCAGTCGCACGTGAATTTTATGGAGTCCAAGCTGGAGCGGAAAATTTTTCAAGGCGCGAAACTGAGCGAAAGCGAGATGCTCCCGCTCGCCGTGGTGAGCATGTCTGGCGTCGCGGCGGAAGCGATGGAGTTCGACGAAGTCATGGGTCAGAGCGCGGATCTGTACGATTTGCAGAGAATTCTCAACCGAGTCGACCCGAAGCTCTCCGACGCGTCGCAGCAAGAGCTCACGCGATGGGCCGTCTTCCAAGCCGCGAGCATTCTTAAGACGAATAAGAGCGCGTGGGACACGTTGACGGAAAAGATGCTCGATGGCGCGAGCGTCGTGGAGTGCTTGAAGACGATCGAAAGCACCGCGCCGTAAATTTATCTCTGATTCTTTTCAACCCGACCCGTACACTACACAGTTTTCGTTGTCTACAACATCCTATCTATCTCGCCATCGTCCTAATCGTGCCTTTTCACGTCCGTTACGCGCCGTCCGGGCCGTGCTCTGGAGCACGACCGCGATCGCGATGCCACTGAACGCGCCCTTCGCCATCGCCTCTGCGTTCTCGCGCAAGAGCGCGTTACTGCGTCGGCCCAGTCGGCCCACCACCGATCGTAGTCGTATCGCGAAAGCGCGCGCCCCCGAGCGCGCCGACGCTGGCTTTGCGCGCCGCTTCTTGCGCTTGCATTCGTCGCTCTGCGGCGAGAGCCTGTTTCGTTAGTAAACGTGATCCAATGATGAGTCGACCGATCGAGGGTGAGAAAATCGTCGAGAAAAACGTCGAGGAAAACATCAAGAAAAACGAGCGATGACGACGTAAACACTCACCATTTGTTCGCGGCGATCGTTCGAAACTTTGTCCACCTGCTCCACCAACGCCGCGGATTTCTTCTCCGCGACACCGCTCGAGGCGGGCGCCGCCGTTTTCTCCAAGAGTGCCGCCGCCGCTGATTGTTTCTTCTTGCGTTCCTTCTGCGCCTTCTTGCGCTCTTTCTCTTTTCCCTTCCGCGCCGCTTCGTATTCCGCTTCTTTAGCGGCCTTCTTCGCTTCGAGTTCTTCGGTCAACGCACTCGGCACCGCGGCGCGACCGATCCAGTCCCACGCGTCTGGCTTTTGCGCCATCGCGCGGCGGAACGCGTCGCGCGTCTCTCTGTCCTTACTCACTACGTACGGCAACTTTCCTTTATACGACTCCGTCGGATCGGCGTTCTCTTCGATGAGGAGATGAAGCACTCGCTCGGAATCTCCCGCTCTCGCCGCCGCGTGCAATTCCGGCTCAGGGATGATTTCGACTTCTGCCTCTGGCGGTGCCTCGATTGGCGGCGGCTTCGGTTTCGCCGCGATGACAAACTTTGTATCCGCCAATCCCGCGAGCGCGTCGGCGTCTTCGTCCAATCGTTCTTCTTCTTCAACGACGTTTAAGTTTACGGTGGCGAGGCGACCGATGACGCGTCTCGTCTCGTTGAACGTCGGCCGGCCAGTCATAAACGGCACGCGCCGCACGCGCGGATCCTTCCTATCGAGCATCGGGTTCTTATCGTTGAAAATCGTCCTCGCGTCTACTTTACTGACGCTCACAAAAATCAGACTCGCGCTCTGCCGCGGTCGACGAGTACAAACGCGCGTCAGTCGGTGAATTCAGTACGCGAATCGCGGTCGCTCGCCAAAAAAATCAATCCGTCAGCTCTCATAACGTAACCGCTCATAGACGACCTTCACGCGACGCAACGCGCGCGCGAACGATCGCGCGAGAGCGTGATAACTCCACCCGCATCCGTGCTCGAAAAGGCGGAGCGACGTCGTCGAGACAAATTTGACTTTGCCTCGTCTTCGCCGCCCACCGACTCTGGCGTGAACACAGATTTCGTCTACTCTCGCGCGCGTTCACGCGCGAGCGCACCGCAGCCACTCGGACGACGCGCGCGCCGTCCGTCTCGGGAGCAAGTTCTTCATCATCCGGATCGTCGTCGCGACGCTCGCGAAAACGCGCGTCGTCTCGCACCTCCAACTCAGTCTTCATCGAAGCGAACGCCTCTCGCATGTCCGCCTCCAGCGCCCGCTCGTTCGCCCGTCGCATCGAGCTCCCCGCGCTCTTTATATTCTTCACCCCGTCCTTGCTCACCTGCCTCCCTCCCGCTTTCGCTCGCACGACGTACCGACTCGCCGTCGCGCGTCTCTTCGCCGCGCTCGCCCGCGCGTCTCCCTCCTCCCCGATCTCCCTCGCGTCGAACGCGCTCGCCGCGAAGTGCCCCCCCCGCGCGAGCACCACCACCCACGGCCGCTCTTTCCTCGCCACCAGCGCTCGAAACGCGTCCTCGACGCTCGCGTCGTCGTCCCTCGCGTCGTCCTCCGCGAAGAGCGTCGCGCGCCACACCCCTCGCGCGACGCCGTCCGCGCCCACCACGCAGCACTGCGCCCCGTCGCCCGCGCCCGCGACGCTTCGATACCGCGCGCGTCGTTCGCTCGCGCCGCCGTTTTCGTCGTCCGCGTCGTCGCTCTCGCTCGTCGAATCGTCATCCGTCGCGTCGTCGTCGCTCGACGTCGCGTTTTCGCCATCGTTTTCGCGTCCGCGCGGCGTCGGGCGCGCGACGCGTCGCCGTCCGGGCGGTCCGGGCGGTGCGACGTCGTCGCGCGGACGCGCGCGCGGCTCGGGGACGTCGAACACGCGCATCGCGCGCGCGAACGCGGCGTCGACGGTCGACGCGCGGGACAATCGCGTCGCGAAAATCACACCGCGCGCGACGCCGACGCGAAAAAAAACGCACGAAAACGCCGACGGCGTCGACGCGCGCGCGCGACGCGAAAGCGACGCGAACGCGCGCGTCACTCGCGCGCGAAGACGCGAACCGAAAACGAAAGCGACGAAAGACGACGACGGCGCGACGCCTTCGTCGGCGCGACGCGAGACGCGATGGTGAAGACGCGCGTGACGTGTTACTTTCCAGTGGAAAACGCGCGCGAGGCGAAGCTCGGGGCGTTCGCGGTGTGGTACGTCGACGTGGACGTCGAGGCGACGGACACGAAGACGGACGTGCGAAAGGCGATCGCGCTGGCGACGGGGGCGAAGTTTTCGAGGCTGAAGATACGGCTCGGGATGTTTAACGAACTGTTGGCGTTCGAGGACGGGCGGTACGGCGCGGTTTTAAAGGTGGGGTCGTGCGGGGCGAGCGCGGCGACGCGCGATGAGAGGTTGTTGACGGCGCACGAATTGAATGATCTCGGCGCGGGAAGCGCGAGTGATTTACCGGACTGGGACCCGTCCAAGTACGATGGAAGATACGGCTGGGTGCAAGAGGTGAAAGAGCATTGGAAGTGAGCGTCGCAGTCTCTTCGCGTTCCGTTTCGAATCGAACGCGCTCGAGGAGGTTTTAATTTAAAACGAACGAACGAATATATGACGCGACGCGCGCGTGTTTGATGAAGTCTCTGTGTTGTATTTCTAGCGTTTCGTCCTAACCTTGAAGTGCCGTCTGCAGCGCGGCTTGTTTCTCCGCGCTCAAGATGCCCCACGCGGCGCTGAGCTTGTCTTGAGGAAGGCTCGATTGCATTTGCACGAGGAACGCCTTCATCTTTGCCGCGACTTCGGGCTCGACGAGACGGAGCTTCGCGCTCAAACCGGAGGTTGGCAAAACATCCGCGAGTACACTGACGACGCGGGGAAGGTGCTCGTAAGAGGCACCCATCAAGGCTTGCCCGTTGCTCTCGAGCAGGCGCATGAGTTGCGCGTGCACGTTTCTCGCCTCAACCCTGTCCTCCGTCAGCGGCAAGCTCGCCAACCACGAAGGCAAGATGACGCTAGCGTCCAAGGCGGCGTTCTGAAATTCACACATCTTCCCGAGCGCGGCGACCGCGTTCTCGAAGGCGTAGATGTTCTCGTCGTCTCGAGCGCCCGGCGCTTGAATGACGCTCGCGAGCGCGCTGAGCGCGCTCGGCACGTGAGCGTTAAAGCTTTGGCCGCAGTGCTCGGACATCACGCCGACGCCGTAAACAGACGCCTGGCGCACATCCGCGTCGTTGTCCGTGCATCCAGCGATGCAAGGCGATACGAAACCGTCGAGATATTTGAGAGCGCCGCCACCGTCACTCGCGTGTTCAAAAATGTCATCGAACACGCAAATCGCAATACGTCGCTCGGCGGGGCTCCTGTTCTTGTCCAGCAGCGGCACGATGAACGCGAGCAATGGCTCAAGAGACGGAAGAATCGCGCTGTGGAAGCTTTTCAACAAAGACCCGACGCATTCGGCGAATTGATCAAACACTTCGTCCTCGGCTTCTTGTTCCTCCTCCAGCGCGTGCATTTCCTCTTCATCGAAATCGTCCGTGCCCGCGCGCTTGTTCCGCTCCGCACGTCGCTCCAGCGACTCCGTGAGCAATACCTTGAATGTTTCTAACATTGCCGATAAGTGATCGCGCACGAGGTCACCGGCTTCACCGGCGGACTCCGCGAGCGATTCGAGCATGCGAGCCTGCGTGGCGAAAGAAAAGAGGGCGCTAGGTCAGTACGACTGTATTTTCGAGACGGAAAAATGCAAAAAAAAGAGGAACAATCAGAAACATCAGGGACTGTTATCGGATTTATCACCAGAGCCTCAAGGCGTCTTGAAGGGGAATCCATAAGTCTCATCACTTGTTTCTTCTCGTCGACGTCGACTTTGAGTAACGCACCTGAATCTCGATATCCGGTTCCTTCGCCATCGCTTGAATAAGGGGGGGAATGATATGATTGACGAGTTGCTGGAACCAAGCTTGATCCTTTGCTCCCTTGCTCACAGCAAGCTTACCGGCGCGGAGAAGATCCGGTAACGACGCCACGGCGGCTCTACGCACGTCCTCATGGAAATAAAACTCGAGCGAGGGAATCATGGTTTGCAGAATTTGCTCCAAGTAGGGCAAAATACCGTCCTTGAGCTCGTCGACGTAGCAGCACAACATGTTGCACGCGGTGGCTTTTTCTTCCAAAGCCGCCGTGCGAATGGAAACTCGCTTGTCGCCGACTTCGACCTGTTCGTAATCGTCGTTTTCCTCTTCCTCCTCCTCGCCCCCGTCTTCATCGTCCTTGTTCGTGACGATGACGTCCGCCTTCAAATTGGCAGACTTCAACAGCGGCTGCATCACGACTTCAAGATACGGGACGAATTCCTCGCCAAGGCACTTGCACAAACGCGTCCAGGCTTGAAGCATGTATTGCACCGTTGGGTCGTCGTCTTCGAATCCGCCAGATTGGAGACGCATCAACATATCCATGACTTCACGCGCATCTTGAGCGAAGCGGGCGCGTCCAACGGCCATACCGACGAGAGAAATGCACTCCACAGCCTTGGCGCGCAACATGCGGTACTCCTTTCCGTTGGCGTTCACCAAGATGGACTTCAAGTACGGAAGGACGGTGTCGTAGTACTTGATGAAGGATTCTTGCGCGTTGTCCGCGGTCGATGCGAGCGCCGTGAGCGCCGCTTCTTGCACAGACTTGTTGCCAGACTGCAGTAAGCTCAAAAGCTTGTTCATGAGCGTGTCCAAATACGGCGCCATGCACTCCGGAGGGCAGTCTTCGCTGAAGTTTACCGTCGCGGCGGCCGCGTGCGCCTGGCAACGCGGATTCTTCACGTCATCCATGGCGTTCAGGAGCAACGGCACGACGTTAGCGTGCGCCTGTTCTTGCAATCTCGGGCCGAGATCGGTGCACATTTGCCCCAACCCGTTGATGGCGGCCCAACGAACGCGAGGATGGGGATCGGTGGCGAGCGCGTGTAAGCACGGCTGAATGGCGCCGACAACGTCCTTCTTCATTCCCTTGGCGCAACCTTCGGCAATTTGCGAGAGTGCGATGAGAGCGGCGTGACGACGCTTCCAATCCGCGTCGCCAATCAGCGACGGCATCGTTGCGGCGCACGCGGGTAACATGGAGTTGGCGCCGAGCGCGATGGAGACGCGGTCCAGGCACTCTTGACCGACGTCGTACAAATCACCTTGACCGATACCCTCGTCCTCTTCGTTCTCCGTCGTGTGCCAATCTTCATCGTCTTCGATGTCGTTGACCAAGAAGGAGACGAGGCAGTTGTACAGGCGCTGGACGAAATTTGGAACCTTGCGCATCATACCCGGCGCACGATCTCTCGCCTCGGTGAGCGTCACCAAGAACTCAGTCGCCAACGTTCGCGTGCCATCCTCGAGGTCGTTATGTTCCGCGATGCTGAGCATCGCTTCCACGAGCTCGACGAGATGATTGCGCACGAATCTCGGATCGGCTTCAGCGAGCTCGATGAACAACGCGAGAGCCTCTTGCGCCGACGTCTCATCTTGACCTCTCAACGCCGAACCGATCGTGTTGAGCATCGCCGGCAACAAATCTTGGAACTTCATTCGATCGCTCGGATTTTCCAACGCATCGACGAACGCACACGTCGCTCGTAACGCCGCCAGTCGCACATTCGTATCCGCCGACGCCAAGCACGCGCTCAGCGTCGCGTGCAGCGTCGGAATTTGCGGCACCAACGCATCGCTCATGTAACTCGCGAGCATCGCAAAGATCATCAACGCGCTCTCCTTCAATCGGTCCGACCCTTCAGAAACCGCACCGAACATGAACGGCATCAACTCCGCCCACGGCTCTTCCCGTTCCATCGCCCCCGCCGCGACTTCGTAAATCAAATCGCACGTCTTTCGCGTCACCCTCGCCTCCGCCTCTTCCCTCAGCGCCATCAACAGTTCACTCTTAAACATCTGTTTCACCGATTCGCTCAATTTCGTGTACAATTCGCCGTCATCGCTCGTGAACGCCCGTCTCGCCAGCACCGCGCTCAGCTCTCGCAGTCGACTCTCCGTCCCTCCTCGCAGCGTTCGCACCAACTGCGACGCCAGGTGATCGGGCTGCGCCTTGCACCGTTCGAACACCTCTTCGCACATCGTTCGGTGCGCGTTATCGGCGCTCTGCAGCCCTTGGAGCAGGGAGACGAAGCCATCGAGCGATTGGTGATCCAGGACCGCCGCCAGGTCGGCGCTCATCGTTCGCGGTTTTCGTCGTCGCGCGCGCGGTTTTCGTCGTCTCGCGCGCGGCGCGCGTCGGTCGCGCGCTTCGGCGCGTCGGCGCGGCGCGAGAGCGGCGCGCGTGGGCGACTGCGGCGCGCGCGCGGCGTGCGCGAACTCGACGTGGTTTAAAATCTCTACACTATGGGTCTTCGATGGCGCTCGGGAGCGCGCGGACGCGACGCGCGCTCACGCGATGGCGCGCGCGGACGCGAGGTCGAGCGCGCCGAAGATGAACTCGCGATCCCTGTGACGGGCGAAGAGCGCGGCGGCGGGATCGGGGGCGCGCGCGGTGAGGGCGGCGGCGAATTCGCCGGAGGAGAGGGCGCCGAGGAGGAAGACGACGACGACGTCGCGATCGGATGGTTTGGGGGCGGCGGTGACCTTGTTGATGAGGTTGCCGAGACGACCCATGGCGCCGGTGACGATGGATGCGGTGGCGGTGGCGGCGGCGTGCTTGAGTAAGCCGCCGAGGGAGGCGGCGACGTGGACGAAATCGGCGCACGCGCCGCCGTCGTCGGCGGACGTCTTGACGCGGGAGATGATGTCGAGCAGGATGGAGTTGGGTAGACCGTTGGCGTAGAGTGAGTTAGACTCTGGGATGTTGTGCTTGAGCGATGCGCGGCCGCGATGCGCGGCGAGGGCGAAGTTGTGAAGCGCGCGCTCGACGGCGTCTCGCGCCTCGAGCGCGGCGGCGGCGAGTTCGGGATCGTCGATCGCCGTCATCGCGTTCGTCGTCGTGGATTTACTCGGCGCCGTCGGAGAGTTGCCCCATTCATCGTCGCCCCAGTCGTCGTCGTCGTCGTCGTCCCAACCGTCGTCATCTTTCGAGGGCGTCGGCGGCGCGTCCGCGGCGGCGGCCGCGGTCGCGTTCTGAAGCGCTTCGAGCGCTTCGAGCGCACTGGCGTTGAAACTTGGAACTTGCTTCTTCACATCGGCGAGATCGCTCGCCAGTAGTACGCCCAAAAGTGCGTCGCGCACGGACGCCTCGTCTTGCGCCGTGAACGGCGACGCGGCGTTCGTCGGCGCCTGCGCTTGAACGTTCGCCTCCGTCGCGAGTACATACGCCGCTAAGACGAGCGCCAGCGCCTCGCTCGGGTGACCTACGGCGGTACCTCCCGCAGAATACATCACTTTCAGTATCTCTACCACCGTCGCGCACACGCCCGTGGCTTGGCGCTCGAGCGCAGCGGCGGTGAGTCGTTGCAAAGCGATGATTTGCCTATTCGCCTTCATGTCGTTCTCATCCGTCAAACTCCGCGCGGTGAGCTTTGCGCGCTGAATCAACGCGCGATGACGCAAAGCAACGCTAGGATCAACCTCCAGCGCTCGCACTAAGCTAAGAATATCGTCAGCACCGACGACGCGCGCGCTCTTTTCATCCGCCGCCGGCGCGGCGACGGATTCCACGCGAGCCGCCTCGCGCAGCAACTTCCGCACGTGCACAGCGCCATCACGCGCAGTCTTCGCGCACAGAGCTTCATCTAACGCGAGAACATTTTCATCGCTCAAGAGCGGGGACAACGTCGCCGTGACGCGGTCGACGTAGGTCGATGAAGACGCCGCGTCTTCGTCGTCCGTCGTCTCCAACACGCGCTCGAGCCAACCGTCTCGACTCACGCTCGGCGTCATCAAGTCCACCTCGCGATCGACGACGATGATCGCCGCCGTTCGTGGTTTCACCGTCGTGTCCACGCCCACGGGATCGGTCTTCGCTTGCGCTGCGACGCGCGACACGGCTTCGGCGTTCGGACCGAGGGCGAAATAATCCGGCGCCAACGCCCAGTGCGCGGCGATTTCAGCCAAGTGATGCCCGATGACGCGATTCTCTTTCGACTCCCCCGTCAACGCAGCCGCGGCATCGTTCACCAACCCCATCGTTCGCGTTCGCGGAAGCGTGAACGCACCGTCGCCGAGCGCGCGATACATCATAGGAGGGAAAAACTTGACCGAAAACCGACCCGCGACGGCGTCCGCGGCGGCGGTGCGATTTCGCCCTTGTTTCGACGTCGGCGTCGGCGCATCGCTCCACCCATCGCCCGTCCCCTCCGTCGAGTCCTCCACCGGCGCCTCGTCTCTCGTCTCGTCCTCGTCGCCCCAACTCCCCCAGTCCTCTTCGTCGTCTTCGTCTCCTTCTTCGTTCCGTCCCACCCCCGAACGATTCCCCGTCGGCGTCTCCCCGAATTCCGCCGCCGCGTCGCTCAAAATCCTTTCACACGCCTCCGTCAGCGCCTCCACGCACGCCCCGTGCGCCTCATCGCCCTCGTCGCATCCGACGAACACCGTCGCGCGCGTCGCGCGTCGCCGCGCCCGCACGCACCGCCGCACGTTCGCCGCCGCCTCCCGCAGCCGTCCCGCGACGCAGATCACCAGCGGCGCCTCCGCCGGCACCCGCTCCCCCCTGACGTCCCAGACCTCTTCCTCGTCGCCCATCGCGTCGTCCATCGTCGCGTACGCCTCGAGCGCCCGCGTCGCGCGCGCGCGTCCCGTCCCGCTCGTCCCGCCCCAGCCCGCGTGCGCGCGCGCCTGCGCCGCCGCCTCCGCGTCCAGCGCGACGACCGCGTCGCGCGCGAACGGCGCCATCGCGTCGTCGTACCATCGCCGCGCGGCGTCGCGCATCGTCGTCGCGCGCGCGTCCGCGCCCATCGTTCGTTCGTTCGTTCGTTCGTTCGTCGGTTCGTCGGTTCGTCGGTTCGTCGCGCGACGGTCGCCGCGCGACGGTCGCCGCGCGACGGTCCCGCGCGCGTCGCGGTCTCGCGCGCGCGCCGCCCGTCGCGGTCGCGCGCGCCGTCCCGCCCGACCCGTCGCGCGCGCGCGCGCCGGCGCCGCGGTGTTTCGTCCAAGCGCGGTGGCCCCGCGCGACCGGCACGCGCGCCGTGTGTCCGAACACGCCCCGCACGCGCGCGCCGTCGTATTCGCGCTCGACGTGACGCCATCGAGCGTGACGTCTCGATATGCGATATAAACCCATCGCGACGTCCCGCGCGACGCCGGTCGATAACGGGGTTTATGTGTATTAAGAGAGAAGTTTTCAAAAAGATAGAGGAAAAGTTCCCTGAACTATGGTGTAAAAATGATCATCAAAATAGGGACTTTGATGACTAAAA
>Ga0181596_10004639_pt1 | contig 12369 bp, 7 predicted proteins | sample 041ome_6_FD_148655 | JGI IMG/M metagenome (GOLD analysis project Ga0181596, IMG submission 148655) | Coastal salt marsh microbial communities from the Groves Creek Marsh, Skidaway Island, Georgia - 041402US metaG (spades assembly) | ecosystem: Environmental > Aquatic > Marine > Intertidal zone >... | reverse complement strand
AGGTACCGCGCCATCTTTGGATTCATGACGCAAGCCTGTACGTTTCGGTTCACGTATTGTCGTCATGATGAGTATGACTAAGGCAAAGCCGGGCAAGCTAACTAAAATAAATGTCAACTGCCACGGGGATAATTGCCCAACAACTGGCCACGCTCCCGTATCCCATGTAGAGATCGCTTTTACCGCCCAACCGCCGAATAAACCCGCTATCCCGGCGCCTAAAAAAGCACCCATGGAATATACCGCAATAGCGCGAGCAAGTTTGTTTGCAGGAAAAGCGTCGGCAATCATGGAGTATGCAGCGGGGGTGAGGGTCGCTTCGCCAACCCCAACTCCAACCCGCGCCAAAAATAGGTGCGTGAAGTTTTTAGCAAAACCGCACAGCGCTGTCGCCACGCTCCAAAAAAAAATGCCGACGGCAATAATTATTTTACGGTTTTTGTAGTCAGACAGGCGTGCAATGGGCACGCCCATGGCGACATAAAAAATGGCGAATGCAAGGCCCATCAGCAAGCTTACCTGTGTGTCATTAATGCCTAGATCCTGCTTGATAGGCTGTACGAGCAGGCTGATCACTTGTCGATCAACAAAAGACACAATGAATGCCAGCATTAAAACAAACACTAGATACCACTCTTGGACGAGCGATGTTTCTTTGTCTTCGCTATTTTTTTTCTTGTAATTCGAGTCCACTAGGGCGCGAGACCACGGGCAAGTTCACTGTAGATGTTGCTTACTTTAAGCTTACATAATCTCCTCATACGCTTCTGCCACGGTGTAACGATATAGCTTGCGAACTTTGGATTTTGGAACGCTTGTGGACCGTCGATTTCCCAAATAGATAGATGAGAAAACAACTCTCCACCACGGCTAAGCATAGGCGGAAAATCGTCGGTTAAATGCCTGTAACGCCGAACACTTAGAAATCCTGGTTCATTGAGTACAAGTGGCATATGTTCTTCCACATACCATTCGTCAAACTCGTCAGAGATGTCGGCAGGGACGTCGTGTCCCGATAAGAAAACGTAGCGATTGTCAGGCAATACGGCATTCCACGGTGCGGGGTAGGTGCCGGTTAAATCGAACACCCCTCGAGCAAATTTTGGCAGCGTCATCGTCAAGTGCTCAAAACTATCTGGGGGCGTAGCCACCCATTTCTTAGTAATGGCATCGTATTCTTGTGACGTTAATACCTGAGTATTGGGTAGCTCCATTAATGCCAAATACTTCGCCTGATTTGGCTGAACTGTATCGACAGCCAGATCGTCTTCATAAAGTATAAATCGCCTAAACGCTAAGAACCCACATTCAAATCGCCCGGGTGAATGGACTTCCGTATACCACTTGTTCCACTCGTCTTCTCGGGTATCGGGAGGATCTAATTTAATAAGAGAAATAGATGAAGACACTGACATCCTAGGTTACCTCTGCTGGTGCTTTCGGGGCATGGATCTAGTTGTAACTACCAGCTGTTCTAACCCATCGAGGCGATCAACAGCGGCTCAGTTTTTAACTAGTCCCACGCGTACCTTCCCATTCTTGACGGAAACATTATGTAAAAAAATCGAGCACCGCATACTGCGTAATATGGCTGTCGAGACTACGCCACTGCTCGGCATCATTGGTGCCAACCCGCGGAAAGTCGAATTACTGAGGCTAGTGCCAGTGCAAAAGTTAGCACGGAGTGTCAGACATCATCGTTGGAGTAGGACAATACAAAACCTGCAAGATTCCCTTGTTCTTGTGGGTCCCCGCCTTACGATAGGCGGGGACTCTCGGAATCTGTCTATTCGCCCCAACTGCGTCGGATGCTGATACCGTAAGTTCGCGGCATACCATTTACATACACGCCCCATCCCGAACCAATGGGATCAGTTAATGTATCCACGCGGAACACCTCGTCGGTCAAGTTTTTTCCCCATAATGACGCTGTCCAATTGCCATTTGCAGATCTCCAGGACATACGCGCATTCCAAAGCGCCTGTGACTCGACCTCTAGATTATTAACAATTTCCTTGTAATGGGCGTCTTGCCACACGTAATCGGTGAAAAATCGTAATGTTGCCCCGCTCGGTAACGGCATATCGTACTGCGCACTTGCGTTTAGATTCAGCTCTGGCGCGTTCGGTAATTGTCTCGGTGCATTGCCAAATGGTCCGTCGAAGTTGAGGCCCGGATCGTTGTTATCGGTATCCAGATATCCCAAACCGAAGCCTAACGTGAGGCTATTAGTTGGCATCCACTCCATATCCAATTCCAAGCCAGAAACGTCAGCAGCTTCCAAATTGGTCAAGAAATTGAGCGGCGTACCCAATACCTCATCTACTTTCGGTGTCGCAGCCTGCAAGCCCTCGTAGTCGTAGGTGAATGCGGCACCATTCAAGCGCAATGTTCTGTCGAACAACATGCTCTTGAAGCCAACTTCGAAGGCTAAAACTTCCTCGGGTCCAAATGGGACGGAAAGCCGCGGGTTAGTTGCCAATCCACCATTGAAACCGCCCCCTTTGAATCCGGTTGAGGCACTGGCATACAGTAATATGTCTTCTTTCAGCTGATAGTCCATCTGTAGACGCCAAGTGACATCATCGCTATCGAGCTTGCCGTCCACACCTAATTGTTCGTCGGGAACCGCGGCTAGGATCAAACGATTTTCCAATCCAAAGGCGGGGGGTAATAAAAACGACACTTCTTTGGTGAAATCAAGGCTTTCTTCGATGTAACGAAGCCCAGCTGTAAGTCTTAGCGAATCACTAAGTTCCCACTCGCCCTGGGCATAGACAGAGGCAGAATCTCGCTCTTGGTCGTAAACAAGTCGTGCGCGAAGGCCAATAAAGTCGTCGAGATACCCGATGCGAGGCGGGCTCTCTTCGACATCGTCAGATGCATAGACCAGACCTGCTATCCAGTTAAAGCCACTGTCGTTGTTGGAGGACAATCGTAGCTCTTGTGAGAAAGCAGTGATGTCGCTTGCAAACAGGAAGTCCACGAACAGCCCTGGGTTGCCGTCACTTTCCTTAGGCTGATAACGGTCGTAAGACTGATAGCTTGTTAATGAAGTTAGGTTCACGTTACCAAAAGCGTGATCGATGGACAGTGTAAAGCCACTGTTGTCATTTTCCAGCTCTGCGTCTGCATTAATAGGCGTATCGGGCCGGTCAGTGTAGTCACCCGCGTATGGGTCGTTGTCGGTGTCAGAGTATCCGAGCACGTCTACACACTCCCGCGGATCCGGTTTACCTCCGGACGCAAAGGAATTGCAGAATACACCAGGTGACCCGGGCTGCCAAAAACCAATATGCTCAAAGTACACCGGTTGCGACCTGTCTCGACTGGCAAAGAGCTTGAGATTCACGCTGGTCTGGTCGCTCGGCTCCCACAGAAACTGCACGCGTAGGGAGTTCAGGTCAACTTCGCCAATGTCATCTCCCGATGTTCGACTATAGACCCAGCCCTCGCCCTGTTGAACCGACATGAAGCTTAATCTGGCCGACAATGAGTCGGTCAGCGCTCCACCGATACCCCCCTCAAGTTCTACGCGGTTGTACTTACCAATGTCTGCCCGCAAGAACCCACTCGTTTCTTGTGAGGGCCGCTTTGAGAAATAGGAGACTGCGCCTCCATTAGTGTTTCTGCCGAACAGAGCGCCCTGGGGTCCCTTAAGTACTTCAACCCGTTCCATGTCGAATAATTGGGCTCCCATAGTGGCAATAGACGTTTGAAATATCTCGTCGATAAATAATCCAACGCTGGGTGTATCGCTTGCTTGGAAGCTGTTCATGCCCACGCCACGAATGGTGTAGATGGGCATTGAGTTACCCCAAGCGTATTTGATGTCCAGATTCGGCGATTGCGACGCGACTTGAGTGATATCCGTCCAACCAAACTCAGCCATTTTCTCAGACGAGTAGGCGTCGATAGCCATACCTATTGACTGCGCATTCTCGGCGCGCTTTGTAGCCGTAACAATTACTTCTTCAATCTGCGCCGTTGCAGTTGACGCTGCCATTGCCGCCGTTATCACAGCGCTGAGGACACCATGGTTTTTTAAGGTCTGAAATGCTTTCATCGGACGCTCCTTGATGATTGTCGTTTTCAGTTTGCTAGCGTAGCGATGCTAGTCGTTTTGTGCAAGTATATCGATTATTGCTCAGCGGCCTGTAACTATTCGGAACACTCGCAATACTGGGGCGTCGCCATGAAAAGGCGGCTGTTGATAAGAGTCTAGAGCCAAATAAGGTAGGCAAAAGAAGCATGCCAGCACGCTAGCGAGTGTCGGGTCACGCCAAACCGCCGCAATTAAGACTGAGCTTTGTGAAGAGACTTAAACTTATGAAAAGGGGCGATAAATGCTGACAGTGGGAATCGATGTAGGAGGCACATTTACCGACGTCTTCGTCAAAGATGATACTGACAATACGTTTGTAGTTCACAAAGTGCCATCTACCCCTCCTAATTTTGGAGTGGGCTTCATGCGTGGTCTCAGAGAGGCCATTGCCATAGCAGGCAGGGAGTCCTCTGCAATCGACAGAGTTGTACATGGTACGACCGTGGCGACAAATTGCATTATCACCCAAAGTGGCGCAAACCTTGGCTTCTTGATGACCGAGGGTTGTCGCGACGTATTGTATATAGGCATTGGTTGGCGACCAAAAATGTATGACCTGGATATGGACCCGGTAGAGCCGCTGTTTTTGGCGCCACGCCGACAGAGTCTCGAAGTCATTGAGCGTATGGATTTTCAAGGTCAGGTGGTGACACCGCTTGACGAGGAGCAGCTCAAGCAGACAGCAAAAGTTTTAGTAGAAGAGCACAAAGTGGAAGTATTTGTCGTGTGTTTCTTGCATTCCTACGCTAACCCAACTCACGAACAAAGAGCCCGAGAGATTTTGCAGGAGTTATACCCCCAAATTCCAGTCACGCTCTCCAGCGATGTGTTGCCGAGACGACGGGAGTACCGGCGGTTAGTTGTGGCCGGATTTGACGGCTACGTGAAACCCGTGGTGACAGATTACCTCAACGAACTCGTTACCGAGCTGCGCGCCGAAGGCGTCAAGTCAGCCCTTCACGTCATGCAGTCACATGGGGGGGTGGGTGGCGTGAAAAACGTTATTCAGCGACCTGTGGGCACAGTGTTGTCAGGCTTGGCGGCTGGCGTTATTGGTGCTGCAAGTGTCGGTGCAGAGGCCGGCTATCCGAACTGTATTAGCTTAGATATGGGTGGAACCAGCACTGATGTTGCGCTCATCCGAGCTGGTCACGCTCTAGTAACCAACGAGGGTTCATTTGAGGATTACCCTCTTAATATTCCGATGGTTGATGTACGTACGATTGGGGCTGGTGGCAGTTCACTTGCCTATGTCGATAAGGGTGGAGCGCTAAAAGTTGGACCGGAAAGTGCGGGTGCGAACCCGGGTCCCGCATGTTACGGCCGCGGCGGGGAAAACCCTACCGTAACTGATGCGAGCTTGGTCCTAGGGTACCTAAATCCTGACACATTCGCGGGCGGCCTGGACATTGACGTAGAGAAAAGCCGAAGCGCTATTGAGGAAAAGATTGCCATACCGCTCAAAATGAGCGTTGAAGAAGCTGCATTGGGTATTCATGCCATAGTTAACTCGAATATGGCGCAAACACTGCGGTTGGTTTCGGTTAAACGAGGGCATGATCCCCGAGACTTTGTATTGATACCCTTTGGAGGGGCCGGGCCCCTGCAGGGCGGGATGCTGGCGGAGAACGCAAACATTAACAAAATTCTTATTCCTTTTGCGCCGGGTGTGCTATCGGCGATGGGCTTAATGCTTGCGCCGATACAGCACGAGGCATTGGCTAGTTTTGAGGCATCGGCAGACGAAGTGTGTTACGCGCGCATACAAGACATTTTTTCTGATATGGATGACGCGTGCCGCAAAAAAATGGTTACGGATGGTGTGCGTGCAGATGACGCCGTCAAAGAGTACTTTGCCGAAATGCGCTATGTCGGACAGTCTCACCAATTAGAGGTATCGCTTGGTGATTGTCTATCGGAGGATACCGTTGCGCAGGCCGTCCTGCGATTCCACTATGTGCACAATGAGACCTACAACCACAGTGACACCTGCGCACCCGTTGAGTTCGTAGCACTGCGGAGCGTGCATAAAAATGAGCCGGAGTTGGTGGGCGGCGGCATACGGACCAAAATATCTGACGCTATGGAGCCCACGGCCCGTTCTGTTTGCTTATCGCTAGAGAGGGGGTACGAGGAGGTAACTGTTTATCAGCGACATCATTTGTCGCAAGCGGGGGAGATTGTGGGCCCCGCCCTTGTTGAGCAGTCAGATACCACTACATTGATTTACCCGGGGCATCGCGCCCACATTGACGGATTGGGAAATCTGATTATTGATGTCCCTTAGGGGTTCTCGGCCTCTAGGTTTTTACTGTGGTGCTGAGATGTATTTATAAAGGCGATTGCAAGAGTCACAGTCGACGCAAGCCCCTTCAAAAAGAGAAGAACCGCCAGGTGCTATCGGCCTCGTCGTAAAAATGTGGCACAAATTAGGGGCTACAGTATATTCGATCGTGGTTTTCAGTCATTGCTATCTCAAAAGCCAGCACAGCGAAGCCTTATGGCGCCGACGCAAGTTCTGTTTCTAGGAAATCGACCAACTCCTCAATGGAGCATAGCGGCGTGGCGGTAGCCTCAAATATGTGAGCTGGATGTAGCCGGTGATCAAACCAAACACCATGATCGGGGTCCGTCGATACGTTGGGACGGGTAACCATTAACCAAAAGCCAGTCTCTGCTCCTTGGTATGCCGAGCGAAGAATAATATTTTGGAGCTTATAAAAGATAGGTAGGGCACTTTTTACGCCAGGTGTCTTGGCCCAGCCAGGATGCATAACGTAAAAAGCGACGCCCTTATCGTTGAATTTCTGGTTCCAGTGACCCGTTAATGCTGCCTGCGCCCGCTTCTGGGCGCCATAAACCGCTTTACCCATATACTTGTTTGGGTCGGTGACGTTCAAATTAGCAACACCTAAGGGTGCGTTGTACATTCCACCGGATGTCATATTGATAACAGCTGCACCTGATTTAAAGCAGTCAGCCTCGACAAGCTTCTCCGTGAGGAGATAATGACTCAGCAGGTTTGTGACAAAGGTCTTCTCCTTGCCCTCTGGAGTAATTTGCATGTCATTTAAAAGCACTCCCACATTATTAAAAAGCACGTCGAAATGTTGAGCAGTGCCTTGCAGCTGTGACGCTAGCGCCCTGACACCCGCTACAGTAGACATGTCAGCCATAACGGAACTCACCCTCTGTCCAAGGGGGCCCATGTTGTGTATGAGTTGCTGCAGTTTTTGCTTATCTCGAGCAATAGCAATTACGCTGGCGCCGCCCAACGCACCTTCTTTTACAATGGCCGCCCCGATGCCCCCTGATGCGCCAGTCACCAACCATGTTTGGCCGCCGTAGTCGCGTGGGTATCGTCTTATAAATAAGCCCCGAGCGAAGTAGCCTATTTTAGTGTAGCTGGGTGTGAACCGCGCATAAAAAAGCAAAAGTTTCTTTAATGAAGCGAAGGTCATCTCCGGCTCCCCATGATTAATCGTGCGTTTCCCGTGACTTGCATTACTAGACTAACAGTACAAGTGATGTCATATTAGGTCAACAGAGCATAACGTTGCCCCAAAATCACCTGTTGTTCGGTAGCGACCGGATAGCTTGAAACGAGCGCGAATGAACCAGAGAGCAGTGGCTGAATTTTTTCTCCCGGGGCGCAAACGCGACATCGACGTTTTGCTGGCACAGCTTGTTTTCTGTTGGCCTTTGAGGGAAGGGATGTATTGATCACTCGTTGGCGAGATCACTATGACTTGGCTACCGTCGAGAGACAGCTCAAAGGAGCGTAGTAACGACGATGGCTGAACTTTTTGAGCCTCTTGCTCTGCGGGGAGTCACGCTCCGAAACCGCATTGCTGTGTCGCCAATGGTTCAGACGAGCTCGGTGGACGGGTTTGCCAGTGATTGGCACCTTGTTCATTTAGGTAGTCGCGCTAGCGGTGGGGCGGGTTTAGTCATTACTGAGGCCGCCGCGGTGGAGCCCCAAGGTCGTATCAGTATTTTTGACCTTGGGATTTGGTCCGATTCCCATATTCCCAATCTCAAGCGTATTGCTCAATTTATCGAATCGGAGGGGGCCGTACCCGCGATACAGCTTGCACACGGCGGACGCAAATCTTCTTACCGTCCACCGCACGATAGCAAGGGCACATGCCCATTGGAGCACCTCACCCCGGAGCAGGGGGCTTGGACAATTGTCGGCCCCAGCATGATTCCTTTTGATAACGACTCTCCAATACCGAAAGCAATGACCACTGAGGATATAGCTCGCGTGATTGGAGCCTTTCAATCGGCTGCTAGTCGGGCAGTGAAGGCGGGCTTTAAGTGGATAGAAGTTCACGCCGCACATGGTTATTTGCCTCACGCTTTTTACTCACCCTTATCTAACAAGCGCGAGGATGAGTATGGTGGTGATTTCCAGAACAGGGTTAGGTTTAGTCGAGAAGTAGCGCGTGCTATTCGTGCCACCATTCCGGATAATATTGTTTTGGCGTTTAGAATCTCTTATACCGACTGGATAGAGGGTGGCTGGATCCTACCCGATGCTGCTCAGCTTGCTTTGGCCTTAAAATCTGATGGCGTTGACTTTATCGACGTTAGTTCTGGAGGCAATTCCCCGCAAACCGTAGCGCTCATGCGTGAGCTTATAGGCTCTCCGGAAGGTACCGAGAGCAACAGTACGGTGATTCCACTATCTGCAGGTTATCAAGTGCCCGGCGCAGCATACATTAGGAGAGAGGCCGGGCTACCTGTATCGGCCGTTGGTCTCATCACCGACCCGTTGCATGCTGATTCGATTATTCGCGACGATCAAGCGGATGTCGTTATGCTAGGGCGCGAAATGCTTCGCGACCCCAATTGGCCAATTCGTGCTGCTGTAGCTTTAGGTAAAACTAAAAAAGTGCGCATTCCGGTGCAATACTATCTCGCATGGAAAAGCTACGGCGATTTTCATTATGAGCCTGTCTCTGCGCCTGTTCTTGCTGATCTAAGTGATGTCCAAGCGCAGAAACCTAAAGACAGTAACTGTTAGAACAGCGCCCGATAAGAGGTAAATAGTATTTACAGAGGATGTCATTTTATGAATGCATCAATAGCGGATCCGGTGACGACAGAGGTGGTGAGAGGGTGGTTGGAGTCGGTAACTGAAGAAATGCAAACCACGGTAGTCAAAACAGCCCACTCGCCCTTAATTTGTGAAGCACGAGACGCTACTTGTGCCCTGCACGATAGAGACGGGCGAACCATTGCGCAGGCGTCAGCCATGCCAATACATCTAGGTGTTTTGATAGAGTTGGGCCTGAAGTTTGCCGAACAATTCCCTGAGGGCGAGGCGCAAGAGGGCGATTTATATATTACCAACGATCCTTATAACGGCGGGACTCACATGCCTGACATCGCCGTGGCCGCGCCCGTATTTAGTGGCGAAAAGTTGGTGGGCTATGTCTCCACTATGGCTCATCATCGTGACATAGGTGGATTGATGCCCGCCAGTGTGAGCGTGCTGGCTCGGGATCTGCATGCGGAGGGGCTGCGGCTGCCGCTTATTCGTCTAGCCAAAGCGGGAGTCATAAACTCTGCGGTTATAGCCGTTATAACGGCAGCCAGCCGAACTCCTAAAAGTATGCGTGGTGATTTGAACGCGCAGATAGCTGCGTGTCATACGGGCGTCAAACGCCTTAGTGAACTCTACAACGCTCGTTCAATACCGGTGGTAAACGCAGCCACTCGCGCACTCATGGATTATGCCGAACGTATGACTCGCGACGAAATCACCAAAATACCTGACGGGGTATATACATTCTCGGACAAGTTAGACGACGATGCTATTGATCCAGAGTCTGACCCTATAACTATTGCTGTGACAATGACTGTGACGGCGGATTCACTCGACTTTGATTTTACCGGGACAGCTCCTCAAACACGGGCCGCCATTAACAACGTGATGTCGTCGACTAAGGCCATCGTCTATTATGCAGTCCGAACACTGACTGGGGATCAAGTGCCTAACAACGATGGCTGTTTCAAGCCGGTAACCATTGGCGCACCGGAGGGCACCATTGTTAATTGCACGTATCCGGCCCCCGTGGCCTCGCGAGCGGTATCTTTATTCAGAGTAGAAGACGTTGTGTTAGGCGTCATGGCGCAAGCCGTTCCTGAGCGTATGATTGGCGCAAACAGTGGCCAATACACGATGGTGAGTGTCTCCGGCTTCTATCCGGGCAGCACAGAGCCCATGATCGGACAGCTTGGGGGGCCGGTCACGGGAGGGCATGGCGCCCGCTCTACTAAAGACGGTATTGATGTGAGCTCCCACGGATGCGTCAATGGCACAATTGATGCGCTTGAGTTAGGCGAAGCGCGTTTCCCTATGCTTTTCAAAGAGATGGCTCTATGGCCAAACTCTGGTGGCCCGGGAAGGTTTCGAGGCGGGCTGGGGTTTTATGCCGAGGTTGAATGGACTAAAGGCGACTGCAGCATCATGTTGCGGCGGGAGCGAACTCGCTTTCAGCCTTGGGGCATTATGGGGGGATGCTCGGCACCGGTATCGCGCGCCGAGCATCAGACCGCCGATGGCACAATTCGGCGGCTGCCCGCCAAGACAATATTTCCGTTAAAGGCCGGGGAGCGACTGCGTTATTGGACCACTGGCAGTGGCGGCTACGGGTCTCCACTAGAAAGAGACTCCGCATCAGTGCTTGAAGATCTGTGTAACGGACGGATCACCGCCGATGCGGCTCGATCGGAATATGGGGTGGTAATCACAGGCGACCGAGTCGACCAAAAGGCCACATTATTGTTACGAGAATCCATGCGAGATCAAGCGACTTAACGGCCGAGCTGGGTAGGGCCCACTGTGCCCCTTTTTGGTAATTTTGAGCCGAGCGTGTTTCTTTAAAACAGTTCCAGAAAGAAAAGGCATAACTGGAAGTGCTAGTAGTGTCCGCACTTCCAACCGGGCACCATGACGAGCCACTTGAATCCGTTGTCGTGAGACTGCACTCGGAGAAGGCTCTGAACAGACTCGCTTCGGGTATGCATCGAGTCCCCATTGGACGGCTTACGCGTCAATACTACCCATTTGAGATGGGTGCTCTAACCAGGCAGGTTAGAGCACTGTTATGAGCGGGGAGTGGCAAGCCATCTTAAGTGAATGGTACTGTTGGGCAAACTGTTCGACGTGATCCCTGCTTGTTGGGTGCCGCGCGGGAGTTAACCCCGAGATCATGTAGGGTACGCGTGGGCTAAGGTCTAGCCTCGAACCTCGTGTTTGGCAGATCGATCAAGTAGCGGCTTGATAAACCTGCGTGGTTTGACGAGAACAAATCGATCAGATACCCCAGTCCTTTTAAAACCCTTAATACGAGAGATTCAGCCACTAACCACTTATGGGCGACAAACTACAGTTTTATAGTGAGTTGGTATGCGTCTCATACGCCTAGACGAAATGGGCTGGCAGTTTTATTCTGCAAGTTAAAGTGTCGTTGGCACACGCGGGTGATCAAAGTGGAACAAGCCTTTATTTATGATGCGATTCGCTCACCCCGAGGTCGAGCTAGGTCTGATGGTGGCTTGCACGACTTAGCGCCATTTCAGTTGCTTGAGCCTCTTTACAGGCAGCTCGAGAGCAGGAATGGTTTGGATCCGAAATTGGTTGGTGAGGTGGTGCTTGGTTGTGTGACGCAATTCGGAGAGCAGGCCGGCAACATAGCAAAGGCTTCTGCGCTCTATGCGGGTTGGCCAGCAGCGATATCGGGACTTACCGTGAATCGCTTTTGTTCTTCCGGCCTTGATGCCATTAATGTCGCTGCTTTAAAAGTAATAGCTGGGCAGGAGCATGTGGCGGTGGCCGGTGGTGTCGAGATGATGTCGCGAGTACCGATGATGAGTGATCGCGCAGCCATATTTGAGGATCCTGAGGTTGCACTTTCTGCCCGGATCCTGCTGATGGGTAGCGGCGCGGATTTAATTGCCACTTTGCAGGGGGCTAATCGTGAGGATGTCGATGCGATTGCGCTCCAAAGCCAGCAAAGGGCGGCTGCCGCGAGAGATGGCGGTAGATTCAAATCGATAATTCCATTCGCCAATGCAGTACGAGAACTGGTTGTTAGTGAGGACGAGTGTATTCGTCCTCAAACGACTATGCAGTCATTAGCGGAGTTGCCGCCAAGCTTTGAAGAGATCGGAAGATTAGGCGCTGACGCGGTGCAATTGGCTGAGTATAAAGAGTTAGACGCCATTTCTCACGTTCATACAGCAGGGAACTC
>Ga0181596_10004633_pt1 | contig 12383 bp, 8 predicted proteins | sample 041ome_6_FD_148655 | JGI IMG/M metagenome (GOLD analysis project Ga0181596, IMG submission 148655) | Coastal salt marsh microbial communities from the Groves Creek Marsh, Skidaway Island, Georgia - 041402US metaG (spades assembly) | ecosystem: Environmental > Aquatic > Marine > Intertidal zone >... | reverse complement strand
ACACGATCATGAAGAACATAGTCATGAAGGCCACGATCATTCCCATGAGGAGAGCATCGAAGATCATGCGGAAACTGTGGAACCGGGTGCCAACAAACTGAAAGTATTGTTCGGCTATTGCGTGCTGATCATTCTCGGTTCGTTCGCCGGAGGACATCTTCCCTCTTTGATACATCTCGACCATAACCGCATGCAGACAATCATCAGCCTTGTAGGTGGTTTGATGCTGGGAATTGGCGTGTTTCATATGCTGCCACATGCCTTGCATGAAGTGGGCGACATCAATTTTGTCGCACGCTGGATGATGCTCGGCCTGCTGGTTATGTTCTTTTTGTTGAGAACCTTCCACTTCCATCAGCATGATGTTGTCGTTGATGATCATGAAGCGCAATCGGCCCAGTTATTGGCCGACGAGCACGCACTAAATTCCACGCATGATCATGACCATGACCACGATGATGGGCATTCGCACGGTCACAGTCATGGACACCATCATCACGCTCACGAATTGAGTTGGCTGGGGATTTCGGTCGGCCTGTGTCTGCACACATTGATTGACGGGCTGGCGTTAGGAGCGGCTGTCGAGGCGGATGCTCATCACGAGGTATTATGGTCGCTCTTCGGTTTGGGGACATTTCTGGCAATCGTGCTGCACAAACCGCTCGATGCGATGTCGATCACCAGTCTGATGAAAGCGAGTGGCTGGTCGCAATTGTCACGCAACCTGGTCAACCTCGGCTTCGCAACAATGTGCCCATTGGGCGCTTTGGCATTTGTATTGGGAGTGAGCCAGTTTGAAGGGAATCAGGCGTGGATCATCGGTGGAGCATTGGCGGCGGCAGCGGGAGTTTTCATTTGCATCTCACTGAGCGATTTACTGCCCGAAATGGAATTTCATTCCCACAATCGGATCCGTCTTTCCACCGCGCTGGTGTTGGGAATTGTGCTTGCCTGGGGGATCGGTTTTCTGGAGCCGAGCCACTCGCACGAAATGCCAAATTCGCCCGCTCAGGAGCACTCCGACGAACACCATGGGCATTCTCACTAATTCTCAGATTTTAGTCCTGATATCTACAGAATCCGAAGGAACCAGATTGTGTGCGGGAAGATTGTCAAACCCTGACGGCAACAGGCGTTGCGTTTCCGTGAAGTCGCTCGTTCCGGGTTCAATCGATTCAAGTTGAACAACCTGTTAAGACGAATCGGTTTAGAGGGACAGAACTTTTTTCCGCGCGAACTGCAGGAAATATCGGGTTCTCTCCTTGCAGCGGGTAGGAGACCGCTCATATTTTAAATGTCACGGCTCCGGTGTTCCCCGGACGAGAACAGTCAGAGATGCCATGTCCCGAAAGAATTACTCTTCACGTAAGATGCAGCCCATGAAACGCCGTCGGACGACGAAGCGGCACGATTGGGAAGATCTGCCCCTCGAAGAGTTACTCGATATTCGTATTTGCGATTTGGGACTCAAGATTGAAGGCACTTCACTCGAACCGCGGATCGAGCGTTTGTACAACGAGCTCGAACTTCGCGAACTCGATTTCCGCCCGCATTGCTGGCTTTCCGAAGAATGGTTTTCACCCGATGGAATTCCCGGAATTGCCATCCCATTTTATTTGGCCCATTCCCGACTCATGCGACTCGAACGCCGCATGATGATGGAAGTCGAAGGGGGAACAGAAGACTGGTGCCTGAAGATTCTTCGACATGAATGCGGTCACGCCATCGATAATGCTTACGGGCTTCATCGCAAACGCTCGTGGACGAACATGTTCGGGAAATACTCTCAGCCGTATCCCGAAAACTATCAGCCAAAGCCTTACAGCAAAAGTTACGTGTTACACCTCGACCCTTTTTATGCACAAAGCCATCCCGCGGAAGATTTTGCCGAAACCTTTGCAGTCTGGTTGAAACCTCGCTCTGGTTGGAAAAAACATTACGCCGGTTGGGCCGCACTGAAAAAACTGGAATACGTGGAAGAGTTAATGGCTGACGTTCCCGAAATGGAACCGATTTCACGTACCAAAATGCGCGTGGACTCTCTGCCGCGATTAAAAAAGACTCTTCGCGTCTACTACGAGGAGCGTCAATCCAAATATCTGGGAGACTCTCCCATCGATGATGAATCGCTGCTGCAACTTTTCACTGACGATCCGAAACGACGCACTATGAAGGCCGCCGCCTTCTTCACCAAACATAAAAGTGAAATTCGGCAGGTCGTTTCAGAATGGTCGGGACAGTATAAATACACCATCGATCAGGTCCTCAAAGATCTGATCTTCCGCTGCCGAGAACTCGACCTCCGTTTGAAATTTTCCGAACGGGATACAAAACGGGATGCGTTGGTTCTGTTGGCAGTTCAAACCATGAACTACCTACACCGTGGGTATAATCGGTATCAGTTATGAAGCCCCTCGACATTCAGGTTTTGATGCACGAATCGCTAGTTCCCCCCGACTCGATTGAGGGAGTCAGTGATCGTGAAATGCTGGAATGGAAAACCGAATTCGATGTGCTGGCGACACTTCAAAATATGGGTCATCGTGCGGAATCACTCGGTGTCAGCGATGATCTATCCGTCTTGCGAGAGGCGCTGGTCGAAAAAAAACCAGACATTGTCTTTAACCTTCTCGAAGAGTTCCATAGCGTCCCGCATTACGATCAGCACATCGTCAGCTATCTCGAATTGATGCAACAACCCTACACCGGTTGTAATCCGCGTGGACTCACTTTATCGCACGACAAAATTCTGTGTAAGAAAATTCTGACCTATCATCGTATTCCGACGCCGCAGTTTTCGTTTTTCCCAAAAGACAAAAAAATTCGCGTCCCGAAACGACTCAAGTATCCCTTGATGGTGAAATCCTCCATCGATGACGCATCGTTGGGCATCGCACAAGAGTCTATTGTCTCTAACGAGACAAAACTCAAGGATCGTATCGAATATTTATGGTCCACACATAAGGCCGATGTTCTTGTCGAAGAGTATATTGCGGGGCGCGAGTTTTATGTTGGGGCGGTCGGGAATCAACGAATCCAAGTGCTCCCCATCTGGGAATTAAAATTCGATAATCTCCCGAAAAACACGGCTCCCATCGCAACAGCAAAAGTCAAATGGGATCCCGCGTATCAAAAACAGATCGGCATCAAAACCGAACCCGCCGACAATCTCACTCCCGAGCAAAAAAAATCGATCGAACATCAGACTAAACGAATCTATAAATCACTCGATCTTTCCGGTTATGCACGAATGGATTTTCGTATGGCTGCCGATGGAACAGTGTATGCGTTAGAAGCAAACCCGAACCCGAACTTATCTTACGGCGAAGACTTCGCAGAATCAGCATCGACCATCGGTCTCGATTACGAAAAGCTGTTGCAGAAGATTGTAAATCTTGGCCTCCGCTACAAACCTGCTTGGCAAGATATCTTGTAAGAGTTTGTCTTCTCATTCTATTGAGGCTAAATCTCGTTCAGTCAAGGGGAATTCGGTCAAGGCCTTTCGCAGAAATGGTCCGCACTTCTTTGCCGTCAATTAATATCTGATACGTCACTCCTTTTGGCGAAGTGATTTCCACCTCGGCATCAGTCAGAAACCGGGCGGGGAACGGAGAGACAATTCGATGTGTCGAACCGATCACGCTCCTGGGACGGTCTTGTATTCCTTCGAGACGCAGACGCAATGTCATCAATGAGCAGGGATTGATGTCGGCTGGCAGGAGCTTTTGAGACGGAAGATTGAGGGAATCGGCCAGCGAGCCGATGGTCGGCCCTGACTGATATTGCTGTTGGATACCGCTGATTAGAATCCCCCGCGAGAGATGCTCCCAGTCGAGTGTCTGGTCGTGTTGATAGAGATCCAGCAACGCATCTGCATAAACCAGACCGACCCACTGGACCGGTCGTCCAATCCAGATGGGCGCTTGATAGTGGGTCGCACACAATGTGGCAATGCTTGCGTATCGCTGAATCGGCCACTCATTCCATTGATAGATATAGGGTACGCCGGTGAGTGCCCATTGGACGGCCAACTCCAGATATTCTCGTTGGTTGGTTAATTCGTATGCAATGACATACGCATTCACCATCTTCGCACTCGCCATCAAATCGGGCGCATGCAGCGGACATTCCCAAACCTGAGCACCGCGTGGCGTCCGAAATCGCTTCATGAATTCGAGAGTCTTTATGCCAGCCGCCAACGAAGAAGAATTCCCAGTGGCTTGGGCATGTTCTAATAGAATGACCGCGTGTAGCGCACATTGGCCACTGGAGGTATTTTCGAAGTGGCCGGCTTGATATTCCCCGTTATATCGATACGAGCCATCCCCTTGTTGAATCCGTCGAGAGTTGGCAGCCTGCTGGTCGACTTGACGCAACCATTGATCAACCTTTCCGGTCAAAAAGAATGCCGTATCGTTGCGAATGTGACCTCCCCCCCTTTGCAGTCCGTCAGGGTAAGGAACTGTTCCCTGAATCCGAAACAAAGCAGAGGCCATGTCCGAAAAATATTTGGGTTTGTCGGGCATTTTGCGATGTCCAGGAACTATCGCGTGATACCAGACCCCTTCTTCATAGAGATCGCTTTTCATCAGCCCGGTCAGAGAAAGCTCTCGTTCCTGATCGGCGGTCATCCCGGTTTCTGGTAACGCGGGGAATCCTCCTGCTTGATGGACTGCCCAAAGTATCGCATCCGCCAAGCGTCCTCCCTCAGCAAACGAGTTACCAACCCGGATTGTTGCCGAGATCTGCGAGCCCTTTAGGGACATTCGATGATCATCGGTACCGTCATAGAAGTTGGGAGTCGCAAAGGTCGGTTGCAGATTGGTCTTTTCCCAAGCCAAGGCGATCGAGGCGCGATCAGTGACATAGGCCATCAAAGGCATCGTGACGTGCCAATAGGGCGGTTCATGGCGAATATGTTCGAGGCCATGAATATCGAGAGTTGAAGAAGAAGATTCCCCACGACCGAGATGTTCGACTCCCGACAACAAACCCTGTTCGAGCTGACCAAGCGCGCGAACCACCGGCCCTTCCACTTCTTCCTGAGCTTGAAGCTCGTAATGGATCTGATCCTGATCGAGACTGAGGATAAAATTTGTCACGGGACCGCCGGAACAAACAATCGTGTCTCCTTCTTTTCTTACATTCAGTTCGATGAATCTCCCCGGCACCCAGGCCAATGGAGCAATCACGGCAACGGGCTTCCCTTGCTTAAGGATTCTCGCACCTTCACCGTGAGAGGAAACTTCCAGCGTTAACTTTTCAGAACTCAAGCGATACCAATCGTCTTTTGCGTCAGGATTGATCAGTACGGCTGTTCGACTTTGTTTGGGAAAGCCAGACTTTTTAACGGTGATTTGGACAGGCTTAACGAGTTGCGAGTCGGTCAATGAATCTGGGATCGCAAATGGTGTCCGCGAATTTGCATCCAACGAGACGACTCGGCCGTTCAGATCAACTTCCAGCGGCTTGTCAGTACGATTTTGAATGACTGTTTGCAAACCGGTTTTCGTTTGTTCCAAGGCCGCAATCACAAATGGCGGTCGAGGAGACGCTTCAATTTGAATCCAATCGACTTCGATCTTTCCATCAATCGTGGCAGGATCGAAACGGATGCGTTGCAATCGTCCTTCATAGCTCATCGTACATTGATAGATTTTCCAATCGTCAGATTTCGAGATCAAGAATTCCGTTTTCCGGGTTTCCGAGGAATTGGGGTTTTGATCGCTGTTCCAGAAGAATTGTGCTTCCGTCGAAACTTGCGAACGAACTCGCAATGAAACAGTGACCAGAGAGTTCGGAGGTGCATTGAATCTTGGAGAGTTGAGGATGGGATCGGGCGCCGAGGTGACAAGATTGATGGCTCCCTCGCCGTGAGTCATCACGGCATCTTGATGTATGGTCCATCCCTGCAAACCGGTTTCGAAGTCCCAGCGGACCACCAACGATTTATCACCCTCCTGAGGAGGATAAGGATTGGGAGTCTCTGCAAACAACGTCAGAGGTAACAAACAAAGTATTGTCCAAACCGGCAAACGTCTCATCATCATATTTCATCCTGTTGTGTTCGTTCTGAATTCCCGCCTGTTTCACCGGTCATGATGCCGACTCTTCCGGCTTTGTCCAATCGCCCCAATGATCGAGATAATTTTGATAAGCGGCCGATTGGTTGGCTTGTTCCAGAAGCATCTGTTTGACGGCTTCTACATGCTCATGCTCCTGTTCGAGTGTGAGCAGTCCCAGTAAGACACGCGACCTCAGAAAAACAAAATAGGTGTCAAGGACATCACTCCGACAATAGTCGTTGATCTCCTCCACCTTACCTTCATCGTACATCCCTTGGACCATCGATCCGTCCACTCCCGTCTTGCCAGGTTTGCCGATCAAATTGGCCAACAGATTCAAGCCACCCGTCACGCGGGACGCACCGAAGTTGGAGATCAGGTCCATTAAATCGAGATGCGAATTGTGATTGTATCGGTTGCGGGATTGATCGTACGTGCGGGCATCGACATTGAACCAACGGGGCAGCGAGAGGCCGTACCGATAAGCAGCCAGTTCCATCACCGGCATGTCATATCCGCGTCCATTAAATGTAACAAACGTGGGGCAACGGTAATGCATGTAGCCTTGCCAGAACTTTTTTGTAATCTGATACGGGTCATAGTCGGGTTCGTCGAGCGTTGTCAGGTCGAGAAGCCGAAACTGGTCATCAACCTTGGCAACTGCGACAGAGATCGGCAACATGAATGTCGGTGGGATGACATCCTTTCCGGTCGCTCCGAGAAGTTCTTCTTGATACTTTTGAATGGCTGCTTTCGCATCGAGCTGTTCGTCGGAATAGCGGACACGAGAGATGAGATCGCCGTCAGCGACTGTTTCCACGTCGAACACCAGATAAGCCACTTTGTCTTGAGATCCTGCCATGGGGACGCTTTCTGAAATTTCCTGCCGGTAATCAGATTCGGCCTTTGCCTGATCGATCCTGATCCCGTTATTATATAGGAACTGAGTAAAAACTGATCCGTGCATGATAATGACCCACAGGTAGGGTCACCATGAGAGAACAGCAGTCACTCAAGATTGCCCTGAAAAACCTTTTGAAATTACGCTGATATGAATGAACAAGCTGCTGTCGAGTCCTCACTCACCCCTGAACAAATACGGGATAAAGAAGAACAAGCTCTGCAAGGTTTATCGATCGCCTATGAACGAATGCGCGAAGAAATTGGCAAGGTGATCGTCGGACAGAGTGAAGTCGTCGATGAGTTGTTGATTGCCATGTTTACACGGGGTCATTGTTTATTGGTGGGGGTTCCCGGATTGGCGAAGACCCTATTGGTCAGCACGATCTCTCAGATTTTGCAACTCTCGTTTCGCCGCATTCAATTTACTCCCGACTTGATGCCTTCAGACATTACCGGAACTGATGTTTTGCAGGACGACCCGGAAACCGGTCATCGTAAGTTTGAATTCATGCAGGGGCCAATCTTCACCAATATTTTACTGGCCGATGAAATCAACCGAACACCTCCGAAAACACAAGCCGCGTTATTGGAAGCGATGCAAGAGCGACATGTCAGCGTCGGGACCAACACCTACCGATTGCCGAAACCGTTCTTCGTGTTGGCCACCCAAAATCCAATTGAGCAAGAGGGAACATACCCCCTTCCCGAGGCTCAGCTCGACCGCTTTATGTTCAACGTCACGGTAAAATATCCTTCTGCGGCAGAAGAATTGTTAATCCTCAAACAAACCACTGGCGGTATCGAGCCCGAGCTGCGACCGATCCTGAATGGAGAGCAGATTCTTGCGCTGCAGGAAGTCGTAAGAAAAGTTCCCGTTCCCGAACATGTCTTTGTGTATGCCCGAGATTTAGTGCGGGCGACTCGGCCCGATGACAGTGATGCTTTGTCGGCGATCAAACAGTACCTGTCGTGGGGAGCAGGGCCTCGTGCAGGACAATATCTGATCTTGGGAGCCAAAGCGAAAGCGGTCCTCGATGGACGATTCCACGTCACGACCGAGGACATCAAAGCAGTCGCCCATCCTGTCTTACGACATCGCCTGGTCACAAACTTTCAGGCCAACAGCGAAAACATCACCACCGATGATGTCGTCGATCTGCTGATCAAAAAAGTTCCCGTCGATCTCCAGAAGCGAGCCAAGCAAGCTGTCGAATAAAATCAATCGACAGCAGCCAACGCATCATCGCGTGTGTCGTAGAGCGCCCAAAGAGTATCGAGAGCCGTGATCCGTAATAGTTCGGCAGCTCCGGGACTGGTCCCGCACAGAACCATTTCTCCACCGCGGCTGCGAACGTATTTATGACAACGCAGCAAGAGTGCGAGAAACACGGATCCGAAGTAATTCACTTCTCCCAAATCGAAAATGACAATAGGCGCTTGTTGCTCGACAAGTGGCGTCATCACGATGTCGGCAGCTTGCTCGATCAAGTCCCAACGCATTTGTTCCACATTGGCGGCTGGCGTAATCACCAACGTATTGCCATGCCATTCAAAGCGGAAATCTTCTTGGTCGTGCGGATCACTCATCGTTGATCATCCTTGAAGTCGTCTATAAAGAAAGAAGTAAATACCTAAGATGTATTGCATCAAAAAGAGCTTAAGGGCCACCGACAGCGGCGGGCTTGTTGGCATTAGCTAACTGAGCGGCTGTTGGCCCACCCGGATAAAGTGCGGCTTGGCCTGGATCATTCGCCTTTAACCAATCAGACAGAGGGACGAGTTTGTTGGGAGCTAATTTCACTCCTCCCTGGTTGTCCCAAACGGATTTCACAACGGCCACCGATTGCTCGTATGCTTCTTTGACCTTGCCCTGATGTGCGGCAAATGCCGCCTTAGATGTCAGGAAAATCAAACCCTCTTCCGCGCCTTTTTTGAGCGGTTGAAATGCACCATAGAGTTTGAGAAAGGAATTGGTCCAATAGGCTTTTTCGGGAGCTTTATTGTATTCCATCCCCAACTCTTCAACGACTTTGGCAATTTGCCAAGCCAACAAGCTCAGATTCACATTGGCGGCAATGGGGATACGGGAAACCGTATAAGCCGCATCTGATCGCACACGTGAATCGCGATTAGAATCACTCATCACTTTTGCCAGCACTTGAACAATAAACGGTGCCCCGGAACGATCCACATCGATCTGCGTTGATTGCAGTCCTTGAATCAGTTTCTGTTGGTACCAAAAATAGGTGTTTTCTTTCTGTAGCTCGTCTTCGAGAAGTTCGGCCGTTTGTAGTTTTTCGTTACGTGGGAACTTTAAGATGTCGTCGCGGCCGAGGATTCTCATGATGCCATGAACGGCGGCAATTTTGACCGCTTGATGCTGGTCCTGATCCCGAAGAATATCGTTCAAAAATTGAAGGCTCGGTTTGAATGGTTCTGAGGGAGTTTGTGTTCGACGATCCTCTTCAACGATATTCAATTCGCCCGCGATCGTGGCGGCTGTGACACGAACATCAAGTTGATTGTCCAGGAGTTCGCCCAACACACGCAAAGTCTCTGTCAGCACCATTTCTCGAAACTTAGCTTTTTGACGTGGATTGATTTGATTCGCTCCAGCGTAGTTCACCAAATCACGTTGAAACGTCCGTCGAAGAGTATTGATATTCTCGATTTGCTCTGGCAATGTCAGAGCGTATAAACGTACTTCGATTCCCTCGGTGATAATCTCGCGGCTGCGTCCGGTAGTCTCGCCTGAACGTAGAGCTTGCACATAATCGGTTTGTTTGGGCTTGAAGCCAGTCAGCCGATCGACAGTGATCAACGGCTTCTCCAGATCTTTCAGGGGATCGCGTTTCCCGGAAAGACTGACTCCTGGGGGAAGAGCTTGCTTTTTTGCCTGTTGTTCTGAGGTCTCTTGTGCAAAGACCATAGAACTGGTGATACCCATGCAGAAAACCGCGAGAATGATCCCATTCAAACGGTAGTAAGAGTTCGCTGCATGCAGTCTATTTTTGTGTGTAGTCATGAAATTGAAGAGTGCTGAGAAAGGATCTGTGAATCGGCCGCAAAGGGAAATGAAGACACGACTTGCGGCTGCCTCTAGAATACCCCGAATTCTGCCTCGGAAGCAATCCTTTTCAGTCGGCATTCAACGAAAGAGGGGGCCGACCCGAGCAGTTTTGACAGAAATTCATATTACAGCGGTCAGAAGGAGCCTCAAAAGCATCTTCCACCTTGGCACAAATGGTCAGCATGCATCTCCCAATGTTGATCATAATACCTTTCAAGGATGGTACTTATGAAAATATTCATCACGCGATTTGAGCATGCCAGAGAGACTGACGCCATGAATCTTGACTCGCCCGTCTATTGTAGAGAGTCATCTGCGTGAGACACTACGTTGGACTGAATCACAAATGATCGAAGTCTGAGGTACTAATCAATCATCCCGCGATGTTGCGGTCATCTGCTTTTCGTTCTCGTCGCAGTCGTCGGGCTGCCTGATACAAGGCCCGTTTCTCGGTGGCAATCATCAGCTTGACGTCGGCCACGGTGTAGTCCATGCGATTTGCAAAGTCGGCTACCAATTGTTTTTCCTGCCGACTGAATCGACCATCCGTCAGACAGACATGAATGATTTGTCGTAAGCACTCCCGCGCCTCTTGCGACGTTTACAACTTTGCATCCACAATGATTTAGGTCAACGAAATTCCTCTTCAAACTGAGCAGGACTAGCCGGAATTGAAGATCACAAGAGCCTTTAACGGGTTGAAGCCGCACCTTCTCCCTTGATTGTTGATTATCAAGACACCATTAGCAATCCGTTTCAGCAGACTACGCCGCCTTCCGCTCAAACGCTTTCACCAGCCCGCCGACGTATGAATTCACTTCCACCTGCTCGACGCTCAATTTTTCGATCTCATCCGGGTTCTCTCGCACCGGCGGCAGATGGTCTCGCTCCATATGGCTGCGGTGATGGTTGTAGTATTCCGTGAACTCCGCCAGCAGATGATCGAGATGTCGCTTCCCGAATATGAGGAACTTGTTCAAACACTCCAATTTGATCGTCTCGATGAACCGTTCTCAAAAATTTAAATTTGGTGTCCCTTCGGCGGAGCCACTCCCGCTTTGCTTAGTGAAACAGTATTTGAGTCTCTTGGATTTGTGATCTGATTCGAGATTCATTCAATTCCGCCGAAAGGAAATTACTATGTTTTTTAACCAACTCCCGATAACCGTACTCTCCCCAACAAGCCTGATCTCTTGGGTTATCAAAAACTGGCCGAAAATTCCTGACCTGCCAGAAAAGCTTTCAGAGACTGCCGTCAAAACCATACAGAATAGTGGTGAAGGAATTCGTCGTGTGGGTTCGAGCCTCGTGTTCGGTACAGCTGATGGAGGAAAACGTGTCATCGCATTCATTGATCAAGCCCCGCAAAAACTGGCAAGTCTGGAGGCTGGTCAACGAGTTATTGGTACCTCACTTTCATCTCTTCAAACTTTAACTACAGTTTCCCTAGGTGTTGCAGCACTGTCGCCCATCATGCTGGGAGTTCAGTATTGTTGGCTTCGTGGACAATTTGGCAATCTGCAAAAGCGACTCGATAGATTGGAAAAGTTGATTGATACTCAAACAATCAGTCGACTGAATGCGGGGCTGGAATCTCTGGAAACTGGAAGCCGGAAAGGAAATCAATATCGGATTGAAAACGCCTATGTACCCTGTAATGAGGTACTACAGACATTTGCTTCTCGCCTGAGAGATCTTCTACACGAAAGAAAAAAAAAGCAGGATCGAAAGGTCATCCTGCATTTGACACAGCACTTTTCTATCGCGATATGTGCCGCTGCTCGCTGCGATATTGCCATGGGTTACGATGATAATGCAGAGCTCACCTTGTCTCGACACTATCCACTGCTCGCGAAATCTACCCAAGCCGTATTCCAGCAAACCATTGAGAAAACTCCCGGACGTTTTCTCAAACCGAAGCTGACTGATGACAATGATGGGATTGAGTTTCTGCGGTCTGTGGTTCAGCAAGCTCGTGATAACAATGTTCTGCCACACGACCATTCTCTTGCTTTAGCAAGCGGTTCACTCCCGGCTTTTGTCGAATATCTGCTTGGAGAATCTCCGCGCCGAAATTTCTTTCGACGGACGTCTACGGAAGGGCTTAAAGATGAACTTTGCGATGTAACTGCCAGCGTCGAAGATACCAGTCGGGTGTATAGCTTACGGTCCATGATTGACAGAGCAAGGGAGGTTGGCATGAGCACTCAGGAAATGATTAACAGCGTCGAACACAAAAAACACTCCGCGAATTCTCCGTTCGTGGCGTGGGCGATCTGATCACAGAATGATTACCACTGTCAAAAAGCGGGCTTACTTTTGACAAGCATCTCTCGTTCGTCGAC
>Ga0181596_10004618_pt1 | contig 12401 bp, 10 predicted proteins | sample 041ome_6_FD_148655 | JGI IMG/M metagenome (GOLD analysis project Ga0181596, IMG submission 148655) | Coastal salt marsh microbial communities from the Groves Creek Marsh, Skidaway Island, Georgia - 041402US metaG (spades assembly) | ecosystem: Environmental > Aquatic > Marine > Intertidal zone... | reverse complement strand
TTTACTGCACCGAACACGGTTGAGACCTTGAGCTTTGAGCTGACTGTAACCGATGTCGATGGATTGACGGACACGACGACGGTGTCGGTGGATGTGACGAGGATTGCGCCGGTTGCTGTGGCACTTGATGTCACGGCCAAGCAGAATTCGCTTGTGACGTTAGACGGGTCAGCTTCTACAGATAACCTGGGAATTGTGAGCTACCAATGGGCTCAGGTTTCTGGTGCGCCAGTAGTGTTGACGAATGGGAACACTAGTGTTGCCAGCTTTAGGGCGCCACAGAAATTATTGGGTACGACAGATGTCCTTGAGTTCAGTTTGACGGTTGTCGATACGGATGGCCTGACTAGTGTTACTAACGTTCAGGCTAGCATTGAACCGGCGACGCGTGGAAACAAGCTATTTGCGTCATACAAATATCACGAGCCTAGTGTTTATGAAAGCGGTATTAGGCCTCTTGGGTTATTCACCTTTGATACGGCGAGCAGTGTTGGCGATGTGTTGCCGAGCTACTATGCCGGAGAAGATCAAGATTTAGGCTTCAGCTACATGGTAGATGGGCTTGAGATGACAGTGAGTTTTGTGGGTCTCGGGCTGCCGGAATATGTATATAGATACACAAACGGTGCAGGCGACGTGCTGAGATATACATATAGCATTGTTCAGTTGACGCTGACGTTAACCGATGATGGTGACGAGGTGGATCTGTTCAGTAGTCAGTCGCTATATAGAGCCGTAACCTTTAATGAAACGCAAGGTATGGAGGTTGATTCCTATGATTATGAGTCAACAAATATCGTCGCGGTTCATGGCTTCGAGGGTCGAGCTCCCCTTGAGGTCGAAAATCAAACAATTTCACTATTGACCAATGTGTCAACCGAAATTGATACGCTTTACGACTCCAACGATTACGGCTTACAGCTTGACGGTCTTAGTTTTAATGAAGATGGTACAGGTTTTGCCGCGGAGAAAGCTCAGTCGTTTAACTGGTTTAGTGACCCCGAAAATGGCTATATCAGAGTCGAGTTTGCTGATGGTGAAACTAGCGAATATCACCATGTGGCCTCCACTACTTCTGGTAATGTGATGGTCGCGGTTTATACCTTCGGCAACAATGTCAAGATAGCCAGGGCCGAATTGTCCTTTACGCAGGATCCGAATTTGATAGTGAATAGCGACATAGTCGCGGGGATTTATACATCACAAGAAATATGGGTCTGGAACCAATACACCGATATATATGACAGGAGCATCCGCTTGGCACCAGATGGCACTGGTGAGGAGGAGACCATTTATACTGGCTACGAAGACGGTGTGTTGAACTACACGTCTCTTTGGTCGAGCGGTATATGCTGGTCGGTTAACCCTGCTGGTAAGGTAATCACCGAACGAGTATGGCTTTCTGCTTCCGAGCAGGTCGTTGTTGGCTCCCAACGACCGAGTGCTAGTTTCTGCAATCCAAGAGTGCCAGCTGCAGATAGCTACCGGGAGGAAGGAACCATCTACACGCTCGGCCAGGCAGTGACTCAAGAGGTAACGTACACTTGTAGTGAAAATGTTTGTGAGCCTCAGGTGAGGTGGATTCGCCCGAGTGTGACCAAATATTTAGAAACGTTTGCTGGTGATCCCCCTCGGGCCGGATCCGCATTGTTACACACTAATACTGGCGTGCCAGTCGATGTGGCGATCTCGTCTTTAGTGCAAGATGTTGACGGTAGTCTGGATCTGACGAGTATTGAAATTGCTATTCCTCCTGAGGCAGGCAGTATATCGATTGATGCGGTCAGTGGGGTCATCACCTACACGCCTACGGGAACAGGCGCCTACACGGATAAGTTTGCCTATCAAATTCGTGATGACGTGGGTAATTTGTCGAATGCTGCGTTAGTGGACGTGAAAATCGCGGCGCTTGAAGTCACAGTGACGTCGTCATCGCTGACCCCGCTGAGTGGTGAGCTGGTGACCCTAAGCGCCTCGGCGACAGAGTCTGGGTTAAGTTATACGTGGACACAAACCGGCGGTACGGCTGTAACATTGAGTGACGCCACCGCATCTAGCCCGACGTTTACTATGTCGGATGTTGCACTGTTGCCAAACGGTAGCGTCGATGAACGAACCTTCTCAGTGACGGTTGCAAATGCCGACGGCGTGACTGTAGTCGGAGAAGTTGTTGTCACCGTTGAAGCTGCCTTGCCTCTGGCATTTTTCGGTGTCGAGGAGTCAACTATACCCTTTAGTTCTGGCGTTGATCTGGGTGAAAGTTTCTTTGCCTCATTAAACGCTGATGGCATGAGTGGCTATATACTGTCTGCATCGCAGCAGATTAATGTTAATGTTAGCGCCACAACCGGAGGTTCAGCTCAGTTTCAAGTTGTAGGTGAGGGCGGCGTTCCGATTAAGATCGTTGACGCTGAGGAGCTCGTTGATGAAGATGGCGACGGTAACGCTGATGAGACCCTTAGGTTCACCTATAGTTTAACATCGATAGATATGACCCTGATAACTGATGGTGTCGCCAAGGACCGGGTATTGGTTCTTGAGACGCTGGCTGTTACAGCGTTTAACGTAACGCTCGACCAACCGAGTATAAGTGTGCCCTCGGCGTCAGTCTCGCAATCCAGAGAATACAGTCTCTATGATAAGAGCCAGGCTATCCCTTTCAGCATAAACGGTGAAAGCCGCTCGCTGGAGACGGATGTAGCATCAGTACAAGGTACTTTGGATTCTACGAAACTGTATCCAGACGTGCTGACCTTTGACTCGGCTTCGACGGGTTCGGCGTTGGTGATGGCTAATACGTTCAGCTGGCTTCTGGATGTCGATGGTCACTTGGTGGTCACCTTCGCTAATAATGACGTTGCTGATTACTATCATTTAGCGACTCGAAATTCCGGTGATGTGGTGGGGGTGCTGTATTCTGATTCTCGAACTGGCGCCCTTCGCCTGAGGTCAAGTACTAGTCTGTCGTTTGCCCAAGGTCCGGTAACGTTTGGCGATACCGGTACACTGGATATTGCCGGGGTGTTTGTGGCGCTCGGTTCCGACGGTTCTGAGACACCTACCAAATACTATCGAATTAATCCCGATGGTACGGGTCAAGAGGAGTTTCGCGTCACTAGTCCTGATACGGGTTTTGAAGCGTGGTCGGGGGAAGCTGCAGGACTTTGTGCTACTGTGCTTGGCTCGGGTAAGATGCCGTGGAAGCGAGTCCAGGCTCAATCGGAGTCGCAGAATATTCCGGAAACTTCTATCCCGCTTGAGTCTTTTTGTGCGCTGGTCAATAGTAATCAACATGAGGACCGGGTCAGCGTCAAGCAACAGCATACCTTGTTTGATATCAGTCCGACGGGTGAGTACCGTACAACAGTTGTGCAGAGGTCTAATGCCTGTGGTTTTGATCCGTTCGTGAACCCCATCGCGGGCTGTGTTAACACGCTGTTGATCGATAATATTTTTTCGCGAATCATGAGTTTTACACCCTTCGTTGACTTTCCGCCGATAGCCAAAGCCGATGTAGGTCTGTCTACGGTTGGGGGGGGCACTATTGATATCCCCGTGCTGGACAATGATCTCAGTGGCGCTGACTACTCAACCGTCTCCGTTAGTCAGATCGATCCGAGCACGGTAGAGATTATTACTCCGCCTAATTACGGCACGGCAACAGTCGACCGGGTCACGGGGGTGATCAGATACACGGCTGCTGCTTATAATGGCTTTTCGCCACTAGTGGATGCTTTATATTATCGAGTGAAAAACTTCGAAGGTGATGCTTCAAATGCGGGTCAGGCGAGGATTACTATTGGGCCTTCACCATAAGCTCGCTCGACCTCGAATGTGATCCGGTGTTTCCAGCTGTACCAGCAAATGATGAATATAGACGCTGATCATATCGCCTACGCTAAGGAACGTCAGCGCGACCATGGACATCAGCTATGAGATGGATAGCCCAAAGACAATGAGGGCAACATCGAAGAGCACGACGCCCAGGAATAACCAACGTCCCACGCGGCGTATTATGGAATGGAAAATCAGAATGCTCGCGACTATACCGGCACCGACTGCCGGCGCAGTGCGTACTGCCGGTCTGACGATGGTGGCGACATGGCTGAACGACGAGTTCAGCGCGACGATATTTTGGAGCGCCGCATGGGGCACAGGTTGGGGGTGATGGCCTGAGAGGCGGGCATAGCAAAAGCGCGGGCAACACGATAAGCACAAAGGGTAGAAGCTCGGCAAGACCGATCAGACCAAGCTCCAGAGGATCGCCAGTAAAGGCGTACACCTGCTAGCCTATAGCGACACTCTGCATCTGGCCTGCCAAGGCGGTGAAAAACCGAGCGAACAGATGGTGGCGAAAGTTGAGATATTCGAGGGCTTTTTCTGACCCGAGGGCCACCAGATCTGGATCGCCCATATAGTCCGCCTTCAGTCTCGGCGTCTTGAAAAAAGCAGCTTACACAGTCTTAGGCTACATAGCCTGAGTGCCAGCATGGGTGTTGCTGACAGCGACAAAGAGTCATCAGAAATTGGCTTGCGTCTCGTTTACTGTCTAGACACTATTGGAGCTGTGCGAATTAGTCTTGGAAGGCGAAGGGCATGACGATTAATGATGCGATGATACTCGCGGGAGGCAACTGATGGCACAGGTAATCGATTTATCCAGGGGCGGGATAGGAGTTTTTGCAGGCCCTGGTCGCGCTACAAATATCCTGGCGCTTCTGGGTCTGTTGCTGCTGACCGCCTGCAGTTCCAAGCCCTATGAACCGGCGCCGGTGGATGAAATTCGGCCCGGAATACTTCGCGGCTATTTGCCGGTAGCCGATCTGCCCGACGGTCTGGGGTTGTTGCCTGCGCCTCCAGTGGCAGGCTCTGCAGCGGAGGCTCACGACGTCTGGCTGAGTGGTATTGCTTTGACACTTCAGGATTCACCCCGCTGGGCGTTGGCGACACAAGATGCAATCTATTCGTTTCCTGAGGTTGCTGGTACCTTCAGTTGTGCCATAGGTGCGCCTATCAATGAGGTCCAAACGCCCCATACCTATAGGCTACTGCGTCGTAGCCTGGTCGACGCGGGCTATGCGACGAATACAGCAAAGAATCACTACCAACGATCTCGGCCGTTCATGGTCAATGACCAGCCGACCTGCTCTGCCACCAGCGAAGCCGCATTGCGAAAGAATGGCTCCTATCCTTCAGGACATACCGCCTTTGGTTGGGCTTGGGGTTTAATCCTGAGCGAGTTGGTCCCGACGCGCACTAACGAGATCATTCGGCGCGGCAGGGCCTATGGTGTCAGCCGTATGGTTTGTAATGTTCACTGGAACTCAGACGTTGAGGCCGGGCGGGCTATGGCAGCCGCGACAGTGGCGCGCCTGCATGCCGACCCTGTGTTCCAATTGGATATGCAAGCGGCTAAGCAGGAACTGGCTGCAGTCATCAGCCTGGGACTCGCACCGAGCCGCGACTGTGTCGCTGAGGCATTGGCGCTGGATTCTAGCCCGCTACTCTGAGCTTTCGCGCCTGCGGCGAGTTATTTGGGAATGCGAACCATCAATTCACGAATACCGTGGATGAAGTTTGAGCGCAGGTAGACGGGCTCGTCAACCACCTCAATCTTTGGCAGCCGCCTGACGATCTCTTCCCAGAGAATGGTCAATTGCATTTCACCCAGCCGATTGCCCAGGCAGCGGTGTATGCCAAAACCAAAGGACAGATGATGTCTTGGGTTGGCCCGATCAATAATAAATTCGTTCGGGCGTTCGATTCGACGCTCATCCCGATTCCCCGAGATGTACCACATGACCACCTTGTCCCCCGCCTTGATCTGTTTGCCACCCAGCTCGGTATCTACTAGGGCTGTCCTGCACATGTGGGCGACCGGCGACTGCCAACGAATAATTTCTGGCACCATCTTGGGTATCAGCGTTGGATTATGCAGCAGCTTGTCATACTCGGCAGGAAATTTGTTCAAGGCGAGGAGGCCGCCGGAGATAGAGTTTCGCGTGGTGTCGTTACCACCGACTATCAACAGCAACATATTGCCGAGAAACTCATTTGGCGGCATATTTTTAGTGGACTCACCCTGGGCCAGTACTGAGATCAGGTCCGTGCCCGGCGTCGAGCGAGCCGCGCGTTCCTTCCATACGGCGTCAAAATACTCGAAACATTTCCACAACTCGGCAAAGGCTTGGGCCGGGGTTTCATAAACATCGGGATTACCGATGTTCTCGACGGTATCGGACCAGTGAATGAGTTTGTGACGATCTTCTTGGGGAATATCAAACAGTGTTGCCAGCATTTGCCCAGTGAGTTCTACTGAGACGTGCTTGACCCAATTGAAGGCCTTGCCTCGCGGCAGGCCTTCGAGAATTTTGACGGCTCGTTCACGAATTAAGTCTTGTAATTCAACGAGGGCTCGCTGAGTAAACATGGGGGCGACAACCCTGCGCTGTTCATCGTGCACGGGTGGGTCGGCCATGATGAACATGGGCAGATGAAACATGGGATCTGGCTCACCTGTTTGACGGGGGCGTCCACTCATTCGAATGCCCCCCTGATTAATATCTGACGAGTAGATCTTATGGTGACTGTCGACGTGCAGGATGTCATCGAATCGGGTCACGGACCAATAGGGCCCGAACATGCTTTCCTCGGTCAAATGTACAGGATCCTCCGCCCTAAGACGATCGAAGTAGGGCATGAATCTGTCGGCTTCAAACAGTGACGGATGAGCCGGGTCGAGTTGAGTCAGAGGAATGCTCATGGGATCAACATTGACGTCGATAGCCCAACGGATCTGCGCCTCGCGATTGCTGATGGCGGCTTGCGGATTCTGGGAATTCTCCGACATGATGGCTCCATAGCAGTGGCAGGTTGGTACCATGAATAGTAGAGCAGGTTGTCTTCTGTGAAAAGCCCAATGTGGATATGGCTGTTGCCACATTTGTTGATAAGCCGAGCTCCAGACTAATCTCAAAGTCGACCTGGAGGGTCAGGCGTTATTGTTAAGGCGCTGTAGTAAAGGCGCTGTAGTAAAGGCGTTAATGTAAAGGTGCTGTTAAAAAGGTGCTGTAGGCAGACAAGTGCTGCCGTCTTGTTGTCGAGGCCGTATTTGGCGATACTCCCCTGACGCCAAATGCCGCTTAATTAATAGCAGGAGAAAGCTATGTTAAAGCTCTATGATCATCCTTTGTCGCCCTATTCGCAGAAGGTCAAGATCGCTCTGTTGGAGAAGGGCCTAGATTGCGAGGTGGTCCTGCCTGATGGGATGGGCACTGGCGCGGCAGGTGGCGAGTTTGCTGCCGCAAGCCCTCGAGGAGAAGTGCCGACCTTGATTCATGGTGAGGTGCAAATCTTTGATTCCACTGTGATACTTGAGTACCTGGAAGATGTCTGGCCGCAGCCGCCGCTGCTGCCGCCGGCGCCAGCGGACCGAGCTCGGGTTCGAATTCTGGAAGATGTGATGGATACTCACTATGAGGCGATTATTTGGGGCATCGCTGAGGTTATTCATTTTGGTCGTGCTCAGGGTGAGGCCGCGGCTACCATCATGCGTCAAGCGGGTGAGCAGATTCAGCAGTGGAATCGATGGTTGGAAAAGCAACTGGGTCAACGCACCTGGTTCAATGGCGATAACTTTGGTTGGGGTGATCTGTCAGTGGTACCGTGTGTGGTCAATGCTGCCAACTATGGTTTCGCACCAGACCCAAACTCAAACCTGGCGAACTGGTTGCAACGAGTTGCGCAAGTGCCGAGTGTTGAGACGGTGATGGCTGCTGCGGCCGCCAATGCGTTTGATAGCGCTGCCATGGGAATGGCCGCGGTCAGGCAGGCGTTAGAGGCAGGCTTGTTTAAGCGGGAGTATCGAGATCATCGTCTTGAGTGGATGATCAAGACCGCGGGCCTGGATATAGTGCGCGACGGCTTGCAGCAGAACAACGTGAGGTTTACAGCTATTTTTTCTGACTGAAAGCGGAAACGTACAAGCGGCCAGGAATGGCCGTTTCGCCTCGGAGTGCCGACGGGCCAAGGCGAAGGAGAATGAAATTTCGTCGCTAACATTCGCTGAAATGAGGTAGGTCACATGCATCTTTATACAATGAGCGCGTCACCCAATGGACGTCGAGTCGCGGTGGTGATGAAGGAAAAAGGCATCGAAATACCGACCACCGAGATCGACCTGCGTGGTGGCGAAAACCTCAGCCCCGACTTCAAGGCGAAGAATCCGGTTGCTCGCGTACCGGTGCTTGAGACGGATGCCGGCGCCTATATAGCAGAAACCGTCGCGATTTCTCGATATCTGGAGTCTCGTGTTCCGCAACCGAATCTGTTCGGCTTGTCGGGCGAAGAGCAGGCGGTGATCGAAATGTGGAACCGTCGCGCCGAGATTAGTTTGATGATACCCGTCGCCCAGGCGTTTCGTAATCTGACCGGTGTCTTCAAAGATCGAGAAAAGACCTCAAAGGAGTGGGGTGAAATCAGTGCCGAGGTCGCGCGTAATGCCATGCCCATGTTTGAGACCCAGCTGGCACAATCGGAATATCTGGCAGGTGAGCGATTTACCATCGCCGACATCACGCTGGCATTGACGCTAAGCTTCGCTAAGGCCGTGGGTCAGGACTTGTTGCAGACGCCTGCCGTTATCGCCTGGCATGAGAAGGTGAGCGCCAGAGACAGTTTTAAATAAGCGCCAATTGACGAACTAACGAGTTTACACTGGAGACAAGCATGCCTGCGTTTAATGCCGAGCTGATCCTTTGCGGAGAATTCCGTCGACCCCGCCAGATGCTGGATAACCAGACCTACGATGGACACCAGTCAATTCATGATGAAAAGATGGCCGCTGATCTTGGCTTTTCAGGTGCGCCCATTGAAGGACCGACCCATTTCAGTCAGTTTGTGCCGTTGATGGCTGAGATATATGGAAATGCCTGGTTTGAGTCGGGCTGTATCAGTTCTCATTACTTAAACATGGTGGTCGAGGGTGAGGAGGTCAGGGCGTTCGCAGCGCGGCCCGCAGCGGGAGAAAAAATCACGCGCATATGGGCTGAGAAACGTGACGGTACCCAGGTACTGTCAGGTACGGCCAGCATTGGCCCCGATCATCCAGCCTCTGAACTTGATCAGCGCCGCGCAAAACTTCGACCACCAGAGCAGTTGGTGATTCTGGCTGACCTGGCGGTGGGCCAGAAAGGCCTGGCGGCAGAAGCTGTGATCATGGACTTCGATCAGAATATGGGGGACCTCTATCCGTTTTCTCTCAATGAAAAGTTGGCCAAGATCACTGAGCCGTCACCCTGGTATACCGCTGAACAGGGGGCATCCTCGCCCTGGGGCCGAGCTATCATTCCACTGGAGATGCTCAGTGTCCTGACGCAATATACCTCGCGACAGGCCGGATTTCGTATGCGGGGGCCGGCAGTAGGACTGTTTGCCGATCAGGAAATCAAGATGATTAAGGGTCCGTTGTTCGTGAACCAACCCTATAGGCTAGAACGTGAGATCATCTGTCTGAGTGAGAGTCGCCGGGTTGAATCCAATTGGATCATGACTTCTGTTTATGACTGCGATACCAATGAGCTGGTCGCCGAGTGTCTGCTCAACTCGGCGACGCTAAAAGATTCCTATGCGAAGTATGCAGAGGATGCAGCCGCGCTGGGCAAAGTGTCAGCAGAGTAAATCAGGGCCTGAATAGCAAAGCTCAGGTAGAATTCAAGAAGCGTTCATCAAGAGTTGATAAGGGGAATCGCAAGTGACTGTAACGTTGCTTTACAACGACAGGGTACGGCAGGTCATGAGCCGAGAAGTCGGTGGTGAAATCTGGGTCAAGACCGCAGAGATTGCAGCCCTGACCGGTTTTAAGTTCAAGCCGGAAGGCGCCTGCTATGGTGATGTATGCATACCGCTACCGCCGGTTCAGGGTAAGGCGATTCATGGAAACGGCGAAATCAATCTCAATGCGGTCAGTGCCAAGCTGGGGCAAGCGCTAGTCCAGGATCAAGACGTCGTGAGCCTGGGTCCGATAGCCTCTGTCAGGCAGCGCTTTGCAGAAGGCGTGGCGCCAGAATTTGACCTGGTAGATCGAGAGGGCCAGCCGGTGAGTCTGTCACTGTATGCGGATAAGAAAGTCATACTGATGACCTGGGCCTCCTGGTGAGGATGTCGCTTTGATCTGTCAGGTTGGCAGACTATCTATGAAGAATTCGCAGACCAGGGTTTGATCGTCATTGGCGTGGCTGAAGATACTGGTGGCGAAGCGGCAGCAGGACAGTTTATTGATGCGGCTAATACCACCTATGTACAGGTGATTGATGCAGCCCATAGGATCAGTGCCATGTACAACCTGGTGAACGTGCCATCAACGGTCTGGATAGATGAGCGCCGACAAATCGTTCGAATTGACGAGGGTAGTTACGCACAGAAGCATGAGCTACCTGGCATCTCCTTTGGTCGCGATGACTATGTCACTATGGTAAGAGACTGGGTGGCTAATGGCGCAGACAGCGTTTATGCCAAAGATACAGCAGCGAAACAACATCTTCGTGTGCCGACGGACGCTGAAGGTCTTGCTGAGGCGAACTTTAATCTGGGGGTTTATTTTCAGCAGAGCAATCATCGGGAGAAAGCCGAGTATTATATGAGTGAAGCGGGCCGGTTGAATCCTGACAGCTGGAACTATCATCGCCAGAACTGGATTTTTGACGGTGAGGACAAGGCTCGAAGCAACTGGCAACAGCGAGTGGCCGCTCGCGCAGGTACTCATTACTATCGACCCATAGCGGGTCTAGACGATCTGGGTTAAGCACGCTTAGCGACGACAAACACACGTTAAGAATACGAGGAGATAAGTATGTCTAACCGAATGAATGGCCAATGGCTGCTCGAGTCGCGACCCCAGGGAATGGTTAAGGAAAGCGATTTCAGATTCGTCAGGACCCCCGTGCGTGAACTGAATGAAGGTGAATTTTTGATTCGTAATCTTTACCTGGCATTTGAGCCTGCGATGCGTGGTTGGGTTAACCCGGAAAAGAGCTATGTTCCGCCTGTTGAAATAGGCGAAGTCATGCGCTCTGCGACCGCGGGTCAAGTGATTGAGTCCAGGCATCCGGATTATGCTGTTGGCGATTTTGTTTCCGGCACGCTTGGCTGGCAGGAGTACGCCATCAATGACGGCAAGCCAGGGATGATGGGTGTCGTCAACAAGATACCGGCTGGTGTACCTCCCACTCTTCTGCTCAGCGCTTTGGGTGCAACTGGTCTGACCGCATACTTCGGCATGCTAGACATTGGTAAACCCCAGGTTGGTGATGTCGTGGTCGTCTCAGGCGCGGCAGGAGCGACCGGATCTGTTGCCGGCCAAATAGCGCGAATCAAGGGTGCGAGTAAAGTGGTCGGCATCGCCGGCGGGCAGCAGAAGTGCGACTGGCTGGTGCAGGCGTTAGGCTTTGATGTGGCTATCGATTATAAAAGTGAAGATGTTCAGCAGCGACTGCGCGAAGAATGTCCGGCGGGTATAAATGTGTTTTTTGACAATGTCGGTGGCGCGATTCTGGATAGCGCGTTGCTGAACATGGCGCAGAATGGCCGAATTGTTTTGTGTGGTGGTATTTCGGCCTATAACGAAGTCGAGTTGCCGGCAGGCCCTAAAAATTATATGCAACTGGTGATTCGACGCTGCACCATGCAAGGTTTCATTGTCATCGACTATCTGGCTCAGGCGAAACAGGCGATTGCAGACTTGTCCGGATGGATCTCAACGGGCGAGCTAAAACATGCCGAAGATATTCAAGAGGGTATCGAGAATACCCCCAAAACCTTTATGCGCCTGTTTGAAGGCAAAAACCTTGGCAAGCAGTTGTTGAAGATCGCTGATGCGCCTGTCGCTTAGGCGTCTTCATAACCATTGCGCGTGATGCTTTCGACTCTTCGTTCGGTGAAGTCGGCGTGGGAAATCCACTGGTCATTATGCAAGAAACCCCAGTCGCGAAGGGTTGGGCCGGTAAAAATCATGGTCCAGGTGTTGGCCTGTACTTCGGTGATATAGTGCAGGTCGGTAGCCCGCCGAGAATAGACATCGCCCGCTGAGTGCTGAACCGGACCATTGGGGGTCATTTCAGTGTAGCCACCGCTGAGAATTAGCGATTTAAAGTCCCAGGGGTGATCATGCAGGACAGGATAGTCCGGGGCCAATATATGGTGCAGATATTGGTTTTCACCCTTGCTGCGAGGCTTGACGCACCAGCGATGAAGGTAGCCCACGAGTTCCAGATCGGCCAGGCGTGGTGGTTCAAAGATCGACACTTCTGAAGGTTGCACGGCCGCCAACTCAGCGCTCTGTTCTATCATGGTTTTATCCGTTGTCCTGCGGTATGTCCAGCATGATGTCCTGCATGATGTCTGGC
>Ga0181596_10004614_pt1 | contig 12416 bp, 11 predicted proteins | sample 041ome_6_FD_148655 | JGI IMG/M metagenome (GOLD analysis project Ga0181596, IMG submission 148655) | Coastal salt marsh microbial communities from the Groves Creek Marsh, Skidaway Island, Georgia - 041402US metaG (spades assembly) | ecosystem: Environmental > Aquatic > Marine > Intertidal zone... | reverse complement strand
TTTTCCAACCGTCCTTTTGTTCCTGCAACGCGTTCCGGTGTTGGGGACGATGTTACGGTTTCCAGGGGTGAATCAGTTCGTGAAGAAAATAGTGAAAAAGGGGCAACGATTACCCGTGTGATGAGTTCACCACTCGCGTGCTCGCATCGAAATTAACCGCGTATTTTAGTAGAAAATGGAAAAAAGAAAAGGAAAGAGCGTCTGATTTGTTGGTGTGCGTTTTACGTCTTCGAGAGAGCCGCGGTTCCAGCGGCTCGCTCGCTCGATACGTCGTACATTTTACTTAGTTACACAAAGCGCACATCTAACACTATTATTATCATTATTTCTAATCAATTTATTAGCCTATCTAGTCACGAGTTTGTTTTGCTATAACATGCATATATATGTATATATATATTTATCATGCGCATCAGACGCCTTGCGTCATCGGCATCTGCGACATGTAAGGCACGCTTCTTCGTTTCTTCCTCTCGTCGCCGTCCTCTTCCTGTCCTTCTTCTCGTTCTTCTTCTTCCTCGACCACTTTTACCACTATTTTTTTATACAATTCAATCATCTCCGTCATCAACGCGTCTGGTTTTACCTCGCGTCGGTGGACTTCAGCTTTACACAGAGGGCATAATCCATTCACTTTCGCGCAGTCCAATATGCACGTTTTGCAAAAGTAATGCGCGCTATGTACGAGTACGTAGGGGAAATTTTTAAAAAAATGAGAAGAGATGAGGAAAAACAACAACAACTTTACGTACCATCGCGTTCGCGCGGGCGATTCCATCAGTCGCATGCACACGCAACATTCCAACGATTTCCCCAAAGCGCGCAACTCTTTTTCGCAGTACAGTTCTGGTTTCTTCTTCTCCAATGATAACGACGATGATGTCATCATCGTGTTTTACTAGTGTGGGGAAATCTCAATTCAAAACGACAAAAAAAAATACACGCGCGCACGCGAAGAACAACACGTAACACACACACACTGTAACACACAACACAACACGACACAACAAGCGCGTAACTCTTTTCTTCTTGCCATACGCGCGGTTGAGAGAAATCTCCAAGTCTCTATTATGGGTGGAGCGGCATCTAAACCGGGATTTCCCGCGAGTTCGGAAGAACAGCTCGACGGCGACCTTCTCGAAGAAGAAGAAGAAGAAGAAGAAGAGGAGAAGTATTTTAGCGCACAAAAAGTGCGAGAGAAGGACGACGACGACGAAGAAGAAGAAGAGATGACGACGATCTCCGAGACGTCGTCAGAAACGCAGCGCGCGCGAGAAGAAGCGAGAGACCCCGGGTCGGCGACCGCGAAGAAGAGTCCGCGCGAGCAGAAAGGAAGATCCTCGGTGTCGTCGCGGCCTCGTTTGCTTTTCACGACGACAGACGACGACGACGACGACGAGACGAAGCGAAAAGCGAAGCGAGGACGAAGTCCTTCGGAAGAAGGAGAGGAAACGCCGCCGAAACAATCAGCCACGACGGTAAAAAAGTCGAAAATGATCGAAGTTGCAAAGTTTTCGACGACAAAGTCCTCGGAGATCGCGAAGAGGAGGAAGAAGAAGACGCCCGACACGCCGCATTTGAGCGTAGGTTTGTCCGTGCCCGCGTCGAGTAAACACCGGTTGGAGCTAGAGTTGAAACGCTTGGACGCGGTTACGGTGGCCACAAAGTTAGAATTCGTCGGCGGTCCAAATTACCCGACCACCAGGCGAAGCGAGCAGTTTAAGAAGCACAGATTGAGAAGTACTAGCAAACGCGGGAAAAGAGGAGAGCATCTTCCCTCGTCGCCGGCGACGAACATGGATTGGGCGTGAGCGAGCGTATTTTTTCTTCTTTTTTTTTGTGGAGAGAGAGAGACACACACAAAACTTTTCTTTTTTACCTCCGCCGTCCTCACTTTATTGTAAATGCCAGTTGGCTCTTTCCTCCGCGCTTTTCTTTTCGCGATCATTTTAGCCTCAGCAGCGCAACAGATCATAGTCTACAAGAGACACCGTTCGTCCTCTTCGTCCTTTTCGGTCAAATCGTCTTCGTCTTCTTCTTCGTTCGGTAAAAGTAAAATGTCAACAACAACTACACTTCAACCGAGGACGCAAAAAGTGACGCAAGATGAAGTCATCATCGGACTCTCCTCTTTGGCTGGATTATACACGAAAATGGAAGAGACGCAAGCCATCGATGTCGTTCATTCCGCGCTGGATCTTGGGTTTCGAAATTTCGATACCGCCCCGCATTACGGGTTAGGTTTGTCCGAAGAACGTTTCGGTAAAGCGTTGAAGAGTTATCCAAAAATGACCGAAGAGTTACGCGAGGAAATTAAAATTTGGACTAAAGTCGGGAGAGTGATAAAACATAAGAACGATGTGTTAGAGACGGACAGAGTGGAAGAAGGGAACGTGCTTGGACATCCGGATTGCGTGTTTCCTGAGAATAATCCAGAGAGTCGACCGACGTTGAATTACACGGGTGACGGCATCGCGCAAAGTTTAACCGACTCGCTGGAAAGAATCGGCTTGAAGCACATTTTCGGCATTCGAGTGCACGATTGTGAAGATGAAATGAGATATAACGAAGCTGTGAACAAGGATACCGGTGCTTTCGTAAAGATTAAACAAATGCGGGACGATGAGAAAGTCGTCGAGGACGTATCGCTGGGTGGGAACGACCCGATGTATTCGTTGCGAGCGATTCGCGAAAGCGCCGATGACACCTTCGACGGGGTCATGGCAGCCGGGAGTTGGAATTTAATCGACCAAGATGGGTGCGAGTTGTATAAAGAGTGTGAAAAGCGTGGCATGTACATTCACAACGCTGGTATTTACGCCAGTGGATTATTAGTTGGTGGGTCGACGTATAAATATGGACCGGCGAGTGAGGAAGTCATGGCGAAGAAGAAAGCGTGGGAGCGGTTGTGCGAAGAGTTTGGAAACGTGTCGTTGCCAGCAGTCGCCATGGCGTTTTCGGTCGCACCCAACGTCGTGAAGAAGTTTGCGGTTGGCGTAAAATCTAGATTTGAAGTCGAAAAGACGTTAGAGTGGTTGAATGAAATTGATAACATCGATCCAAAAATTTGGGAAGAAGCCAAGCGAAGAGGTTTGTTATCGAGCGATTGCACCGTTCCGAACGTTTTCTAAAAGAGTAACATATATTTAGATTGCAGTTGTATTACTTATTCTATAGCTTACATGTTGTGTTTTGCAAGTGAATTTATGCGCGTATTTTGTGTAGGCGCGCGCCTTTTTTCTTCTATTTTTAGAGCTCGTTCCCGTTTTCTTCTTCTTCTTCTTCTTCTTCTTCCTCGACCGCGGCGGGTTTCTCTCGGCGTTTCGGTATGCGAAACTCGGCGTCTCTTCTCAAGTTTTCCTCAATCCAACTGCGCAAAGTCGAAGAACCATGACCATATGGCGGAGGAAGCTCGACGTAATCCATCGTTTGTATATCTGGTGGATCACCCCATCGTTTAGGGAACTCAATCTCTTCGCTTTGCGTTCCTTCTCCGTCCTCTTCGTCGTTGTGGCTTAGTTTTGTTGCCTCTGCTTCTTCACCTTCGTCTTCCTTCGGTGCGCGTTCCGGGTTTTCTCTGTCCATGTCTTGCTGCTTCAAAATCCATTTCACGACCGTTCCAGAGCCGAAATATTCTTCGTAAGGAGGCGGGTACTGCCTGTAGTCTCGCGTTTGCATACGCGGCACTGGTCCCCAGTGCGGAGGGAACTCCGGTTGCCCTCTTTTCGTCGGGCGATTCGCCCGGGTTGGCATTCTTTCGCCGTCGCCCGATTGCGACATCAAATTAAACTCTTCCGTTGCGCTTGGTGCCGGTGCCGGTCCTTCGTCCTCGCGCTTTTCGTGGAATTCCATGTCATTGTTCTCGTCTAACTCGTCTTCAAATTCAATCGCTTGATTGCCAAAGTGACTTGCCTCCATCAAGAACTTTAAATCTTCCGCGAACGTATCGAAACGCATCTCGTGCGAAGCCCAAGCCACGTTCATCAACTCCGACGTCCAACTCTTGTTATTTTCGCACGGCGCATCGGGAGCCAATCTGTTCTCGCCTTCTAACGAACCACAAATGACATTCCTCCAATCCGAACGTCTTGGGTCTTCCTTCAAGTATCCGTCGTCGTCCAAGTACCCGTTCAATTTTAACGCCTCGAACATTTTCTCGGACTCGTGCGTCTCGTAATACCCCGGAGGCGCGTTGTCTCTAAAAAACGTCTCGTGTACTTTCATCGGATGCAGCTCTGACTCTTTCACAGGAACGTCTGAACTTTTCTCCATCTCAACGACGGCACTTCGCACCGCTCTGGCAATCCTCACGTCTTTCGGCATGTGCGAAAATACCATCGGCAGAGTAATCTTCCCGAGCTCCGGCGGCGGCGCTATTTGCGATATCACGCCTTTCAAACGCATCTTCAAATGTCCGAAATGGTCATCGAATATTTGCGGTAAAATGTGCGAAACGAACGACCCACCGCTCGAGGCCCCAAACGCGTACACGTCCACGTGCTCTTTATCCGCTAAATCTCCGATATCGGAGCCGTCTTTTTCCGAAAATGCTTTCAAAACTTTATACACTCTCCCTGAGTCTGGATTCTGTTGCCAACATCCTTGTAAACTCGATATCGCCAACACCGCCATGTTTTGCTCGTACGCGAAGTGCGCGATTTGCACTTCGACGGGCAACCCTCTGCACTCGGCGCAACTCTCCTCCTTCCCTTCGAACCAATCGAAAGCGTCGTGCGCGCACCCGTGGAAGAGAAGAAACAAAGCTCTCGGCCCTTTGGAAAGTTTTGGAACTTGGTAGAGAAAATGTATCGGTGGGTTTCCTTTCGCGCTGTCGTCGATGGTTTCGTGCACGACGGGAGATTTTTCGTACGCCGAAGAAGAGCGCGGCATCGCGAAGAAAGACGTTAGGAACACCAGCGCGGAGAGAATTAGCGAATATTGATTATTCTGACGGCGTCGATGCATGTTTTCTCCGGAGAGTTTAGAGTGAAGATGTTCATTTTCAATGAGTTCGTTACGCGTAAATTCTTTTTTTTAGATACGAGATATACAATATACGAGTTTTCTTCAAACGTAGAAAAAGAAGAGAACGACGACGACGACGACGACGATAAAAGAGAAATAGATATGACGGTAAAAGAAGAGAGCGCCGACACAAAAGCTGCGGTCGTCAAAGAGCTCGTCCGAGAGGCGTGCGAAGAGAACGGATACAGATTGGAAAGCTCCGTTGTCGCGAAGAAATTGGAAAGCTTCTCAGAGAAGACGAAGAACGGTGTTACTGCTATCGAGGATTTCTTGCGCCTGGCGGTGCACGAAGTGAAGGAATACGCGCGGCCACCGACGTCGAATTTCCACGTCGGCGCGGCATGCTTGACGACTCGCGGGAACATTTTCTTTGGCGTGAACGTGGAGGTGGAAAAGTGCGCTTTGAACAGGTCCGTGCACGCGGAGCAGTGCATGATTATGAACGCAAAGTTTCATTTGGATGGAGCGAGTTGGACGAAGAATAATGGTCGCGTGGGAACAGAAAACGATGAAAAAGAAAAGATTACGAAGATTGCAATCACGCACGCGCCGTGTGGACATTGTCGACAGTTCATGAACGAATTGAGAGACGCTAAGGATATTCAGATTTTATTACCCGGGATGGAAGCGACTCGATTGGAGGAATTGTTGCCGAAAGCGTTTGGACCGTTGGATTTAGAAGTACCTGGGGATGAGGAACATCGAGAAGATAGGATTAAACGGAGGAAAAGTGAAGGGAGCGCTGCAATAGTTGTGGACGACGAGGAGAAGACAGTGCACGTGAGGACGTTGTTATTGGACGGATGTCCGCCAAACCCGCGAGATCCAGACGGGCTCGGAACCATGGAGAAGTTTTGTAAATTATTAAGAGAAGCGGCGGGAGAGGGAACGATTCGGAAATTCGACAACGTTACGGAATATCAAACTGCTGTTAGAGTAATTGAAAAACTAGCGCATACAATGGCGCATTCTTACGCGCCATATACGGATAGCCCATGTGCTATAGCCATACCGGTGTTCAATAGTGGAGATGGAACTGTGGATTTTCATTTTGTTGCAAGCGCGGAGTGCGCAGCTTATAATCCATCCATGACCCCAGTGCACGCGATGCAGGTTGCTCTTCATTGCACTCCGTCTCGACCCCCATCGTATAAGAAATCAGCACCTGAATATGAAAACATTGAAAACAGACCAATATTATGGAGTCAGGGCCATGCGCAGTTACCAATATTCGTATTCGGTTTTGATGACGCGAAGATTTCGTACACGGAAACTTTGAAGAAGGAATTCGAGGATATTTCGAGAAGACACGGATCCGATGGAACAGCTTCGACGATTGGCTTTCGTGTGCACGAATTTTTGTTTGACAGACACATGTTCGATAGGGAAGATTTCGATCCCGAGGAATATGTTAATTTTCGGCAATATTCGGAAATCTTCAATGCCTTCATTGAATCGAAGTGCAGAACCTTTACTCAGGAGTGTATCAAAGAGGTTGAACCAAATGTTGGAGCCATATCACACCCACATATTCTTCGAGTGTCACCGGTCAATTACCCGTTTAATTTATACAAGAATTAGAGTCAAGTAGCGTTGGATTTCATTATTGTAGCTTTATTTAGTCTAGTGTATTTGTTTGATTTCATGATTTCTTATTCTTGTTGTTTATGTGTGCTTTCAAGAGCGCTTTGAAACTGCGTTTCTCTCTTCTCTTCTCGCTCTATATTATTATACTAATCCAGCCGGTAATCGCACAACTTTACCGCCGTCTGCAAACGATAAGACGTAAAAATAGCAAAAATCTGCCAAAATAAAGGTCTGCACTATCTCAGAGACCAAAACCATGACTGGCCATAACCCAGTCGTCAACGCCGTTTTCAAATAACTCTGCCCGTCGAAAATTTGCAAAATCCAATGTGCGCAGCTCAAAAACCTCGCAACGCCTAACGAAAACACGTAATTTGCCGTCCATCTCTCCACAACTTTTGCCGATTGCATCACGCGCAGCTGTGGCAAAACGCTCACCGCCTCCAAATACACGCAAGTTGCCCACAAGACTCGATTCACCACCGCGTGGGACGTTTGTGGATGCGCGATTACCGCCATTACAACGCATGGCACCAAAACCTGCCACGTCATGATCGTATCCAGCGGTCTGTTGTGCGTCTCGTAGTTATGCTTCAACGACCCTTTCATCGTGGATAACACCCACAACGTCGCCATCAGCGTTAAAAAATCTAAAATCGTGTGCCAGTCGTACTCCATCATGAATGAACAGTACAATCGGATCCCTAAAAATATCGCCGTCAACTCTTGCGTTTGCATGGAGAGTCCCAGACAGGATTTCTCCCTCAACAACTTATACGCCAAAATCGCGATTCCGATGAAGTGAACGAACTCGGCCATTATGAACAGCGTGTCGTGATTGTCGATGACTAAGTAGAGCACGAGTAAGACGAACGAACACAGCGCTAAAATCAAACCAATCTTTTGCGGTTTGGAAAGAGATTTGATGTACTTCTTGAACTTCATCACGTGCGCTTTGCGCTTGGCATCTTCGTACGAACCCATCTTTCCTTCTTTCGCTTCGTTCTCGTCGTTCTTTTACTCGACGATGATGGTGCACCGGAATGAAAGACTTTTCCGCGAAAAAAGTGACGCGCGTCCCAATTCGATTCAATTCCAATTTCTTGGAGAAAAACGTCGAAAACGAGAAAATAAAAAAAAATTTGCCACGTGTTGATCTTTTTTTCACGCGTGTGTTCTGTGCTACTAAAAGTACTATCACTACTACTATTGACATTGTTATCTTTATGCGGTGAAAAGTTTACAGATATTAGGACTGGACAGCGTGACGATGGCGTTTCCTTGCGGATGCGTCGCGCACGCGAGGCAAGCGCTGGGAGGAGTATCTTTGTCTTCCGCACCGGCGTCACCTCTCGCGTCCGTTTCGCAAACAAACTTGGCGTCGTTGACTCTCCAGCATCGCACTAGCGCGTCGCGTTCGTTTGCAGCGTAGACGTACTCACCTTTCCTGGAGACGGAAACGGAGATATAGGCAGTGCTCGCTATGATTTCGGATGATATAGAGGTAGCTCGCGCGGTAAACGTGCGTTCAATCTTGCCCGTTTTCACGTCAAAGGAAACCAACTTCATGGCGCCACCGCACAGGAACACATTGTCGAACGACAAAGGGTCTCGACACATGTCTTTGACGACAAATTCTGAGACATGCGCTTCTTTCGACGCATCGTCGCCGTCATTATCATCGTCGCCGCTCTTTTTTGTCAAGAGCGGATGTTTGTGCTCTTTGACAATTTCAGCCGTTTTCGCGTCAAACAACAAGACCAAGCCGTTCGAATACGCCGCTAAGATGAATTCTTTGTCCGTGCCGCAGAATATGGCACACTCGCACTGTTCTGTAATACCACCAGACGAAACGGTCGGGTTCACGTACTCTTTTAGCGTCTTGCCAGATTTCAAACCGTGCAACCGAGCCATGCCGTCGAACCCGGAGGTGAGTAATCCGTTGCCGTCGGCAGAGAATTCCATCTTCGTGATTGCGCCGTGGTGAGCGGATGGATACGTGCGAACGCAGTTCCCAGTTTGTATTCTCCACACTTTGATCATCCCGGTGGAATCTGCCGATGCTAGGGTTTCAAAATCGGGAGAGAACGCTAAAGCGGTAATCTTTCCGTTTTCGTGTAATAATAGTTCGTCGTCGTTTTGATACTTCAAATCGGTTCTTAATTTTCCGTTGGAAAATTTCCATAGCTCGACGAACCCATCCGCGGTACCCGTGGCTACAGATAATCCATCGGGGGAAATTGCAAAACAGTTGACCGCGGAGTTCTTTCCAAACTTACCAATCGAGCGTTTCTCAGCACGAACGTAATCGTCGTTGGTGTTTTTATGATCGTATTTGTTGTTGGTATTCTCTCCTCCGTCGCCGTCTCTATTTTTTCGCTTCTTACCTCCAACGGATGAATGGCTGAATATATCTTTCAAGTTCGATCGGTCTAAAAAGACATCAAAACTAGAGTTATCGTTACTACTCAACATGCTTTCCGAGACAAAACCACAGTGTCTTCGCCATTTAAACGCATCACCTAACAAATTCATCAACACGTTTGGTTTCACCGACCGCAAAGCGCTTTGCACATCCTCCGCAATAGCTTTCCTACGCTTGAGTTTCATTTTTGTCACTTTTTCTCTAATCTCTTCCATGGACGCACCTTTTATGGCGTTATCATTATTCTTCTCGTCTTTATCCAACTTCCCAGAGTCTTTCTCGTCTACGTACAGCGACATCAACATCTCCCCGTTTAACTTTGGCATCCCAGCCAAAGCTTCCAACCGTCTCATTTTATTCTTATCTTTACATCGTTGCATGATTTCCGTTTCCCGTAATATCGCTTTCGCTACTTCCACGTCTCTAAGCTCAATCATTTCCAACGCGATTTGCGTTAATATCTTTTCCAAAACGTGCTCAGAAACCGATATTATGTTCTTGTTATAAAAATGGTCCAAAACGAATTCCCACTCGCCCTCGACAATCGATTTCGTCAATTTCGACACCGATTTCTCGGTGATGAAGTCGATGTCGATGTCCGTTTCGTTCATGAGAGACTTGGCCGTTTTCGTCAAATTTTGCTCCGAGAGGAATTGGAAGATGAGTTTGAGGACGTCTTGCGCGTCCACTCGGACCAGTTCTTTTTGTTCTTCTTCTTGTTCCGATGATTCCATTTTTCCAAAGAAGTCTTGTTGGAAATGTTTTCTTTTTTGTGATGAAAAATTTCTTTTTTTTCAAAAGAGCAGCGCTTTTTCCTCCTGCAGGGAAAGACGCTAGAAGAGCTCTTAAAGATGAGAACCCGCAAAAAAAGTTCGTTAAAACTTACGAGAGAGGAAAAAAAAGTGCGCGGGGTGTCGTTCTTCGGATGATGGACGAGATACCGACCATCGATCTGTCCCCGTTCGTGTTCCAAGGAGGAGGAAGAGGAGATGATGATAATAAAGGTGAAACGATTGTTGTTCTCGATGAAGCGAAGCGGAAATGCGCTGACGCGCTCGGGAAATGCTTCAAAAGGCACGGATTTTGCTACTTGGAAAACGTGGGATTGGAGAAAGAGGACATCGAGTCCGTCTTTCGAGAGGCGAAGCTGTTCTTCGAAGGTCAGTCGACGGAACACAAAGAGGGAGAGCTCGTGCAGTGGGAACCGAAGACGAACACGGGGTACGCGAAGTACCGAGCGGAGGTGTTGAACGATTTAAGACTACCAGACGAGAAGGAAACGTTCAGCGTGAGAAAGGACTCTTTGTACAAAGATCGAGACTATTTCGAAAACGTGAAAAGAAAGAAAGAGTGGAAAGAAGTCACGAAGAGGTTTTACGACAAATGCGAGAGGGCATGCGAAAGCTTGTGCTTGGCGACGGCAGTCGCGCTTGGATTTGAGAAGGACGTGAGGTTCTTCGCGGATACCTTTCGCGAGATGGATTTGTGCACCTTGAAAATTTTGCACTCGATGCCGACGAAAACGACGGAGATAAGCGAGAAAGTTGGGAATAAAATGTCGTTGAGAGTGAGCGAACACGTGGACTTTGGGTTCGCGACGTTTCTGTTCCACGATTCGGAATCTTTAGGAAGAGGTTTACAGGTGAAAAAAGCGTCGCGGTTCGATCACGGGAGAGACAATCTCGAGGAAGGTTGGATCGATGTCGCGGCAAAGAGAGGATCGCGGGGGAACTGTTGTATTTTAAACACCGGAGCTTTACTCCAACGATGGACGGGAGATTTTTACAACGCCACGGCGCACAGAGTCATCGTTCCGGACGAGATTGCCGCAATGCAACACAGGTATTCGTGCGCGTTCTTCATGGATCCAGACGGTGAGACGGTGATTAAAACGCCCGAAGAGATTCGAGATAAGCTCATCGAACGAGGCGTAGACGTCGATAAATACCCTCCGCTGTCGTGCGCTGAGTTTTTGAAGATGAAAATAAACGAAATGGCGGTGAAACAATAATAGATGTATATGTAATAATACTAGATGTAAAATCCTACTCGTACTGTGGGTAGATGTGTAAATTTCTTCGCTGCTTTTGCCAAAAAAAAAAGTACGAGTAATTTCAATTTCGGCCGCCATCAATACACACACTGACTGACACGCTTTTTATATGCAAAAGAAAACGAACGGTCTTACAGGCAACAGCTTTTCGCGTATATATATACTTCTATACTATTTGTACCCGCATCATCATCATCATTTGTCTTTGTTCACTCTTTGTTCAACAAACGCAAATTAGTAATGTCTCGACCAGAACTGACCGCCCCGGCGGAGTATTTCTACGACGCCGCCGAGGCAAAGAAGTACACCGCCTCGTCGAGGGTGATTGAAATCCAAGAAAGATTGACGGAGAGAGCGTTGGAGTTATTAAACTTCCCGAGGGACGATGTGCCGAGATTTTTGTTAGACGTCGGGTGCGGGTCCGGCTTATCCGGGGATCGGTTAACCGAGCTCGGGCATCATTGGGTCGGGGTAGACATCTCCAGAGGGATGTTGAATCACGCGGTGGAGCGAGAAGTGGAAGGAGACGTTTTCGAGTCAGATATCGGCCACGGGGTACCGTTTCGTCCGGGAGTGTTCGACGGGTGCGTCTCTATATCCGCGATTCAGTGGTTGTGCAACGCGGATAAGAGCGAACACGACCCGAGGAAACGATTGAAAGCGTTCTTTTCGCAAACGTATAGGTGCTTGAAACGAGGCGCGAAGTGCGCGTTTCAGTTTTATCCGGAGAACGCGAGGCAGGCGGAGATGATTGCGAGTAGTGCGTTGAGAGTTGGTTTTAGCGGTGGTTTAGTCGTAGATTATCCAAACTCGACGAGAGCGAAGAAATATTTTTTGGTCTTGGCGGCTGGACCGCCGGACTCAATGCCGACGGCAAAGACGGACGAGGCGAATGACTACGCCAACGCGAAACAAGACGTCGTCGGGAGAGGAGGCGGGAAGAACAAGTTCAAACATAACAATAACAATAATAGCGAATTCGGATTAGGTGTGAAGAAGAAGAGGAAAGGAGATAAGCACGCGAGAACGATATATGTGGGCTCAAAATCACACCCGGAAGGGAAAGGGAAAGCGTGGGTGATGAAGAAGAAAAAACAGATGAGGAATCGAGGCGTCCAGGTGGCAAACGATTCTAAATATACCGGAAGGAAAAGAAAAGAGCGATTTTAAATTTCATCTAGATACTGCTGCCGTTGTACGCGTACTTTAAATATCTCATATACAAATCTTATTACATATAAAAACATCATCGTTAATCAAGTTTCTTCCTACTTCAAGCATCATGGTTATTGATATTTACTTTTAAACAGTCGGATACGCTTGTTG
>Ga0181596_10004603_pt1 | contig 12439 bp, 13 predicted proteins | sample 041ome_6_FD_148655 | JGI IMG/M metagenome (GOLD analysis project Ga0181596, IMG submission 148655) | Coastal salt marsh microbial communities from the Groves Creek Marsh, Skidaway Island, Georgia - 041402US metaG (spades assembly) | ecosystem: Environmental > Aquatic > Marine > Intertidal zone... | reverse complement strand
CAACTGTCGAAACTCGACCTCTTGATCCTGGATGAGCTGGGGTATGTTCCGGCCAGCAAGCTCGGAGCGGAACTGTTGTTTGATGTGATCAGCACGGCGTACGAACGCAAGAAGCGATTCTCGAACTGGAACATCTCGGCGAAGCTTACGGGATCGGTCTTTCACCTGATGGTAAAACTCTGGCGACGAGTGGATATGACGGGTTGATCTACCTCTGGGACATCGCTTCGTTCTTCGAGAAACCGCCACTCGCAAAACAATGAGTGGCGATTACCAAGTTGTTGAGAGCTTCTATAACACCAGCGTCAGACCGCCGACGATGCTGTCCTGCTTGACGCTTTTATCGCTGACGGTGGTGATATTGATGAGCGGAGCGAATCCGATGCTGCGGACGTATTCCAGAGTCAGCAATGCATTTGGGCTCAGTTCCATTCCCGCACCGATCACAAGTTGACGATTATATTCGAACTGGTCGTTGGAGCCTCCCTGACGACCTTCACTCCAACTTACCGAATAGCGAGTGGGGACGCTGCCAATTTGGCTTCGATAGGCGGCTTCCGTCCGATATCCGAGAACGGGGTGACCGGTCGCGGGCCAATCATTGACCGTTGTTACGAATTCTCCGGCAAAGGTCCAGTCACCCAGTTGAAGCTGGGCGTTGATGTCCCACGCAGAGTTATGATCGCCAAAAGCGTTGGGATCGAGGTGCTCGGCCACGGTTGCGTCGTAAATTGTGCCGTACAAAAAACCTGCCCCCAATTGCAGAATCGTATCGTCACTGTACTCGACCGTGTAACGACCGTTGGCGGCGAAGTTGTTCAAATCCCCTTTGTCCTCCGAGTCGGCGACGCGAATACCGCGTCCACCGTTAATGGCAGCCAGAGTCAGATTGAGACCTTCATTTTCGTATCCGACACCAATGCTTTCATGGAGCGCGGCGAAGTAATGCCAGATGACCGATTGTGAGAACGGGCTCAGAGTGCCCATGTCACCGAAGTTGATATTCTTTTTCCCGATGAAAGCATAAAACGGAGAGGCTTCGAGATCTCCGAAGACCGCATAAAGCTGCCGGACCTGCAAACTTCCCTGGTTGAAGCTCGGGAATGTAAAGACGTCCGAGAACAACAACTCACCGTAAAGATGGACCGATTCGTTCACGTGACCGGCAACGGCGGCATTGGCGTGCAATAATCGTGCATCTGTTGCATGTTCACCGGTAAATGCGGTTGGAAATCGAGTGAGGTAACTATATTTTCCCGAGCGATTGGTATGCGCGGCGATGGTCGAAAAACGGGCCTGGAATCCGACCAGAGCGTGCGTTTTGTCGCCCCACTTATTTCCGTTTCGCATGATAGACAATTCTTTGTCTGTCTGGCGATTTTGAAAATTGAGTTGTTCGGTAAACAGAGGCGTATCCGTATGCAGAAAATGGCTCGACGTCGGTTCTCCGTCAATGTCGTCCCAATAAGGATCGCGGACGGGAGTCTCGACGGAAGAATAGCCTCCTGTGGCCGAAACCAGTTGCAGGTCGTCTGTGGAATCGATGGAGACAGTCGGTTCCGCTCCCTGGCAGAAATTGCCGATCAACAGCATTACGAGTGACGATTGAACGATGGCACGTAAGCGAAGCGTTTTCATAGCACGGAATCTCCCCCAGGAAAAAGCAATATTTCTGAGAGAATCTATCGATGTTAAGGTATGCGGGTCTTAACTGATAATTCGGATCAGTGAGAAATTTCAGGTGAAACCCTGCACGAGGTGTTTGGCGCGAATCTTCAGAGAACTGACCTTGCCCCCTGAACCGACTCCAGTTGGAATGTTACAATGTCCGGCTGGTGTCCCAGAACAGGAGGCAGGACATGCCCAGAAAACGATTTACCCCAGAACAGATTATTCAGAACCTGCGTGAAGCCGAGGTGCTCCTCGCACAAGGCCAGACCATCGCACAGGTCTGCAAGAAGATCGGTATCACTGATCAGACTTATTACCGCTGGCGGAAAGAATACGGCGGCATCCGCACCGACCAGGCCAAGCGACTCAAAGATCTTGAGAAAGAGAATGCTCGACTGAAGCGTCTGCTGGCTGACGCGGAACTCGATAAGGCCATCCTCCGGGAGGCGGCTTCGGGAAACTTCTAAGCCCGGCAAAACGCAGACAGGCCGTCGAGCGGGCGCGAGATTCCCTGGGAAGGGAAAGAGTGTCCGAACGACGGGCTTGTCGTGTGCTGGGCCAACCGCGATCGACACAGCGTCGGCAGCCACATGTTCCCGATGATGAACCACGACTCGTGCGAGAGATGATCGCGTTGGCAGAACAGTATGGGCGTTATGGCTATCGCCGGGTGACCGAATTACTGAGACGGGAGGGCTGGCAGGTGAACCACAAACGGATCGAACGACTTTGGCGTCGAGAAGGACTCAAAGTCCCGAAAAGACAGCCGAAACGGAGAAGGCTCTGGCTGAATGACGGCTCGTGCGTGCGACTCAGGTATGTCTATTGGGAAGCGGAATCCGAGTCGACCCGCTATCTCATCGGCCAAGCCGATGATGTCATTTCGCCGCTTCTGCCGGGGACTCTCAATTTTGTCATGGGCCGTAGTGGTGGTAATCTCGGATTCCGTCGGGCTCAATTTCTGTTGGAAAAGACTTTTCCTCTCCATGATTCGGCGCGGGTCATTCTGCAAGGATCGTTGAATCAGGACATCATCGCGGACTTTCCAACCGATCCAGGTGTCCGTCGGGAATCAGCAAACTGGCCAGTGATTCAGGCTCGTGCTGCTCTTCAGTGGGAAAATGCGGTGAGCGATGTGAAACCAGTCACATTGGGTCTCTCGGGACATGTGGGAGAAACCGGCTTCGATTTTCTCACTACGGGGCCACCTCCACTGTCTCTTCCCCCAGCAGATGATGTGCGCATCAAAACTTGGTCGATCAACGTGGATGTGGAAGTTCCTGTGTCCGAATCGACCACCTTGCGGGGAGAATGGTTTCGCGGAGCTAACCTGAGTCCGTTTCTGGGAGGAATTGGGCAGGGGGCTTGTCCCTGTTTACGACGGCCCATTCACGCGGATGGTGGTTGGGTTGAAGTGGTTCAAAAGTGGACACCACGGCTGGAGTCTCATTTTGGGGCGGGAATTGACGATCCCGAGGACGAAGACTCTCTGCTGGGCCGAACACAAAACACGTTTGTGTTCGGTAATCTGATCTTCCATCTCAGCGACCACATAAGCACCGGCGGCGAAGTGACCTGGTGGAAAACGCTTTATCACGAAGAACGGGCGGACATGATACCTCCCAAACTGCTGACCCCCGATACTCCGGGGGAGGCGATCACTCTGGAATGGATGGTCCGATACGATTTCTGATTTTCAACAAACGAAATCAAGCAGATCGTCCTGATCGAGGCTCAGCTTCTCCACCTCGCCTGGCTCTTCAATCTTAACTAACTGCGAGTTGAGTTCACGGATCAGCATTGTTTTTGCGCGGCCCCACTCGCCGTCGCTATCCCAACCACGGCATTTGTTTGGTCCATTCATCGCATAGAACCTCTTATGCTTAACCGATCAAGTGGTCAGTCCCCATTCCCCACAATCCCGGAATATGCTTTCACACTCACCGCGTACAGTTCACAGCCCGGATCTCGTTTCTTCAGATTGTCGCTGAGATCGTGAGCACCTCCGAGTAGAACGAAACCACCCCCTACGCTGACCAGTCGTTCCACAATCGCATCCTCCCGCGTCTCTTCTTTCCGGAACGGGTTTTCCTTCCCGAACTCCGGAGCGGATTCTGCCAGCGTTTTGGCGTCTTCTAGAATCCTCAGAGCAAGTCCCCGGCGTTGCAATCGGAAGACTGCCCCGGCTTGCAACAAAATCTCCCGTTCGACCTGGGGGATCATGAATTCCAGACCAAGCGACTCTTCTTTGGACGATCCCACGACCGTCTTGGCATAACGGGCCAACGTGCCGTGTCGTTTGCGGCAACTCGCGCTGAGCACACGGACCGCCAATTTTAGATCGTCCCGGTCGGTCTCACTGGTCAGCGTCTCACTGAGGAACTGATAAGCAGCGACAATGTCTGTCGGGAGCTCGCTGGCGTTTGCGACGATCGGTAGGCATACGATAAAAATCAGCGCGGCGAGTCTCATTTCAAATCCTCGTGTTGGGACATCTCAACAATAAAGGGCCTCGATGACTTCATCGTCGGTAAAAACCCGCGTCCGTAATATTTTACGGTCGTGGGGTTGATACAGCGATAGACCATGTTCATTGTCGCTGGCCTGGTCAATCGTTACGCCGAGTCGTTTTCACTGATGACGGCAATTCCATGAAAAGGCCAATGCGGCCAACGATATGGCACGGTGACATCATTCCAATCTCGATCCGCTCTCTTGTGAAGTCTCGGGGTACGGCATGGAAGCGAGTTTGGCTGAAGCAAAGAGTGCGGAAAACGGGGGAAACTTCGAGCATTCCGGTAATATTTTACATACGGTAGGTTCGGGTGTGACACCATGAATTGGTTGAGATTTTGAGAACTTCTCAATAAACCTGAAAAATGAGGTTCGCAGGCAATTGCGTCCCTGATTGGTCACGTGTTGATTAGAAAGGAATGTCGTAATGTCGAATGAAGACATCGAAGCGGAAAACGCCACGAGTGAAGGGTCTACTCAAGAGTCTGGCGAAGTGTTTGCCGCATCGAGCAAAGAACCTGAGGATGAACAGCTTCTGGGCAATCTGCTACACCTACTGGTTTGGCTTCGAACTCTGGAGGAAAGATCGCTGGAGCTATTGGAGTCGTCTAACCAATCAGAGCTCTCGGATAACGAAGAATCGCCACAGTCGTCCTTCACTGATGACATGGAGGGCGAGGAGCCGGACGCGGAAACCCAGAACCCGACAAGAGATTTGCTGTGGACTCTCGAAAACACGGTGGAAACAGCCGTCCAAACTCGTCGATTACTGCTTGAAGTTCGACAGAATACACAGGAACAGAAAACACTCGACGCATTGTCGGTTGTCCGGAGTCGTCTGTTAGGACTCAATGACGTTTTGGGGGTATCGTTTTTCAATCATTCCCAGGCTGAGGAAAGCGATGATACACAGGCTGCCGAAAGCCAAACCACTCTCGTTGAGGAGATCAATAATTCGGGTTTCGAGACCCGAATTATGGGAAACTGGTTTATCTCACATTTGCGGAATTACATACTGGATTTCGATCGAGCGAGATGTGACCTGACGGTCGCGATGGTTGAGGATGATGAGCGCGAGTCTGTGGCCGATGAGGATTCTTATTCCAGCGGATCAACAGGTGTTCTAGAGAATGGCTTTCACCCCAGCACGACACCTCCACCACAGGATTGGAATGGACCACTAACCGGTAATATGACAGAACTCTCCCGTTGGGTCCGTCCTAATAGTGAAAGATCACATCGACCAATCCAAAATGCATTAAGAAACCAAAGTGAGCTGCTCTGGGGACGCGTTCAAGGAGGTCGATTATGCGAAATCTATTTTGAAAGTGAATCAAGATTTACGCAGTGTGAAGAAAGGCGGAAAGAGGAATTGAAAGAAAACGACTCCTGAAGGCGACACGCTAACCGACATGTAGCGACATCGACCGACATCACTCTCGATTTCTTACACAGAGACGCCGTTTCCCGAATAGGAAGCGGCGTTTTTTTTTCGTACTGTTGATGTCGCTGTCGTCGTTCATTTTATGTTTCGTTGATCAACGAACGGATGAACACAACTCACGACAGGAAAATCAACATGAGGATGCGAATTTATGGAACCGGAAGTCACACCACTGGCCCTCTCGGCGCGACAGGCCGCGAGAGCCCTGAGTCTTTCAGAGCGATCACTCTGGTCGGCAACACAACCCCGAGGACCGATACCGAGTGTGAAGCTCGGTACCCGCGTTCTCTACCCTGTTGCGGGGCTGGAGGAATGGTTGACCAGGGCTTCGGCAGAAGCACTTATTGGGGGTGAGAATGACGATGAAGAGTAACATCAGCATTGACGGGCACATAAAAAGAAGATCTCATTTAATGTTTTTCATCATCCCTGATATTGTTTCATACGCGTGAGGAGATAACTTCGATATGGCTTCGCTTTCAACAGCAAAAAACGGGACACGACGTGTTCAATTCACCCATCCCGATGGCAAACGTCACACCCTCTATCTGGGCAAGATGCCAAAGCGGGGTGCCGATTGGATCCGCTGTCGGATCGAAGAGTTGCTAGCCAACAAAATTTCCAAATTGGCACCCTCCCCCGATTGTGCTGCATGGCTGGCTGATACGGAAGATGTTCTCTACGGGAAATTGGTCAAAGTCGGATTGGTCCTACCCCGCGTTCCTGAAGAGTCTCACAAGTTGGGGGAATGGCTCGATACATTCATCGAATCCCGCAACGACCTGAAACCCGCATCGAAGACGGTACACGGTCACACGATCCGCAACTTAAAAGATCATTTCAGAACGAATCGGAACATCAGAAACATCGACCATGCAGACGCCGATGATTTCCTACAATTCTTGATTGGTCAGAAGCTGGCACCGACCACGATCAACAAACGAATCCAGATTGCCCGCTCTTTCTTCCGCAGCATGAAGAGACGGAAGTTAATTGACGAAAACCCGTTTGAGGGAGTTAAGCCGCCAGCATTCGCAGTGAAGGATAAGCAGCGATTCGTGACACGCGCAGAAATCGAGGACGTACTTGAGAAGTGCCCCGACCATCACTGGCGTTCGATTGTGGCACTAGCCCGGTATGGTGGTCTCCGCTGCCCCTCTGAGGTTCTCTCTCTCTCCGCTGGGAAGATATTGATTGGGCAAAGGACCGTATCATTGTCCATTCCCCGAAGACCGAACACCATGCAAACGGTGCAACCCGCACCATTCCGTTGTTTCCTGAACTCCGAGAAATCCTCACAGAAGCCGATGAGATAGCCCCCGAGAAATCCGTCTATGTGGTCGGCAACGGTTATCGAGAAGCCGCACAAGGGCCAAACGGCTGGCAGAATGCCAACCTGAGAACTACATTCAGCAAGATCGTGAAACGTGCCGGCATCACCCCTTGGCCGAAGTTGTTTCACAACCTGCGTGCAAGCCGCGAAACGGAACTGATGGAACGCTTCCCGATTCAGGTGGTCACAAAATGGTTGGGGAACTCTCCCAAAATTGCCCTGAGACATTACTTGCAGACGACCGAAGCACACTTTGACGAGGCGACGAAAAGCGACGGAGAAAAAGTAACGCAAAATACGACGCAGCCTATGTCGGAAAGAGGTCGCATAGGCTCGCAAGCGAAAAATAGAAAACGAAAAAACCCCGAGAAACGTCGCGTTTCCCGAGGTTTAGTTTGTCGCGGAGTGGACATGGAGGGACTCGAACCCCCAACTTCTTCCGTGTAAAGGAAGCACTCTAACCAATTGAGTTACACGTCCTAGTTGGTTGGCATTATATCGAACAAAAGTCGATCCGAAAACCGAGATTCCCCTTTTCCAATCTGTCAGTCAGACAAATCTTTCCCGAAACAGGTTCATCGACTTTGAACATTAGTTCTCGTCTGGTTTCATCATCGGCTTCTCATCCTTCATATCTTTCAATTTCATCATTTTCTTGATGTTGTCGGAAAAGTCGCCGTCACCTTCTTCGTTAAATGACGATTCTTCCTCTTGTTCCATCATCGGTTCCGCTTCCATCATTGGCTCAGCCACTTCCTCGAGAGGAACAGCTGCTGCAGGCGGTGTTTCCGCTCCCGCCGGCTGATTGATGGTGACCACGATTTCACCGGGGAAGCCGGGGCTTTCGTCCCCCACATCCCGACTGCGGATCACGAATGATTTTGTGTCGGGACGGACGAAGAAATAAAGTTCTCCCGAATTACCAACCCCCACGCAAGGTGCCGCAGTGTGGCCATCCCACGCGACGACATGATATCCAAAACCGCTCACCACCGAGGCTAAAGCCATATCGTTGCGGACTTCGGCCAGATTGGGAATCTGTTTCTCTCCATTATCAATGGCGGCTGACCAATCCAGAATGAACTGGTCGGCCGCTTTTTGAATCTGCTGCATCCGAAACTGATTTAGTTCCTTGGCATGATCGGAGACATAGTCGGCCACATCGGTCCCTTCCAACGAGACCCGCACACAAACCGCTTCGGGAACAGGTTTGACCTTGGCAATGATTCCCGAAGACTGACCAGTGAGCGAGACATCGGCCAAATGAGTCGAACTGACCAGCGATAGCTCTTCAGCCTCCAATGCCAGACGAACCTTCTCGAACAATGCGGGATCGACCGTCACGTCTCCACGGGAAATCAGTCCCGCGGGAATGTTGGGAGTCGCCACAACTTCTCCGGTAATTTCGGGAGAGAGCCCTGAATTGGCTTGCAGGAAATACCAGCCAATAAATCCGAACAGCACACCCGCACACAAAATCGGTATCAACAAGCCCCCCATCGAAGATCGACGACGCTTCCTGCGCGTCCCCACCGATTTCCCCGGCGGGACAATCTGAATGATCGGATCGGTGTTTCCAGACGACGGACCGGAATTGAGTGTCAATTCATCAAACGCCGGTTCATCGGCTGATTGGAATTCCACGGCGGGAGGTGTCGGTTCAGACAACTCACTCGCCGATTCCGAGCGTGCCCCACTTTGAACGGGGACGATTAATTTTTGTCGGCATTGTGGACAAGATCCTTTTTTGCCGCCGGCTCCTTCTGCAACTTGAATAAGTGCCCGGCACGAAGGGCAATTGAACTCAATCATCAGTAATTTTCTCCAGAGGTCTGGCTGCGTTATTTGATCAATCGACCAACTCGATACTCTGCCATAAGCTGGGATCGGCGGCGAAGGGGAATTCATCACTAATACTGAGAGTTTGTAAGCCCAACTCGGCATCTCTCACGGCGTAGAAAAAACCACAAACGGGACTCTCTTCAGGATCATAACCATTCAACGCCGAAGCCGGAATCCAAATACTCAAATCGTATCCATCTTTGCGAAGTTCGCTGTTGACCCAAAATTGATCATCCTCAGCAAGCGGTGATTTCTCTCGGCAGCGGGCAATTTCCACTTGTTGCACAACCGGATCGGATTGAGTCTTCCCACCACCTGTCGGCAACACGATCATCTGATGACAAAACCGATTGGCGCGATGCACGCCGGGAGTGTTACGAGTATCAATCCAAAGCTGCAGGCCATCAGACGTAGACAACTTATCGGCAGAGCAGGCGACGGGCTCTGTTTTCCCGACCACACTGCAACTGATCTGCAAACCTTCGTCGTGCCAAGCTAACGAAATGGTTGCAAAGGGAGTCGCTCCATCGAGTGGTTGTAAGGTCTCGAGCGCGTGCTTTTTGTGGAGTGGTTTGACGGAACTACGCCTGGCAGGTTTTTTCGGCAGCTTCCGTATCGACTGCTGAGATTCAAACAAAAAGGCATTCGGTATCAAAGACATGAGACTCTTCACTCAAACTGGCAGGATGATGCGGGTAGGAAGAAACGGGAAGGCTATGTGTGACTTTGCGCTGATATGATTCTATCATCGGAGTCAATGACAATCACCTCGACAAGCGGAGAAGCCGAAATTGTCGGTAAAAACAGACCTCTCTTCAGATAATTCACCATATGCGGTCCGTATGATCTCGGTACGGGGAGCTCGTGAACACAACCTGCAGAATATTTCGCTCGATATTCCCGCCGGACAACTGACCGTCATCACGGGATTGTCGGGAAGCGGAAAAAGCAGCCTGCTGTTCGACACGCTATTTGCGATGGGACGGTCACGTTTTCTGGAAACGATTCCGGCCAACTCTCGGCGTCAAGTGCGACTTCCCCAACCACCCGATGTGGACCGAATATCGGGTTTACCTCCCGTCTTGTCACTCGCCCAGCATCGCGGTCATCAACAGACCCGCGCGACTCTTCTTTCGATTGCCGATCTCTCGCGTCATTTCCAACTCTGGTACGCCCGCATGGGGACCGCTCATTGTCCCAATTGTGGACAGGAAGTGGTTCGACAGACGGTCGAGGAAATCGTTGATCGTGTGATGCGACTCGAAGAACGACGCAAGGTGATGATTCTGGCGCCCGTAATCACTCATCAAACGGGTGGACACAAAGAACTGCTGACACAACTGGCATCACGTGGATTTGTCCGTGCACGGATCGACGGTGAGTTGCGAGAACTTGCCGATTGTCCTGAACTGACGCCGCGCAAAAAGCACACGATCGAAGTGGTCATTGATCGAATCGTCGTCAAAGAGGGAATTGAAGATCGGTTGACCGAGTCGGTTCGTCTGTCGTTGCGCGAAGGAAACGAAACCTGCCTGATCAGTCTGCAAACGAACGACGGCTGGGAAGATCGCATTTACTCGTCTCGCTATGCCTGCGCTGATTGCGACCTGGCGTTCATGCCATTGGAACCGAGAACCTTCAGTCACTTTAGCCCCTATGGAGCTTGCCTGGAGTGCGAGGGTCGAGGCTTCATCGAAGACAACCCGAATCAGCATTGCCCCACATGCTACGGAGCCGGACTGAATGCGTTCAGCCGGAATGTCCGGTATCTGGATGTGACGTTCCCCGAATGTCTCTCTGGCTCGGTGGAAGAGTCACTCTCGTTCTGGGAGTCGATCCCTGAACCGGATGATGAAGATCCGATCCAGAAACAAATCTATCAGCGTCTCCAACCACAAATTGTGCAACGGCTGCAAGTCTTAAAGGAGATGGGACTTGGATACCTGACTCTCAATCGGCCTGCGGTGACGCTATCGGGAGGTGAGTATCAAAGGGCGAGACTCGCTGCGGTCCTGGCGGGAGGACTCACACACGTTGCGTATCTGCTCGACGAACCGACGAGCGGCTTGCATGCTGCCGATGCGGAGAAACTGTTAGCATCGCTGCAACGACTCCGCGACCGCGGGAATAGTGTCCTCGTGGTGGAACATGACCCTATCATCATCAAGGGTGCCGATCATCTGATCGAATTGGGGCCGGGAGCGGGAGAGCTGGGTGGCACGGTCATCTTTGAAGGGACTCCCGAAACTCTCAGTCAGCAAACAGATACTCCTACGGCAAGACTCCTTTCGGCTCAACACGAGACCTCCACCTCTCGTGAACGCGAGGTGTCTCAACACATCAATTTGAATAACGTACGCTGTCATAACATCTCGGGGATCGATGTCGAGATTCCCCTGAATGCTTTGGTCGCGTTATCGGGTGTCAGCGGAAGTGGAAAAAGTACGCTGGTCCACGATGTCCTGAAACCTTCGCTTTCTAACATCATCAACCGGAACGAACAGCAGTGCGTCCATTGTGACTCAATCACCGGAGAAAAAACGATTACCGCTCTCAGAGTCGTCGATCAAGCACCACTCGGAAGAAACGGCCGATCAAACCCCGCCACCGCAACGGGAATCTGGAATGAGGTTCGACGAATCTTCTCAGGAACTCGCGAAGCAAAACTTCGCGGCTTCAAAGCCGAGCGTTTCAGCTTTCAATCATCTTCAGGCCGCTGCGGACGCTGTAAAGGTGGAGGCGAATTACGTTATCGTCAAGCAATGTTACCCGATGTCAAAACAGTCTGCCCAATATGCCGCGGGCGACGGTTCAACGATCAAACACTGTCGATCAGGTACAAAGGTCTGCATGTCGCCGATGTGCTGGATCTGAGTTTAAACGAGGCGTCGCAGTTCTTTGAAAGCTTCCCCATCGTCTCGGCACGATTACAGGTGTTATGTGAAATGGGCCTCGGCTATCTCAAATTGGGACAGCCCGCACCGACACTCTCAGGGGGCGAAGCTCAACGCATCAAACTGGCCGCCGAATTGGGCAAGCTGAAAGCTGGCCCTACGCTGTTTCTTCTGGATGAACCGACGGCAGGCTTACACGCCGAGGATGTCGGGCGACTCATTGAGTTGTTTCAGCGATTGGTCGATGAAGGTCACACCGTCCTGGTCATCGAACACGAATTACAAATGCTGGCTTCAGCAGACTGGTTGATCGACTTGGGTCCCGGAGCCGGCGTCGCCGGTGGAGAGATCGTCGCAACCGGAAGACCTTCCGAAGTTGCCAAGGTGAAAGAGAGTCTGACGGGACAAGCGTTGCAAGAGTTTGGATAGAACTTCCAGACTCTCAATTCTATTTTTCGATCCAATATTCTTTGAGCGCTTTCTCAATCATCGGCCTTTCAAAATCGCAATCAAGATTCGCAAGATAGAACAACAAATACTCACGAACAGCATTGTGTTGTTCGTTGGTCAGCAAATCGAAGCGAGACAGACTGTCATCCACATCGAAGCTGAGAGTAAAAATAATATCGTTCAGATACGTTCCCTCCAGATCGCCAATCAAAAATGCGGGCAGATGAAATCTGCACTCCTTTCGCATCAAAAAACGACAAACTGCTGTAACAATAGGTCATATCCTCGCCG
>Ga0181596_10004601_pt1 | contig 12444 bp, 8 predicted proteins | sample 041ome_6_FD_148655 | JGI IMG/M metagenome (GOLD analysis project Ga0181596, IMG submission 148655) | Coastal salt marsh microbial communities from the Groves Creek Marsh, Skidaway Island, Georgia - 041402US metaG (spades assembly) | ecosystem: Environmental > Aquatic > Marine > Intertidal zone >... | reverse complement strand
GAGCGCGCGCGAGAGAGAGAGAGAGAGAGAGAGAGAGAGAGAGAGAGAATAATGTCGCTCTTTGCGCTCGAACGACAAACGACGACGTCTGCGAGTTCGGCGTCGCGTTGGCGACTTTTGCGGACGCGTGGCGGCGTGAAAGAAGCGGCGACAGCGCGTCGTTCTCGAGAAGGACGTTTTACCCGGGCGGCACGAAATACAGTTAGAGAAGAAGAAGAAGGAGAGAACGACGACGGCTCTTCGAAGAGGACCGTCGTGGAATTATTTTCGGGAATAGGCGGCATGCGCTTAGCTTTAGAAGACGCGAACGTGCTCTGGAACGGAAAAGACGACGGTGATGGTGCTGCTGCCGCGGTGCATTTCATCGCCGTGGATAATAACTGCAACGCGAACGCGGTGTACAGAGCAAACTTTTGTTCCTGTTCTTCTTCTTCTTCTTCGGAAGTGCTGGAGGGCAACATCGAGAGTATCGACGTAGAGCGTTTGCTGTATTCCTCGTGCGAGATTTTGACGATGTCGCCTCCGTGTCAACCGTACACGAGGAAAGGAAAGAAAGAGCGGGAGAACGACGCGCGGTCCACGGCGTTGGCGCGGATAATCGACGCGTTTGAAGACGCTGGGGAGGAGGAGGCGTTGCCGAAGAGGATCTTGTTGGAAAACGTCGTTGGATTCGAGTTGGGCACAGAACGGGAAAGATTCATATCGTCTTTGGAAAAGCATAGGTATCACGTGAAAGAATATGTCGGTTTATCGCCGGAGACGATGTTAGGCGTGCCGGTGAAACGGCCCAGGTATTACTTGTTGGCGAGAAGGGAAAAGTTTGGGAGTTTTGATATTAACAGTTTTGAATCACCGTCTGTAGAAGATATTGCGAAGTATCTAGATGGAGAAATAGAGATAGGCCTAGAAATAGAGAAAAAGAAGATTGAAAAGTATTGGAAGTTTTTCGATGTAGTGAACGTAGCGTCGTCGAGAAACGTAGCTTCGACCTTCACGTCGGGTTATGGGAAAACAGTGTTTAGCGGGAGTTATATTCTTTTCGACAACTGCGACATCGCAAAGAGAGATGTGCACGCAAACAACGCGTACAGGTTAGTGAAGGATGATAATTACGAAAGCGATGAGCAGTTTGCAGAGAGGGTTTCGAGGTCTATGCGTTATTTCTCGCCAAGAGAGCTTTGTCGTTTACACGGGATCAAAGAGCAATTCGTTTTCCCATCCTCGCTATCGAAGCGACAACAGTATAAACTCATAGGGAACGGTATTTCAGTGAATGTCGTCTCAAAATTGCTAGAATATCTATTTAAATAAGGTAGTATACAATATTAGAAGCTAGTGACTTGCGCTCTGTTCATAGCTGCCGCCGCGTTGCGATTCGCATACCCAACATTTTGGTGATGAAGATACTTCCTTGTCTTCCTTTTCCCGGTGCTAATCGTGAAGATGACAATCGCCAAAACAGCCAACGCGAAGAACACATGCTCACCACCAAAAAGACTTTCAAGAAAGACAGGGATGATCAGTATCGAATTCGAAACGCTCATTTTTTCTCGACGTAATCTGCACTGCGCTAATTTAATCCTCGCATTTTCAATCGTCAATCTCGATCGCTCTGCGAATTCCATTGCTTTACTCAAGACAAAATCAGATAGGTAGTGCACGTCGTCTTCGTTCTCTTCAAAGGAAGATAAACTTCTCGCTAATTCTTCCAACGCATCATTCATATCTCGCATATTTACTTGCATTTCCTTTGAAATACGGTTTGGTAACGAGTGCGGCAACGATTCGTGATGCTTTTTGTTGTCATCGTTTTCGATGATGTACTCGTTTGCAAAAGCATTGTACGTCTCCGTCGCGGCTTTCACGATATGCAAGGCAGAGTCCAAACGCGAAACGATGTGATTTCTTCTCCCGGCGTTTGCAATAACCTCGGAGACATCCTCCGTGTTTGAAAGATCTCCACCAAACGGGTGACAACCAACCGCCCACAGCAACGGCTCAAAATCTTGGCCTTTGTGTTTTCTCGCTTCAAACGGCAATGGCAAAGCGCCGAGCGTCTTGGCGAGACCAGCGATGATATCGCGCGTTGGATTTGGATTTGGTAAACTCTTACGCGATGTTGAAGAAAAACTGCTGTCATTCGTTGCCGCATCGTGCGAAGAAATCTCCGAAGCATCTTGTAAAACAACCACCAAGCTTTCATCCGAAGCTACGTCATTTCGTATGTAATTGTCGTCCTCGACGTTGTCGTCGTTCATCTCACCCACTTCTAAACTATCATCTTCATCTAACGCGACGCCTTTACCGTACGATGCGAGCGATAAGAGGTACACCGGAACTACTCTGGTACCGAAAAGTTTCACCGTATTCGTTCGATTGATGCCTGAAAAAATTGGTGCGACATCGCCTCGTTTCGAATGCAAATGCCCGAAGTTTACATCTTCGTTTAAGTGCGTGTCCAGCAGCATGGCGTGCGCGGCGTGCTCAGCTGCTTTCGGACCATACCGGGAATACAACAAAGATGATGCTCTTTCAACGTGTTCACTCAAACCGTGTCCAAGCGCGTCGCTGGAAACGCGAAGCTCTTCCAGCACGTGGCGTTTAGAAAACTTGACAAATCTCTCCTCGCTGTTCACCACGCTGTGTCTTTTCGCGCGCGCAATCGCAGAGGCAATGTGGTGATGTAAATGCAATTCGTGCGTTCCAGACACCAAAACAAGTTCCTGGCCGGGGAGTAAAAATTTCCTCACTTCTCTTTCAATTGCCTGTAAATCAACGCTCGCCTCGTTGGCGGTTTCATCGACGACGTCTTTATTCTTAAAATCGGCGTGTTCGTAATGCAACTCAGGGTCGAGCGGATCAAACGCCGCGTGATCTCTCAGCGCAATAATCGGAACCAACACTCGCTTCGCGTAATTCATTGTTTCGAAGGCGATATCTGGCGCGTGCAGACTTCTCACGCCATCAAAAATTGTCTTCCCTAACTCCCCGTACACGTGTGCGTCAAAATTACTCCGTATGCTCTCGAAAACACCTTCTCCCGTGACCAAAAAATCCTTAAACGGCTCTACAATGCTATGTCTCGTCGGAAACACCCACGTGCTCTTCTTTTGGCCTTTCTTCACGGGCGGCCCTTCTGCTCTCAAATCAACGACGGCGTACTTTCCACTCCCGACCCACGCGCTCGAAGTCGCGTAATCCCTGTGCCTCTTCTTCCGCGCCCTCAACTCTTCGTGCCTATCTACGTTTTTCAAATCGTACCCGTACGTGTACGAAAACTCTTTCGTATCCACGTTAGAAGTCCCATTCGAGTTATAAATAATCCTCGTCGCGGATGGCATCGCGATGACGACCGTAAACTTTCCGTCCGAATCAATTTCGCCGTCGTTATTCCCTCGTATCAACTTCTCCACCGTTGGTTCCAGCTCCTTCGCGTCCACGACGAATCGAGGAACCGCGCTCGATGACGACGACGACGATACCTCTGGTTTCATCGAACGTCCAACAACGTCTTCGTAATCGCGTCTCAGTTTCCCTATTTTTTCCTCGTACGACGAAACCGATCCGTGCTTCACTGTCCATTGAACGTTAAAGTTCACTTTGCTCTTCCTCGCCTTTCCTTCGCCAAAACCACCACTTTTCTCGTTCAAATTGAACACCGAAAACGTCCCGAACGCTTCGTTCAGATGAGAAAGCAAACCAGCTTTGTCCACGCGCATGTACGGATCGTTGCCCACGGTGTCGTCTAAACCGAGCAAGAGAACGTCCACGGAGAGCGGTAAGGTGAACGCGTTCGGTGACTGTAAATTCTCGCTCGTTTTCCAGTTTTCCTCTCGAGCGCATTCCCCTAGAATTAGGTAAAGAAGTGGAAAGACGATCGTAAAGATGAAGAAACAGAAGAATGACACTTGGTCAACGACGCGTCGAGACGAGAAGCGCGACGACCTCGCTCTTTTTTGCACTCGTACTCTTCTCGTCGTCGGTGCGGCATCGTCGTCGCCTTCGTCGTCTTTGGTCATTATTTCTTTGAGAAGGGGAGTGTTTTTTCTGAAGAGAAAATGTTTGAAAGCGCGCGTTCATTCAATCGGAGATGCATGGAGGTACATTACGTATACACGTACACATATAAAAGCGCTTTTTTTAGTTGATAGCGACTATGGAACCTTTCGCGATGACACTTCCCGCGTTTCCATCGTCTTGCTCGGTCGTAAAATCATCCTTATTTTCTCGAATGACAAACTCCTTCCCGCCGATAAAATTGTCCTTCTTCTCGTTCAAACTGACGTAGATGTCCTTCACGTTTGCAATCTTCCCTTCGCCGTCGACGGCGATGTTCCCTAAATCTCCGTAGTGTCTGTTCAACACGCACCCGTCGCCGACGAAGTGGCACGCGCTTGCGCCGAATTTCTTCACCGAATCAGGAGCGCCGTGCGGGCGAAGCTCTGCAGAGAGAGAGAAAGGTCAGTTAACTTTTAAAAAACTCCGCGCGAGAGAGAGAGAGCGATGAAGAAGAAACACAAAACAACAAACAATCAAAACTCTCTTCTCACCTGGATTCCAACTCTTCCCCGTCGTCTCGTCGTGAATGTTAATCCCGTGCTTCGTGTTCGGCGCGAGACCTTTCACGTCTGAAAAATCAAACGTCACCGTCTCTTGCAAACTTCGGTTCAGTTTCGAGTTGATTTTTATGGAACCGGTGACGCCTTGTGATGAACCGCTCAGCTCGACGCGGTATTCTTTCGCGTCGTCGGCGAGCGATTGCGAGGTTTTCGAATCGAACGCGGCGAAACTTGGTGGCGGCGCGGTGATCATGGTAAAAGCGAGCGCCGTCGTCGCCGTGACTTTCGCGAAAACATTTTTGTCTCGTTCTTCTCGTTCTTCTTCTTCTTCTCGTTGGTGCGATGATGCGGAATTGGATTTCGAAAAAGACGACATCACTAAAGCTACCCCTGCTCTTCTCGTTTTCTTCCCGTCGCGTCGCGTCGCCGCGACGACGCCGCGCGCGGAAGAAGAGGCACAGCCGCCGTTTGCGATCGATAGCATCGTCGTCGCTTTTTGATTCGTACTTATTTGTGTGACGTATTTACCTAGTACGCGTAGGTGATTTTTTCCCGAAAATTGGATAAAACTTCTTCAGATATAAAAATGGAAAGCGCGGCGCGCAAAGCATGAAGAGCGCTCATCTGGACGACGACGACGACGACGACCAACGGAATGAAAAACGAGCGTTGCAGTTGATGCTCGACCGCAATTCTCGCATGCACTCTCCGTCTTCGGTGAAAAACGGCCGCGAGTTTCACGTGCGCGACAACGATATTTTCGTGAGCACGTACCCGAAGAGCGGGACGACGTGGATGCAGTTTCTCGCGCACAATGTGCGATTGCTGCGGGAAAACGCGTTTCAGGACGAAGAGAAAGCGATGGCGTTTAACGAAATCACGGAGAAAGTGCCTTGGGACATTCTGGCGGAGGATTGTCGCGGTTTGGGGACGATTGGCGGTGCGCAGGATTTACGAGCCGGGCAGAGTAAAACAGACCCGAAGAATGGATTGAGATTGTTCAAGTCTCACGAAAGCGTCGGGACAATAGCGAAGAGGAAGGAAGAAGGTGCGATGGCGAGATACGTGATCGTGTGCAGGAATCCGGAGGATGTTTTTCATAGTTTTCATCAGTTCTTGCCGGCGTATTGCGGAATTGACCCGAAGGAGATCAGCGCGGAGACGTTTTGCGAGGCGATATTCGCCGGCGCGTCGCACTCGGGTCAGTATTGGGCCTGGAATATGGATTGGTTCAAGTTTGCGGAGAAGCATCGAGAGCACGTTTTGATGGTGTGTTTTGAGGATATGAAAGAAGATTTAGCGAGCGTGATTAAAAAAGTAGCGAAACTCATGGGCGAAGACTTCATCTCGAGTACAGATTTGAAGGAGATGTGCCGTCGCGGCTCGTTCGAGTACATGCGAGAGCACAAGACGAAATTTGACGACCATTTCGTGAGGAATAAGGTGAAGAAACAGATGGGAATACCAGACGATGCGCCCGAGTTTTCCGTGGGAAAAGTCAGAGAGACGGGTGGCAAGATTGGCGACGGGAAGAAGAAGCTTCCGGAATCTGTGCGGAAGCGGTTAGAAGAGCGATGGATGGAAGTTTTCGGAAAGGAAGGCTTTGATTCGTACGAGTCGTTTCGGAAACGCATCAACGAGATTTGGAAGTAATAGTAGTAGTAGTAGATAGTCAGTCTTGTTTTTCACCGTCGAAGAAGAGAAACGATGTAAAAATTATTGCGCAACGTTTTGAAATGTAATAGATGCATAGTATTTACAGCGTAGTGTACATTGCGGCGTTGGTTCGTTCGCTCTCGCGCTCTCTACCAATCCAAATCCTAATAATCTGAATCCGAATAATCCGAATCTGAATCGCTCTCTATCGTTTCACCAGCAAGCAGACTGTCGTATTGGAGAACAATCAAACGCGTCCTCTGCAACTTCTTCTTCACTGTGTAGAGAGCCCCCCTGAGATCCGCGTTCTCCTCTTCTAACTGTTCTATCTTCTTCAAATCTCTTCCTCTACTCACCACCACACGATTGCTTCCTGCGCTCGTCATCGTGTTTTCCCTCTTCCTCATCCTCCTCGCTTTCGCCGACGCCTTCCACCTTTGAAGCATCGTTCGCATTAGCGCGTTCCTGCGCTCTTCTTCGTCCCTCGCGCTCAACTTCTCCACGACTCTCCCAAAGTGCTTCTCGAACAAACGCAATCTCTTTTCCATCCGCGAATAACGCTCGTCGTCTTCCGAAATCGCGCGCAGCGCTCGAATCTCTCTCTCGTTTTCTTCATCTTTCTTTTTGTACAGTTTTAAGTCTCTTTCCAGCGCGCTCTTCTCGCTCCGCAAACGCGCGTTGTCTTCGAGCACCGATGCAATTTTTTCTAAACCACCTCGCCGAAAGTTCTCGCTCGCAAAGTTGTCGTCGAGTATTCCGCGCAGCCTTTTCCGAAGGCGCGACGGAGAAGCGTTGTTCTTCTCGCGAGGTGACATGCGAGGTGACGAGGTCTCTTTTTCGTCGTCAAAGTCGTCGTCGTCGTCGTCGTCGTCGTCGTCCAAATGGTCCGCGCTATATAATAAATAAGAATTTTCAAATTCCAAATCGACAGCTGGTTCGTTTGTGGGGAAAAACTTCTTCTCAAAGTCTTCTTCATTTCTTTTCTCTTTCGGGAACGCATGTCCTTTCGCGCGGCGGTCAGCCTTTACCCGGGGGTCGTTCCAACAACGCGGAAGAAGACGACGACGAAGAAGAAGATGAAGAAAAGCGCGAACGAGAGACCATCATCGACCGTGGTGACGTCATCCTCGTCTCCTGCGACGACGAGAGACGCGTGGGAAGTTTCAAGGCCAGGGAATTTGAAAGCTTTAGAGTTACGCGAAGACATCCCGTTAACGCCTCTCAAAAGTGAGAAGAAGGATTTCGTTCGAGTGCGAGTCAAACGCGTCGGGTTGAACTTTGCGGACGTGTTCACGGTGTTGGGACTTTACGGCGCCACGCCGAAGAACGAGACTTTTATACCTGGATTGGAATTCTCGGGAGTAGTTTTGGAGGAGGAAAGAGGTGAGGGAGAGGACGAGAGAGAAGAGAGCTTGGTCGGGAAGCGGGTGATGGGCGTGACTCGATTTGGCGCGTTCGCGACGGTCGTGGACGTGCCGAGACACCAAGTGCGCGTTATTCCAGACGCGTGGAGTTTTTCGGAAGGTGCGGCATTTATCGTGCAATCGCTCACGGTGTATTACGGTTTATCGGCTCTGGGACGCATACGCAAAGACGACGTGTGCTTGATTCATAGCGCGAGCGGCGGATGCGGTTCGCAAGCGCTAAAGATATGCGAGAAGGTTGGAGCGAAAGCGATTGCGGTAATCGGCGACGAGAGCAAGAGAGGATATTTAGAGGAGATGCACGGAGCTTCGTTACCGGCGAGTGCGATTATCGTGAGAGATAGAAAGAACTTCGAGGAGCAGGTGAGACAAGCCGCGCAGCGCGCGTACAACAAATCTGAAGTCGACATTGTCCTCGACGCGACGTTAGGCGACTTTTTCCAAGGAGGATGGAACAATTTATCTAAAGGCAGAGGTGTTTACGTTGTCTATGGCGCCGCCGACATGACCCCGCGATCGGGAGTGAAGTGGTACAACGTCTTCAACTGGGGTAAATTGATTTGGAAGTTTCTCACGAGACCAAAAATCGACGCCATGGAACTGCCGGGCGAAAATAAAACGATAGCCGGCTTTAACTTAATCTGGATGTTCGATAAAAGCGAGCTGCTCTTGTCATTGCTCGCGGAGCTGGAAGATTTGGATTTGCCGCCTCCCAGAGTCGGGATGGAGTTTTCGTGGACGGAGCTACCGAAAGCGCTCGAGGCGTTTCAATCCGGAAGAACCAGCGGTAAGATTGTAATAGTGTTGTAAAATAGTCCGACGAAGATTTTTGTACTCGCGCGCGCAGAATCTATAGATAACACCTTATATCGATCTATAATAGGTTCTTTACTTTGGATTAATAGAACGACTAGGCCTGAGATTAGTTATCTAGTTTCTAAAGCTGCTTCAGTATCTAGTTCTCCAAAGTTAAATCACCTTAACATTTTACTGAACTTAATTGGTTACCTTAAGTGGGAAAAACTTTGGGAATCTTTGGGAATCATTTGGAATATCACTCTCTTCATTAATTAATGAGCCGGCCCGTTTACTACTGAAATGGAGGTAAACGAATCGATACTCGCGAAGACGCAACGTCAAAAGGGCGGTTGTTTTTATGCTTGTCGAGCTTTACTTCTGTTCGCTCTCGCGTTGGGATACGCCAGCTTCGCGATTAGATCTTCGAAGGATGTGAAACGCGCCTTGGACAATCTGAGCGCGGACTTCAAAGATACCAACAGAAAAATAGATTCGAACCTCGAATATTTAAAGCAGCGCGACGACGTTCGAGCGCTAAAGATGACCTCTTTTGGTGGTAAAACTGAGTCCAATCCGAAGACGACTTCTCCGTCGGTGCCTTCGTCGCTTAAAGACAGCATAAACGCGAATTTAAAGCAGGTTGGAGCGAACGTGGTGAGACAAGTTGCTGGTCTCCAGGAGCGTCTTCTCGCGGTGCCAAAGAATGACGAGTTCATGGGACCCCGCGTGCTCAAAAACGGTCAGGTTTGGGAGGAAGGGTTGCTCGCACTGATGCTCAGTCACGTGAAGGAGGGAACGAATGTTGTCGATGTCGGCGCCAACTATGGCAGTTATTCCGTGTTTTTCTCGCAAAAAGTCGGACCGGAAGGGAAAGTATGGGCGTTTGAACCGCAGCAGTACATCAATCGCCTGTTGAATTTCAACATGGTTCTAAACGATATCGCGAATGTTCAGACCATACAAAGTTCTGTCGGTCATAAGGAAATGGTTGGATACATGTCTGATAAGTTATCTGATGGAGCAAAGAAAGGACAGAATTTTGAAACTATCTTTAAAAGTAATCAACCGATAAACTACGGCGGAAGACAACTCGGTACTGGAGGGGAGCGAGTGAATATCAACACGTTGGATTCTTACGCAATCAAGAATATTTCATTGCTAAAAGTCGATGTTGAAGGAGCCGAGTGTTTAGTTTTTTGGGGCGCTAGGGAAACGATCAGACGTGAGAAACCAGTCATTTTTGGAGAAACTAATTATCAAAAATTGTCTCAAGCCGCGTTCGATTCTTTGGATGTTCCGAATGAAGTCAGAACATTCGACGTCAGAGAATGGGCAGTGCGAGAACTCGGGTACACTTTAAAAAACGTCCCAAATCACGAGTACGACTGGATGCTTCTGCCACCCTGAGAAACGTGTGAAGAAACGCGTCGATAGCCACGTATTGTTGTGTTGTTCTATTAACTAATCCTGCTAAGCGCTAATTTGCACCGAAAGTTCTTCGATGCGTTCGTCTATTAATGTTATTGCTCGATCGTTCGAAGAATACGCTCCAGTGCGCATCAAATCACTTCTTTCGTTGACTAAGCGTCGAACTTCTTTCTCTAGCGTTCGCTTTTCAACCATTGACAATTGATGGTGCTTTGCGTGGGAAATGTCGATATCCTCATCGCTTTTGAACGCGGACGACACCACTCGCTCAGAGGCGAGAAGTGCATCTAAACGAGCGTTGACTCCTCCCGAATAAGAAGAAGCTTTCTTTGTACTCTTACGCGCCACAGAGATGTCAACATCCGTATCCTCGTCTTCAAAACCACCAACTCTTTCACTCTCTCGGAGAGTATTGCTTAAATCCATCATGAGTGAGGACGAGTCTGGCGCCACGTGCGCGCGGTTCGGGAAAACGCCTCCAGTTTTTTCCAGCGCATCTCGTAACTGCGCCTTCTCGCGTTCTAAGGCGACAATCTGCGCAGCCATTTTTCGCATTTGGACTCGAAATCGATCTCGACTCGAACTTGCGTCCTCCAACGCACTTTCGGCGGATTCCAAACGCGGTCGTAACGTCGCAATCTCACTGTTCAATTTAGCCACGTCGCTCTGGAAATAGTTCTTCTTGTATTCAGAAAACATGTCTTCAATCTCGCGTTTTTGCTTTTCCAGCTTTGCCGCTTTCTTTGTCGCGTCGTCGCGCTCCTTCTTGGACGTTTTCTGATCCCGAATGGCATTTTCAACTTTCTTCTCCAACGTTTCTTCCTTTGACGCGTACTCGCGCTTTAATTGTTCCGCTTTTGAAACGTGCGCTCGTTCGAGTTCTTTTTTACGTCGTTCGATAGTTTCTTCCGCTCGGATGACTTCCCGTTCCCGATTTTCCAGCATTCGCGTGAGTTCTTTCAATTTGTTCTCCGCGTCTTTCGCACGCCTAGACGACACTTCAAATTCTTTGTTTCTTTGAATTTCGCGTTGTTTCCAGGCTTCTTCGAGCGACTGCATTCGTTTCGTGGCTTCTTCGGTAAATTTTCTCTCCCAGGCGAGCATGCGTTCCCGCTTCCAGCTTTCGAGCGCAAAAGCTGCATTATATTCTGCAGTGTTTCGAACGTCGTCTTCGGATGGAAAGCTATATGCAGACGCTGACGTCGGTTGTTGTTGTTGTTGCTGTTGTTGTCGCAGGATATTCTCTCGCGTTCGGCGAATGCGATCGTGGAAATCGGTCGGTCTCGGGTTGCGCGCAGCCAACGGTGGTCTTGGCTTTGGTTCAAAGTTTTCCTGCTCTTCGTCCTCGCCGACAAAATGGGACGCCGAGAATGAGGGAGATAAATCCGCAAGCGTGAGTTCTACGTGTATCTTTTCTTGCTCCTCGTGAATCAAGAGAGATTCTCTCACGTTTGGCTTTTGTAGCAATCCCGACATCGAGACCAAGGACACTGAAGAAGATGTGTGCACTTTCAATTGCGCATCCGGTGAGGATAACGCCTCGGCTAAACTCGACGGGTTGGACCAAAACTTGAACGTTATCGCGTCAGCGTCGCTTCTACCTATTCTGTTCGCGCTGTTAGATTTCTTGTATACGTTCTTGTTCTCTTCGTCGTTGCTATACGAGGAAGTCACGTTGAATATCGAATTCTCGAAAACGTTTGGGAGTCGAAACGTTACCGGTACGCCGCCGTTCGAGGTGATTCGCACTCGAAGCGAAAACGGTTTCGCGTTTTGACGGTACGCCGCCACACTCTTTTTTTCTACGATTTTTTCACCATCTTCATCGCTAACTTCTCCGTCTTCATCTTCATCGCTCGTGGAAGCGCGATTATTTGATTCACCTTCATCACTCGAAAAGTTTTTTAGTGTCGCATCCTCGTCGTTGTCTTCCGCGTCTCTTTCGTCGTCGTCGTCGTCGTCGAATAACTCCAACTTCACGCCATCGTGTTCGTATTTCGATCGCTCTTCGTAGTCAACGTCCACATCGTCCTCTTCTTCAACCAACGCCTCTCTCACGAACGCGAACGCTCTCAATTCCGGCACCTCCCTCGTTTTCGCCAATCGATATTTCGCCGCCGCCAACGGCGTCCACTCGCCGACCATCTGCATCCCTCTCGTCGTCTTCCAATCAATCCCAGCCGCTTTAATCGCCGTCGCGTTCGCTCGCAACGTCCTTGGCTCGACGATTATCCATCCGTGCTTATTCTTCGTCGATTCACTACCGCTCATCATCAACGCCGCGGAAACCACTTCTTCTTCTTCCTCCGCCGCCGACGCCGTCTGCACGGTCAACTTCAACGTCGCGCCTCCGCGTTGCAACAACTTCTTCATCTCCGACGGCGTTCGCCGGAAAACCAACGTCTGGTTCCATTTCGGGTGCGTCGATGGTCTCGCCGCTTTCTGTTTTCGCGTTCGATTGAACACACACATCGACAGAAAGAGAGAGAGGGGGTAAAACAATGTTGGTCAGATACGCGCGTTCTCTTTCTGGTCAACATCAACACTAACGAACCACGCGCGAAGAAGAAGAAGAAAAT
>Ga0181596_10004600_pt1 | contig 12447 bp, 7 predicted proteins | sample 041ome_6_FD_148655 | JGI IMG/M metagenome (GOLD analysis project Ga0181596, IMG submission 148655) | Coastal salt marsh microbial communities from the Groves Creek Marsh, Skidaway Island, Georgia - 041402US metaG (spades assembly) | ecosystem: Environmental > Aquatic > Marine > Intertidal zone >... | reverse complement strand
GACAACAACAACAACAACAGAAGAAAAGAACCCGACGCCATCGTCAGCGTCAAACTGGACCAAGATGGTCAACGAGACTATCCCATCTACATCGGCTCCGAGCTCGTGAAAGAGCGAGGCGACTTGCTGCGAAAACACATCAAAGGCGAGACGGTTTTAATCGTCACGAACGAAACCGTCGCGCCGTTGTACCTGGAAAAAGTGAAAGAGAGTCTCCTTCTTTCGTCGTCGTCAAAATCGTTGAGAATCGAATCGGTCGTCTTGCCGGACGGCGAAGAGCATAAAAACTTGGACGTTCTCGATTTGATTTTCGAAAAAGCGTTGGATGCTCGCTTGGATCGGAAGACGACGTTCATCGCTTTAGGCGGTGGGGTCATAGGGGATATGACTGGATTTGCCGCGTCCGCGTATCAAAGAGGCGTGAATTTTATCCAAATACCGACGACGGTGATGGCGATGGTGGACTCCTCGGTGGGCGGGAAAACCGGCGTGAATCATAAAAAAGGCAAAAACATGATTGGCGCGTTTTACCAACCGCAGTGCGTGTTCGTGGATATCGACAGTCTAGATTCCTTACCGGAGAGAGAATACAACTCGGGAATAGCCGAGGTGATTAAATACGGTTTAATTCGCGACGCGAAGTTTTTCGATTGGATCGAACAAAACGCGGACAAGTTGCAAAAGAAAGCAATCGATCGAAAATCTTTAGTCTACGCCATCCAAAGATCGTGCGAAAACAAAGCGGAGGTGGTTGAATTAGACGAGAAAGAGAGCGGATTGAACGTTCGAGCGACTTTAAATTTAGGACACACGTTTGGTCACGCGATTGAAACCGGCGTCGGGTACGGGGAATATTTACACGGCGAAGCGGTGTCCATCGGAACCGCGATGGCGGCGGATTTGAGCTTCCGCTTGGGATGGATCGACGAAAACTTACAGACGCGAACGGTGGATTTGTTGAAACGATTTGATTTACCCATCGAGGTCCCGCGTGGTAGCATGACAAAAGAGAAATTCATGGACTTGATGGCGGTGGATAAAAAAGCGTCGCAAGGTAAAATGAACTTTATACTGTTAAAAGGCGATTTGGGCGGTTGCGTCTTCACCGGCGACTTTGATCAAACAAAGTTGCGAGAAACGTTGGAGAGTTTTGTCGACGGTCGTATAAGTCGTTAGAAAGAGAGATAATTGTTATTATTATTATTATTATTATTATTATTATTACGAGTTATTATTATTATCATCATCATCATCATCATCAAGTTTATATCATCGTCATCATCAAAACTCCATCATCATTTTCTTTCAATTGTTTGATGAGAAACTTTTCTTCTTCATTTATTATTTATCACATAACACGCAGGCAAATTTTGTTTCCTCTCGTCTCTCTCTTCTTCCTTCCTTTTTGTTTGTCTTACGTGGTAGAAGAACTCAAAGAAGAACTCAAAGACGACGACGACGACGACAAAGAAGAAGAAGAAGAGAAGGAAGATAAACGCCTCTAAAAAAGATGAGCATCGTTGAGGAAAAAGAAAGTTCATCTCCTTTTTCTCGAAAGACGAATTCATCGATTTTCGTTTTAGTCGTCGCGATTGTCAGCGCGTCCACGGCTGGAGTGATATTCAAAATACTCGAAGGGGAACCTTTATATAATAATAATAATAAAGGAGTTTTAGAAAAAGGAGAAAAAGAAGAAAAAGTGGCGGCGTTGTTAGCTTCTTCTCGCGTAACCGCGACGGCGTTGGTGCAGTTGCCGATATTTTTGTGTTCGCTTCTCTTTCGCTCTTCTTCTTCGTCTTCTTCGTCTTCTTTGAGAGGAGAAGAGAGGAAACGAACGAGGACGACGATACGTGATGAAAACAACGAGGAAGACGCTCGATATCTCCGCGAGAACTTGCACGTGTTCGTTCTGAGCGGTTTCTTCTTGAGCTTACACTTTTACTTTTGGATGAACGGCTTGGTGAGAACGAGTTTGTCGCACTCGCTTTTATTCGTCACGAGCTCACCAATCGCGTACGTATGTTTAACGGCGATGACGTTTCGAAGCGAGAAAGTGCAAAAAGTTATCGTTTGGGTGGTCTCGAAGAAGAATAGGCAGCAACAGCAACAGAAAAAGAATACTGTTGGCGACGAAGACAATAACGAGACGCGCGAGACCGGCGCGAATGGAGGCGAGATTGAGTTGCACGAATACAACGTAGAAGAAGGTAAAAAAGAAGAAGAAGAAGAAGAGAATGAAAACGTTAACGACGACGACGACGACGACGATGAGTTTACAGAATTGTATACTGTTCCTCCTTCCTCTTCTGTTTCTTCTTCTTCGATTCTTCGATTCAAAGACGTTTCAAGTTTTGAAGTCATCGGCGCAATTATAGGTTTCGTAGGTTCGTGCATCATCGCTTTTGACGCAACAAATAAGAATGGTAGTAGTAATAGTAGTAGTAGTAGTAGTAGTAGTAGTAGTAGTAGTAGTAGTAGTAGTCGTCAGCGTAACGACAGACCTTCTTTGAAAGGAGACGTTCTCAGTCTGTTGTCTGCGATTTTGGTGTGCGGATACATCGCCATCGGGGCAAAAATAAGAGGCGATAGACCGTCGATGCCGATATTTGTGTATTCGTTTCCTATCGTCGCCTCGGCGGCGATATTTTTACAAATTGTGGTGGTTCTCACGTGCGCGTTTGATGATGACGGCGGCTTTAAGCCGACGGTCTTTTTAGAAAGTTATCGATGGATGAGATTTTGGGATCCCGCGGTTGGCCAAAAGACGTGCTTCCTCGTCTTTTTCCTGGCCGTCGTCCCTGGCACGTTAGGTCACTCGGGCTTTTTCGTCGCCATGAAGCACTTATCCTCTCTGACGGTCACATTCGCGTTATCTTTCGAACCAATCATCGGGTCTGCGATTGGATATCTGTTGTCCGTTTCTTCAATTCCTGGACCGGCCACATTTGTCGGAGGATTCGTTTTGTTAGTCGGCGTGTACTGTTGCAACTTGTAGTAGTTAATCTCTATCTAAAAGTAGTACCCTGTACGTACACGTATATACATTTCTCTACTACTCGCTACTCCGGATTCGACTCAATCCGACTTTCTTCAACGATTGGTCCGAGGAACTCATAATCATATCGAACGGGTCCACCGAATCAGCCTCGATCGCTTTCTGTCGGATTTCATTCGCGAGCGCGATCCGCACCCGTTCGTGCACTAAATCTTTATGCCTTTGACTGTTTCTTTTTAGTAGTTGTTTCGACCTAGTAGCGTTATTCGTTTTGTTATTATTATTAGTAGTAGTAGTATTGTTTAAATTATTCTCGACAGCCTCTTCCTCCTCCTCACCATCATCATCCTCGTCATCATCATCATCATCATCATCACTGCCGTAAATCAAATCCAACTCCGCGTACAATCTCAACTGCACCTCGTCCTCTTGCGCCATGCACTGTTTCGTCTTTCTCCACAACTCTTTCGCCTCTTCTTCGGTTAAATCCGAGGCTTCTTTTCGAAACTTTTCGTACGCGTTGGACCAATTCTTATTTTCTCCTCCTCCTCCCCCTTTATTCGTATTCGTAGTATTCACGTCGTTGTTGTTGTTCATTTTCCCTTCTCTGGTTGTGCTTCCGCACATGGTCGTTTTTGGCACCGCGCACAATATTCGCTTCATTTCTTTACGTTTTAGAGAAGAAGAAGTCAAGAAGAAGTCAAGAAGAAGTCACAAGAAGATGATGATTTGTGATTTTTGATGTGTTGTGTGATTGAGGTTGTGTCCTCTAGGCCCCCAAAACTCCCCCATTCATGAAAAAAAGCAAAAAAAAAAGAACCACCCAAAAAAACTTTTTTCTTCTCTTTTGTCTCTTTTGGTTTTTACGACGTAAAACACACGTCAGCCGCACGCTTTCTTCTTGACTTGTGTGGCTACAAAAACAACGCATCACCAAAAAACAACCACACAAAACACACACGCTTCACTACTACTCTATATACTAAAAATGGCTCTCACTATCATGGCATCTCTGGCTAAGGTGCGACGACTCTTTCTTCTTCTTCTTCTTCTTACTCTTCTTCTTACTCTTCTTCTTCTTTCACGTCGCGTTTTAAAGCGCACTCATCACGGAAGAAGAAGAAGAAGAAATGGAAGAAGAAAAAAGATTACTCGCGTCGTCGTCGTCTGAATCGTCGTCGTCTCGTTTAATCTTTTTTCTTTTCCATCTCTTCTTCTTCTTCTTTCTTTCCAAACTTTGCGCGCGTCTTTCTCCTCTCTCTCTCTCTTTCGTTCTCTTTTACTCTCTTTTGTCTTCTGATGCAATCGAGAAGAAGAAGAAGACAAAGAAGAAGAAGAAGAAGAAGGCTCTCTCTCTCTTCTCTTCTTTTGAGTCCCTCGTGGTTGAAAGAATATCACACAAGAAGAAGAAGAGAGAATAAATACGTCACGTCATCAAAAAAGAGAAAAAGTACCACTTTTGACGAAAAAAGTTTTCACTCTCTGGCTGACGTGTGGCTCAAAAAAAAAGAAAAATTTTTAACTGACACCTTTGACATTTTTCTTTCTTCAAACCACCACCACCACAAACATACTAACTAATACTAATAAAACATTACAGCCGACGGTTCGCGCGTCTGGATCTGGCGTTTTCGACAAATCCAAACAATACGCGGACATCAAGGAAGCGACTGCGGCTGGCTTGGACGGCGCGTGCGCGCCGTTCCCGGAAGGCTTGGACATCCTCGGCTTCTGCAAAGGCATCAACGGCGGCGACTTGCAACGCTTCCGCGAAGCCGAGATCACGCACGGTCGCGTCTCTATGATTGCCACCGTCGGTTTCTTGGTCGGCGAACAAGTCGAAGGCTCTTCGTTCTTGTTTGACGCGCAAGTCACCGGTCCGGCCATCGACCACTTCCAACAAACCCCGGGGTTGGTTTGGGGCTTGGTTGGCGCCACCATCTTCTTGTTGGAATCCACTCGCGTCCAAAAAGGCTGGTCTGATCCGTTCACCAGCGAGTTGTTCTCCTTGAACGACGACTACGTCCCGGGCCAATGGGGCTTTGACCCGCTCGGCTTGTCCAACAACAAGACCGCTGAAGACATGGCCGAAGCGAGATTGAAGGAAATCAACAACGGCCGCTTGGCGATGATCTCCATCTCCGGCATGGTCGCCCAAGAGTTGGTTAACGGCTTGAACCTCATCCCGGCCGATGAAGTCCTCGAAGAAGGCAGAGGCGCCGCGTTGGTTCAAATGGGTAAGCAATGCGCTGGTGCCGTCGACGAAGCCGCGTGCGCCAAGGCGTTCGAAGCCGCGGAAAGAGTCGCGGTTGCCGCCGGTAAGTAAATGTTTTTGTCGTCAAAACTTTTTCTTTTCTTCGCAGAGAAGAGGGAACGAGGATGTGAACACAAAAATATTTGGTTTTAGAATTTATATAATGTATCAGAGAGAGGGAGAGAGAAGAGTAAGAGTTTAACGGAAAGAGAGAGAAAGAGGAAGAGAACGCGCGCATATACACTCGAGCAGAGAGGTTATGGTTTTATTACGACGTGAAAGAAAAGGAGTTTGATTAACACAACGCTAAGTTTTTATTATGTCGAAAACGTATTTTACTCATACGAGTATTTATTTCCTCTTCTTCACCTTCTTCACCTTGCGTAGTAATAGAACTTCTTATTCAGAAGTTAATCTTCACTTCGACGGCTGCTGCAACCAGAATACAAGGCGCTGCATACCGCTCCCCTTGTTCTTTTCCTTGGTAATTTCTCGCTCAAGCCTTTCTCGAATCTCGACTTCTTTCTTCTTCTTCAACAACGTTGCCACGCGTTGCTTACACTGTTTCACCGATCTTCCCGGGAGAACCTCGGTCGATTCAAAGACGGACCAGTCTTTCCGCCTCTCCTTCTTATCGATAAAATTCGCGTGCAAAACTAACAACATCGCGTCTTCTTTCGGAGTGAATTTTCTCTTCATCCCAGTCGCGGTTCCGAACTGTTCGTTCAAAAGAGAAGGTTGTAAAATGTTCGTCCATCGTTCTCGACATTGCTTGTCTCTTCTGTTCGTGCTCATTTTCTTCGCGACGAGAGACCACGGAATCGCATTACTCTCAGCATTATTATTGTTTTTCTCTTTCTCTCTCTCCTCCTCCTGATCCTCCTCATCTTCTTCTTCTCCGTCTTTTTGTTCCCCCAAAACAATCGCCTTCAACTCTTCGTCTTCCTCTTTCGTCCACTTACCTTTTTTGTACTCCTTCTCTGAATTGTTTTGCATCAACTTTAAAAAGCGATGCTTGCACTGCGTGGCAGTGTGACCATATTCTGGTAAGAATCTCGCGCACTCGTTCCATCTGGCTTGGCCGCACTCTTGGACAAAAGTCTGGAGAGCGCAATCGTCTTCGCTCGTCCATTTGGAGCGGGTTATATTTTTGTTCAAGATAGTCTGGTATCGATGGAGACACTGAAACGGCGATCGTAGCAACAATTCTCGCCGTAAATTCTCCTCTTTCTTCTCCTCCCCCGCGTCGTCGTCAACATCGTCGCCCTGTTTTGTTGTTCCACTCCTCGAGCGTTGTTTCATGTGCACGTTCAAATTGTTCGCTACTCGAAACCACTTGCGTTTTTCTATTAAACCACCAGTTTCTTCTTCTAATGCATCTTCCTCGACGAGAGAAGCGAGAAACGTGTCTTCCTCTTCGCTCCACAGCGCCGCGTTCGAGGAGGAAGTCGCCGTCTTTTTTTCCGAAGAAGAATCTATCGTCGATGCTATCCTCGGATCAACCGCGTGTATCCATCGTAAACGCAAATCGTCAGGCGTTCTCGACAGCGCCAGCTTATTGTGATCCACATCGTCGTCATCGTCTTCTTCTCTTTCTTTATTATTACCATCATCGGCGCCAGTTTTCTTCTTAAAAACGCACAGGTTTCGAACCGCGGACCAGTCATCGATCGATGTTGGCGTCGTTGTCGATGAAGAACGGCGAGAAGAACAGTTCTCCCAAACGCTTTGCCATCCTCTCGAAACGTCTGTTAAAATGTCTTCAACTGGGATTATTTTCTCCCCAGCCAACTCTTCCAAGTCGACTTGTTTCCTCAGACGTCTCTTCTCGAGCAGATACAAGCGAACGCCTTCTGTTAAAGCCAAATCGTCTTTCTCCGACCAAGGTTTGAAACCGTTACTAGAGGCATCGTTGAAGTGCAAGGGAATCTTACGCTCGACGTTTCTCGCGAAAGCCGAATCGTTGTTACCGTTGTTTATATCGTTTGGAAGAAGAGCTTTTGGAGATAATTTATCGTCGTCATCGTTTTCAAGCTCGCTCGCGATTCCAACCACCTGAAAATACGCCGACGCCGACGGGGACGACCAATGATTATTGATTTCGTCGTTGTCGGTGGCGCTAATGTTATCTTTATTACTCTTCTTCGACGGAGGACGGCCCATTTTTCTTCGAAGAATTTTCCCGACGTTATTCGCGATTGCTTCCAACTCTTCGTCGCAGTCGTCATTTCTCCTTCTTGGTCTTTGTCTCGAAAAAGCGTTCTTTCCATCACTATCACCACCACCTCCATCACCATCTGCGAGAGAAGAAGAGGCGTCGGCAGCGGCAAAATTATTTTTCTGCTCCTCTTTCGCTTTTTCTTCTTCTTCTTCTTCTTCTTCTTCATCTTCTGATTGCGTCTGTTGGTGTTTGCGACTTTGCCAAAGTTCCTTGATTTCTTCAATTTTCAAAGCGTCTCGTTCAATCAACGCATCTATGCTTTCCAACATTTCCTTCGCGCGCGCTTGCGTCGCTCTGTTTGCTCTCAACGCCTGTTCAAATGATGATGCTTTCGATGCTCCTCCTCCTCCTGTTGCTGCTGATGGTGGTACTGGGGACGCTTCTTCGCGTTGGTCTTTCTCGTCATCACTCGTACTAATAATAGTTTCTCTTTTAAACGCTTTGGAAACCGCGCTCTGCGCGAGCGCTGATTTTTGCGCCCAAAGCGGTACTCGCAGCAAAAACCGCTTGTTCTTGTGAGTACCGTCGTTAATAGCATTTTCACCGCCGCCACCACTTTTGTCAGTATTATCAGCAATAGCTAGCTCAGCTCTGGTGGTGTCACTTCGAGCACTAGTACCACCCAAAGCGCCGTCGTCGTCGTCGTCGTTTTTCCTTCTCCGCGTCGTCGTTTGTCTGCTGCTTCTTTTGTGCTTGGCGATTTCTTCTTTCCACGCCGTAATGTCGTACGTTTTCGTCAATACTGGTTTCTCCTCCTCATTTCCCTCCTTTTCCTTTTCCTCTTCCTCTTCTTCTTCTTCTTCTTCTTCTTCTTCTTCTTCTTCTAATTCTACTTCTACTTCTAACGCCTCCTCAACATCAGCAACGTCAATTCTCTTCCTCTTCGCCCCGCCGACCACGACGGGCAAAGACGACCCTTTTCGGTGGCGGTGGTGGTGGTGGTGGTCGTAGCGTCTCCGTTTCTGTTGTCGGTGGTGTTTCTCTCCTTCGTCCTCGTCCTCTGATTCTTCTTCTTCTTCTTCTTCTTCTTCTTCTTCTTCTTCCTCAGCGGTGGTCTTCTTCTTCTGAATCGTCGTCGTTTTCTTTTCTCTTTTCTTCATCTCTTTCTTCTTCCTCTTCTCTTTCTTCTTCATCTCTTTCTTCTTCTTCTTCTTCTTCTCTCTTCTTCTTTGTTTTCTTCTTCTTTTCTCGTCGTCGTCGTCGTCGTCGTCGTCGTCGTCGTTGTCATTATTTTTCGACAGAAGAGGCTGCATTTTCGTGTGAAATGTGCGTGCGTGTGAGTGCGATCGTTCTCTCGCCTATGGCATAGCTGTCCTATGTTGTCACAAATGCTCTGCTTGTTGTGAGTTGGCGTTCTTTGAGAGGAGGATAAAATACAAAAAAAATAAAAATGGACAGGACAGACAGATGGACCCACAGTCCTTTTTTATTTTTTTCTCCGATGCAAAAGGCAGAAAGGCCGAGTAGCCCAGTCCCCTTTGCCCCTAAATGCCCCATGGTTGTGGATTTGATGGACAAGAAACTTTTTCTTCTTTTCGATTGGGCGAGCATAGTTAGAACCTTATACTAGGTTCAGGGCATTACAACTGAGGAGTTGCTCGATACACTCTTAAAAGCGCGGCTGTGTGTGAGTGCGAATGTTCCGTCAACTACACTTTGTTTGACATACTTGCAAATAGATCTGACCAAATCCCAGAGACGAAGAATTCTTAGTCTGGCGGCTTGACAGAATGGACTTTAAACACTCAACGGCAGGATATTTTTCAAAGAGGGAAGGAATCCTTTCTCCTGATGATAAGCTACTACTACTTCTATGTGATAAAGTAGTGAAAGTTTATAACAGAGAAAGTGGGAAATATATCGAGAGTATTACCGGACATACGAAAGAAATTACATCCTGTATTTTCCACCCACAAGATAGTAATTTTTTAATAACTTCTTCTCTTGACAGTAGAATTGGGTTCTGGGATTTTCAACACGGAGTCTACACATTTATTGAAGTGCCGGGCCCTATTGAGTCTATGTCTTGTCCCGAAGGCTCTACAAGAAACGATTTGATATTCTTTTCAACGCAAAAGCAAGGTGGAGGAGGCAGAGTTTGGGCACTCTCAATCACAAAGAGGAAGATAATAGAAAAGGTATTGAAGGCTGCACGAGCGCCAAAGTTAGTATGTAGCCCTAATGGTGCATTACAATGTGCATTTGAGCGTAGCTCTTTAATTCTATGGTATGTTTTTAAAGGGAAGCAAAACAGCAGAGTTTCGGATTTTATTCGTATAAGTCATTCCAAAACTGTAACCTCTGTTGCAATATGTCCAAATGAGAAAATTGTTGCAGTTGGGGATACTACAGGACGAATTACTTGCTACTATGGATTGACGATAAGAAAAGATGGGGGTTTTGTTCCCCATAAAAATTTAAGAAAAACTGGAAGTGGAGAAATTAGAGAAGACTTTCCTCACAATACACTTCACTGGCATTCTACGGCTATCGTTGCTTTAAAATTTACACTGGATGGGGTGAGCTTATTGTCATGCGCAAGTGAAGAAGTTTTTGTCGTTTGGTCCATCTCAGAAGGTCGAAAATCCTTTTTACCTCGAATAGGTACATCAATATCTACTATAATTCGTCTGAACACGGATGTATCCCAGTTTGTTCTTTGTGGTGTAGATAACTCAGCATATCTTCTGAGTTTGCCAAATTTGAGTCTAGAAGAAATACTAAGAGGTATAACAAACGATACTTATAATAGGAGCTGTCGCAGTGTTCGCTCTATAAATGCTATGTATGCTATCCCTTTTCAGCAGGAAAATTTATTGATGGTAAATACAGGCTCTGTAATTCAAGTTTTTGACTATAAAGCTGATAAGCACATAACTTGTTTAGAAATAACTGGCGAAGTATTCAAAGGTGCAGATGATAGCCCTGCAACAACTTTTAAATACAGAGTTACCATCGCGAGTTTTTCTGAAGATGGCATGATATTATTCACAGTGGATAGTAAAAACAAGATTGGTACTAGTATCAATAGCATCGAGACACTCAAAGTATGGGAGCAAATTACAATGAAAAGACATGTATGTTATCAGTTAGTTGGCTGCTGTGAATCTCCACACCAGCCTGCGATACGTACTATAGGCATTAGTAAATATCGTGGTTCCTACCGAGCATTTACTGCTGGTAAGGACAGTATCAAATTGTGGTCAAAAAAAAGTGGAACTTCCAGTTCATGGAGCTGTGAAACAACAAGTAAATATTTCAATGAGCAAGTAGTAGAAGTTGGAGCATTTAGTCAAGATAGCTCAATGCTTTTGACTTCCTCATCAAATATCTGCATATGGTGTGCCGAAAAACTTGACAAGATTACCGTATTTTCGGACTCGACTTTTTCTGGGAAGATTAATTCCCTTGCCACTGTTGGAAGCTTTTTTTTATGTGCATCACTTACTAGTATTACAGGTTGGGACATTCTAACTTTCAAACAGAGTTTTGTTTTTAGCGTCAAGTGTGAAGAGCTAAAGATTGATAGACATAGTAAACTTTTTTTAGCACAAATACATATTGAAAGTATTGAAAGAGTGCTAAATAAGGAGAAGCGAAGTGCAGGGATAGTTATGATATGTGATTACAATCGAATTTCTCCTGATCACTTAACAGTGATGGAGCCGAGTTCAGAATTAATTATGCTTCCGACGTCATCAAAAATCGACAAAAGAAATGTTCCTAACACGATAATTGCAACAGCAGACTCCAGAATTCTCGAGCGAGAGGCTCCACTAGTGCGCGTTAAAGGGATAATGAGTTCTGTTCATAATCATATGGATTCACTTCAAAATGACAAAGCTGAGATCGTTCTAAACAGTACTTTATTGATTCGTGGTTCTTCAAGTTGCTTTACGCACATAGCATCCTTTCAATTGCCACGAATATCTCTCATGTGTGGTGCTTTCATCGATGGATTGGTTAAGTCATAAAATAATAAAACTAGGCCGCCACGCGAGTACATTTTCATTCCTACTTTATGCAATACAAATACGAGTACTCACACAAGTGCATTTTGTAACCATGCAAATACCATGGGTTCATTTTTTTATTATCTGTTTCTGCAACTCTGTTGACCAAGCTTCAGCAGACACAAGAGTACGAGAAGAATAAGGAAAATCTTTTCAAAAAAATATATGTACGCGACTCGTAGTCATAAGGCACTCATTTTGGGTTCTTCAAAACTAAAATGATCGAATCTCCCCGAAGAAAGAGTTTGCTAATGAAACGATCTTTATTGCTTGGAGGCGTTTTAGATTCTTTCTGGCTATTTCGATCTGTCCAAACTTCTTTCACATTTTCGAGCAATAAGTTCAAATGGCGATCGAAAGCTTTAACTCTACCTAATAATTTTCTATTATTTCTGCAATTAATAAGGACTTGCGAATTTGTTTTTATTGCGCTAACCAAAACGGAGAGCGGACCATGCTCAGAATCCTCGGTAAAATCCTTAGGCATGCTTTAATTTACTTCTTCTATGTTAGCGCGTGGTGCGTGAATATTATTGAGGTTCGATCTGTTTTTTTTGTTTCTTACTATTTCGTATTCGTTCGTCAAGCGAATAAGGTTTTTTGGATGCATTTCAATTGGTCGTCGTCGACTCCGGGGGTCACCAAATTTTTTTTGCGTTTTGGCGTATATCCAACATTTTTTTCCAGCATGTTTTCCATGATGGCTATTTCTTGCATTCTTGTTTTCACCCTTTCATGATTTTCTTTGACTTTCACGCATCTTACTTTTGATCAATTCGAACGCTCTTTCTCGCACGATTCAATAAGCACAAAAGTATTCATGTTCCGTAACCAGTATGACCAGGTAATATACATTTTTTAGCAGCTATAGGGAACATTAATCTTCGTTTTGAAGGATGTGCTGACGTGGAGTCCGCAGGGGCGTCTGCACCAGATCGAGTGTGCGTCTAAATTAAAAAGCATC
>Ga0181596_10004581_pt1 | contig 12479 bp, 12 predicted proteins | sample 041ome_6_FD_148655 | JGI IMG/M metagenome (GOLD analysis project Ga0181596, IMG submission 148655) | Coastal salt marsh microbial communities from the Groves Creek Marsh, Skidaway Island, Georgia - 041402US metaG (spades assembly) | ecosystem: Environmental > Aquatic > Marine > Intertidal zone... | reverse complement strand
CATCTCCAGAAAACGGTCTTCACCCGACAGGGCTGAATTGGACACGCATTCTACCGCGCAGTTGCACTGCCCAGGCACAACACTCCGAGCCATTACAGGCTGAGGATGGCCGACGCTAGCTGCATATCATCGCCCTGCAGTGTTGGCGCCTGCTGACGAATATGCTGCAGAGCAGCCTCCAGACGCACACCGCGAATATCCCCCTGGCTGGCGACAAAAGCTGCAGCATCATCGCGTGCGGCCAGTACGATCTTGTCGTCACCAAAAGAAGATGACACATCGGAAGTGGCTTCCGAGGTTGCACCCACGGCACCGACTACCGCATCAGTAGTCACCACAAAACTGGTAGCAGCAGCTGTACCAGATAGCGCCAACAGCGCAGCCAAACCGAAAGTCCGGAATAGGTTCATAACTAGCTCCTGAGAATGCCTGACAGCCAGGCACTGCGAGTATAGACACTACCGTCACAGGTTGGCTGCACAAGCTGTTCATCGCCAGAACGGTTTATCCAGCTCAGCACGGCGTTGCGCCTCGCTGATTCCCGCATCTGCTAGCTGGCGACTGCTGAGGCCAGCCAACTGACGACGGGTACGCAGGTTGCGCTGCCAATAACGCAAGGCCGCATAAACGCGTAACCACAGGGGCGTCGTTGGGCTGGTTCTAGGCTGCTGGCGATTGAGGGTGCGTTCCATGGCGCGATTCCTTGTCAAAGACAGAAGATGGCAACCTAGGGTGCGCGTAGTAGAAAGGCTCTTGCAGAGACAGTGCCGAAAAATTGTTACGGCTCAGATTCAAACATCCAGAAACTGTACCGCCTCGAACCTCGCAGACTGTTGCAGATAAAAAGAAAGCCCCAATACGCAAGGCGTTGGAGCTTCCAAAAATCCCATCAAGGGAGGAGCATAAATCGGTGCCTGGCGGTTAGCGCCAGAAAGGCTTGCTCAACTCGGCATGGCGCTGGGCTTCGCTGATACCTGCATCAGCGAGCAGGCGGGCGTCCAAACGAGCAAGCTGACGGCGGCTAACCAAGCGGCGCTGCCATTGCAGAACAGTAGACAACATACGCAGCGAAAGGCTGCTAGAGCCGGTGGTTTGGCTGTGATCGAAAAACAGGTCGGAACTGAGGGTACGTTCCATGATGGTCATCCTTCCGCTTGTGGCGGGTCAGTTTGTGTTGCGATGGGAGAATTATTGCCGCTCCCCCCGTTTCGCTGTAGCCACAGCTGAATGAAATTGCCATTGAAATAGATAGCTTGCTTTGTAACTGTTTAGTCATTTTCAACACCAACTGTATCGCCTGTAAGTGCTTTAGCCTGATATAAGTATTTTTTCAGATGAAAACACTACACAAGCAGCAAAATATCAGTGACTTTCTGCAGATACAGTTACAAATTGACCTTGCTATACAGTTGACCTGTTTTTCAGATTCCCACTTGGAAAACACACAATCCTGGCCGATTGGTCAGCCGACCAATCCGGCGAGCAATCTTTAAGAAAACAAGGGGAAAATTAGCGCGCATGCTGTACCGAGTGAGCACCGCAGCCATGTGCACAATGCGCCGGCGGGGAGCTATCGGAGCGATGAACGTCAAACCGCCAATCTGCAGTGGCGGTGCATGCTGCAAACTGCCTGTAATCACATCTTGTTGTACGGGGACGGGGCTCTTAAACTCGCGTGTTTATGCCGGAAAACGAGGGTATCTCCCGTGCCTGGCAGTAAAACTCATGCGCGTACGCCCATTATTGATGGGCACCGCCGCCTTAATATAAGAAACAGGCCCAGCTCAGCCGCAATAAACCTGCAGCCTGGAGCGGCGCTCAACATGTGACCCGATGATTATTCTCGTCAGCTCAAAAATTAGCCAAGCAGACATCCACGCTTCACTCGGCAAGCCCGAGTACAGCTACTTCTTTTTAATGAAGGACTTTCTGCCGGCGCTGGAGCAGCTCGGTACGGTCATCCAGGTGCAAAGCCGCGACGAAATCGAGTCGCTGCATGCCAGCTATAGCGCTCAGGGCGAGCCCGTCATATTTATCAGCGTCAGCCCGCCGCATCAGACTCCGCTCGACCTCAAATGCCCTACCGTCACCCTGTTCGCCTGGGAGTTTGACAGCCTGCCGTCGGTGGCCTGGGATGAAAACCCGCAGAATGACTGGCGCTATGTGTTTACCCATAGCAGTGGCGCGATCGCTACCAGCAAAGAGGCCGCGGATCTGGTTGCACAGAGCATGGGGCCTGAATTTCCGGTAATCGCGCTGCCTGCACCAGTGTGGTCGCGATTTGCCGATGTTTGTCCAGAGTCGGGCTGGGCGGCCGATTTTGGGCCGCGCTCATTTGAATTTGCCGGCCAAGTGATCGATAGCCGCGAACTTTCCTTGAATGCAGAGGATGTAGCTCATAGGCCCATTTCTGAGGCCAAACGCATCAGCAAGGCCTTGCTGCACGGTTGGTGGCATGAGATGCGCCTGCCCAGAGCGACCTCCACAGCGCCTATAGAAGAGCCACCAGCCCCCCCTCAGGCGACACCCATCTGGGTTGACGGCGTGGTTTACACCACCGTGCTCAACCCGGCAGACGGCAGAAAAAACTGGGTGGACTTGGTCAGCGCTTTTTGTTGGGCATTTAAGAACGAACCAGATGCCACCTTGATCGTGAAGATGACTCACCATGACATCGACCTTTATCGGGGTGTATTAGCCACTTTATTAGCGCGGCTTTCACCCTTCCGCTGCCGAGTACTGGTCTTGCACGGGTTTCTTCAAGATGCCGAGTATTTACAGCTCATCCGAGCCAGTTCTTTTTACGTGAATGCTTCATCTGGAGAAGGGCTGTGCCTGCCGCTGATGGAGTTTCTGTGCTGCGGCAAGCCGGCTATTGCCCCTGACCACACCGCGATGGCGGATTATGTAGGTAGCGATTACGTTTTTATTGTGAAGAGCTGCCTAGAGCCCAGCTGCTGGCCACACGACCCTACCGGAATGCTGTTGACCCACAGTAATCGCCTCAACTGGCAGTCGTTAATGGAGGCCTATCAGTCGAGCTATGCCGCCGCTAGAGCGGCTGAGACTTATCAATGCTTATCTGGCGCGGCACGAAGTGCCATGCACCGTTTCTGCTCGCTGAATCGGGTAAGCACTGAGCTAGATGTATTCCTTCAGCACGTCTTGCGCCTAAACGGCACCCAGCAAGACAAAGGTGCGCATGATGAGGGGCTTAACGTATGAAGTTCCTTGTCTACTCCGAAGTGACTGCTCGCCAAATTGGCGACAGCCTCGGTCAGTCAGAATACAGCTACTACTTCGTTCTCAAAGAGTTCCTGCCCATACTGGAAAGCCTCGGCACAGTGACGGTGGTCGAGAACCCGAAAACTGAAGTAGACCGGTTGTATGCACAGAGGAAAGCAGCCGGTGAGCCCTGTGTTTTTCTGTCATTTTCGCCACCACACAAAACCGAGCTGAAACTGCGCTGCCCGACCGTCCCGGTGCTGGCTTGGGAATTCGACTCGATTCCTAACGAAGCCTGGCTGGGTGATCGCCGACAAGACTGGCGTGTTGGCCTCAGCCGCTGTAGCCGAGCCATTACCCATAGCGGACTTACAGTTGAGGCCATCAGCGCCGTCATGGGGCCGAATTATCCGGTTATTTCCATTCCTGCACCGGTTTGGGATAAATACGCCGCACTGCGTGAACGACAAGTGCTCGCGCAAGCCACCTCTCGTACCCGTATCCGGGTAAAAACCGGTGTGGTACTCGATACTCACGACGTATCCCTTGCGCCTTACATGCCTGACCAGCAATCCGTAGCCTCGGCTGTCGCCGTGGCGCGCAAGCAGGAAGCTGCTGAGCAAAAAGCCGCCACCCTGCCTAAGCGCAGAGAGGAAAGCCTGCTGCGGATTACCTACCGCTATTTTCTGGAGTGGCGAAATCTTGTAGGGCGCGCGCTATTTCAAGAATGGATGTCATCCGGCAAGCGTTGGCTGCTGCGTCAACCTAATGTTGAGCCGCTCGCCGCTAAACCGGTAGTCGAGTCCCCGCTCCCTCTTTGGCAGCTGAGCGAACATCAACTCGAACTTTCCGGGGTGGTGTTCACATCACTCTTCAACCCCTATGACGGCCGCAAGAACTGGGTCGATATGCTGACTGCCTTCTGTGCAGCGTTTCGCGATAGACCGGATGCGACGTTAGTTTTCAAGCTGGGGCACGCCGAATATCAGTCAGCCATGAATGACATTCTGATGTGCATGGCGCGGCTACCCACGTTTCAGTGTCGCGTCGTACTGGTTCAAGGCTTCCTTGAAGGTAAAGATTTTGAAGCCTTAATCGAGGCCACCAGCTTTGTCGTGAATGCCTCCCACGGCGAAGGGCAGTGCCTGCCACTGATGGAATTTCTCTCCTGCGGTAAACCGGCAGTGGCGCCTTGCCACTCCGCGATGGTCGACTATATCGATACTGAAGTGGCGTTCGTCGTCGATAGCTGGCTGGACGCCACGGCGTGGTCTCACGATGCGCGCAAGGCATTTCGCACATGCCGCCATCAAATCGATTGGGAATCGCTGGTCGATGCTTACCGTGCAGCCTACAACTGCATCACCGAAACCCCCGAGCGCTATGCGCACATGTCTCACAACGCCGTTGAGCGTATGCGCAACCACTGCTCGCGGGCCGTTGCCACCGAGCGGCTACGGCACTTCCTGAATCTCGAAGAGGCGCCCACGCCATGAACCCCCAGGACTTATTTCGGCGCCTTGCCGGAATGGAAAACGACCCGCGCCCAACCGAAGAAATCTGGCAAGAAACCACCAACGCACCAGGTTTTGTTGACTCACGCGACTGCGGCTTGGTGGATGCGGTGCAAAGCGGCTGGTACCTGGGCGACAGTAACGAGTTGTTCAAGGGCTTTGCCGTCAGCGCCGAAGACAGTGTGCTCGACGTTGGCTGTGGTGCCGGTGGCGCCACCCTGTTTTGTGCCAATCGTGGCGCCCAGGTGACGTTCACCGATGTGGTGCCGGAGAAAATCGAATCCTTGCGGGCTCGCGTTGCGCAAACCGCGGCACGCAAAGCGGAAGGCTTTGTGTCCGATAGCATTCCGTTACCGGTGGCAGCCAACAGCATGTCGCGGGTGATCTCCATGGAAGTACTCGAACACGTCGAAGATCCAGCCGCTTTTTTGCGTGAACTGGTCCGTGTTGGCCAACCCGGAGCGCTCTATCTGCTGGCCGTTCCAGACCCGGTTGGCGAGAACATGCAAAAGGGCTTTGCGCCGGCCTACTACTTCGAACGGCCGAACCATATTCACGTATTCGAGCGCGAAGAGTTTGCTCGCCTGGTCAGCGACGCCGGCCTGGAAATAGTGCGCCGGGACGCCTTCGGCTTTTTCTGGACCTTTTGGATGTTTCTGTATTGGACGCTGGCCAAAACAACCGGCGACGAGCTGGTAGGAACTTCACATGATGTGGTGCAGCCACCTTACCCGCCGTTATTAAATGATTGGGCAAAGCTATGGCACCAAATCATCAAAATGCCGGAAGCGGCACCTATGAAGCAGGCGCTGGATCAGTTGCTGCCGAAAAGTCAGGTGATTATTGCCCGTAAGCCGTTATGACCAACACGCGCCAGCGGCAACAGTGACCCATTGAGTTTGTTCCGAAAAGGAAAGCCAGAATGCTGCAACGACTGAAGCGACTTGTCTCACGTATTGTCGCCCCAAGTGCCTCGGTAGCCCCTGAAATCGAAACGGTAGCCAACGCGCTGCCCAACGACCCAACCCTAACCGATGCCTATCTAAGCGGCTGGTTCCATCATGATAGCGGTGAGCTATTTGAAGGCTTTGCGATCAGCCCAGAAGATACGGTGCTGGACATCGGTTGCGGTGATGGCACCTACGCATCCTTCTGTGCTGGCCGCGGCGCAGAAGTGATCTTCGCTGACATTGATGGGGCCAAAGTGGCAGCCATCGAATCAATGCTCACCGGCTCACCGGCTCGTGCGATCCAGGGACTGGTGACGGATGCCAACCCCATTGCGTTGCCAGACGGGCGCGCCAACAAGATCATTGCCATGGAAGTGCTAGAGCACGTTGAAGATCCAGCGCAGTTTATGCGCGAGTTGGTGCGCGTAGCCAAGCCCGGCGCCCAGTTCCTCTTGACCGTGCCAGACCCACTTGGCGAAAGCGTGCAAAAGAAGCTCGCGCCTGCCGCCTATTTTGAACACCCGAACCACATTCGGGTATTTCAACGCGATGAGTTCGAACAGTTGATTCTGGACGCCGGCTTGATCATCGAGCGGCGCGCCGACTATGGCTTCTACTGGTCGATCTGGTGGTTCTTCTTCTGGGCCTGCAAACAGGACCTATCGCCGCCATGGCATCCATTGCTGGAAAGCTGGCAGCGTACCTGGGGCATGTTGTTGTCTACGCCTGACGGCCCGCGGATCAAGAAAGCACTGGATCAGGCCATGCCCAAGAGCCAGGCGATCATCGCCCGCAAACCCTAAGTCGTAACAAGGATTCGCTATGCCCTCTGTCGCTCACGCCAGCCGTTTGAGTATCGCCAACTTACGGCCGCACTTTTTTATGCTGGCGTGTGCAGCGCTCATGACCGTTGTGGTGCTGTTTATTCGTATCGGCATGGGCTTCGAGTTCCCCATCCCCTGGAACGACGAAACCGCATTTACCGCTCAGGCTTTTGAGTTCAGCCGCACAGGCAACTTCTTCGTCTACGGACTCAATAGCGAACGCGTGGTGATGTGGATGCCGCCCGGCTACATGCTGCTGCTAGCCGGGGTCTACAAGGTTTTTGGCTATAGCTTCGAAATCTCCCGCTGGGTGTCCACGCTCCTGTATTTGGGGGCGTTCGGCGTTGGCCTGGCGGTTATTCGCAGCACCCTGACTGGCTGGCGGCAGACACTGGCCATGCTGTTGATGCTGGTGGCCTTCCTTTCACCCTATTCGCTGGCGATTGCCAATATTGCCCGAATGGAAGGGCTGTACACGCTGATCTTCCTGCTCTCGCTACTGGCGGCAGTGCGTGGCAAATATGCGCTGGGGCTGGCGCTGGTGTTGTTCGGTGCGACTGTGCACTACAACGCGGTGTACTTCCTGTTGCCCTATGGCGCGCTGGTGTTATGGAAAATTGTACACCGAGAAACCCTCAACATCGGTCCAGGTGAATTACTGGCATTGGTCATCGCCACACTGGCGCTGGCAGGCTACGGCCTGTTTGTGATCAAGCACATCGACGGTTTCTGGCAAGACATGCGCTTTCAGTTTGACTTCAAACTGGGCTCCCCAGTGATGAGCGGACGTGACGGCTGGACGCTATTGGGCCTGCTGCTACTGGTGCCCTTTTTACAGCTAATCACGCATCGGCGTTTCGGCGCAGAGGCGCTGTTGTCACTGTATGGCGTGGCGTTTGTCGCAATGGCCTTAAATGGCCACAGCATGTGGTACAGCTACGCGTATAGCTTCGGCTTTTTCCTGCTGTTATTGGGCGTGCTGCTTAGTACGAGCACCCTGAGCCGGAGCTGGTGGCGCGTAAGTTGGGCGCTGATTGCCGGCGGCCTTCTCTACCAATTGGCGCTGCATGCCAGCAGCGGCAACCCACAGCTCGACGCACTCAAGCCACGCCTGTCGACACTCTCGCGTGAGTTCTTGCCCGCGGCAGAGATCCAGAAGGTGCGTACCTTCATCGCTGGCCTGCCGCCTGAGGCCACCGTCTCCTTCGGTTATTCCGGTGTTGAACCGTACTTCTTCGCCGATTTTGCCCGCTCCGGCGCACGCTGGACCGGTTCTGCCCACAGCGTGACGCAAGTGTTTCCCGCACGCAGCGTGGATTACCGCGTGCTGTGCGACAGCGCGATGTTTCCAGCATATCTAGCGGTGTATGACTGGGATGGTTATCCGCGCAAAAGCCAGGACAGTGGTTGCGTGATTACCCGCCTGAGCAAGGGTCCGGCTGATGAGCAATGACGGCAAGAACCGCGAAATTGAGCAGCTACGCGCAATTTCCATCTGCCTTGTGCTGGTCTCTCATGTGGTATGGCTCTCGCCGTTTATTTACGAACGCGTGGTACCGCTATTTCAATACGCCAGCTTCGGGGTTGGCGTTGATCTGTTTTTCTGTATTTCTGGCTATGTCGTCGCCATGAGCTACTGCGACTATTTTGATCGCTACCGCAGCCGCGGCCAGTTTTGGCCTGCCGCTCGCGTGTTCTGGCTGCGCCGCGCCTACCGCCTGCTTCCCTCGGCCTGGTTATGGGTTGTGATCGGACTGATTGGCGCGGCCTGCTTCAATCGCTCCGGCGTATTCATGGACATAGAACAGAACCTGAAAAGCGCCTTGGCCATTTTCAGCTTCACCGCCAATATCGCGCACATGTATGGCTGGCTAGCACCGAACAATGTGTACTGGAGTTTGTCGCTGGAAGAGCAGTTCTATGTAGTGTTGCCACTGTTTCTTTTACTAGTTACCGGCCGACGAACACGCATCATGGCGTTACTGTTGGTGATCGCGGTGCAGTTCCCATTGGCGCGAGGCCCATTTGGCGACCTTACTGCACAGTACCTCGCATCGTTTCGCATCGACGGTTTTGCCTGGGGCATTTTGGTATTTATGTGCTCCCGCAGCGTTTGGTATCGCCGGATTGAACCGCGTTTTTTACTGCGAAAGCCTTTGGCGTTAATTATTACGTTGTTTTTATTGTTGATGCTGGTAGCGGTACCCGCGCGCCTATTTACCTGGTCGATAAGCACGGGCTTGCTGGCAATGATCACTGCTGTGCTGGTATGGCTCGCGTCGTACGGTAACGGCTATTTGTTCGGCTACCAGCGCTTGAGTGGGGTTATGCAGTGGCTGGGGGCCCGGTCCTATGGGATTTACTTGATTCATCTGCCGGCGTTCAAGTTCACCCACGAAGCAGCCACACGGTATTTACAAGCTTCCGGCCAGGAGAACACACTTGCCGTCGTGCCTTTTCTACTGCTGTTTGCTGGCGTGCTGATCTTGGTGTTAGCCGAGCTTAACTTTCGCTATGTAGAAGAGCCCCTGAGGCGTATTGGCGCTAAGCGTGCCAAGCGTAAATTGGCTGCGCTACAAGCGGCAGACCCGACTGAGCAAGAGTCTGTTATTCAGCCACTCCTGGAGAAACACAAACTCAGCGTTTAAATACGATGCCTCTGCAGGCTATGGCGGCGAATCCATTGCCGGGTCTGCGTATAGCCAGAAAAATACAAAGCCCGACAATGCGAAAAAGAAATCAACGGCAAACCAGCCTTTCTCATAGAACAAAAACAACACTGAGTAAAACGGTTGCTCTTCACGTTGAAACACACCTGGAGCTGGACCATTGAAGAAAAAGTGCTGCCAGTGCCAAAGTACAACTGCCAGCGCTGCGATGCCTCGAGCAAAATCAAGGGAGTACAGGTGCCTAGCCGTGTTCACAGGAGCTTGGTGTGGCAGAGGTGTCTGCATACTGGCCTTAGTTAGGTAAGTAATTGGCCTGATGGTCAGTTCAATTGCAGGCTTTTAAAAGCCAGCGCCAAAACCCGAGGGTCTGCAGTCTGTGGTTGCTGCGCATCAGGTAAGACAAACCGTAGGCTGTTGTTGCCCGCATGGATGATCCCCGAGCTCAACGCGATCTTCAGTGTTGTCTGCGCACCGCTCAACTCGCCGGTGTAAACGGGCTGCTCATTGAGAAATATTTCGACGCGCTGAATACCGAAACTGCTGACGGAAATAAGCAGCTCATGCGGGCGCGGTGCTTGCTGGTCCAGCTCGAACGTTATGCTTGAGGAGTAGCCGGTACTCCAGCGGTGCTGTGACTCGGCCGGGTACCAGCTTTGAAATAGCAATTGCGGGCTGTTGTGGTCGTAAGCCTTTGCCAGGCTAAGGGGCTGCAACTGTATAGGGCGCAAGCCATGGTTCAGCGTACTGAATACGCACTGCTCTGCGCACTGCTCTGCCGCTACCACACGGTACTGTGGCAAGGTCTGTACAGAGCAAATCATGGCGTCGGTATAGAGAAAGCCCATATGCCGCCAGGTGGTGCAGGCCTCGATGCCTTGGCGGTCAAGTTCTACAAGCAGTCCAGCCATAAAAGGCCACAGGTCGTGGTTGGCATAATCGATGGCGGCTATTTGCTCGCGAGGCAGATCGCCGCGAATAAAATCAGCAAACTCGGCAAATTCACTGACTGTTGGCTCGACACGTTCAGGGCTTTGTTTAAACGGCGCCAACAGATAGACCAGGGTAAAACCGGCCAACACAACCATGGCCTGCACCGAGTAAGCGTGATGCGCGCGACGCAGTGCTTCATTCAGCGCCAGGGCTAACACACTCGCCAACAGCAGTGGCGCTATACCGGTGGCAAATAAAGCGACGAAGTCATACAGCGGAGCAGGCGTGCTCTTGTAATACGCCACCAGAAGCAAGGCCAACCCGAGCAATAACGCGCAGGTCTGTAGTGCTGGACGGACAGTCGCAAGCGTTGGGCGCAGCGCCAGCAGGCTGAGGATGGCAAGCGTTAAAGCCCACCACAGTCCTTGAGATGGCAGCAGGCTATCGATAAAAGTGAGTATTTCTGCCCAGCTGGGTTTGGCCAGAAAACTAAAGCCATGCTGGGCGTACAACAGCTTGCTCAGATTGCTCGGCGATACGTACAACGCATCGTAAGCGATAGGCAGCACGAAAATACCGGCGACTAACAGTGCAGCCAGTACCCAGGGCGCGATCACGGCCCAGTCAAGGCCTGCCTTTTGCTGCGCCCGCCAGCCAAGCAGCAGCGCCAGAGCTAGCGGTAACAGGGTAAACAGCGGCATGGTGGCGTAGCCATGAATCAACACGCCGGTTAGCAATGCGGCCAGGGGCAACAGGACTACACGCCCCTGCATCAACAGTAGGCAACAAACCAAAAAGGCCATGTAGGGTGCGATAAGCCTGTGCGGCATCCACAGGCTGAGCAAGTCGGAGCCCAGATAACCACACAGGATAAATATGGCCAACGCAGCAGGCCAAAAGCGCAGCTTACCGAACAGAAATAGGCTGAGCCCCGCGCCCGTAAAGCCGACCAGTAACGTGGCTATACAGGTTTGCCCGAAAAGCCAGATGTGGGTTCGAGACAACCCGCTGCGCCCAAGGCCGAGTTCGAACAAATGGTTGTAGTAGAACCAGAACGGCCCAGGGTGATTGAACTCGTAACGCGAATAATGCCCGACCAGGAGTACGCCCTCGTCGCGAATTCGATTGCCAAGCAGCATGTCTGCGGCAAAATCCCACGCTGGAACGCCGCCGGCAATCAGCGAATGCCAGCCCAAACTGATCAGTAAAATAGCGGTGAAGCCGAGTAGCACAAGTGCAGAGCTCGGCGCAGCAAGGCTGCGTTTCACAGCGAAAGTCGCTTGAAGAGCGTCTCCGGTACGCTACGGATTACAAACATAATCAACATCCAAAAGCCTGGCGTGTAGAGCACGTCCTTTTTCTTCTCGATGGCCTTGTCGATATCCAGGGCAACTTTTTCTGGCGAGGCCCACAGCGGCCCCTTGGGAAAGGATGCGGTCATCGGGGTGTCGACGAAGCCGGGCTTGATGGTCAGCACCTGCACATCGTTCTTCTGCAGGCGATTGCGCAAGCCTTGCAGGAAGATGCTCAACGCCCCCTTGGCAGTGCCGTAGATATAGTTGGACTGGCGACCACGGTCGCCGGCCACCGAGCCAATCACTGCAATGCAGCCATGCCTTTGCTCTTCAAAGTGGCCAGCCAGGCGCGTGAGCAGGGCAATTATGCTGAGGGCGTTGGTCTGCAGCTCCTGCAAGGTCAGCTCGACGCTTTGCTCGCAGGCCTGTTGATCGCTGAGGGTGCCGTGGGCAATCAGTACCCGGTCCAGGCCATTGAGTTCGGTTTTGACCTGTTCCAGCAGCGCCGGGTGACTGTCGAGAGCGTTTGCCTCGAAAGTAGCGCAATGCACCGCCTTGGCGCCGCGCACGCGCAAGTCTTGCGCCAGGCTTTCCAATCGCTCAGTGTTGCGTGCCAACAGAAACAGGCTATGCCCTTGAGCGGCGAAGCGCTTGGCACACGCTTCGGCAATCGCCGAGGTGGCGCCGATGATGAGGATTTTTTGCATGGGATTAGTCCAGGCCGAGCCGGCGCGATTGCAGGGAGGCGAATTTGCCGAGGGCGCCATATTGGGCGCGAACTTCTTGAAATTGCTGCCAGTTGGGCTGGCTTTGTTTAAATGTGCCTTCACTCATACGCGCGTCTTTGGCCAGGTACAGCCGGCCTCCGTAGGCCAGGACCATGCGGTCCAACTCTTCCAGCAACGTCAGCAGGCCAGCCTCCAATTTAAAGTCCAAGGCCAGGGTGTATCCGTCCATGGGGAATGACAGCAAGTTGTCGTTAGCAGCGCCGAAGGCTTTTAACACGGCCAGGAAGGAGCCGCGATGGGAGGCTGAGATGCGCTCAAGGATGGCACGCATACCCTCTAGGCCT
>Ga0181596_10004576_pt1 | contig 12491 bp, 9 predicted proteins | sample 041ome_6_FD_148655 | JGI IMG/M metagenome (GOLD analysis project Ga0181596, IMG submission 148655) | Coastal salt marsh microbial communities from the Groves Creek Marsh, Skidaway Island, Georgia - 041402US metaG (spades assembly) | ecosystem: Environmental > Aquatic > Marine > Intertidal zone >... | reverse complement strand
TGCGGATGATCAGAAGTAGGGATCAATTCTAAAGTCTAGTCGATTCGGCCAGATTCTTTCGGTGTAGCATGACAGGATGTTTGATTTTCCATCTGCTCAACTCACACCGCCAGCGCTATCTGAGCTTAGCGCCGGTGCGGCCGATGACGTTGCTCGCGCCCTCGCTGAAGACGTGGGAACGGGTGACCTGACCGCGCACCTTGTCGACCAGGTCGGTCAAGCACAAGCGCGGATTTTGGCTCGTGAATCAGCCGTGATATGTGGCGCTCCGTGGGTCATTGAAACCTGTCGTCAGGTCGATCCTAGAATTCAATTGACTTGGCACGTTGCGGAGGGTGAGCGTTGCGCACCCGACACCGTTGTCTTGTCTCTCGCAGGCCCCGCTTCGGCGCTCTTGACTGCAGAGCGGGTGATGCTTAATTTCTTGCAATTACTCAGCGCGGTAGCCAGTAAAACCGATCAATATGTTCAGGCGGTGCGGGGTACACGCGCCAAAATCGTGGATACCCGTAAAACCATTCCTGGCCTGCGAATGGCCCAAAAATACGCAGTCGCTGTGGGGGGCGGTGCGAACCATCGCCTGGGCCTATTTGACGCGATCCTCATCAAAGAAAACCACATTGCGGCGGCGGGCGGGGTCACGTCTGCGCTCGCGGCGGCCTACGCGCAGCTGGGAGACCACCCCGCAACCAAGTTTGTACAGATTGAGGTGGAGACGCTGGCTCAGTTGCGCGAGGCCCTAGAGGCGGGTGCCAACATGATCTTGCTGGACAATATGCCCCTTGGCACGCTTCAAGAGGCGGTTGAGCTCACCGCTGGGCGTGCCGTTTTGGAAATTTCGGGTGGTGTGACGTTGGCGGGTCTGACGGCGCTGGCCCAGACGGGGGTCGATAGAATCTCGATTGGCGCCCTGACGAAAGATGTGAAAGCCACTGATTTTTCGATGCGTTTTGCTAGTGTGTAAAAATAACGCCCTTATTTATTTATTTATCTGTCTCTACGCCGGTTTAACCTCTTCTTATGAGCACCATCGCAGTTGCCTACGAACAGCCCGCTTGCCAGACCCAGCACGCTTGGGCGCGCGTGCCAGTTGAGCCAAACCAAGCGGAGCGATTGGCGCTGAAGCAAACCATCAGAGAACTATTGGTTCAACGCAACGCGGTGATGGTCTCGCACTATTACGTCCATCCGGACTTGCAAGATCTCGCGGAGGAGACCGGCGGTATCGTGAGCGACTCGCTCGAGATGGCCCGGTTCGGTCGAGACCATGCCGCCCAGACACTGGTGGTTTCTGGCGTTCGTTTCATGGGCGAGACAGCCAAGATGCTGAGCCCTGAGAAGACGGTGCTGATGCCTGACTTGGATGCGACCTGTTCACTCGATCTGGGTTGCCCAGTTGACGCTTTCAGCGCATTTTGCGACGCATACCCCGATCGGACGGTGGTGGTTTACGCCAACACCAGTGCCGCGGTCAAAGCCCGTGCCGACTGGGTCGTCACCAGCAGCTGCGCCCTTGAGATTGTTGGGGCGCTGCATGCACAGGGTCAAAAGATTCTGTGGGGTCCCGATAAACACCTGGGCGCCTATATTGCCAAGCAGACGGGCGCCGATATGGTCATGTGGCAGGGCTCGTGCATTGTGCACGACGAGTTCAAGGCACACGAGCTACGTGACTTAAAAGCGGCATACCCTGAAGCGGCCGTTTTGGTTCACCCTGAGTCGCCTGCTGATGTGGTTTCGCTGGCGGACGCCGTCGGGTCAACGTCAGCCATTTTGAATGCGGCGAGGCGGCTGAATACAAACACATTTATCGTGGCAACCGATAACGGTATGTTGCACCAGTTGCGGCTGCAAAATCCGGGTAAAACCTTCATTGAAGCGCCGACGGCTGGTAACAGCGCCACGTGTAAAAGCTGTGCCCATTGCCCTTGGATGGCGATGAATAGCTTAGCGGGTGTGGCGCATGTGCTGCAAACAGGAGCGAATGCCGTACACGTGGATCCGGCCCTCATCCAGCCCGCGTGCGCCCCGATCGACCGCATGTTGTCGTTCACTCAAGCCCTCAAAGCTGGCCAAGGTCAAGCGGTTGCCCTGATGACCGCTGGCACCATGGTCGAGGGGATTGGCGCCGCTTAAACGGGGCTGAGTATCGTGGGTTCGGCGTTACCCAAGGCTTCTGGGTAGTCTCGGCTGTAGTGCAAGCCGCGGCTCTCGCGGCGCTGTTGGGCGCATTCCACGATTAACCGGGCCGTTTGGACGAGGTTACGCAGTTCAAGCAAGTCCTGTGTGACTTGGAAATTCGCATAAAACTCATTGATCTCCGCCTCCAGTAGCGCGATGCGGTGTGCGGCGCGCTCTAGGCGCTTGTTGGTACGAACGATGCCCACGTAGTCCCACATGAATTGCCGCAGCTCATGCCAGTTGTGCGAGATCACCACGGCCTCATCTGCATCCACCACACGGCTGTCATCCCAAGCAGGCAGCATCGAGGCGACGGGGTGGTGTGTGCTGCGGATATCGGTCGCAGCAGCCGTGGCGTAAACCATGCACTCCAACAAGCTGTTACTGGCCAAACGGTTGGCACCATGCAGACCGCTGTAGCTGGTCTCGCCAATGGCGTAGAGACCACTGATGTCGGTTCGACCATGCAAGTCTGCGACGACCCCGCCGCAGGTGTAGTGCGCAGCGGGTACCACCGGGATCGGATCTTTTGTGATGTCGATGCCGAACTCCAGGCAACGCGCCTTGATGGTCGGGAAATGGGCCTCTAAAAAAGCCTCCGGTTGGTGAGAGATGTCCAGATACACACAGTCAACACCGTGCCGTTTCATCTCGAAGTCAATCGCACGGGCCACGATATCGCGCGGTGCCAGCTCTGCTCGTTCATCATGGTCAGGCATGAAGCGATGACCGCCCACGCGATCGGGGAGGCGCAATTGCCCACCCTCGCCCCGAACCGCCTCAGAAATCAAGAATGACTTCGCATGCGGGTGGTAAAGGCAGGTGGGGTGGAATTGGATGAATTCCATGTTGGCTACGCGAGCGCCCGCGCGCCAGGCGGCTGCGATGCCATCACCCGTCGCAGTGTCCGGGTTGGTGGTGTAGAGGTAAACCTTGCCGGCACCACCGGTTGCAAGAATGACTGAGCCCGCGGCAAACACACGAACCTGATCGGCCTCGGTGTCAAGGGCATAGGCGCCTACGCAACGGTTGGGTTGGTCAAGATCCGTTCCCAGTTTGTGGGTAGTGATCAGGTCGACCAGCATGTGGTGCTCGAAGAGCGTCACGTTGGGTGTTTTTCTGATGTGCTCAACCAAGACCTTTTGAACCGCAGCACCAGTGGCATCGGCGGCATGCACGATTCGGCGGTGGCTGTGTCCCCCTTCTCGGGTGAGATGCAGGTGACCCTCATGGCTAGAGAAGTTCACCCCCAGGGCTTGTAGCCACTGGATGGCCTCGGGCGCACGTTCCACTACGAATTGGGTCGCATCCGCATCGCACAGGCCTGCACCCGCGGTCAGTGTGTCGTTGACGTGGTTTGAAAAGCTGTCGTCGTCCGCCAGCACGGCAGCAATGCCGCCTTGTGCCCAGCCACTGGCCCCATCGCTGAGCTCTCGCTTCGTCAACACAGCAACGCGGTGTGTGGGTGCCAAACGCAACGCGGCACTCAGGCCCGCCAAGCCGCTGCCAATAATCAACACATCGAACGCGTCTTGAGCCACGGGTAACCTTTGATTTGCGGGACTGAAGGTATGGGGTATCAGTGCACCGACGGTGCGTCGGCTTGGGTATAGGCCAAGCGGACATAAATGGGCGCAAAAGCTGTCGCCTGGGTCAACTCAATCAGGCATTCTTTTGCCAACTCCAGCATGGCGATGAACGTCACGACCAAGACCGGTACGCCTTTGTCGGTTGGGAACAAATCTGCGAATTCCACAAAACGCTTACCCTGGAGATGCCGCAACACAATGCTCATGTGCTCGCGAACAGAGAGCTCCTCGCGTGAGATCTTATGGTGTTGAACCAACGTGGCGCGTTTCAGAATATCCTGCCACGCCTCCCGCAAATCATCCGCTGACACATCCGGAAAACGGGGCTGCAAAGACTGCTCGACATAGACTTGTGCGCGCAAAAAATCGCGGCCCATGACAGGAATGATGTTCAGGTTTTGTGCAGCCAACTTCATCTGCTCATACTCCAGCAGGCGGCGAACCAATTCGGCCCGTGGATCTTCAACCTCTTCGCCGTCAGCTGCTTTTTTGCTGGGCAGCAGCATGCGCGATTTGATCTCAATCAGCATGGCGGCCATTAAAAGGTACTCAGCGGCCAACTCCAGGTTGTTGGCCCTGATCTCATCGATGTATGACAGGTATTGGCGGGTTAGTCCCGCCATGGGGATGTCCAGAATGTTGAAGTTTTGTTTGCGAATCAAGTACAGCAACAGGTCCAGTGGCCCCTCGAACGCTTCCAAAAAAACCTGCAAGGCGTCTGGCGGGATATACAGGTCCTGCGGCAGCGCAAACAGGGGCTCGCCGTAGAGTTTGGCTACGGCAACGTGGTCGACCACCTCGGGCATGGCGCCCGCGCCTTCAAGCAGGCTGGGTGGCAAGGCATCCGATGAGCCAGGCATGGGGTTTAGCCGAGCGTCGGTTTGGTTTGGTAAACGTAGGGCTGTTGTGCCACACGGGCTGCCTGTGCCTGTTCCAGCGCTTCGGCATCCACTTGCTTGTCCCACAGCAGCGCGCGACCGTCACGTTGTGCGGCCTCGAGCTCAGGGCGGCTGGATTTGAGTTTTTCGATAAATTCGGTGGTGTCGGATACGTAATGGGGGCGGGCGAATAAGTTCATATCGATTAGGTCGTTAGTGACGCCAAGCTTCAGGCGTGAGCCCCCATTTTAGTCCGATGTGGCGCGGGTGCCCTGGGTCGCCTCCTCGGCGTCATAACTCTTCAAAAGCGGCAGGAAACCCGTGCGTTGCATGAGCGAGGCCGGTTGTGGCTGCAGGCCATGGACGTGCACCCCGATGCTGGCTTTTTGGAGGTCCTGCAGCCAAGTCTTGAGGGCATCAAGCCCGGTTGTGTCGAGGGAGATCAGGCGCGTGGCATCGACGTGAATCTCGCTACCGTGCGCAAGGGTCTGGGGTAAACGCTGCAGTGGATCCAGTTTCCCAATCACACCAAAAAATAAACTGCCGTACAGAACCACTGCAGTCTGCCCGTCGGCGGTTGGCGTGATGTGGACGGTAAAAAGCGCACTTTGACGCTTGATAAAGAGTACAAAGGCCAACACCAAGCCGAACTCAATCGCCAAGGTGAGGTCAAAAATGACGGTAATTAAAAAGGTAGACAGCAGCATCAACCGGTAGTGCCCTGAGTATTGGCGCAGGGTTCGGAAGGCGTGCCATTCGCCCATATTGAATGCCACAAAAATCAAGATCCCTGCCAAGACCGATAGCGGGATATACGCCGCCAGCGGTGCAGCCGCCAAGACAATGACTGCCAATGTGGTGGCGTGGACGATGCCAGCAATCGGTGACTTGGCACCCGCCCGAATGTTGGTCACGGTACGGGCGATGGTGCCGGTGGCGGGCATCCCCCCAATGAAAGGCAGCGCCAAGTTAGCAATGCCTTGCGCCATGAGTTCTTGATTGGGATTGTGCTTGGGGGCATCACTCAGTTGGTCCGCAACGCGGGCGCAGAGCAGCGACTCAATGGCACCCAGTATGGTCAATGTGAGGGTGGGCCATACCAACTGCTTGGCGGTGACCCACGAGAATTCGGGCCATATAAAGGTCGGTAGATCGCGCGGAATCTCACCAAAGCGCTGACCGATGGTTTCAACCGGGAGGTTCACAAGCCACGCGAAAAGGGTCAAGCTCACCAGCGCGACGATGGGGCCCGGCACCCGTCCGGTTATTTTGAGGCTGCTACCCGTTCGGGGTAGACGGGCCACTTTCTGCAAGATGGGGGAGTCCTGCGCAAACAGGCGAGGCCACAGCCACAGGCCCGCGAAGCAAGCGATGGTGAGCAGAAATGCGGCCGGGTTGAAGGTGTCAAGATGGGTCCAAATGACGGCCATTTGGGCGAAAAAATCCCCTGGCATTTTGGCTATTTCCAGCCCAAACCAATCACGCAATTGCGATACGAGAATCAACACTGCGATGCCATTGGTGAAACCAATCACGATACTTACTGGCACGTAGCGCACCAAACTACCGAGACGCAACCACCCCATCAAAAATAGCAGGCAGCCGGCTGCACCCGTCGATAGCAACAGGCCGCTGAGGCCGTAGCGTTCGACGATGCCGTAGACCACCACAATAAAGGCCCCTGCGGGACCACCGATTTGGACGGATGAACCGCCAAAAAAAGAGATTAAGAAACCGCCGACAATGGCTGTCCATAGCCCCGCCTGCGGCGTGAGGCCACTCGCGATGGCAAAAGCCATGGCAAGGGGGAGCGCAACGATACCAACCGTTATCCCTGCGCCAATGTCGCTTTGTAGAGCGTCTCGGTTGTAGGCTCGCAGGTGTTGCCACAAGCGGGGTTGGAACCGCCAGCGGGCCTCTGCGATATCGGGGGGCGGAAACGGCATGGCAAAAAGTTTACGCCGTTTCTTACCGTTTGTGAGCGATTAACGAACCCGCATGCCAGGCTTTGCACCGGGCCAAGGCTGCAGGATATAAATGCCGGGGTTGGCCTTTTCATCTGCATGGCTGCCTGCTAGCACCATCCCCTCGCTCACGCCAAACTTCATCTTTCTTGGCGCGAGGTTAGCGACCATGAGCGTGTACTTGCCAATCAGGTCTGAGGGCTGGTAGGCGCTGGCGATGCCAGAGAAGACGTTACGGGTCTGGGCCTCGCCGACATCAAGCGTCAAGCGCAGCAGCTTGGTGGAGCCTTCGACGGGCTCACAATTGACGATGCAGGCGATGCGCAGGTCAATTTTTGCGAAGTCGTCGATGGTAATGGTGGGAGCCAGCGCCTCACCACCTGGCGTTGCAATGGCGGTTGTCTCCGGCACGGTTGGCTCCGCTGCCTCAAACAGTGCATCAAGCTGCGTGGCATCGACGCGCTGCATGAGGTGCTGGTAACCGCCAATGGTGTGACCCGCCCCCAATATAGTTGACAGGTCCGAGAATACAAACGGGCGCACCTGCAGGAAGGCTTCAATTCCGGCTGTGAGCGCGGGCATCACGGGTTTGAGTGCAATGCTCAAGAGCCTGAAGGCTTCAATGCTGGTTGTACAAACGGCTTGCAGGCGTTCATTGGCATCAGGTTGCTTGGCCAACTCCCATGGTTTGTGGTGTGCGACGTATTCATTGACGCGGTCCGTTTGCGTCATGATTTCCCGCAGCGCGCGGGCGTAATCCAATGATTCGTACATGGCAGTAACCGGTGTCAGGGCTGTCTTGAGCTGTTCTAGAAGCGCTTGGTCCTCAGCGCCCACCGTGCCTAACTCACCCGCAAAGCGCTTGTTTATAAAGCCAGCAGTGCGGCTTGCGATGTTGACAAACTTGCCCACCAAGTCACTGTTGACACGGGCCATGAAGTCTTCGGCATTGAAGTCGACGTCTTCATTGCGACCATTTAACTTGGCGGCAATGTAGTAGCGCAGCCAGTCGGGGTTCATGCCCAGCTTGAGGTATTTGAGTGGATCCAAGCCAGTGCCCCGGCTCTTGCTCATCTTCTCGCCGCTGACCGTTAGGAAGCCATGCACGTGAACGGCATTGGGTGTCTTTCGACCGCTGAAATGCAACATGGCTGGCCAAAACAGCGTGTGGAAGTAGGTGATGTCCTTGCCGATGAAATGGTGTTGCTCGGTCGCCGGATCAGCCATGAAGGCATCGAAGTCTTTGCCGATCTTGCCGAAGTGATTTTTCAAGGATGCCAAGTAACCAATGGGCGCATCCAACCAGACATAAAAATATTTACCTGGCGCATCAGGAATTTCAATACCGAAATAGGGCGCGTCACGGCTGATATCCCAGTCACTGAGGCCACCGGTGCCATCTTCTGATTTTGCAAACCACTCTTTAATTTTGTTCAATACCTCGGGCTGGAGGTGCCCATCGGCGTGGGTCCAGGCTTCTAGAAAAGCCACGCAGCGTGGGTCTGACAGTTTGAAGAAGTAGTGCTCGGACGACTTCATCACCGGCGTCGCGCCAGACAAGGCCGAGTAGGGATTTTTCAGATCGGTCGGGGCGTACACCGCACCGCACGATTCACAGCTGTCGCCGTATTGGTCTTTCGCGCCGCACTTGGGGCAGTCGCCCTTAATGAAGCGGTCCGGCAAGAACATGTTCTTCTCGGGATCGAAAAACTGCTCGATGGTCTTTGTTGCAATGAAACCCGCATCTCGCAAGCTGCGGTAGATGCCCTGCGCCAGTTCGTGGTTCTCGGGTCCGTCGGTGCTGTGCCAATTGTCAAAGGCGATGTTGAAGCCGTCGAGGTATGGCTTACGCCCAGCAGCTATGTTGGCCACAAACGCTTGTGGCGTGATACCGGCTTTCTCTGCCGCAATCATGATGGGGGCGCCGTGGGCGTCGTCGGCACAGACAAAGTGGACTTCCTCACCTTTCATGCGCTGGTACCGCACCCAAATATCGGCTTGGATGTACTCCATGATGTGGCCAATGTGGAAGTTGCCATTGGCATAGGGCAGTGCGGTCGTGACGAAAAGGCGGCGCTGTGTCATGGATATGGTGCGTAGGGGCAAGGCGAATGAAGTCGGACGCAGGTGGGCGAGCCACCTGGGTAATGCCCTCTATTTTAGGGGTTTGCAGCCGGTGTCCCCGGCGGGGTTTTCAAGCGCACCATAATCAAAGCTTCCTGTTTAAATCTCAACGTCCTGATCGAATGACCGACCCATCCCCGCCCGTTAGTCCAGAGCTCAAACTGATGCAGCCTGCCATGGCTCCGCCTGTTTGGCAATTGGCTTGGCGTAACGGCGTTCGCGATTGGCGGGCAGGACGCTGGCGTTTATTGGTGGTCGCAGTGGCCTTGGCGGTCTCTGCCCTGACCGCTGTGGGTTTCTTCGCGGATCGTTTACAGAGCGGTTTAGCCCGTGATGCCTTGGCGTTGTTGGGAGGCGACGCGGTGCTGCGTAGCGATGACGCGCCGGCTCCGAAATGGCGCGATACCGCCTCGCAATTAGGGCTTAAACAAAGTGTGTCCTTGACATTCCCAACCATGGCGCGCGCACCCGATGACAAGGGCGGTGAGGCTCGCCTGGTGGCTTTCAAAGCCGTTGATGACGCTTACCCCCTACGAGGCCAATTGCGGGTCAGTGAGGCGCGGGCCGCTGAGGCGTTGGCCAATGACAAGGTAGTGAAAAATGGCCCTGCGCCAGGTGAGGCCTGGGCTGAGCCTGCGCTGGTAGACGCCTTGGGGCTACAAGTTGGTGATGCGCTGTTGCTTGGGAGTAGTCGTTTCAAACTGACGCGAATTCTCACTCAGGAGTCTGATCGAGGGGGCGGTTTTTCGAGCTTTTCGCCACGCGTGATGATTAATCTCGCGGACCTCGCTGCAACAGAGTTGGTTCAGACCGGTAGCCGCGTGTCGTGGCGCTTGGCCGTTGCGGGCGAGACCGTTGCGGTGAATGCCTTTGAGCGCGCTGTGAATCAGGCCCTTGAAGAAGACTCTGTAAACGACGGTTTGCGCCTCGAGACTCTGGAGTCAGGTCGGCCAGGTACGAAGGAGACGCTAGACCGGGCGGAAAAGTTTTTGAATTTAGTCGCAATGCTCACGGCGTTGCTGTGCGCCGTCGCAGTTGCCATTGGTGCGCGTGGTTTTGCTGCGACGCAGCTCGATGCGTGCGCCATGTTACGTGTGTTTGGCGTCTCACAGCGGACCATTGCACGGGCATTCATGCTTGAGTTTTTCGCTGTCGGGTTGGTCGCGACCTTGATCGGCGTTGCGGTGGGATGGTCAGTCCATTGGGTCTTCGTGGCGTTATTGTCTGGATTGGTGAATGCGTCTTTACCCCCGCCATCTATATGGCCAGCGCTGACAGGCATGGGGGTCGGCCTGAGTCTGATGGCAGCTTTCGGCGTGGCGCCCATATTGCAACTGGCCAAAGTGCCGCCTTTGCGGGTAATCCGTCGCGATGTTGGGCAGATGCAGCCGGCATCCCGTGCACTGGTGCTCACAGGGGTCGTCGTGTTCTGCGCCTTGTTGATGGTGGTCAGTCGCGATGTCCTGATGGGTGGCGTGGCCGTAGCAGGTTTCGCCGTTGCCCTGGGCTTTTTTGCTGGTCTGGCGTGGTTGGCAGTCGCGGCGCTGCGGCGATCAGTGAATGAACAAACGGCACCGCGTTGGCTGATCTTGGCAACCCGCCAGGTGGCGGCTCGCCCCGGTTTGGCTGTGTTGCAGGTGAGTGCTTTAGCGGTCGGCATTTTGGCACTGTCTATCTTGGTTTTGCTGCGCACTGATTTGATCGCCAGCTGGCGTCAAGCCACTCCTGCAGATGCGCCAACCCGCTTCGTCATCAATATTCAACCTGATCAGGCTGAGGCGTTTCGAGCGCAGTTGGCTGATGCGGGTGTGACCCAGTTCGACTGGTACCCCATGTTCCGCGGCCGTCTGGTTGCGATCAACGAAAAGCCAATACGTCCGGAGGATTTCTCGGGTGACCGCGCGCAGCGCCTAGTGCAACGTGAATTCAATTTATCGCATAGCGCTGATTTACCGAGCCACAATGAGGTGACCGAAGGGGCTTGGCAGTCAGGCGATGTCAGTCAAATCAGCATTGAGTCAGGTCTTGCAGATACCTTGGGGCTGAAATTAGGTGATGCATTGACGTTCGATGTTGCCGGCGAAGCCATGTCGGCGCGCATCTCTGACTTCCGAAAAGTCAATTGGGCCAGCATGCGGGTGAATTTCTTCGCCATGTTCCCAGTGGCAGCGCTACCCGATCTGCCGATCACGTATATCGCCGCGTTCCGCGCGCCCAGTTCGTTGGTGGCCGATGAAAATGGTCTTGAGCGTTCCTTGGATAACCAGTTACTGCGGCGTTTCCCGAACATCACCAACATAGACACCACAGCGACGCTGGCGCAAGTACAACGCATCCTCGACCAAGTTATCGGTGCGATTGAGTTTTTGTTCGCATTCAGCGTGATTGCGGGGCTGGTGGTTTTGTTTTCTGCCATCTCGCACACCCGCGCCGAGCGCACGCGTGAATACGCCATCCTGCGAGCCATGGGTGCCTCGGGGGCACTGTTGCGCCAGGTGCAACGGGCTGAGCTCGTTGGTATTGGCGCGTTAGCGGGTGGATTGGCCAGTAGCGCCGCTGTTGTCGTGGGGTGGTCTTTGGCGAAATGGGTTTTTGAATTCCCATGGGTCCCGCCATGGTGGGTGCCATTAGCAGGCGCTCTCGCCGGTGCCTGCCTGGCATTGATGGCCGGGTGGTGGCGTTTGCGAGATTTGCTCAATACACCAGCTTGGCAAACCTTGCGTTTGCGTATTGATTAATTGCGCTGTCATGAATATCCACGATCCGAGTCCAAGAGACGCCGATAACCGGCCGCTGACGCCTTTCGAGTGGATCGGTGGCGAGGACGCCGTCAAGCAGCTGGTCGATCGCTTTTACGACTTGATGGATATCGAGCCAGACTACGCTGCGCTGCGCGCTGCGCATGGCAGCGATTTGAGCCAAGCGCGTGAGCGTTTGTTTATGTTTTTATGCGGCTGGTTGGGGGGCCCTAATTTGTACGTCGAGCGTTTTGGTCATCCCCGCCTGCGCGCAAGACACCTGCCATTTTCGATCGGCATCAAAGAGCGGGACCAGTGGGTTGCGTGTATGCAGCAAGCCATGCGAGAGGTGTCTACACCTCAGCCGCTGATGGCCCGCCTGACCGAATCCTTCATGCAAACGGCTGACCACATGCGTAACCGGGGCGGTTGAATCAACGAGCCCTTAGCCGTTGTAGGTGTGGTCACTGTGGGCGCCTTGACCGCCTTTTAACAAGACGATCAGTGCACCCGCACCGCCGTCGTTGCCTTTCGCCTGTACGAACGCCAACACCTCTTTTTTCTGCACCAGCCAGCGTTGGGTCTTGGCCTTTAGAACCGGGGTTTTGCCTGGCGATCCGAGCCCTTTGCCGTGGATAACCCGAACGCAACGCCACCCTTTTCTGACGGCCAAGCGCAGAAAGTCCGCGAGGCTCGTCCGAGCCTCATCGGTACGCAAGCCGTGCAGGTCAATTTGGCCTTGCAGCGCCCAGTCGCCCGCCCGCAATTTACGCAGGACGTCAGGGCCGATACCCGTTCGGCGGTAGCTCAGGGTATCGTCGGTTTCTAACAGGCTGGTGACATCAAATTCGTCGGATAAAGCGGCCTGCATGACCGCTGAGTCATCAAACTCCCGTTGCAACGCCAAGGGCAACGGGGCGGGCGTTTGTATGCTTGCGCGACCCCCGTCTTTGATGGGTTTTACGGCACCAACCGTCAAGGCAAACAGTTGCTGCTCACGCAGGCGGTGGGCTTCTG
>Ga0181596_10004575_pt1 | contig 12492 bp, 8 predicted proteins | sample 041ome_6_FD_148655 | JGI IMG/M metagenome (GOLD analysis project Ga0181596, IMG submission 148655) | Coastal salt marsh microbial communities from the Groves Creek Marsh, Skidaway Island, Georgia - 041402US metaG (spades assembly) | ecosystem: Environmental > Aquatic > Marine > Intertidal zone >... | reverse complement strand
TTGCCGGCCGCCGCTTCCCAGTCGGCGACGAAGAGAGGTAGTCGATCGAGTTCGCGATCGGTATTGGCGTCGGAGTACCAGAGACCGACCACGTAATCGATATTGCCGCCGATGGGCGACTCGAGGCGAAGTTCCTGGGTAATCTGGTCTGCCTCAAAGGGTCCAATTTGGTAAATGCCGCCACTCAGCGCTCCGCCGGTGAAGGCACCAGCGATATCAAACTCGGTCCCGTCGACGTCCTGCTCAAAAATGTAGCTCCAATCCTGGTAGCTGGTAACGCCGACCAGGCGATGGTCGCCCAGCTCATAGCTGAACTTGAACGACGCCATGAGCTGTTCGTTGTCAGACTTCGGCGTGTAGTCCAGTCTTGTATTGAAGTTGTCGTCACCCGGTGTAATGCCATCGGTAAACAGAAACGTGGGAAAGGCGCCAAACAGCGCCGCACCCTCGGGTATATCCCGATAGGTGAAGGCGGTACCTGCTACGTCACGTTCGCTGTAATCAGCCACAAACTGCAATGACAGTTTCTCGCTGGCATCAATGACCAGTTTTCCGCGAACGCCGAAACCCTCGTCACCGTTGAGGTCCATACCATCGGTCAGGTTGGTGATGTGGCCGTCACGCTCGTGGGTGTAGGCATTCAACCGGAAACCCGCGCTGTTACCGATGGGGCCAGAGACCACGGCGTTAATGCGATATTCGTCGTCGTCAGTAAAGGTCGCCTCTATATAGCCTTCGAGTTCGTCGCTGGGGCCTGCGGTAACAATATTGATGACGCCCGCTGAGGCGTTCTTGCCAAACAGGGTACCTTGAGGACCGCGCAGAACCTCAACGCGCTCCACATCCGACAGGGAATTGAATGCCTGGGCCTGCTGGACAATGGGCACATCATCGACGATGACGGATACGCTGGGTTCAACCCCGATGGAGAACGCATAGGTGCCGATACCGCGCAGGTTAATACTGGCGTTACCGGTGTTCTCGGCATCTTTGATGGTCAATGAGGGCGCCAGAGCCGTCAGGCCCGAGAAGTCGTTGATGCCGCTATTGGCCAGCATTTCTGCCGATATGGCGGTCACAGCTGCGGGCACCTCGAACACGCTTTCCTCGCGTTTCTGGGCCACCACCCGAACCACCTCGAGGGCGAGAGCATCGTCAGCCTCCTGCGCCTGGGCAACCGGGCTGCCTGCTGTGGCTACGGCAGCGGCCAGAGCGACAGCGAGTGGCGTTTTTGTTGTGGGGAGGGCGGTAGAGTTGGGCAGCATGACGTGATCCTCTCTGGATATGTTTTGTTATACCGGATAGGGTAACCGGTGTCGCCTCGGCGTTGCAACTTATTTGATCATTCCAATGGACTACACCTGAGAGAGGGTCAGTTCCGCGGCGTGCTGGTGGATTCCCGCAGCACGACCTGGGCTTCGAATTGCTCAATCATTTCGGCCCGGTCGTTGGCGTTAACCAGTAGATCCACGGCGAGAGCAGTCATTTCCTGCACGGGCTGCCGCACCGAGGTCAGGGGAGGCCACAGGTGTGAGGCAACGGGGGAGTTGTCAAAGCCTGTTACTGAGAGGTCGCGAGGGATGGCAAGTCCGTGAGCCGCGGCCACTTGAAACACCCCTGCAGCCATCTCGTCGTTGGCGCAGATAATGGCTGTGGGTCGCGTTTCCTTTGACAGCAGCAATTCCGCACATTGCTTTCCTGACTCAAAGGTAAAGTCTCCATAAACGGTCAGGACGTCATCAAGCGTGCTGTCGTGTAGCGCCATGGCGTCCCGCACGCCCGCCAGCCGGCGCAGTGTCGGCCCGGCACTTTTTGGCCCGCCAATAAAGGCGATCGCACTGTGCCCGTTTGCTACCAACTGCGTGGTGATCTTCAGCGCTGCAGTCCTGTCATTATAGCGTATTTGTGGCATGGGAAAGTCGGCGTTGTCCCCTGCTATGCGCACGACGGGCCATTCCTCATCGCACAATTTCGCGACGATGGAGGCGGACTCAGACAGCGGAGGAGTGAGAATCAGGCCGTCGCACCCTGATCGGCGCATGAAGCTTATGATCTCCTCCACCGAGCGATCACCCGAACTCATTCGGTGCATCACCACTTCGTACCCCAACCGGTTTGCGGCGAGCTGCGAGCCATTGAGCAGGTCAAGGACATAGCTGGGATTGGGGTTGTTGTAGGCGAGCCCCAGGAGAAAAGACTGGTCGCTGGCCAGAGCCCGGGCCTGTCGGCTGGGCTGGTAACCGACTTCGTCCATGATGCGTTTCACGTGCTCGCGGGTGGCCTCGGACACCCCTTTCTGCCTATTGAGCACACGGGAAACAGATTTTTTGGAAACCCCGGCCAGCCGTGCTATTTCGTTGATATTGAGTTTTTTATTTTTACTGTCCATGGACGTCTCGGGTCAGATGCTGAAGCAGGTGCCGGCGCAGCGGGCCAGCCAGAGCATACCTCATATTGCCACCACGGGTAGACACCGGTGTCTCTCGCGCCTATGATCGACGGGCAAATAACAATCCACACAGCACCGAGGTTCTTGCAATGCACATTCGTTTCATGACGTTGATATCCATATTCTTGTTGGCGCTTTCACTGCCGGGAATAGCGGTGGCGGCCGATACCGAAGAGGAAGAGCCGGCGCCGTTTGTTACCCCCGAGCTTGAAGTGCCCGATCCGGACCCAGCGGTGATGGGTTGGGTGGACTCCAGGAGCGTAACCAGCCTCAACGGGAGCTGGAAGTTACTGGTGGATCCCATGAAGGTCGGCACGCCGGGCGGTTTTTTCGGCGGGTGGGCGACTACCCGAACACCCGTAGACGATTTTCAATTGCTGGAGTACAGCTACAACGATGCCGCTGATATTCGTGTTCCGGGGGACTTCAATACCCAGCGCGAAGACCTGTTTTTCTACCGGGACACGGTGTGGTACCAGCGTTTCTTCGACGTCCAGCTGCAGCCCGGGCAGCGCTATCACCTCTGGTTTGGCGGAGCCAATTTTGATGCAACCGTGTTTCTGAATGGGACCCCCGTAGCGCGTCAGCTGGGGGGCTATGTGCCGTTCTCTGTGGATGTGACTTCCCAGCTTCAGGAGGCGGGGAATGATTTGGTTATTCGGGTCAACAATCGGCTCGGTGCCGATACGGTACCCACGGAGCGAACCGACTGGTGGCCCTACGGCGGTTTGACGCGGGACGTCATGCTCGTTTCGACGCCCGAGCAGTATATCGTCAATGCGAAGGTCACCCTGGCACCCGAGCGGGATGGCTTGATGGCCAGCGTGACAACCCGGGGTTTTGACGCCGGGGACGAGGTCACGCTGGTGATCCCCGAGTTGGATGTTGAGGCGGCGATGGAGGTAGATGCAAGCGGTATGGCCACGCTTCGGGTGGGCGCAGAACCGGAACTTTGGCAGCCCGGTGCACCCAAGCGGTACACCGTGACCCTGGCGGCAGGAGAGGACCGGATCTCGGATCAAATCGGTTTCAGGACCATTAGCACCGACGGTACGACTATTCTTCTCAACGGGCAGCCCATTAAATTCAAAGGCATTTCAACCCACGAAGAGCCTGTGGGTCGTGATGGGGCCGCCTATTCCGAAGCCGACATGCGGGTGCTTTTCGGGGAAGCAAAGGATTTGGGTGTCAATCTTGTGAGGGCTGCCCACTATCCTTATTCCAGGCATGCAGCGCGGGTCGCTGATGAATTGGGTATTTTGCTCTGGGAGGAGGTCCCTGTTTACTGGAATATCGCCTGGGAAAACGAGGCGACACTTGATATCGCGCGGGATCAACTGGCGCGTCTGATCGAGCGTGACTGGAATCGAGCCAGCGTGGTCATTTGGTCAGTGGCGAATGAAACCCCCTATTCAGAGCCTCGAATGGAGTTCCTGAAGCAGTTGATTGATGATGCCAGGGCGCTGGATGACAGCCGCCTGGTTTCTGCCGCGTTGCTGGGGGATACCCGCCGTGAACTGAAACACGTGGCCGCACATCTTGCTGCTTATGGCCAGGATAGCGACGTGGCCAGTCCCGAGGAGCAAATGATCTTCAAGGGAATCCTCGCTGCCGCGGGGGATCAGGCGCCGGAACCCGGGTCGGGTTTTACGCTGGTCATTGATGATCCGCTGGGAGAATTGGTGGATATCGTCAGCTACAACGAATATTTTGGCTGGTACTACTCGCGGTTCCTGGCGCCCCAACTGGGTGTCAGCGAGCAGACCGTGCGTAAGCTGATGCTGCAGTTTATTCCCACGATCACCATGAGTACCGCCTTTGGTAAACCCATGTTTATCTCGGAGTTCGGTGCCGGCGCCAAGGCGGGCAAACGGGGCGACGGTGTATGGACCGAGGATTATCAGGCGGCGGTGTACCGCGCCCAGACCGCAATGTTGGCTAAAAGCCCGGAAGTCCAGGGCATGACGCCCTGGATCCTCAAGGATTTCCGGGCCATGCTCCGGACCCTGCCGGGTATTCAGGATTTCCGCAATCGCAAGGGCCTGATTGATCAAAACGGTCGCCGTAAGCAGGCGTTTTATGTCCTGCAGGACTTTTATAATGGGCCCTGGGCTTCCACTCACGCTGCGAACTGATTTTTATGTCTGACGCCAAGCCACTCGAGCTGCATCATGAGCGCCTGTTTCCGGCGGATTCCGCTAGCCGGGATCTCGCGCGCGCATTGTATGCCCGGGTTGCCGACGCTGCGATTATCTCGCCCCACGGGCACACCGACCCAGCCTGGTTTGCCGAAGATACGCCTTTCAAGGATGCGCTTTCCCTGCTGGTTCTGCCCGACCATTATCTTGTGCGGATGCTCTATAGCCGGGGGGTCGCTCTGAACGAGCTGGGGGTGTGCCCGCCGGGAGAGCTCCCCGAGGTGACGCCGAGAGAGGGATGGCGTTGTTTTGCTCGGCACTATTATCTGTTTCGGGGTACGCCCTCGCGGCTGTGGCTGGACTCAACTTTCGCCGAAGTGTTCGGAATCGATCGCGTGCTCGATGAGCAGTCGGCCGATCACTATTTTGATCATATCCAGGCTTGCCTTGCCGAGCCCGGCTTCAGGCCAAGGGCCTTGCTTGATCGCTTCAATATTGACTTCATCGCGACCACTGAACATGCCCTCGATTCGCTGACGCACCATCAAACGTTAACCAGTGCCGGTTTGTCGGGCCGTGTCACCACAACCTTCAGGCCCGACGATGTTCTCGATCCGGATGTTTCGGGGTTTGCAGACAACATAGAGCGTTTGGGGGAGATGACGGGTGAAGCTGTCGATGGTTTCCAACCGTATCTTCAGGCGCTGCGACGCCGGCGCGCCGATTTTCGAGCCCTGGGCGCAACAGCGACGGATCACGGTCCCCCGTCACCCATGACGGCCTGCCTGAGCACGGCAGTGGCGCAGACATTGTTCGATAAATGTCGTCGGGGCGCCGCGTCGGGGTTGGAGAGAGCGCAGTTTCGCGGCCATATGCTGACCGAGATGGCGCGAATGAGTTTAGACGATGGCCTGGTCATGCAGATTCACCCAGGGTCCCGGCGCAACCACAACAGCTGGCTTTTCGACAAATTTGGTCCCGACATGGGCGCTGATATACCGATGCGCGTCGACTACTGCGATTCGCTGCAGCCCTTACTGAACGCCGTGGGTAACGAGCCCGGACTTGAATTGATCGTGTTCACGCTCGACGAGTCAAATTACACCCGCGAACTGGCGCCCCTGGCGGGCCACTATCCGGCGTTGCGGCTGGGCCCTCCCTGGTGGTTCCACGATAGCCCGGAGGGCATGCTGCGCTTCCGACGCGCGACCACGGAAACGGCAGGCTTTTACAACACGGCGGGCTTTAATGACGACACCCGTGCCTTTTTCTCAATTCCTGCCCGTCACGATATGGCCAGGCGTATTGATGCCCGGTTCCTGGCCGAGTGGGTCGTTGAGGGCCGGATCTCCGAGAGCGACGCACAGGACCTGATTCAGGAGTTGACGACCGGCCTGGTCACCGAGGCGTACCGATTGGACAAACGACCCAGTGGGCAGTTCGCCCGAGCCGCAGGGTGAGCGGGCGGTAGGGCCATATGCTCGAGACCTGGCGCTGGTTTGGACCCGAGGACCCGGTATCGCTGGAGCAGATTCGCCAGGCGGGCGCTGCTGGGATTGTCAGCGCGCTGGGGCACGTTGCCACGGGAGAGGCCTGGCCCCTCGCCGATATTCTCGCTCACAAGGCTCTTATCGAAGCTGCCGGGCTGAAATGGTCGGTGGTGGAGTCGGTACCACTGCATAACGATATCAAGACCCGTTCGGGCGATTATCAGCGAATGATCGCCAATTACAGACAAACGCTGGAACATTTGGGGCAGGCCGGTATCACGACGGTCTGTTACAACTTTATGCCGGTGGTGGACTGGACCCGCACCCATCTTAACTATGTCATGCCCGATGCCAGTGAGGCGCTGCGCTTTGACATGGCCGACTTTGCGGCCTATGACATGTTCGTTCTGCAGCGCGCAGCCGCGAGGGACAGTTATCCGGAGCCGATTCTGGTGAAGGCTGAAGCGCGATTTCGCGAACTCGATGGTCCGGCCATCGAGGCCCTTGAAACCAATATCATTGCCGGCCTGCCCGGCGGCGAAGGCAGTTATGATCGTGCGGGGATTCGTGCTGCCATCGAACATTTCAACCAGTTCGACAATGAGGGCTACCGGCGCAACCTGATCGGATTTCTCGAAGCCGTCATCCCCGCAGCTGAGGCGGCCGGGATCACAATGGTCATACACCCCGATGATCCCCCGTTTTCACTCTTCGGCTTGCCGAGAGTGCTCTCGACCGCCGAGGATGTCAGGAAACTCGTTGCCGCAGTGCCCAGTGCCAGTAACGGCCTGACCCTGTGTGCTGGTTCCTTTGGCGCCCGGGGTGACAATGATCTCGTTGCCATGGCGCAGGAATTTGGTGAGCGCATTCACTTTGTGCATCTGCGCAACATCAAGCGAGAAAATGACGGGTCGTTTTATGAGTCTGCCCACCTCGACGGCGATAACGATATCGTCGGTCTTGTTGCCGCTCTGCTGGCTGTGGAGGCTGCAGATCCAGATGGACAACGTCAGATTGCCATGCGGCCTGATCACGGCCATACCCTGGCCGCAGAGCAGTCCGACCCGGGTCTCAAACCAGGATACTCTTATGGGGGACGGATGAAGGGGCTGGCAGAATTGCGTGGGGTGATACACGCGCTAAAAGCCGTTGGAGGGGGACGTGTGTTGTGAAGCCACCGCTCTCCGGGAGCAACCCTTGCTAGCCACCGTGTTGGCGGGTGGCACCGCTGCGGGTCGAACCGTCACCGTTGTCCTGCTGGGACTGCTGCTGGGACTGCTGCTGGGTTGCGGCCCCAGCGACGGTGTAAAGACCCTGCACATTGGCCATGCCCTCGACACCGAGCACCCCGTGCATACCGCCATGCTCCACATCGACGAGCGCCTGCGGCATTACAGTGGTGACACCCTGCGGGTCTCGGTGTTTCCCAACGGCCAATTGGGGCATGAGCGCGAACTGATAGAGCTGTTGCAGCTGGGCGCCCTGGCTATGACCAAAGTCTCAGCCAGCCCGCTGGAGGGTTTCGTTCCTGCGATGAAGGTTTTCAATGTGCCTTATTTGTTCAGGGATACCGCCCATTACCGTGCGGTGCTAGATGGCCCTGTCGGTCGCGAGCTGCTGTTGGCCCCCGAAGCGGTGCGTCTACGGGGTCTCGGGTACTTCGATGCCGGGAGTCGCAGCTTCTACTCGACTGAGCGACCGGTGTTCACCCCGAGGGATCTGATGGGAATGAAAATTCGCGTTCAGGAAAGTCAGACCGCCATCAACATGGTAAGCCAGCTGGGAGCGTCGCCGACACCCATTGCCTGGGGTGAGCTGTATACAGCGTTACAGCAGGGTGTGGTCGATGGTGCGGAGAATAATCCGCCCAGCTTTTACCTCTCCAAACATTTTGAGATTGCCCGCTATTACACCCTGGATGAGCACACGGCGGTGCCCGATATCCTGCTCATCAGCCAGCCGGTATGGGATGATTTGAGTGCGACGGAGCAGCAGTGGCTGCAACGTGCGGTAGATGATTCGGTACAGTTGCAGCGAGAACTGTGGGCAAAGATGACGGAACATGCCGTGAAACAGGTTGAAGCTGCAGGGGTTACGATTATCCGTCCGGACAAAAAGCTGTTTAGTGCGCGGGTGGTGGCGATGAAAAGGGCCTATGAGGGCACCGCCGTCGGTCAGGTTATCCAGCGCATTGAGGCGGTGACCAGTGCCAGCGATTAGGGCCATTCACAGGCTGCTCGAGGCCACGCTGGTGATATTGATGCTGGTGCTGGTCGGGTCGGTCACCTGGCAGGTCCTCTCGCGCTACTTGCTGGGCGCGCCCGCGTTCTGGACTGAAGAGCTGGCCCGCTTCGCCCTGGTTTGGGTCGGTGTGCTGGGGGCAGCGTACGCGGCGGCACACCACGAGCACCTGGCACTCAGCCTGTTGTCAGCGCGGGCCGGTCCCAGGGCGCGTGGCGTGCTACGCCATGTCAGCCGTGCTGCGGTCGCTGGCTTTGCGTTGGCGGTGATGGTGGTCGGCGGGGGGCGCCTCGTGGCCATCACCTGGCAGTTGGATCAGGTGTCTCCCGCACTGGGCGTGCCCATGGCGATGGTCTATTCGGTCGTGCCCCTCAGCGGCTGCCTGATCTTTTTATTCGCTTTGGTGGACAGCTCCCCGAGCACCCAAGACGCATCGGTGTCCGGGCATGGTTGAGGCGGTCATCCTGGTCGTATTTTTTGGCCTGCTCGTCATGGGGGTACCGATAGCCTTTGCGATTGGTCTTGCCACCATAGCGGGGCTGGGTTTGTCCATTGACAGTGTCGCGGCGCTCACCACAGTGGCCCAGCGTATGGCAGGAGGCATCAACAGCTTCGCGTTGTTGGCCATTCCCTTGTTCATACTGTCCGGGCAGCTCATGAGCAGTGGCGGTATCGCACAACGTTTGGTGCAGTTCGCCCGTAGTCTTATCGGCATGTTCCCCGGGGGGCTCGCATTTGTGAACGTGGTGTCCTGCACGTTGTTCGGCTCGATCTCAGGGTCCGCGGTTGCCGCGACGTCTTCCGTGGGGGGCGTCATGGTGCCGGCCATGGAAGAGGAAGCGTATCCCAGGGAGTTCAGCGCGGCCCTGACCGCCACTGCGGCGACCACCGGTTTGCTGGTTCCCCCCAGCAACATCCTGATTGTCTACGCCGTGGCAAGCGGTGGGGTATCGGTGGCTGCGCTCTTTGTTGCCGGCTACCTGCCGGGAATTCTGGTTGCGGTGGCGTTGATGCTCGTCTGTGCCGGTTACGCCCGTCGATCCGGCCTGTCGGGCAGTCGGTTTGTTGGGTTCGCGGCGCTGTTGCAAAGTTTTTGGGCGGCAGCCCCCAGCCTGTTTCTGCTGGTCGTGATCATTGGCGGAATTTTGGGCGGCGTGTTCACGGCGACCGAGGCCGGCGCCATTGCCGTGCTCTATGCCCTGGCGCTGTCGCTCTTTTATGGTGAAACCTCCTTCAACGACTTGCCTGGGATCATCTTGAGAGCCACATCAACGACCGCGATTGTCATGCTATTGGTGGGGACATCGATGGCAATGTCGTGGTTGTTTGCCTTTGAGGGCCTCCCCGGGCGGGTGGCCGATGCCCTGTTGACCCTGAGTGATAATCCATGGGTCATTCTGTTATTGATCAACCTGATTTTGCTGGTGATCGGTGCTTTCATGGATATGACCCCGGCGGTACTGATCTTCACGCCCATATTTTTGCCGGTGGCCGCACAGTTGGGTATGTCGCCGCTGCATTTTGGCATCATGATGGTGCTTAACCTATGTATTGGTTTGTGCACGCCACCGGTGGGTAGCGTGCTGTTTGTCAGCTGCGCCGTTGCCAAAACACGGATTGAAGCCATGATTCGCCCCCTGCTGCCCATGTACTTTGCAATGATTGCTGTGCTCTTGCTGGTGACCTATGTGCCTGCGGTTTCTGAAGCGTTGCCCATGGCCTTTGGACTTTATGAATGAGGGGTCTTGTCAGTGGATGGAAGGCACGGGTTGACCGGCCCCGAATGGGCGGGCGGTCATTTTCCATCAGCCCGGACCAGCATGTAGGGCGGGTAGCCGGTTTGGATTGCGATGAAGTAACCCAGTGGGAAACTGAAATGGCGGTGTTGTCCTGGAGGTGGCGACCCCGGATAACACAGCGTATGGGTGAGTAGGTCGGATGGCTCCTGAAAAACAATTTTTCGCATTGGGTGAATGCATGCTGGAGCTGAGCGGGGCACCCGGAGGCTCGCTTACGATGGCGTATGGCGGCGATACGTTGAATACCTGTGTCTACCTGGCACGCCTTGGCATGGCGACCGCCTATGTCACGGTGCTGGGTGACGATGCGAATAGTGGCTGGCTGCTGGAGCAATGGCAGAACGAGGGGATCGATACGCAAGGGGTTACCCGACTTGCTGGGGGGAAGCCGGGGCTCTACTGGATTCATCTGGATACGTCAGGCGAACGATCCTTCAGTTATTGGCGAGGCGAATCGGCGGCTCGCAGTCTGCTGGGTAATGATGAGCAAATGAACCAGCTGCACTCGGTCATGGCAGATGGGTATTTGTGCTACCTCTCGGGCATTACGCTGTCGATCCTGTCACCCCATGCTCGGGAGCGCTTGTGGCACCTGCTCGATGGATTGAGAGCCAAGGGTGTGATCGTAGCCTTTGATTCCAACTTCCGTTCCGCCGGTTGGGCATCCGCCGACGTCGCTCGTGAGGCATTCGAGCGCACCTTGTCCCATGTTGACATCGCGCTGCCCACCTTTGGCGACGAGGCACTGTTGTATGGAGACGAGACGGCCGCGCACACCGCCGACCGGCTTCACACCCATGGGGTCTCCGAGGTCGTCGTGAAGCAGGATGCTGAGGGGTGTCGCGTAAGCCTTGGATCCTTGGAGGCCTGGATTCCTGCAATGCCAGTGCGCCGGGTGGTTGACACCACGGCCGCAGGTGATGCCTTCAATGCGGCTTATCTCGCGGCGCGTTATCAGGGGCTGGATTGCGAGCAAGCTGCTGCGCGGGGCCATCAACTGGCCGCCGAGGTCATTCAGTTTCCCGGGGCTATTATTCCCAGGGACGTCATGTAAATCGCGAAATTCGGGCGGGCTGCGGTCGCGCCTGATCGAGTCCCTGCCGATGCTCCGGTAGCGAGTGCCAGCATCTCGCGGACCCTGTCACTGCACCGCCCACTGGTGCCAGTGATGAGAATTTGACGATTGCGGTTGCACTTCAGGGGGGCGTCGCGCCCTGCGCATCATCCCGTAATTCGGCCACCGCGCGGAAGGCCTGGTCGATCGCTACATGGGTATAGGCCGATGCGCCCGCATCCGAATTGGCGATCGTCATGGCGCCGAAGGGCCGACGCGCGATTTCATGGGGCGCTTCACCCTCGGCAAATTCTGGGTCCCAGAGATCCATGTATTCGTAGGAATAGCCGTGGGGCCAGCGATTGACGGTGATGGCGAGGATGTCCTCGTTGACATCGAAGCCCTCGGGACCCAGCAGCCCGTCCAGGACCGTGCGCACCTCGCGCTCAAAATCTTCGAAACTCAGTTGCAACAGTTTCTGCCGGGAACCCCGTAGCTGGCTCTTGAGGTCGATGGCGTCATCCGGCGGCGAGACCGAGCCCCAGAACACCAGTGACACCGGTCCATCATTTTCCATAGCGTGTTGGTAACCGCCGGTGCTGATACCCCGGAACAGGAAAAACCGTCCGTGCAATCGGCCGGGAAAGTTGACCGCATCGATGCCCAGCGTATCGAGGGCCTGCGTGTTGCGAATCAGCACATTGGTCAGGAGCAGGGGAATCTTCACCTGATAACTGAGGGCTTCTTTCTGCCTGTTGGGCAGCGAGGGGCAGAGGTGCGGTATGACGCTGTGGTAGCAGGCGAGTACGCCGTGGCGCGCCGTCACCCTCTTGATCTGGCCATCCTCGACATAGGTCATGGCTGCGCCCGTCTCGGTGTTCTCAGCATTGACCACGGTGGCGTTGAGGCGCAGTCGCACGGAGTGACCCGGTTGGTCGAGATGTTCATAATTGAATCGGGCAAGCGCGATGTTGTCCGGTGTGGCATCGGGGGCGACTTTGGGAATCAGCCCCGCGACCATCAGGCGCACCAGGCTGGCGTTCCCGTCGGGCCACATGGCAACCGGATAGTCCAGTCCTTCATCGGGCCAGCGTTGGCCCAGAAGGTGGACACCGGGGCTACCGGTCCCAAGTGCCTCCGCTGCCGACAGAGCCCGGGTTTCAACGCCCCAGGCCCCGTGGGCCATATTGTGGAACAACTGCACGGCGTCCTCTGTCAGTTGCCCGTACTGGCGCAGGAAGTCGGGGTAGCTGATCTCCGCCAGCAGAGTTTCCAAGGCTGATTCGCCCAGCTCTGGAAACAGGTTGTCCTGGCGCCCATA
>Ga0181596_10004567_pt1 | contig 12504 bp, 15 predicted proteins | sample 041ome_6_FD_148655 | JGI IMG/M metagenome (GOLD analysis project Ga0181596, IMG submission 148655) | Coastal salt marsh microbial communities from the Groves Creek Marsh, Skidaway Island, Georgia - 041402US metaG (spades assembly) | ecosystem: Environmental > Aquatic > Marine > Intertidal zone... | reverse complement strand
TGCCGCGCTGTTGGCGTCCCACTGGGTTTCCAGGGTGGTGTAAAGCAGCACCAGGCTTCGGCAGAACTCCCGTTTTTCCAGCTTGCTCAGGGTCTGGGCTTTTTCCAGATAGCGCCGGCTAACCCAGGTGCATGCCGACGTATCAGCATAATCACGAAGCTTGACCAAGAGTTCGCTCACTTCCCGGGATTGGAGTTCTGTTTCATCGGTGTGGGTGAGGGCTACGCTCAGCTCGTGAAAAGCATCGGCAACGCCTTCGTTGGTGTCGTCAGGTAGCATGAGTGAATCGATAGCTTTGCTCAGGGCTTCCCTAGCGAGGGTAAAGTTTATCGTCATGGCTTTAACACCTTTTTACAAAGAGCTACGCTTGATACATTAATCCCTACCTAGAATTAATAATATGGTTATTTTCCACATATTTATGTGATTCTCGTCACATAATCAGGGGGTGAGGCGCCGGTCAGTTTCACAGCCCTGACCTGGACCAGCGGTTTAGTCGGCGATGGCGCCGTAGACAATATTTTTGATTTGACCTCGAAAATTGAAGGTCGCGGACGGGATAAGCTGGGTCATAAAGATGACGTAGAGCGCTTCCTTAGGATCAACCCAGAACAGGGTCGATGCGTACCCGCCCCAATAAAAGTCACCTTCGCCAACGGTACCTGCTGCGACCTGATCAAGTGTTGACGCGAAGCCAAGGCCAAAACCCACCCCTTCGTTGCTGGTTTCGGAAAAGCCCCCTACGGCCATTTGGGCCAGGCTGCTATTGCCAAGGTGGTTGCGGGTCATCAACTCAAGGGTGGGGCGACTGATGAGGTTATGCCCGTTGAACTGGCCATTTTGCAGTAGCATCTGGCAGAAATTGGCGTAATCCGGGAGTGTGCCGACAAGGCCTCCCGCACCCGAGGGCCCTACAGGCGTTTTTCGAAACACGCTATTGACGGGGTCATCCTGAAGTTGCAGGCCCTTGTCGGATCCGCGGATGTAGCAGGCGGCAAATCGCTCGAGTGCGGTGTCTGGGACGGAAAACCCGGTATCGTGCATTTCGAGAGGATCGAAAATACGGGACTTTAAGAATTGAGCGAGTGGCTGTCCCGATATTAATTCAACCAGATAGCCGCATACATCTGTTGCCACAGAATAGCTCCATCGCGTGCCCGGATCGTAAAGCAGGGGCACACGGCCGAGCTTATCCGCGAATACTTCCAGCGGCTCTCTACTGTCGCGCAGCGCACCCACCTCTCGATAGGCGTGATCAACGGGCTGCTCCATACCCGGTAAAATGCCGCCGTAGGTCAATCCCGCAGTATGAGCGAGCAGATGCTGAAGCGTGACGGGGGTCGCGGGTTTTCGCGTAATCATGGTACGCCCGCTCCCTTCCACCCACACCTCCTGCTGCTTCCAAGAGGGAATGAATTTATGCACGGGATCTGTAAGCTGAAAGTGACCTTCCTCAAAGAGCATCATCAGTGCCATTGAGGTGATGGGCTTGGTCATGGAGTAAATGCGAAATAGCGTGTCATCCTGCATCGATTTGTCGCGCGCCAGGTCCATTTTCCCCAGGGTGCCAGAGTAGGCCGTCTTGCCGCGTCTTGAGATCAATATCCGACATCCCGGAATTTTTCCGGGAACGATATAGCGCTGCTGCAGATGCTGCTCAAGGTGAGCGAGTTTCGCTTCAGAAAAGCCTGCTGCCGCGGGTTGGTTGATCATGGCTGGAGCGATCCTGTTACAGTGTTTTAAGGGTGTCGATGCCTTGTCGAGCAGGGCGTCGGCAAAGGGTACAGTAATAATTGGGTGAAGATGTGATTCTTGTCAGGCGGCTAATCCTGTTGGCAGGCGCGCTGCCGCTGCCTTTCCTGGTATCCATAGCCAATAGGGCTGAACCCGAGTCTCGGGTCATCCTTTGGGGGTTAAGGTGGGTGCTTCCTGCCCTGATATGGGGGTTCCTGCCCTTGGGGCTTTTGCTCTCGGTAGCCGCACAAGGTCAGCCGCCTGCCCGGGTTGTGGAGGACTGTGTATCCCGTGTGCGGCAGTCGACGCCGGTGACGCCGGCATTACCTGCCACCTTTAAGATTGTGAGTTGGAACATAGAGAAAGGGGAAGACCCGCAGTGGGTTGAGGACCTAGAAACGCTCCCCCGGCCGCTGGACCTTATTTTATTGCAGGAGGCGTTTTATCCCAGTGTGTTTGGCGACCTGCTGTTACCGGGGATCTATGAAAGCTTTTCGGAGGGCTACCAGGCGACGGATCGCCAGACCGGCGTGTTGACAGTAGCCCGAGCAGCCCCCGAATTACACTGCGCACTTGTCGCCTACGAACCCTGGCTGGGGACACCTAAAGCGACCACGGTAACCCGTTACGGGCTCTCGGGTGCCTCGGCGCCGTTGTTGGTTGTGAATGTACATGCTGTGAACTTTGAGTTGGGGCTCGATGGAGTTTCCGCGCAGTTAGATGCTATACGACGGGTATTCGAGGGTCACAGCGGTCCGGCAATATTGGCCGGGGATTTCAACACCTGGAGCGCGGCGCGACAGGATCTGCTCAACCGCCTGGTACAGCGGCTACAGTTGCAGCCCATCGAATTTGCTCCCGATAGTCGAACCAAGGTGTTTGGTTTGCCGCTTGACCATATTTTCATACGAGGGCTGCAGGTGCTGGAAAGTGGCAGTACGGTGTCAACGGGTTCAGACCACAATCCGTTGTGGGCGACGCTAACGGGTGCAGGACAAGTCTGATTGAAGGATATGGCCGTACCTTGTTCCGGATACCATGTAGACAGAGCCTGCTTGCGGCGATGTCAGAGTGGTATCAATGGCACGCACTCACGGGGGAGGCGCTATGCAACGTAATATTGGAACAACCGAACGTCTTCTGAGGCTCTGCCTCGGATTGGCGATATGTATTGCTGTACTGCTGTTAGGTAACACCAACCTGGCAGACAGTATTCTGTTGGTCGTGGGTAGTTTTTTAATCCTGAATGGACTCACGGCTCGCTGCTATTTGTGGCACTGGCTGGGAATCAACAGCGCCGACAATGCCCCCGCCTGTGGGATCAACAGTGGGAAAGACGAAAAGCCTCATCCCTGAGGTCCCGTGGTTCCCGTCACTTTTCCCCGAGTTGCCTCTCCTGGGTTGCCCCCGTCTGTTCCTGACGTTGTAGGTCCCTGAGCAGACTCCGGGTTCCCAGCAGGAAACAGGCCGTGCCACTGAAACCTAGAGCCAGGGTGATGAGCATTGCGTAACGCAGATTATTGACGCCGTAACTCTCCGCAAAAGCGTCGCTGAGCACACCGACGATGACTGGACCTAGCCCGAGGCCGATCATGTTAAGAATGAAGAAGAGAATGGCTGAAGACATGGCTCGCATGGTGGGTGAGACGAGAGCCTGCACCATCGCAATACTGGGGCCCAGGTAGAGAGAGTTGAGAATATTGGCGGGAAAAAGCACCAGTAATATGAGCGTTGGGTCCGATCCCAGCAGTGCGTAGCTCATGGGCGCAACGGCGAGGATGTTGCCGGCGATCGGTATCCAGAGATACCAGCGCCTGTCGTTGGCTCCCCATCGATCAGCGAGGAAGCCACCAAGAAAAGTGCCGATAGCGCCGGCAATCCCGGATACCAACCCAAGGGCAAAGCCCACTTCGGCAACGGTGAAGCCGTGGTTTCTTATCAAGTAAGAGGGGTAGAAATTTCCGTTGCCGTAGGCCACAAAGGAAGTCATTGCACAACCGAGGGCGATACACCAGAAAGACGGGCGCTGTCTCAGGCAAGCAATTGTCTGGGTCAGGCTCGATCTTGTGCTATTTCTGTAAGCATCCCAGCGGCCTCGGGGCGGTTCCCTGACGACAAGCAGGACGACGACTGCAAACAAAATTCCGGGCACACCCACAATGAAAAAGGCATTCCGCCAGCCAAAGGTCTCTGCGATGTAGCCACCGCCGGCAAACCCGAAAAGGACTCCAAGGTAAATGCCTGCCGAATAAAAAGACAGGGCTGTCCCGCGCTGCTCGGGCGGAAAGTAATCGCTGATCATGGAATGGGCGGGGGGTGAGCCTCCTGCTTCGCCAAGCCCAACGCCTAAGCGGGCCAGCACCAGTTGACCGTAGCTGCCCACCAGCCCTGACAGCGCTGTCATCGTGCTCCAGAGCGCGAGCGATGCAGCGATGATATTGCGTCGGTTGGAGCGGTCTGCGAGCCATGCGATGGGAATGCCTGCGCAAACGTAGATAACGGCAAAACTAAAGCCGGTCAGGACGCCAAGCTGGGCATCAGACAAACCCAGTTCGTTTTTGATGGGCTCTTGCAAAATCACCAGTATTTGCCGATCGACGAAATTAAACGTGTAAACCGTGGTCAGGATAACCAGCACGAGCCAGCGATAACTCGGGGATTCAGTGGAAGAATGGTCTGCGGGAGGCGTGGTCATCTACAGATCTCTTGGCGGGGCGGGAGCAGGTCCGTGCCACCGAGCCTGAATCACCTGTAAGAACGTCCTCAAAGGGGGCTCACACTGTGGCACCATCATTTCACAACGCCCGATTTTGACCAAGCTGAAATTGCCTGCGCCGTTTCTTTGCGCAGTACCAGGCCAGCAGCGTGTTAAGATCACCGGATGGTTGAGAAAAGCACAAAACTTACCCACTTGGATGAAGCGGGCCAGGCTCGCATGGTCGATGTTGGCAAAAAAGACGAGACGCTTCGCCGTGCTGTGGCGACCGGACAGATCCGGATGGCCAGTGAAACCTTGGCGGCCATCATGGCGGGAAATATTGCCAAGGGGGATGTTTTTGCTACCGCACGTATTGCCGGTATACAGGCTGCAAAACAGTGTGCGTCTCTTATCCCGCTCTGCCACACCTTACTGTTGAGCAGTGTCTCCGTAGATTTCGAGGCAGATCCTGAGCTGCCAGGCGTCAGAGTGATGGCCGCCTGCAGTCTCACAGGGAAAACGGGCGTGGAGATGGAGGCGTTGACGGCGACCTCGGTTGCCGCCCTGACCCTTTACGACATGTGTAAAGCGATAGACCGGGGAATGGTCATCGAAGACATCAAGCTTGAGTCGAAGACGGGTGGCCAAAGTGGTGACTGGGGCAGGGCTCCTTCATGTTGAAACTGCGCTTCTTCTCGCTGATCCGCGAGGCGCTGGATTGCGAAGAAATGGAGGTCGAGCATACTTCCGATATGGCGACGCTGCAGGCGCTAAAGCTGGAACTGATCAGTCGGGGAGGCAATGCGTGGCGGGAAGCCTTACTGCAGCCCAATGTGGTTCATGCCGTGAACCAGCGTGTAGTGGATCCCTCGCATAGTATTCAGGATGGTGATGAGATCGCCTTCTTTCCGCCGATGACTGGCGGCTGATATGAGCGCGGTGGTTCAGCGACAGGCTTTCGAGGTGGGCGCACAATACGATGGGCTGCTGCGGGAAGTCTCGGGCGCTGCGGTTGTCAGTTTTACCGGTTATGTCCGCGACCTGTGCGAGCATGGTGAGGTGATGGCGCTGGAACTGGAGCACTACCCCGGCATGACAGAAAAGATTCTGGCCGAGATTGGTGACACGGCAGCGCGTCGTTTTGGACTGCGCGGGTGGCGTATTATCCATCGATTTGGCGTGCTTGAAGAGGGCGAGGCCATCGTCTGGGCTGGGGCCGCTGCCGATCATCGCACCGACGCGTTTTCAGGCTGCCAATACATGATGGACAACCTGAAAACTCGCGCCCCCTTCTGGAAACGAGAGCATTTGCGAGATGGCAGTGCTATCTGGGTAAAGGCCAAAGATTTGGATGTGCAACGTCAACGCGATTGGCAGGACCGTGACCTATGAGCAGTGTTGAATTCAGAAACGCGTTGGGCTGCTTTACCACCGGTGTGTGCCTCATTAGCGTTAACGATGGTCGAACTGGGCCGCTCGCGCTGACCGCCAATTCCTTCAGTTCTGTTTCTCTCGAGCCGCCCCTGATTCTTTGGAGTATCCAGAACGATTCCGAATGCTTCAGGGAATACACTGAATGCCAGGAGTTTGGCGTTTCGGTGCTTTGCGCCGATCAGGGTCTGCTCTCGAGCCACTATGCCAGAAAAGACAATCATGCTGTGCGCAGCGTTGATTTTGAATACAACACATTGGGGGTGCCGTTATTGAAGCGGTCAGCTGCACGGTTCAGCTGTCGTCGCTGGGAACTGCATGCGGCCGGCGATCATCACATTATTGTTGGCGAGGTCGTAGATTTTGATGCCAGTAGTGAGGCACCGCTACTGTTTAGCCGCGGTGCCTATGGCCAGTTGGCCGCCCAACCAGGTTGAGGGTTTGTTGTGAAATTCTGTCCAGACTGTGGCGCCGCCACGGAGCGCCAGGTTCCTCTAGACGATGATCGAGAGCGGGATGTTTGTAGTGCCTGCGCGACCATTCATTATCACAACCCAAAAATCATTGTCGGTTGTATTCCTGAACACAACGGACGAATCCTCATGTGTAAACGCGCCATAGAGCCTCGGTACGGCTTCTGGACGTTGCCAGCGGGATTTATGGAAAATCGCGAAACCACGGCAGAGGGTGCGGCGAGAGAGACGTGGGAAGAAGCGGAGGCCGTTGCGGAGAATCCTGTTCTTTATCGGATTTTTGACGTGCCGCATATCAGTCAGGTTTACATCTTTTACCGCTGTGGCATCGAAGCGGGGCGTTTTGGTGTGGGGCCGGAAAGTCTGGAAACCGAATTGGTTTTACCAGAAGATATTCCGTGGGATGCACTGGCCTTCCCCGTAGTCAGGGAATTGTTGAGCGAGTTTATTGCAGATAGCCGCTCTGGAGAGTTTCCCGTTCGCCATAGTGTGATCAGTTTAGGGCGCCCCTGAGCGCTTTGGTTTTTTGCGATATACACGTCACCACAAGAGAGTAGCTTCACTATGTCATTTCCCAAAGTCGGTAACTTGGCCCCCTCATTTTCCCTCAACGATCAAAATGGCAGTCGCGTCAGCCTCAAGGATTTTCGCGACCAGAAAAATGTTGTGGTTTATTTCTATCCGAAGGCGATGACGCCGGGGTGCACACTGCAGGCCGGCGGTCTGCGCGACAGTGCGGAGGCGCTGGCGAAAAAAAGTACCGTTGTACTGGGAATCAGCCCGGACAGCTGCACGCGACTGGCCAAGTTCGCGGAGAGGGACGGGCTCAATTTCACTTTGCTGTCTGACGAAGACCATTCCGTTGCCGATAAGTATGGGGCCTGGGGGCCAAAGAAATTCATGGGCCGGGAGTTTGACGGCATCCTTCGTACAACTTTTGTTGTCGGGAAGGATGGTCGCCTTAAGGCGGTACTGGATAAATTCAAAACCAAAAGCCACCATGAGGATCTTTTGGCGACGCTGGATGCTTTGGGTCTTGATTGAGATGCCGGTTTTTTTGAGAAGATAGACTTGGCGGTCGATGCGGCAGGGGCTGAGACCGGTCAGATAGAGTGAAACATAAGGGGGTATGATCTTATCTTGCACATGACGCCAACCCTCTCTGCTCGACAAGCTGTGGGATGGGTGCGCTGCGGTCACCTTTCGCGGCATGAAAAAGACGCAGGCGCACAGAACAATCCGGCGGGCTTGTTGTGGGCCTGCTTCACCGTGCTGCGCTTCAGGGCTTTAATCATGGCACGACCGCTATTGCTGGTGGGATTACTTTTTGCGCAAAGCCCACTGTTCGCTCAGGAGCTCGAGCCCAGAAGCTACGTCAATATTCCGATCGGGCTTAATTTTTTAGTGCTGGGGTACGGTCACACGGAGGGTAATGTCGCCCCAAGCCCGAACGTACCCATTGAGAATGCCTTCACTCAGACTGACGCGGTGGTGCTCGGATATGCCAGGAGTTTTGCGCTCCGCGGCAACTCGGCCAAATTTGATGTGCAGACGAGCAGGGCGTGCTACGAGGGCAGGGCTGACATACTGGGAGAGCCGGTTTCAGCTTCTCGCTGCGAATGGGGTGATACCCGGGCGCGAATTTCATGGAACCTCATCGGCGCGCCCGCGCTGACGCCGCAGGAGTATCGAGAGAAGTTTAAACCCGGTTTTACGCTGGGTGCCAGTCTGCAAATTGAAGCGCCGACGGGTAGCTACGATAGTGACAAGGTCATCAATGCGGGGGCGAATCGGTGGACGGTACGGCCCGGTGTGGGTCTGTCCTATATCTGGGAAGGCTGGTATCTCGATGCGTCGGCAGACATCAAGTTCTATACGGACAATGACAACTATCTGGGTGCCAGAATGAGCCAGGACCCGCTCTACCAGTTGCAGGTGCATCTGGCGCGCTACTTTGCACCTGGAGCCTGGATCTCACTGAATTCCAACTATTACCTGGGCGGGGAATCCAGTCGGGACGGAAACCCCCTCGAGGATGACCTCGATAACGCTCGCCTGGGCGTCACCGTTTCATTTCCCATCGCCCCCGGGCACTCCCTGCGCCTTAACGCCAGCAAAGGAGTAATCACCCGGCTGGGTACAGACTTTGATACCATGGGGATCACCTACCAGTATCGTTTCTAATGCGCATCATCACCTGTAATACAAACGGCATTCGAGCTGCGGAGCGGAAGGGATTCTTCGCCTGGCTGGCCGAGCAGGATGCAGACGTGGTCTGCATTCAGGAGACAAAAGCCCAGATTCACCAGCTGGATCCCGACCTGTTTCTGCCGGAGGGCTATTCGTGTTTTTATAACGATGCCGAGCGCCCCGGGTACAGTGGGACTGCACTCTTTAGCAGAGTGAAGCCCCTGCGGATCATCACAAAGCTAGGTTGGGAGCCCATGGATTCTCAAGGCCGTTATCTGCAGGCCGATTTCAAGGATCTCAGTGTTATTTCGCTTTATGTCCCTTCTGGTTCGAGCGGCGAGGAGGCGCAAGAGCGAAAAGAGGTTTTCATGACGCATTTTTTCAGCCATCTTCAGTCATTACGCCGTAAGCGCCGCGAGTTTGTTATCTGCGCTGACTGGAACATCTGTCATCGTGAAATTGACCTGAAGAACTGGAGAGCGAACCGGAAGAACTCCGGTTTTCTGCCCCATGAAAGGGCCTGGCTCGATAGGGTCTTTGATGAGCTGGGCTGGGTGGATGTTTTTCGACGGGTCAATCCTCACGAGGACCAATATACCTGGTGGTCGAACCGGGGGCAGGCCTGGGCCAAGAATGTGGGCTGGCGTCTGGATTACATGTTGTGTACCCCAAAGGTGGCAGAGCAGGTCAAGGCGGCTGATATCTATCGGGATCAACGGTTTTCAGATCATGCTCCCCTTACAATAGATTTCGCCAGACAGCTGCAGGCCTGACGGCTTGCGGTGCCCCGATAACCCATAAACATCCCAGTGATAGGAGCCTTTCATGTTTATTGCCAGTGCCCATGCACAAACACAAGCTGCGCAGCCCGCCGGCGGCGAATTATTTCAAATTGGTTTTCTGATCGTCCTTTTCGGGCTTTTCTACTTCATAGCCATTCGTCCCCAGCGAAAGCGGCAAAAAGAGCACACTGACATGGTGGGGTCACTCAAGAAAGGCGACGAGGTTTCCATGTCATCAGGAATGCTAGGTAAAATCACGGCGCTGGATGAGAATTATATTACTCTGGGCGTGACGGGGGGCCTCGAACTGAAATTCCAGCGGGTTCATGTCAACGCAATACTCCCCAAGGGCACGCTGAAGTCTGTGGGCTCTGACTGAGCCCTCCCGGCTTGATTTCCTTTCCCCCTCGACTGAGTCTTTCCCAGACACCAACCCCCCTGGAGCTGTTAGAGCGCGCGAGCAATCAGTGGGGGTGCGGCAAACGTATTTGGATCAAGCGGGATGACCTGACGGGGTCGACGCTGACGGGCAACAAAGTGCGGAAGCTCGAGTTTATCGCCGCCCATGCCGTAGAGCAGGGCGTTGATACATTAATTACTTGTGGTGGAATACAGAGTAACCATGCCCGGGCCACCGCCAACGTATGCGCTAAAATGGGCTGGCACTGCCAATTGATACTGCGAGGGCGAAGGCCAGAGCCTACGGGCAACACGCTGCTGGATCGGCTTTTTTCTGCGGAAGTCACCGTGGTTGAGCCACAGCAATACAGCGCCAACATCGACGGTATTCTTCAAGACGCCGCCGCGCGGCAGCGGGCCAGAGGAAGAAACCCGCTGGTGATCCCCACAGGTGGCAGCAATGCGCTGGGCATATGGGGGTATGTGGCGGCAGCCGAGGAAATCGTGGCTGATCTGGTGGGCGCCGGGATAGACAGTGCCGCGGTAGTGTGTCCAACAGGCTCTGGGGGTACTCAGGCCGGGCTGAGTCTGGGCATGGCCATTTTAAAGCCGGATTGTCCGGTATGGGGCATGGCTGTTTGCGACGATGCTGAATGGTTTCAAAACAAGGTGGGCGCCGATATCCGGGATGCCCGCGCGATCTGGCCCTGTCTTTCAGGGCCTGAGGTTCAAATCAATACCCATGATGGCTACATTGGTCCGGGTTATGGCAGGGCCGATAGCGCGGTGCACGAGCGCATCGCAGCACTGGCGGCCCTTGAGGGTATCGTGCTGGATCCTGTGTACACGGGCAAAGCTTTCCACGGACTGTGTCAGGAAATCGCCGCAGGCGCATTTGCGGACTTCACGGATATTGTTTTCATACACACCGGCGGCGTGTTTGGCATATTCTCCCACGGAGAAGAACTCTGGCAGGCAGCAGATGCTTTAATGTCCCTGGCGGACTAGAAGGAGATACCACCCTTGGAAGCGTTTATTACTGAAATCAATGGTATTGCCTGGGGGCCCGGAATGCTGGTGCTGCTACTGGGCACCGGCATCTTCCTGACGCTGGGTCTGGGCTTTATGACCTGGCGCCGTATTCCCACGGCATTTGGCTTGCTTTTCAGGGGCACCTCAGGTCAGGGTGGGGGTGATATACCGCCGTTCCGAGCACTCATGACCTCACTCTCAGCAACAATTGGGACGGGTAATATTGCGGGCGTCGCGACAGCTATTGCACTCGGTGGGCCCGGAGCGCTTTTCTGGATGTGGATAACGGCACTGTTCGGTCTTGCCACCAAATACGCGGAGGGTGTGCTTGCGGTGCAGTATCGTGAGCAGGATGCCCTCGGGGGCTACAGTGGCGGTCCGATGTATTACATACGTAACGGACTGGGCAAGCGGTACGCGGTCCTGGCGACGGCATTTGCCCTTTTTGGTGCGATGGCTGGGTTTGGTCTGGCCAACACAGTGCAATCCAATTCTGTTGCTCAGGTACTGGGTGATAATCTGGGTGTGCCCTGGCAGGTGACGGGCGTGGTGCTGATGCTGGTCGTTGGCAGCGTTATTCTGGGTGGTATACAGCGCATCGCCCTGATCGCTGGCGCCATCGTCCCCGTCATGGCGGTGGCTTACATGGTGATGAGTCTTATTGTCATTGTCATGCATCTCGAGCAGGTTCCGGCGGCCTTCGGAACAATTATCAGCTCGGCTTTCAATGGCGCTTCTGCCGCTGGGGGTTTCGCGGGAGCGACCGTCTGGGCGGCCATCCGATTTGGAGTGGCACGGGGCGTATTTTCCAACGAAGCGGGATTGGGCAGCGCGCCGATTGCCCATGCGGCCGCAAAGACCAACGAGCCCGTAGAGCAAGGCATGATTGCCATGTTGGGTACGTTCATCGATACCTTGATCGTCTGCACAATGACCGGCCTCGTTATTGTTTTGACGGGTGTCTTCGAGACGGGAGAGTCGGGTGCCTCCTTAACGGCCATGGCGTTTGCACAAAGCTTTCCCGGCGGTGAATGGGTGGTGACTGTCGGCGTAATTTTATTCGCGACGACCACAATGATTGGCTGGTCCTTTTACGGTGAACGCTGTGTGGTCTACCTGATCGGGACGCGGGGAATATTGCCTTTTAGAATCCTCTGGGTGTTGGCCATACCTGTGGGAGCGGGTTTGAACCTGGGTATCGTCTGGTTGATCGCCGATACACTGAACGCGTTTATGGCCATTCCCAATCTAATCGCTCTCCTGTTGCTGTCTCCTGTCGTTTTTCGCTTGTCTCGATCTTATTTCGCCGGCGAGCGGCGATCACCGAATCTCGGTAGCGAGGCCTAAATTGGTCGATGCCCGGTCCGCCAAGCTGGTTATAGCCATTTCATCGAGGGCACTGTTTGACCTCGACGCGGCACATCGGGTCTTTGAAGATCAGGGCTTGGCAGCGTACTCGCAGTACCAGATTGATAACGAGCATGTGCCACTGGAGCGGGGCACAGCCTTTGGTGTCGTGCGCAAACTGCTTGGACTCAATGAGGGCTTATCAGCTGCCATGCAGGTCGAAGTTGTCCTGCTCTCCCGAAACAGCGCGGACACGGGTCTTCGTGTGTTTAATTCGATTGAACACTACGGGTTGCCCATCACGCGCGCCGCGTTTTGCGGCGGCGAATCACCCTGGCGCTATATCAATGCCTTTGGGTGTCAGCTGTTTCTGTCAGCCGAGTCGGATGACGTGCGGAAGGCTCTCGAGAACAACGTA
>Ga0181596_10004564_pt1 | contig 12512 bp, 10 predicted proteins | sample 041ome_6_FD_148655 | JGI IMG/M metagenome (GOLD analysis project Ga0181596, IMG submission 148655) | Coastal salt marsh microbial communities from the Groves Creek Marsh, Skidaway Island, Georgia - 041402US metaG (spades assembly) | ecosystem: Environmental > Aquatic > Marine > Intertidal zone... | reverse complement strand
CGCGACGCCGCTCGTGTTGTTGCTCGCGTCGAAAAGGATAAATAAACTCGTGCTGATGCTGCTACTGCTGCTGCTGCTGCTGCTGCTGCTGCGGGAATACGACAAAGAAGACGACGACGGTAACAACGCGGCAGCTTTACGCGCAGCGCGTTGCATTTGGAAAAATGAAGAGAACACGAATTGGAATTTTTTTTTCCAATTCTTCAGAGAGAACTCTTTTGATACACACACGCAATAAGAAGAACAACAACAAACACTCATGGCCCCGAAAAACCCGAAAGTGGACCACTCTCACACGGATTCCATGAACCTGAAAGTCTTGCGGCGGGACGATCCTTCGATCCAATCCATCCTCGGATCGGCGTCCTCGATCACGATGTACGAGTTGGACATGAGCACGACGAAGTGGCACCGGAAAAACGTAGAGGGATCGTTATTTGTCGTGGAGAGGAAAGTTGGGAAAGGCAGCGGAGGTAGTAGCGGTAGTGGTAGCAGATTTCAGTTCATCGTGTTGAATCGATTGTCGGACGAGCGGTTCGTGGAATCGATCGCGAAAGATGCTGAATTTGAGATGAGCGAGAAGTATTTGCTGTATAAGACGGACGCGGACGAGGTGAACGGGGTGTGGTTTTACGACGAGAAAGAGCAGACGAACATATACGAGATTATTCAGAGAGCGCAAGAGATGGAAAGAACTGGGGTGTACTCGAACAACGACGATGGTAATGGCGGTGGTAAGAGTAGTAGCTCCATCGACGACGTCGCGTCGTTGTTTCAATCCGCGATGGGCGTCGGCGGCGCCGCCTCCTCGGCGAAACCGAAACCGAAGAAAGAAACCGGGAAAAAGAAGAGTGGCGGGGGTAGCGGAGAAGGTGCAGTCACGAGAGATGCCATCAGAAACGCCATGTTACGACTGGCCACGAACGACGCGTTTTTAGACGCCATCGCGAGCGAGTTGAACAACTAATTTTTTTTTCGTTTGGTCCGCGCCTTCGCAGTCTCGCGAAAGAAAAAAGAAGAGTAGCCGTTTCAGAAGGAAGGAAGGAAAAGAGAGAGAGAGAGAAAGAGATAGAGAAAGTAAAAAACGTTTGATGTAGCAGTTTCGTGTGTAAATAGTACGTATGTAATCATCTTTGTCGAGAGTGCGAGAATCCCCGCGAACGAAAAAGGTGTGCACCCCCCTCTTTTGCAAAAGATTTTTCTTTTTCGAAAATAAGCGGCACTTTTCTGCGCGCGCAAAAGAAACACTTTTACACGCTCACACAAACAAAGAAAACGTAACAATGTCCGCTCGACAACGATCGAAAAGAACCGCGCAAGCCGCGTTCGAGAACGAAGCCGAGGAAATTGCCATCGCGTGCGTGCCTTTCTTCTTCTTCTTCTTCTTCTTCTTCTTCTTCTTCTTCGTTTTTTTTGTTCTTTCGTTCTTCTTGCGTCGCGACGTTTTGTGGGCGGAAACCGCGAGCGTTTTGTATCTCGCGAGCGTTTTCTCGCGTCGAAAACGCTCGCAAAGGGTGGAATGACTTTCTCGTCGTTCAATTTGGCGGTTCGTTTTACACGCGTGTTCGTGCTCTCCGCATAACGCGCGCGTCGTTTCGCGCGCCCCGTCGTTTCTTTTTGCTGTTTTTCTCTCTTTCAAACCCGAGCCCGAGTGACCAAACTTTTTTTTTTACTCACAACACAACAAAAAAGCGTGGACGATGAGAACGCGATGACCACTTCGGCTGGTGGGTTAGATCTAACCACCGCGGAAGAAGGCGCAGCCGCATCTGGCGTCATGTCCATCGACGCGTTGCAATCCTTCGGCGTCTCCGCGACGGATTTGAAGAAGGCAAAAGAAGCCGGTTTCAACACGGTGAGATCTTTGATCATGCACTCTAAATCGAAATTGTTGGACGTGCGAGGTTTTTCCGACGCGAAAGTGGAAAAGCTTTTGGAGTCGTGTAAAAAAGCGCTTTCAAATCCGTCCGAGCGAGGCGGGTTTGTGACTGCGTCAACGTTTCGCGAAATGCGGAAAGATGTTGTGCGAATCACGACGGGATCGAAAGCCGTCGACGAAGTGCTCGCCGGGGGAATTCAGACGAGGTCAATCACAGAAATTCACGGCGAGTGGAGGTGTGGGAAGACGCAATTGTGCCACACGTTAGCGGTGAGCACTCAGTTACCGTTTGAAATGGGAGGAGGTTACGCTAAAGTTGCGTACATTGACACCGAAGGTACGTTCCGTTCCGAACGCATTCTCGAAATCGCGGAAAGATACGGCATGGATGGCGAGGCGGTTTTGGAAAACATCATGATCGCGAGAACGTTTACGCACGAGCAAATGGAGGACGCGTTGTTGGCAATCGCCGGGAAAATGGCCGAAGAGCCGTTCAAACTCCTCATCGTCGATTCGGTGATGGCCCACTACCGCGTGGATTTCACCGGCCGCGGCGAACTTTCCGGCCGACAACAACGTCTCGGACAATTCATGTCCAAACTCTCTAAACTCGCCGACGAGTTTAACTTGGCGATCGTGTGCACGAACCAAGTCCAGAGCGACCCGGGAGCGATGGCGTTTGCCGGCGTCGAGCCAAAGAAACCCATCGGTGGCCACGTGTTAGCGCACGCCTCGACGATTCGTCTTTGCGTTCGAAAGGGACGAGCTGAAGCGCGCGTCCTGAAAGTCTTGCAAGGACCGGATTTGAAAGAACAAGACGCGGAGTTTATGATTTCAAACGGTGGCGTCGTGGACATTGAATGATAACGCCGATATCTTTCGTTACTTTTGTTGCTTAAATATGATCCGATACGAGTACTCCCAATATATACACACGCGCGAATAAGTTTCAAGGCCTCTTTTCTCGCCCAGAGACTGACGAGGAACACACAAAAATATCTTCTTCACTTCTGGGATCCGAGACCTCGACGCGAGAGAGGCCGCTCTCGCGACCTTTGCGAGCAAAAAAAATCTGCGGTAAAATATCGCTCCTGATCTATCCCCACGTCACACGCAAACTCACATAATAATTATTAATCACCACTTTCCCCACCCCCCCCCACGGAGCCAAACGCACGCGCACAAAAAGAAACAGACCCACGCGCGAAACGCGATCAAAACTAAGCGCGCGAAGTGTGTACCGCGTTCCCACCCCGTCCGAAGAAGGTAGGTGAGCGAGCGCCTCTCGCAACGATCCGGGATTTGATTTCATTAATTTTTTTTGATTCATTAAAAACGACATGGTGGCATCTCTTCCCCATGTTCGTACTCGCATTTAAACCCGAACGCGGAGCGAAACTCTTCCCACCTCCATCCTTTTTCCAGATCGCTAATCATCATCATCATCGCTCTTTTTATTCGCAGGAGAGCGTGTGTGTGTGCGTGTGAGAGAGAGAGTTTTAATCGCAAAACGGACGAGAGAGAGAGTAAACGACATCACCTTCTTTTGAGATATGAGATGCGAGATCGAGAAGAAGGAGAAGAAGGAGAAGGAGGAAAAATGCGAGACGAGCGGCGACTACGAGAAGGGTCTCTCGCACGCGGTTTTGAAATATTTAGAAGAGGAAGAGACGAAAGCGCTCATGGAGAAGATCGCGGAGGGGAAGAAGAACAAGAAGAACAACAACAACAACAACAGCGCGAGAGGAGATGAAGAGAAGGGAGAGGAGAATGCGAAGGAGAAGAAGAAGAGAACGACGAAGACGAAGACGGCGGTTTGTGCGGTTTCTTCGGAGCGCGGCGCGGGGGGAAAAGTTGCGGGAGTTGAAACGTTGTGTTTGGTTGATATCGAAGGGAACGGAGAGGAGGAGAACGCAGAGATGAAGACGAAGAGTAAGAGTAAGAAGAAGACGCCGATGTCGTCGTCGTCGTTGCCGTCGTTGCCCTCGAAGGAAGAGGAGGAGGAGAAGGCGAAGAAGGACAGCGGGGTGGAATCTAGGAGCTTGAGTAGACTCGGTTCTGCGTTTGACTTGATTCAACTACAAGTAATAGATCCCGCAGAGATGATTTTAGCAGGAAAAGGGAAGAAAAGTGATGGCGAGAGGAATAATGTCGATGTGCACGATTTGCCTCGAGAAGTTCATCAATCTCCTCGAAGGCATGAAGTTCTGTCCGTGGACGGAAGCGCTCGGGGAACGCCCACACAAACAAAAAGTTTCGTCGAAGCGGGCACGTCACCAATGGAACACCACCACCAACAGCAGCAGCAACAACAAAAACAAAAGCAACAGCTGCTATTGCAGCACCAACCACTCGTGCGATTGGATAAAGGAACAAACACTGACTCGAAACCACAGCATGGCGATAAAAAGATTATGTTGAAAGAGATGCCGAGAAGAGTTTGGAGAAGCAAATCGTTTACGAAAAAGGGAAGAAAGCAACAGGGAACAGAGTTCGGAGTCATAAAAGACAATGCGCACAATGAAGTGGTCAAAACGGCAGAAACTGCGCAAAAGAGAACGACAGAGAGTGAAATCAGACCGCCAACAAGGTCCGATTCGTTCAAGAAGAGGCGACGAGAGAGCATCAGAAAGCAGCTGTTAAAATCGGCGAAAGCATCGATAGTTGAAAATATGCGTTCGCGCAGTCAACCGAATTTGGTGCAGTATCAGACACAACGGGAGCGTGAAGAGGAACGTGAGCGCATATCGCTTGATTTTAACGAATTTCTCGACGATGCATTTGTTTGCGCCACCGATGTCACATATGCCGCCGCAGAGAGAGAAAATGACAACAACAACAACATCTTGCACTACCCGCGAAGTGCGTCTTTCGCGAATATAGCGAGCTTTTGGAAGAAGTGCGAAGGAAAAGAAGGAGAAGGAGAAAAAGACGACGACAACAACGACGGAAACGACGAAAAGATGGATACTACAATTACCGCTCAATCTCCGCACCAACCACGTCGGCGGCAAAAAATCTGCGACTGCAAAGAATGCGTCACCGCTTTGATGGAGCACGCTGCAAAAGTCGGGCGCTTCGTTGTTGCACAAGAAGAAGAAGAAAAGAGGCAGAGAGTAAAAGAGCAGCGTCAGAAAAAAACAAAGCACCGACAAGGCACTTCATCGGCAGTAGTTGCGATAAATATCCCCTCAACAACGATGACGACGACGACGACAAAATTGATGCCGGCAGATCCAAACTTCTTGCGCCCGCCGCCGTTACTCTTAGCCTCCGAAGGCATAACCACCGGAACCTTCGATTTCGCCCCAAATCCTCTCCTAACGGCATCAACATCCTCCCCCCTTCCCACGCTCTTCGATATCATCGGCGCCACTACTGCACCAAACACCAACAAGTGCGGCGCGTCGCCGGGCGCGCTCCTCGTCGACTCGTTCGTCATGTCGCCGCTGTTAGACCAGCTGCCGCTACAAAAACAGGAATCCGGATGAAAGCGAAGCAAAGATTTATGTAACAACAAACAACAACAGCGGCACATAACGGAATGGTGAAATGACTTTGCTTTCTAAACATCCTGCGGAAAGAAGAAGACGTGTTGTAGTGTAGCTCGCGACGCGACGACTTGTTTTAATTTGACATTTTTAATTATATTTTTTGATGACGATGCGAAAATTTTTGAAAAATCGTCACTCGCACAAACAAACTCTCTGTCTCTGTCTCTGTCTCTCTCTCGCTCGCGCGCGCGAGAGAGCGCGCGCAAAAGAGAAAACAAAAAGCGGCCGGCGGCCCCATCATGTCGTCGTTCCGAACGCCTCCTCTCTCCCCGACGATGCCAACAACTACGACGCATTACGACCCTCTGGATCCGATTTTCCCGGACCGTGTCATCGCGCATTTCGATTTGGACTGTTTTTACTGTCAAGTCGAACGGAGTTTAGACGCGTCGCTGAAGGAACAACCGACCGGCGTGTGCCAGTACGACCCGTTCGAACGCGACGGGGTGACGACGAGAGGATATCTGACGGACAGGAAAACGCATTTGATGCGTTCGGGCGCGAATAACTCGTTGATTGCGGTGAGCTACGAGGCGAGGAAACGAGGGGTGAAGAGGAACATGAAAATCGGAGAGGCGCGGCGGTGTTGTCCGGTACGTTTTGTGTGGTCCGATGTTTAATTAAGCGCGCGGACACGGAAAGGGTGGTTCGGCGTGTTCGTTCTTTCTCCACGGCACGAGCGCGTTTTCGTTTTCTCTTTCTCTCCCTCTGTGTTTTATTCTATTTTCTCTTCCGACAACGCGTGGTGTTCACATTTCTGACTTTTCCTACACGCGCTTGAACGAAACAAACAGGAAATGATATTCGTACAAGTTCCGACGAAACATTCTAAGGCGGATTTAAAAATCTATCGCGACGCTGGGGCAAAAGTCGCCGCGGAGTTGGCGAAGCACGGGACGATCGAGCGGGCGTCCATCGACGAGGCGTATTTAGACGTGACGAAAGAAGCGAACGCGGTGTTGGAAAAGTGCGAGAGGAACGAGATGGATTTCTATCGGGACGTGCTGATGAGCGAGAAAGTGCGTCGAAGTCACGTGGCTGGGGCACTAGAGTGGGAAGCGAGGGAACGACGGAGGAAGAAGAAGAAAGAGAAGAATTTGAGAGCGTCCCTATCGGATGGTAGTAGTGCACAACAGGAGGTTGTGGTGACGTACGCGTCGCACAGAGATTTGCGAAGAGGCGCTGTGGACGAGATTGATACGAGCACTTTAATCAACAGCGACAACAACGACGAGAAAGAAAAGGAATCAAAAGAAGAACAAACCGCAGAAAGAAAAGCGGGTGATCCACCTCCGCAAGATGAAGCTTCGAAATCTTGGCTCACCCGTCCGTTATCGGAATGGTCTCACAGAGAAAAGTTAAAGATAGCCGGTGCGTACGTGTGCAACGTGGCCAGACACGACTGTTTAGTCAATCTCGGATACACGTTATCCTGCGGCGTCTCGTCGAACAAAATGCTAGCGAAATTAACCAGCGGCATGAACAAACCGAACTGTTGCACGGTTTTGGAAGAATCGTTCACGCCTTCCTTGTTGGAACACTTACCCATCGATCGGATTCGAGGTCTTGGGGGTAACTTGGGCGAAGAGCTTTCCGAAATTTTAGGCGTCACCACCATCGGCGGTTTAGCCAAAACCGATCGGAAGACCTTATTGATGGCGTTAGGAAGAGATGAGAAAAAGACACTGTGGGTCCAAAGAGCCGCGAGAGGCGTGGACGACGATCCGGTCAAAGAGCGTTCCGCGCCGAAATCAATCGCGACGAGCAAAACATTTCGAGGCGCGATGTGTTTAGAGACGACGGATCAAGTCTTGAAATGGATCGGGGAGTTGGCGGAGGAACTTTCCGAGAGAACCGAACTAGACGGACAAGATTGGAAGAGGCACCCAAAAACGTTAACTCTTGGCATTCGTTCCAACTTAACCGCGCATTCCGCGCACCGGTCGCACCCACTTTCCGGATCTGGCAACGACTGTCAGGCAGATAATCTGAAAACGCTCGGCGGGACAATCTTCAAAAAATTTCTCGCCGAGAAGGGCATTCTGAACAATCGAGGATTCCAATGTACGGTTTTGAGCTTAACGACGAGTAACTTTAAGATGGAGGTGGAGAAAAGCGACGTCGGTCAAGGTTTAGGGAAATTTTTAAAGCGAGGAGTGGACGTTTTCGATTTGTTCGACGGAGAAGAAGAGAAATTGAAATCGGCGAAATCTTCTCCCTTGAAGAAGGAAGAAGAACAATCGCCGCGGCCAGCAGCGAACAAAGCGATGATGACGATGATGATGATGAACGCGTCATCGCACGATGTTAACAAGGAAGATGCGATAACAACAACAACAACAACGACAACAACAATATCAGCAGCACCAGACAAGAAGAATAAGAATAACTTCGTCATCGTTCCTATCGCTCCTGCTCCACCGAAAGAAGGAGGTGAGAAGAAAAATATTCGACCGAAAGAAACGTTGGAAGAAAAGCGAAAGCGCGAGGAATTGTACAACGCGCAATTAGAATCTGGCATCGACGAAGAGACCTTTCGGAGTTTACCGCCGGATATTCAGCAAGAGTTGAGAAAGAATAAAAAGACAAAGTTTATCGATGCTGAAGCGGGTAAAGGCGGTGGATTTAGTAAAGCGGCGACGATACCTTCGAAAAATATCGCGTCCTTCTTCAACAAGAAGAAGAAGAAATAGAGATTTTTTAGTTTGACTTATTAGCTACTACTAGATTTAATCATATCCAACCATTCTTGTTCGCGATCGCCTCCTCGGAAGATTTTAAATCCCAACGATTCCAGCTTCGTCGCGGTCGCTTCTAAACTGTTGTCATCATTATCGCTACTACTATTAAGATTACTCCTCGACGACGACGGCGGCGGCGTAGAAGAAGAAGAAGACATGTTGAGATGCTCGTGCAACGTCTTCTTGTAATACTCCCTGTCGCCATCGTTCACGGTGAATTTATACGCGCCAATTACTCTCAACTCTTTTGAGTGCGTCTCGGGAATAAACTGCCGATAGTATCGTAACTTTTTCTTCAAGCTTTTGCTAAAGAAGGTCCGTTTGCGTTCGATTTCTTTCGTGCATTTTTTCCCTCTCAAGACGACTTCTCTTCTTTTACTTATACCGTCCTCGTCACCTTCTTCTTCGCCGTACCCATCGAATCCCCACTCGTAGCGTAAAAAATACATCATGCTTTCCAATCCGTACCAAAAACTCCTCGGCAAGCCGGTATCTTCCGATCTCGATCCGTAATCGTAAATCACGCACGGCGCGTCCGTAGCGAGCTTCAACAACAAATTCGAGTCCACTTCGAGCATTATTTTCTCCATGTCGCCTCTCTCGCACAGCGTAGATTGCATGCGCATGAAATGAATCTGGTGATGGCTGCTGTCTGAAAAATGCTCTCGTATCATCGGTAACGCTTCGATGCCGTTTTTCAGGTTGATGAAGTGCGAGATGACCTCTTTCTTTTGTTGTTGTTGTTGTTGGTTGTCAAAAGCGGCGCGTAACGGTTTCAGTGGATGTTTTTTCAATGTCGTTATTGTTGCTGTTCTTCTTCTTCGAAGATGGAAAGACGACGACGACGACGGCGAAAAAAAAGTCGTTCTCGAGAGAAGGGAGGTCTTTGGTGAAGTCGTCGTCGTCGTCGTCGTCGTCGTCATCGTTCGGCGAGTTTTGTTTCAGCGTTTCATCGGGTTCGTCCGCCTCCTGATTTTTGACGGAGAATGGTGCACCTTTATGTTATACTTTTTAAAGAAAATTTAGGGCTTCAAGAGAAAAATTCATAATGCATTCTTAAAACCCTAACGCTAACGTATGCAAACGCATGCAAAAAATGTACGCTCGAATGGTATAGTTGGTTATTACGTTCGCTTCACATCCTTTCCCTTCGCTCAATGAAGGCACGTGTTTTCGCGAAAGGTCCGCGGTTCGACTCCGCGTTTGAGTACAATACACTTTTTTTTTTGCCGAACGTGCCGCACACAATCATTTGTAATTAATAGGTGTACAAATACCCATTTCTATAACGCCAACCGTCTGGTAACGGGCAGTCGTTGTCGAGAAGGTATTGTAAACAATCGTGTTGACAGTTGAAGTACGCTTCACCTATGGCTTCATCATCCCAAGGCGCATTGGCTTCTTCGTGTAAGTATTTTAGGCACCTGAAACAACCGTTAGAGGCAGCATCTGTACACACCTCCTCACTGATAGGACACTGATTCTCAACGCAATACTTCACCATTCCCAGATTACCTCGACTTGCTGCGATTGAAATCGTCCTTTCATCCCACTCGCACTTTTTCTCCTCTCGTATCATCTTGAGCAACTCGAGTTTATTCGTTCGAGCAACTTCAGAGCAGAAAATTTTTTCGTCCCATGTACTCGGCCAAGACGATCGATTCTCCCACGCAAATTCTAACGTCGATTTCTTCATCTCTTCAATTTCAAGCTTCTTCTTTTTCAACTCCCCCGTGCGAGACGATCTCTTGATCAACGCCCTCGTTTCACTGTTCACGTCGTACAGGAATTTTATATCGGTTTGACTCAATCTCGGCAAAATGTTTTTGAAACAAATTTCGTCGTTCTTCGCGATGACATTCCATAACTTTCTCTCGCCTGCGCTTTGCTCTCGCGCTCGCGTCGTCGAAGACATCGCTCGCTTTCTTTCTTTCTCTCTTTCTTTCTCTCTCTCTCTCTCTTACCGCGCTCGCTCCGTTTGCTTTTGGAATCGGGTGTTTTTTTTTCTCTTTTTTCCCAAAAAAGACGTTTAAAAAAAAGGACGAAAACCCTAAACATCCATATGAGATTTCAAAAAAGCCAGAAGCCGACGCGTTAAAAGAATTCTCGCGCGAACGATGGCGCAACAACAACAGCAATCCCTCTTGCTCCAACTCCTGCAGCCGCTGATAACCTTTCTCGAGTCGCTCTCCGTCGACGAGCAGAAAAAACTCGCGGCTATAATCTCCATCTTTGTCGTTTCGTTGACGTTTTTGACGAGCATTTTTGCCAAGAAAAAAACGAATCCAACCGCGTTGCCGCAAGATGGCAAAACGGCGATTCGGTTACCGTTGGAGAGGATCGTTCAGCTCTCCAAGGACACGAAATTGCTGAGATTCACGTTGCCGTCGAAAGAGCACGTGTTTGGTTTGCCGATTGGGTCGCACGTGATGGTGCAGTTGACGGATGCGAAGACTGGGGAGAAGCACATGCGTCCGTACACGCCGGTGTCCTCGGACGCGTTGGATAAAGGACACGTCGATTTCGTCGTCAAGGTGTACTTTCCGATCAAGCAGTTTCCAGAAGGTGGGAAAGTCTCGCAAATGTTGAACGATGTGAAAGTTGGCGAGGACAAGGTGGAATTCTTTGGGCCGTTGGGCGGGAAGCGATACGTCGGAAACGGCGAGTTCACGGTGAAGAAGTTGAAGAGTCAAGGCGGCGGCGTGGAGAGACGAGACGCGAGAGATGAGGTTGGAATGATTGCTGGTGGGTCTGGGATCACGCCGATGTTGCAAATCGTGAGAGAAATGCTGAGAGAACCCGCGGGGCAATCGCCGAAGAAAATTTCTATTTTGTACGCCAACAAAAGCGAGGAGGATATTTTGTGCAGAGATACGTTGGATAACTTTGAAAAGCAGTTTCCAGGGAGAGTGAAGGTGTGGTACACCGTGGATGCGATTTCGGCGAAAACGAAGAAGAGTGGGTGGAAATACGACGTCGGATTTATCACGAAAGAAATGATTGAGACGCATTTGCCGACGCCGGCAAAGAGCGGGAAACGTTTTCAGATTTTAGTGTGTGGACCGCCGCCGATGATGAAGTTTGCGGTGAATCCAGCGTTTGAAAAGTTGGAGATTGGGAAAGAGCACGTTTTGACGTGGTAATTTATTATGTCATTGCTTTTTTTGAGTGGTATATATGCTTTATACACATCTCTATCGTTTAATCGGCTTATCTAACCTCTCGACTAACTCCTCCACCGCTTTCTTCGTCATGACTAAACACCGGTGTTTTAAAATCGAATAGACATTTAAACCTACTTGAGGCATGACGTGAATATTCTCAATGTTACGCGTGCCTCGGTGCAACAACCACCCGTCGTCGCTCTCGTCCGTGGTTTCCAATCGATCGCCGACGATTAAAGCGCTAAATTTCGTGTTTGTTTTGTTCGCCGAGTCTCCGGTACCGCCGATGAGTAAAGGCGACGGAGATAAGCGCATATTTTCCCAACCCTCCTCACCGCCGGTCGGGTCGTACCTCAATAACTTCTCCAACCCGTACTTTGCCTCTTTTGTCTTTCCATTCGGACTCATCCACTTCAAATCTTCGACGACGACTAATCTCCCTTCCGCCGCCTTCGCCGACAACGCCACCCTCAAACCAAGCCTTCTCACTTTCTTTTGCAACTTGTGCTCGAAATCTCTCGGAATAGGACCGTGCGCTGTACCACCACCTCGCATTTGCGGCGCTCGCAAACTCCCAACGCGCGCTCTCCCGCCACCTTTCTGCGGCCTCGCTTTCCTCGTCGTCCCGCTCACCTCGCCTCTCGATTTCGTCTTCGCCGTCGAGACGCCTCTTTTCCGAGCCAATTGCCATCGCACGACTCTGTGCGCGATGTCAACGCGAATTGGAACGTCAAAGTGACGTCCCGGAAGAAGTATTTTCTCGCTGTTCTTCTCGCTCATTTCTTCGTTCTCGAGGATGTGCGCGCTCGCGTACACCGGGACGGATTTATCTTCCATCTCCCCTTGATTCGAGTCCAACTCTGACTTTGGACGCACGAGTATATTCTTGCTCTTCACCGTGACCGCGTTGTCCTCGTTACCACTGCCGTTGATGCTGCCGCTGTTTTCGTCGTCGCTCACCTTCGCGCTGCTGCTCGCGCTCGCGTTCGTCGTCGCGTAAAAGCGACGTCCCCGACAAAACCTTCTTCTCTCAAAGTCGTCGTCGTCGTCGTAAAACTCTCGTCCGGGAGAACCTTTTCCCCACGCCTCTCTCGCGAACGACGCGCGGTATCCGCGCCGCGCGATGCTCGTGCTACCACTACCGCTAGTATTATTATTATTATTGTTATTCCTA
>Ga0181596_10004559_pt1 | contig 12516 bp, 10 predicted proteins | sample 041ome_6_FD_148655 | JGI IMG/M metagenome (GOLD analysis project Ga0181596, IMG submission 148655) | Coastal salt marsh microbial communities from the Groves Creek Marsh, Skidaway Island, Georgia - 041402US metaG (spades assembly) | ecosystem: Environmental > Aquatic > Marine > Intertidal zone... | reverse complement strand
CGGTGGGCGCTGTGACCCGAAGGAAGCTGCCGCCGACAGCATGGGCCTGGATGACAAGAAGGATGCCGTCGGTGATGCCCGCGACTCAGTCTCGGACACCCGGGATAAAGTGGATGGTGCGACGGACAATGTCGGCCGTAAAGCGCTGAAAAAAGCCGTCGATTAAACCTGTTGATTGTCACGCCAGCGCGACTGGCCAGCGCATTTGCACCTACATGAGCAGTCAGTTGCATTGGCGCTGGGTACGGATTGCATCCGCTTAAGGCTGGCCAGCTCCGGTTGTGAAGCTCACAATATGCGCAGCGCCAAAGGCCACCTGATGTGGCCTTTGGCTTTTGCATAACGACTCGATAGGGCTTTTATCATGCGCTTGTTGCATACCATGTTGCGTGTTGGCGATATGGATAAATCCATTGCCTTCTATACCGAAGTGCTGGGCATGACCCTGCTGCGCCGTAAGGACTACCCAGAAGGGCAATTCACCCTGGCATTCGTGGGTTACGGCGATGAGGCGCATAACAGCGTGATCGAACTGACCCACAACTGGGGCGTGGAGAGTTATGAACTGGGCACGGGCTATGGCCATATCGCCCTGGAAGTGGCCGATGTGTACAAGGCCTGTGATGACATCCGCACGCGTGGGGGCAAGGTTACACGTGAGGCGGGGCCAATGAAGCATGGCACCAGCATTCTGGCATTTGTTGAAGATCCGGACGGTTACAAAATCGAGCTGCTGTCGCCCTCGCGTGCTGACTGACAGCTGCTATCGTTGTAAGTAATGGCTTACAACGAGAATGGCCAATCTGCCCGGCCATACGAGGTGCTCCATGACCAGTGGAAACCATGCAAAACGGCTGATTCAAGCCGTGCAGGAGTTGTCCATGGCAAGGGATCTGGATGCTGTTGCCGAGGTGGTGCGTCACGCTGCACGTGAATTGGTGGGCGCCGACGGCGCCACCTTTGTTTTGCGCGATAACGAGCAGTGTTTTTATCGTGATGAGGATGCGATCTGTCCGCTCTGGAAAGGTCAGCGCTTCCCGTTGCAGGTCTGCATCAGCGGTTGGGTCATGCTCAACCGTCAGGCCACGGTTATCGAAGACATCTACCTGGACCCGCGCATTCCCCATGCGGCCTATCGACCGACCTTCGTCAAAAGCCTGGTGATGGTGCCGATTCGCACCCTGGAGCCCATTGGGGCGATTGGCACTTATTGGGCCAACCATTACCGCGCCACACCCGATCAGGTCGAAATGCTGCAGGCCCTGGCCGACGCGACCTCCGTGGCGTTGGAGAACGTTCAGGTGTATGCCGAACTGGAACGGCGGGTTGAAGAGCGTACGGCGCAGCTGGAGGAGGCCAACCAGCAACTGCAGGATGAGGTGGCTGAGCGCCTGCGTGCTGAACAGTTGGTGCGGCAGATGTCCCTGACCGATGAGTTGACGGGCTTGTACAACCGCCGTGGTTTTCTGTTGCTGGCAGAGCGCGAGCTGCAAGTCGCGCGCAGACGGCGTGGGCGTAGCCTGCTGCTCTATCTCGACCTGGATTACCTGAAGCTGGCCAATGATCGCTTTGGTCATGCCGCCGGCGATGCCATGCTGATGGATGCAGCCGAATTGCTCAAGTCGCTGTTTCGCAGCACCGATGTCGTGGCGCGTATTGGTGGTGATGAGTTTGTGGTGCTGGCCAGCCATTACAGCAGCAGTGAGGAAGTATTGGCGCGCCTGAATCATGCGTTACAGGTTTTTCGCCAGCGCACAGGGCGACCGTTGTCACTGAGTGTAGGAGCAGCGGAGTCATCGTTGCAGGCCGATCAGAGTCTGGAGCATTTGCTGAGTCAGGCTGATGCGGCGATGTATGCCAATAAGTGCGCCCGGCGCAACTTGCAGGTTGTTGGCTGACGCACGCAACAAAAAAGCCCCGCATCGGGCGGGGCTTTTTGGTGCTAATCACCTACAGATCAAAATCGTATTCTGACAGTTGTCTATTCAGGCGGCGCTCGTCTAGCAGGTTGTCGATGATACGACGCTTGGTCAGGTTGGTCTTGGCAACCTCAATCGGTGCCTCGGTTTCATCACTATCTTCGGCAACAAAATCTTCGTCGAGCTCCAGTTCTTCTTTATCAGTGCTCATTTGTCTCACTCCAGGCTACAGGGGCCATTTGCGCACCTTATAGCGACAAAATCGGAGTGGGGGAAAAAGATTTTTTCAATCAACCCATTGAGTGGCTGAATAGCCGCTCAATCGTCAGAGGTTTTCTGCTTGTATTCGCAGAGGTCTTCGATGCGGCAACTGCCGCAGCGCGGCTTGCGCGCCTGGCACACATAGCGGCCATGCAGGATCAGCCAGTGGTGCGAGTCGAGGAGAAATTCCTTGGGTACACACTTCATCAGCTTGTTTTCCACCTCCACGACATTTTTGCCGGGAGCGATACCGGTGCGGTTACTGACCCGGAAAATGTGCGTGTCCACCGCCATGGCCAGTTGGCGGAAGGCCGTGTTGAGCACCACGTTGGCGGTTTTGCGCCCCACACCCGGCAAGGCTTCCAGCTCCTCGCGGGTTTCCGGTACCTGGCTGTTGTGCCGCTCAATCAGCAAACGACAGGTCTCAATCACGTTCTTGGCTTTGCTGTTGTACAGGCCGATGGTCTTGATGTACTCGCTCAGGCCGGCCACGCCGAGGGCATAGATGGCCTCTGGCGTGTTGGCTACGGGGAACAACTTTGCCGTGGCCTTGTTAACGCTGACGTCAGTGGCCTGGGCCGACAGCGTGACGGCTATCAGCAACTCGAACGGCGTGCTGTAAGCCAGTTCGGTTTTGGGCTCGGGGTTGTCTTCGTGCAGGCGGCGGAAGATCTCGTAGCGCTTGGCCGCGTTCACTCGATGACTCCGGTCACGCGCACGCGGCGGCTCTGTACGGGTGCGGCTACCTGCTGGGCTTTGGCCCGCTCAGCCAACACCTCGTCCACCCGGTTTTTGCAGGCAATCAGCAGACCCAGCACGATAAAGGCGCCTGGCGGCAGGATGGCCAGCAGAAAGCCTTTGTATTCGGGGATCAGCGTGAGCTGCCAGTTGGCGGCGATGGGGCCGAACAGCAGGTGCATGTTGGCAAACACCGCGCCGGTGCCAAGCAGCTCGCGCAGGGCGCCGATCATCACCAGCACTGCACCGAAGCCCAGGCCCATCATCAGGCCGTCATAGGCTGCGCGCGCGGGGTCGTGCTTGGCGGCAAAACCATCGGCACGGCCGAGGATCACGCAGTTGGTGGTGATCAGCGGGATAAAGATGCCCAGGATCTGATACAGCTCGTAGGTGAAGGCCTGCATCAGCAGTTCGATGCAGGTGGTCAGCGCGGCAATGATCATCACAAAGGCCGGCAGGCGTACGGCGGTGTTGACCACGCCACGTACCAGGGACACTGCCGCGCCGGAGCAGATCAGTACCACGGCGCTGGCCAGCGACAAGCCGAGGGCATTGACCGCCGAGTTACTCACGCCCAACAGCGGGCAGAGGCCGAGCAGTTGGACAAGGGCCGGGTTGTTCTTCCACAGGCCGTTGACTGTGATTTCGCGGTAGCTGGGACTAGCCATTGGACTTCACCTGGGCTGCGAACAGCTGTTGCTTGTGAGCATCGAAATATTGCAAAGCCTTGTGTACCGCCTTGACCACCGCGCGCGGGGTGATGGTGGCGCCGGCAAACTGGTCGAATTCGCCACGGTCTTTTTTCACGGCCCAGCCTTCGGCAGACGGTGTCTGCAAGGATTTGCCGTCGAAGCTGCGAATCCAGGTGCTCTTGGCCAGATCGATCTTGTCGCCCAAGCCAGGGGTTTCCCGGTGATTGAGCACGCGTACGCCAGCCAGGCGGCCATCGGCCTGAATGCCGACCAGCAGCTGGATCGCGCCGCTGTAACCGTCTGGCGCCGTGGCGTGCAGGATAATGGCGCTGGGCTTGCCGTCTTTCAGGGCGATATAGGCGGCTTGTGGTGACTTGCTGCCCAGCAGCGGATCGTGCAACTCGATGCTGTTGTCCAGCAAGTGATTGTCATAGCTGCCTGGCGGCAGGATTTCGCTAAGGGCGCGTACCTGGGCCTCGCGTTCGGCGGTGGCGATACGCTCGCCAGTGGCTTGCTGCAGCGTGGCCACCACGCCCACGGTGGCAATGGCGAACAGGCCCAGTACCAGGCTGTTTTTCAGCATCGAGCGACTGATCTCCGGCAGGGCCATGGTCACTCTCCCAACTTGAAGCCGCGCGTTGGCTTACGGTGGCCGTAAGTTCGCGGTCGCGTGTAGTAGTCGATGGTAGGGGCTGCCAGGTTCATCAACAGCACGGCGAAGGCCACTGCGTCCGGGTAGCCGCCCCAGGCGCGAATTACATAGACGAGCACACCGACGCCGATCCCGAAAATAAGGCGGCCGAGGTTGCTGGTGGCGCCGCTGACCGGGTCGGTGACGATAAAGAAGGCGCCGAGCATGGTTGCACCGGTGAGTAGGTGAAACAGTGGCGAACCGTGGGAGTCCGAGCCCGAGCCGTTCCAGAACAGCAGGCTCATGACGGCCAGCGCAGCGAGCATGCCGACCGGGCCATGCCAGGTGAACAGGCGTTTGTGCAGCAGGTACAGACCGCCGGCGAGGAAGGCCAGGTTGACCGCTTCACTGCCTGCGCCGCCAAAACGGCCGAATGCCGGGTTCTGCGTCCAAAGCTCGTCGATGGTCAGGCTTTTGTTGATTTTCAGCGCATCCAGCGCCGTGGCTTGCGCCCAGCCGTCCGGTAGCTGCGCGAGGCCGAGAATCTGCTGCAAACCTTCAAGCATTGCCACGCTGTGCGGCGCAGGCCAGGTGGTCATTTCCACGGGGAAGGACACCAGCACCACCACATAGCCGAGCATGGCCGGATTGAAGGGGTTTTGCCCCAGGCCGCCGTAGAGTTGCTTGCCCAATACCACGGCAAAACCCGTGGCGACCAAGGTCAGCCACCAGGGCGAATAGGGCGGCAGGGCCAGAGCCAGCAGCACTGCGGTGACCAGCACGCTGTAGTCCTTGAGGAAAAACGCCAGCGGACGTTTGCGCAGCGCCAGGATCGCGGCCTCGAAGCCCAGCGCGCAGAGGCTGGCCCACAGCAGGTTGAACAGCGTGCCGATACCAAACAGCCAGGTCATGGCCAGAATCCCCGGAACGGCGGCCAACAGCACGTGCAGCATCACCTGCTGCGTGCGGTTGCTGCCCTTGGCGTGGGGCGAAGTGATGCGGGGCAGGGCCATTGTCGCTCCGGTTAAACAGTCTGTTATAGGGCAGGTTAGGCGCTGTGCGACTTAACCCGCCGACTGGTCGTTAAAACCAGTGGTTATGGCAGCCAGGCTGCCTTCGCTGGGTTACGCCTGCGGCTAACCCAGCCTACGAATCTATGGCGTCTGATGTTCCGCCAGTTGCTGTTCGGCATCGGCCAGGCGCTGACGAGCCGCTGTCAGTGCATCCGCTGCGCTGCCGTCGTCACGCTCAAGTTTGCGTAGGTCGGCGCGGGCGAAGGCGACTTCGGTTTTCAGCGCCCGAGTGGCTTCGTCAATCGGCTTTTTATCTGTGCGTACCAGTTCCGGCGCAGGCTTGTTGGACGCAGCCTCGGCGTCATGCAGAGCTTGCTCGGCCTGGGCCACGGCGGCGCGCAAGGCGCCAAGTGTGGCTTCATCGCTCTCAGCTTTTTCAGCCTTCTTCAGCTCCGCACGCTTCATGGCCAGTTCGATTTTGGCTTTTTTCAGCGGATCGACGGCGCCGGCTTCTGTGGGTTTAGCGGCGGTTGCCGGCGCCTCGGTTTGCAGGCTGGCGAGTAATTTTTCTGCGGCCTCAAGCTGGCTACGTAGCTGTTGCAGCTCGGCCTGCTGCTCACTGCTGGGCTCTTCGAGCTTTTCCAGCTTGCGCAGTTGTGCACGGAGCATGGCGGCATCGATTTTGGCTTTTTTCAATGCGCCATCGTCGGCAGCGGGTTTTGGCACGGCGGCAGCAGGCGCTTCGGTTTGCAGGCTGGCGAGTAATTTCTCTGCGGCCTCAAGCTGGCTGCGCAGCTGTTGCAGCTCGGCCTGCTGCTCGCTGCTGGGTTCTTCGAGCTTTTCCAGCTTGCGCAGTTGTGCACGGAGCATGGCGGCATCGATTTTGGCTTTCTTCAATGCGCCATCGTCAGCGGCGGGTGCGGCGGCAGCCACCGGTGTTGGCGGGTTGGCGGCCATGGCGGCGTCTAGTGCTTGCTGGGCGGCCACTGCGGCGCTGCGCAACTCGCCAACCTGGGCTTGCAGTTCAGGCGTGGCATGCGCGGCCAGTTGCTTTTCGGCTTTTTTCAGGGCGACTTGGGCCATGCTGGCTTCGATCTTGAGCTTCTTCTGCTCATCAGTTGGGCCTGTAGGTTTAGCGGCGGCTGCCGCGTCACCGGACTCGGCGGCTGCAGCCTGAGCGGCCTTGGCTGCGGCTGCTTTGGCGGCGCGGGCCAGGCGGTCGGCTTCCTTCTGCTCTTCGGCGCGGCGCAGGCGCTCCTGACGCAGCTCAAAACGCTGTTTGGATTGTTCGGCCTTGAGTTGTTTCTGCTCCAGCTCGCGAATCTCGCTCTTGGCTGCACGGTAGTACTGCACCAACGGGATGCTCGATGGGCAGACATAGGCGCAGGCGCCGCATTCGATGCAGTCGAACAGGTTGTGCGCCTTGAGCTGCTCGTGCTCCTGGCCAATGGCGAAGAAGTGCAGTTGCTGCGGCAGCAGGCTGGCCGGGCAGGCCTCGGCGCATTCACCGCAGCGGATGCAGGGCATTGCGGGCGGCGCTGGTGGCAGCTCAGCCGCAGTGCTGGCCAGCAGGCAATTGGTGGTCTTGATTACGGGTACGGCGAAGTCGGGCAGGGTAAAGCCCATCATCGGGCCACCCATGATCAAGCGGTTCAGCTTGCTCGGCTGCAGCCCGGCAAATGCCAACAGTTCGTCCACCAGCGTGCCGAGCAGTAACTCGACGTTCATCGGCTGGGCCAGGGCTTCGCCGGTGAGGGTGGTGATGCGCGAGATCAGCGGTTTGCCGTGTACTACGGCGTCGTGAATCGCCACGCAGGTGCCAACGTTCTGGCAGAGCATGCCGATGTCGGCGGGCAAACCGCCGGACGGTACTTCTACCCCGGTGAGAATTTGGATCAGCTGCTTTTCGCCACCGGAGGGGTATTTGGTCGGGAATACCTTGAGCTGATAGCTGCGCTCATTGAGTGCGGCGCGCACGGCGGCAATGGCTTCGGGTTTGTTGTCTTCGATGCCGATCAGTACGTCTTCAGGCTGAATCAGTTGCACCAAGATGTCTATGCCCGAGATCAGCGCGCTCGCACGTTCGCGCATCAGCACGTCATCGGCGGTGATATAGGGTTCGCACTCGGTGCCATTGATGATCAGTGTGTGGATTTTCTGCGTCGGTCGCGCGTTGAGTTTGACTGACGTCGGAAAGCCCGCGCCGCCCAGACCGCTGATGCCGGCCTGACGAATCAGCTCAGCCAGGGCGCTGTTGTCGAGATGGCGATAGTCCGGGCAGGGCGCGAGTGGGCACCACTGCTCCAGACCGTCGCTCTCGATGACGATCGCGGGGGCGAGCATGCCGGAGACGTGCGGATACGGCTGCGGGCCGATAAAACTCACGGTGCCGGAGGTTGGAGCGTGCACCGGCGCGCTGACAAAACCACTGGCGGTAGCGATCAACTGGCCTTTCAGCACGCGCTCGCCGACGCTTACCACGGGCTCGGCCGGGGCGCCGATATGCTGGTTGAGCGGCAGGGTTAGCTGCTTGGGCAGCGGTGCTGGCTGAATCGGCGTACGGTTGGACAGTTCCTTGCGTTCGGCCGGGTGAACGCCGCCGGGGATGTTCCAGATTTTCAAGGCGTCAGCATGATTCAGGTCGCTCATGCGGCTTGCCCCCGGTCGGTTGCAATCAATTGGCCAGGTGCCAGGGGTTTTTCCCATTTCCAGCTTTGCACTGTGCTGCCCACTTCCAGCATGTCGATGCAGTCCACCGGGCAGGGCTCGACGCACAGGTCGCAGCCGGTGCATTCGCTGACGATCACCGTGTGCATCTGCTTGGCCGCGCCGACGATGGCATCCACCGGGCAGGCCTGGATGCACTTGGTGCAGCCTATGCACTCGGCCTCGCGGATATAGGCGACCATCTGCGGCTTTTCGCCCTCCACGGCGTCCAGCGGTTCGGCTTCAACGTCGAGCAGATCGGCCAGGGCAGCGATGGTCGCCTCGCCGCCGGGGGGGCACTTGTTGATCTTGTCGCCACCGGCAATCGCTTCGGCGTAGGGTTTGCAACCCGGATAACCACACTGACCACATTGGGTTTGTGGCAGCAGGGCATTGATCTGTTCGGCAATCGGGTTGCCTTCGACCTTGAAACGGATGGCCGCGAAGCCGAGGATCGCCCCGGCCACCAGGCACAGAGCGAGCAAGGCGAGCACGGCGCTCAATACCAGACTCATAGCTTGATCAACCCGCTAAAGCCCATAAAGGCCAGCGACATCAGCCCGGCGGTGATCATGCCGATGGCCGCGCCCTGGAAGGATTTAGGCACGTCGGCGATGGCGATGCGCTCGCGCATGGCGGCGAACAGTACCAGCACCAGGGAGAAGCCCAAGCCGGCGGCAAAGCCATTGGCGGTGGCGGTGATAAAGGTGAATTCGGCTTTGTTGGCGTTGAGCAGGGCCACGCCGAGGACGATGCAGTTGGTGGTGATCAGCGGCAGGAAGATGCCCAGTACGCGGTACAGCAGTGGGCTGGTCTTGTTCACCACCATCTCGGTGAACTGCACCACCACGGCAATCACCAGAATAAAGCTGATGGTGCGCAGGTATTCGATATCCAGCGGCTTGAGCACGTACTGCTGCACCAGGTAGCTGCACATGGCGGCCAGGGTCAGTACAAAAGTGGTAGCCAGGGACAGGCCGATGGCCGTCTCGATTTTTTTCGAGACGCCCATAAACGGGCATAGGCCAAGGAACTGGACCAACACGAAGTTGTTAACCAGGATGGCGCTGACCATGATCAAGACGAGTTCGGTCATTGCGGGTTCCATTGATGGACGGGCAAAGGCCGCAGGAATAAAGGGGGCTTATTATCGATAAGCCGATGCGGCCATACAAGCCGGATCAGCGTTCCTGAGGTGCCGGTATAAGGCTAGCGCAGCCAGATCATGCTGGCTGCGCTGATCCGTCGCAGTGGGTTATTTGACCCGCTGGCCTGGCTTGGCACCACTGTCCGGGCTGAGCAGGTAAATGTCTTCACCGCCAGGACCGGCCGCCAGTACCATGCCCTCGGATACGCCGAACTTCATCTTGCGTGCTGCCAGGTTGGCCACGTACAGGGTCAGGCGACCTTCCAGCTTGCTCGGGTCCGGGTAGGCGCTCTTGATGCCACTGAAGACGTTGCGTTTGGCGTCACCGATGTCCAGGGTCAGGCGCAGCAGTTTGTCGGCACCTTCAACGAACTCGCACTTCTCGATCAGGGCGATACGCAGATCCACTGCGGCGAATGCATCGAAGGCGATCTCGGCGGCCAGTGGGTCTTTCGTCAATTCGCCATTGCCTTGTGCGACTGGAGCCGCTTCGCTGGCGGCCAGGTCTTCCTTGGAGGCCTCGATCATGGCGTCGATTTTCGCAGGCTCGATACGCGTCAGCAGCGCGTTGAATGGGTTGAGTTGGTGGTCTGCCAAGAGGTACTGATGGTCGCCCCAGGTCAGCGGCGCGACATTGAGGAAGGCTTCTGCGTCTTTGGCCAACTGCGGCAGCACGGGCTTGAGGAAAATGACCAGGCGGCGGAACAGGTTCACGCCCAGGGCGCAGATGGCCTGTACTTCGGCTTCTTTGCCTGCCTGCTTGTTCAGCGACCAGGGTGCCTTGTCGGCAATCCAGGCGTTGGCACGGTCAGCCAGTGCCATGATTTCGCGCATGGCGCGGGCAAAGTCACGGGATTCATAGGCTTCGGCAATCGAAGGTGTTGCGGCATCAAAGGCTTCAGTCAGCTCGGGGGCAATGTTGCCTGCCAGGAGCAAGCCGTTGTTGCCCTTGTGGATAAAGCCGGCGCAGCGGCTGGCGATGTTCACGACTTTGCCGACCAGGTCGGAGTTGACCTTCTGTACGAAGTCTTCGAGGTTGAGGTCGAGGTCATCGACGCCACGACCCAGCTTGGCCGCGTAGTAGTAACGCAGGTATTCCGGGTTGAGATGGTCCAGATAGGTGCGTGCCTTGATAAAGGTGCCGCGCGATTTGGACATCTTCTGACCGTTAACAGTCAGGTAGCCGTGCACCGCAACCGCGGTTGGTTTGCGCAGGCCGGCGCCTTCGAGCATGGCTGGCCAGAACAGGGCGTGGAAGTTGACGATGTCCTTGCCGATAAAGTGGTACAGCTCGGCGCTCGAGTCCTTGTTCCAGAACGCATCGAAGTCCAGCTCCGGGCGCTTGGTGCAGAGGTTCTTGAAGCTGGCCATGTAGCCGATAGGGGCGTCCAGCCAGACGTAGAAATACTTGCCTGGCTCATCCGGGATTTCGAAGCCGAAGTAGGGCGCGTCGCGGCTGATATCCCACTCCTGCAGGCCGGAATCCAGCCATTCGGCGATCTTGTTGGCCACGGCGTCCTGCAATGCGCCGCTGCGGGTCCAGCTTTTCAGCATGGCCTCGAAGTCCGGCAGTTTGAAGAAGAAGTGCTTGGAGTCGCGCAGTTCAGGTACAGCGCCGGAGATCGCCGAGCGCGGGTTCTTCAGCTCGGTGGGCTCATAGGTGGCGCCGCATTTCTCGCAGTTGTCGCCGTACTGGTCTTCGGCCGCGCACTTGGGGCAGGTGCCTTTGATAAAGCGATCGGCGAGGAACATGCCTTTTTCAGGGTCGAAGTACTGGGTCACCGAGCGGGTAGCGATATGCCCGGCATCACGCAGCTTCAGGTAGATCGCGGCCGACAATTCGCGGTTTTCTTCCGAGTGGGTTGAGTGATAGTTGTCGAACTCCACCCCAAAATCGGCGAAGTCTGCGGTGTGCTCGGCTTGCACGTTGGCAATCAGTTGCTCGGGCGTGATGCCTTCTTTCTCGGCGCGCAGCATGATTGCCGAGCCATGCGCATCGTCGGCGCAGACGTAGATCGCCTGGTTGCCACGCAGTTTCTGGAAGCGCACCCACATGTCGGTCTGGATGTATTCGAGCATATGGCCAAGGTGGATCGAACCGTTGGCATAGGGCAGGGCGCTGGTGACAAGAATCTTGCGGGCTTCGCTCATGGGAATCGGCTGCACTGGTAACTCAGGGAAGCCGGCAACTATATAGCGCCGGCGGATATTTTTCATCCTCGCACCGGCAATCCAGCTCCGGGTTTTGCCGTTGTTAAGGGTGTTGTGCAGACACCGCGCTGATTCAGATGCCGCCCTGGGGTAACATGGCGGCCTGCTTTAGTCAGCCATTCGGAGCCCTCATGAGTGTTGTTAGCCGCGCCGCGGTCGAAGCCGCGTTGTCTCAATACACCGACCCCCATCTGAATCAGGATCCGGTCAGCGCCGGCTGCGTGCGCGAGGTGGATATTCAGGGTGGTCAGGTCAAGGTGCGTCTGCAGCTGGGTTACGCCGCGGGGCTGTTCAAAAGCGGTTGGGCGCAGATGCTGCAGATGGCGCTGGAAAACCTCGACGGTGTCGAGCGTGCGCAGGTGCAGGTTGACTGTGTGATCGAGGCGCACAAGGCGCAGGAGCAGATACCGGCGCTGGCCAATGTGAAAAACGTGATCGCCGTGGCCTCGGGCAAGGGCGGGGTGGGCAAGTCCACCACTGCGGCCAATCTGGCGCTGGCGCTGGCGCGCGAGGGTGCCAAGGTCGGCATTCTTGATGCCGACATCTATGGGCCGAGCCAGGGCATCATGTTTGGCATTGCTGAAGGGACGCGGCCGCAGGTGAAGGAGCAGAAGTGGTTCGTGCCGCTCAAGGCCCATGGCGTAGAAGTGATGTCCATGGCCTTTCTCACCGACGAAAATACCCCGGTGGTCTGGCGTGGGCCGATGGTCTCGGGCGCGCTACTGCAATTGATTACCCAAACCGCCTGGGATGATCTGGATTATCTGGTGGTCGATATGCCGCCAGGCACCGGTGATATCCAGCTGACGTTGGCGCAGAAGGTGCCGGTAGCCGGCGCGGTAATCGTCACTACACCGCAGGACCTGGCGCTGCTGGATGCCAAGAAGGGTGTGGAGATGTTCCGTAAGGTGAATATCCCGGTGCTCGGCGTGGTGGAAAACATGGCCGTGCACATCTGCTCGAACTGTGGCCATGCCGAGCACCTGTTTGGCGAAGGCGGCGGCGAGAAGCTGGCGGCGCAGTTTGGTGTCGATCTATTAGCGTCGTTGCCACTGTCGATGGCCATTCGCATGCAGTCCGATGGTGGTAAGCCAACCACTGTGGCGGACCCGGAAAGCCAGATTGCGATGATCTACCAAGAGACTGCGCGCACTGTCGGCGCGCGCATTGCTCAGGCAGGGCGGCAGGCGATGCCGAG
>Ga0181596_10004553_pt1 | contig 12522 bp, 16 predicted proteins | sample 041ome_6_FD_148655 | JGI IMG/M metagenome (GOLD analysis project Ga0181596, IMG submission 148655) | Coastal salt marsh microbial communities from the Groves Creek Marsh, Skidaway Island, Georgia - 041402US metaG (spades assembly) | ecosystem: Environmental > Aquatic > Marine > Intertidal zone... | reverse complement strand
CTCATATTCTTCTTTATAGGGAAAGTCTCTAACGTGAGGCTTGCCAGCCATCGTTTCTTCAATGTTACCCTTTCTTATTTTATTTAATACGTCACCAGTAACTGCATGTATATGCCATGTTTGAGTGTTATATGAAGTTGGAGCCCATTTGGCAGCATCAATAATTTCATCTATTAACTCTCTTGGGACAGGCTTATCTAAGAAGCCTCTAACACTTTTTCTTGATTCAGCAAATTCTTTAAAATTCATAATAAGTTTTTTCTTTTGATTTTGGCATATTTCGGTATTTTTTAACACGCTCATTTTTATGTATACAATGATAAGAAATGAAATATCAAAATATCTATAAAATTTTGAGTCTTGAAGAATGGAGCGAGGCTCAAAAATTAGGATTTATAATCACAGATCTAGATAAAGAAGATGGCTTTATTCATTTTTCAAACGCCAATCAATTAGCTGCAAGTTTAAAATTATACTTTTCCCATCATGAAGAGGTTGTTTTGCTTTTGCCTAAAATGAGTAAAATTCAATCTAATTTAAAATATGAACAAGCTGGCAACGATAGTCAGCGCAAGGGTTTTTTTGGCCATCTGTACGGTAATTTAATGGTTGAAGATATAGAAAAGTCATGGCAAATTCAAAGGGGTGCCTTTAAATTGCCTAAATCAATTCTCCTTGAAGCAGAGTTTTTTATTAACCAGAAGCTAGACTAGTAGATAAAGTTTAAGTATTCTAAAAACCATGAAATTTAAGTTTCCATTTTCTGTAAAAAATCTTCACTGGACCACGGTTGCTAGTGAAAAAATTCTTTTGGCAATTATTGGAATAGCAACATGTGTTGCTGCTGCTCAATATTTATTCCAAATGTTCGAAGCAAGAGAAATATTATTATCAGATTTATTTCTGCTTTTTATTTATGTAGAAATTATTGGCATGGTAGGGGCTTTTTATAGCACTAATAGAATACCTGTAACTTTGCCAATAATTATTGCAATAACTGCCCTATGCAGATTGATAGTTATGCAAGGAAAAGAGATGGACGCTCTTATGCTATTAGGAGAGTCAAGTGCTGTTCTGATACTCGCTGCAGCTGCATATATTATGAGCCTGAAAGATAAAGTTAGCCTGGAAAAGAAAAAAGAATTCTCTGAAGACAAGAATCCAGAATCTTAAAGATGGAAATTTTTATTCTGCTGGTTTTTGCCTGGTTTTTTATTCATTTTGTCGAATGCCTTTTATATAAAGGCCTTATTGCTAAATCTCCTCATGGTAAAACTAAAGCCACTATTTATACTATGCTATTTGGAATTCTTTACTTAAGGAGAATCAAGGGGAAGGATTAAAATTCTCTTTGTGAAAATCTTTTATTGCTGAGTCGACCAGGGCGTCTCTTTCTTTAAGCTCCTGATATAAATTAACTGAATTAAGAGTTTTGCATCTACTTAAAGCTACGTATGTCTGACCTGTAGCAAAAGCACCATTACCAAGATCAATGGAGCAACTTTCTAAAGTTAACCCTTGCGCCTTATGAATAGTTACAGCCCAGCCAAGCTTTAATGGAAATTGTTTAAAGGATGAAACTATTTCTTCCTCCATCTCATCATTATATTCATCGTATACATATTTAATTTTATTCCATTCTTCTCTTTTAACTTTAAAAATCTCATCTCCAACTTGCACCCTTAAAAACCTTCCTTTTTTATCAGAACAGTTTGTGACCACTCCAATAGTTCCGTTTACCCATCTTCCTTCGCTATCATTTTTAATAAACATTACTTTTGCATCTTTTTTTATTCTGAGATTTCTTGGCGCAGGAAGATCGTTGTCATTGAGCTCTCCAAGCTCTTCAGATTTTGCAGAGGTGGCAGGGCCATCTATTTCGTTTAGCATTGCCTCATTAATTTGATCAGCTCTATACTTTCTAGTTGTGATTATTAATGAAGACTCATTGTCAAATTCTGGATTAAAGCATCTTCTATTTATTTTATTTATAGTTTCTGAAAGATTATCGCCAAGCCGTATATTGTTCAGTAAGGAATAAAAGTCTTCATCCTCGCTTTGTCTAAAAGAATATGTCAGCTCAAAAAAGGCTGGAGCCTCTATTTCTTTAAAGCTATTGGAGCTAAAAAAATATACAGACTCATATTTTTCATCAATAGCATCAACCTCATTATCTTTTACTACAGGAGGAAGTTGAAAAAGATCTCCACATGCCAAAACATGAATGCCACCAAAGGGCTTTGAAGAGTTTCTATGTAATTTAAGAGTTTCGGATATAGCATCAAGCATTGGAGCTCTAACCATAGAAATTTCATCAATAATTAGTAACTCCAGTTTTTTAAGTAGCTTTTTAAATCTTGGATCATTAGACTCTTGAATTTGAGGAAAAATATCAAAGCCTATTCTAAAAGCAGAATTAATTGTACTCCCCCCAATATTAAGTGCAGCAACCCCAGTCGGAGCTACAACAATTTTTTTTAGATTATTTTCATTAAGAACCCTTTCAATTAATGTGGTTTTACCAGTTCCAGCTGCTCCTGTGAGATAAATGAATTGTTGAGTATCAGAATCTAAGAGCTCAAGTATTTGATCTAAGGTGCTATCAAAAGTTTTTACCTTATCTTTGATATTTGAGTCTTTCATTTATTAAAAAGTATTTTTTGGCATGATTGGATGTAAGATTATATGATAAAAAAACAACTCTTTTGAGAGCTTATAGAATTCGTCAAAGCACTAAAGTTATAAATGAATATCCAAAATTGTATAGTATGTGGTAGTAATCTAGTCGAGTCATTTCAGACATCTGATAGTTTAAATTATTGGCACTGTAATTTATGTAGCGCTAAGTTTTTGGACAAAAAACATCGTATTGATGAAGACTCTGAAAAGAAAAGATATTTGGAGCATGAGAATATCATTGAAGATGAAGGCTATAGAAATTTTTTGTCTAAACTTTCGAGCCCTCTAATGGATAAAATTAACACAAATGCAAAAGGTCTAGATTTTGGCTGTGGTCATGGGCCAGCTTTAGCAGACATATTTATAAAGAATAAATATTCAATAGATCTTTACGATCCATTCTTTTTTCCTAACAAAGAAATTTTTTTAAGAACATATGACTTTATAACTTGTACAGAAACGGCTGAACATTTTTTTAATCCCAAAAAAGAATTTGACCTTATGAATGCATTGCTAAAAAAAGATGGATGGCTTGGTGTTATGACATGCTTTTTAACGACTCATTTTGCTTTCGATTCATGGCACTATAGAAGAGATCCAACTCATGTTGTATTTTATGCTGAAGAAACCTTTGAGGTTATAGCCAAACAAAGAGATTGGAATTGTGAAATTATTGCTAAAGACGTAGTATTATTTAATAAAAATTAATTGGGGAGATTTAAATGTTTAGTCATGTAATGTTAGGCGCTAATGATATTGAAGAGTCTAAAGCTTTTTATGATGCTACTCTTTCTGTCTTAGGCGCAAGACCAGGAAAACTATCTTTAAACCATGATGGTCATTCAAGATATATATATTTTGTAAATAATCAAAATAGTTTCATTATTTCTCAGCCTATAAATAATAAGGAAGCATCTCATGGCAATGGTGCAACTATAGGCTTTAATGCATCAAGCGAAGAGATGGTTAATGAGTGGTATGAGGCAGGAAAAAAAGTAGGAGGTATTGACCCAGAGCTATGTGAGCCTCCTGGAGTTCGAGAAGGCGCAGGAGTAAAAATGTATCTAGCATATTTGCTTGACCCCTCAGGAAACAAAGTCTGCACCATGTTCAGGCTTCCAAGAGAATAGGGTAGATATTATCTTGTTTAAATTTCGCTAATAAAATAGATGACTAAAACAGTTCTTGTATGCATTTCCTTTTTATTGGTTATAGTGGCAGCTTTCTATGGACCAAAGGCTGTTAGACTTTATAAACTTGCAAACTTATACAATGAAGACAAAATCGCAAGTAACTTTATTAACATAGATAAAATCTTTCAAGTCTCGAAGCCAATACCATCTTCACAAAATCCCCATTCTTTTGTAAGAAAAGATTTTAAACTTCCGGATACTTATTCTTTTGAAGGAGAAGAAAAAAGTCTTGAACAAGGCCTGTCTCATTTTAAAACTGATGGGCTTATGGTTTTGCATAATGGCAACTTGCTTTATGAAAATTATTGGAATGGTAATACTCCAACAAGTAAGCATATAGCTTTTTCAGTAACCAAGTCATTTGTTTCAGCTTTGATAGGCATTGCTCATCATGATGGATTAATAGATAGTATTGAAGATCCTATTACAAAATATTTACCAGACTTTAACGGAACCGGTTATGAGGGTGTTCGTATCAAAGACATTCTTCAAATGTCGTCAGGCGTAAAATGGAATGAAGATTATGCTGATCCAGACTCGGATATAAACAGATTTGGCAGAACAGTTGCAAGAGGGTCATCATTTAGAGACTTTGCTAAAACCTTAAAAAGAGAAAAAGAACCTGGTTCTTTCCATCATTACGTAAGCATTGATACTCAAATTTTGGGTTTTTTGCTTGCAGAAGTAACTGGCATGCCTCTTAAAGAATATTTATATAAGAAGTTATGGAGCAAAATAGGCATGGAAGATGAAGCCTATTTTATAGTTGATAACGATGGTGTTGAAATGGCTCTTGGCGGACTAAATGCAACACTTAGAGATTATGCAAAGTTTGGCTTATTGTATGCAAATAGAGGCAAATGGAACGGAGAGGTAGTTGTGCCATCTGCTTGGGTTGACGCATCGCATGAAACAGATGCACCACATTTAATGCCAGGTGAACATGAGCTTTCATCTTCCCCATGGGGCTATGGCTTGCAATGGTGGGTTCCAGGCCTCCCAGATACAGACTACACTGCATCAGGTGTTTACAATCAGTACATTTATATTGATCCTCTAGAAAACATTGTAATTGCAAAGACTTCATCTAATCATAGGTTCACTGGCGAAAAAGAATATTCAAAAGCAGCTCATGTTGCTATGTTTAGATCTATAGCAAATAGCATTCAAAAATAATGCTAAAAATTCTTGTGTCGATAAGTATCCTTATGTTGCTGTCTTGCCAAGAACAACCTGATAAAAATATTTATACCCCACCATTAATACAAAACCCAATTGAAAACAATTTTTATATAAATCGTGAAGCTAAGGAGCTTTCAAAGAAAATTGAGAAGATTGATAATTTTAAAATTCAAGAATCATCAGATTCATTAGTAAAATTTCAGGCAATAAATGAAATTGCATCTGAGAAAATTTCAGACTTCATAGACTGTGGAACTATGAATAACGAGGTATATGTTAATTACATAAATAGAATTTTTGACTCATCATTAAAAATTAAAACTATTGTTGAAATTCAACCTTTAGATATATTTTCTTCAAAAATAAACCTAGTTTCTGATTATGTTTTTACATCTATTGAAACTGGAACAAAATGGGCTTTTAAAACTAATGAATCAAAAATGATTTTAGTTGGAACTCCTGCTTATGGAGCTGAGCCATATAGAGAATGTACATCAAGAAACTTTTTAGAAAGCCAAATAATCGAAGAGCTGCATAAATAAAGTTTTAAATATAATTTTATATTTTCATTGCCTTACTTAAGATGATATAAATATATAGTTGGAAATAAATTTTTGGGAGAAAAATATGAAAAACTTTTTATCTGCAATGTTTTTATTAACTGCAGTTAGTATAAATGCTGGCCATCATGAATCAGGCCATAAAGGAAATACTGTTGAATGGGAAATCGAAACTTATACTTCCTCAGCTCCAGATTTCATTGGAGATTTTGCTACAGTTGTTGGTGCCAGTGGTAAGGTTATTAGAGAAGGAACAAATGGTTGGACGTGCCTTCCCTTTATTCCAATGCCAAAAATGGGTTTTAAAAATGCTAATGAAGCGGCCCCAGCATGCGCAGATGCAAATGCAGTAGCTTGGGCAAATGCATATATTGCTCAAGAAAAGCCTGAAATTGAAAATGACGGATGGATTTGGATGAAGCATGGCGACACAGGCGTTGACAATTTCAGACCCTATTCTGAGGGAGACAAGGCAAATACAAAACCTGAGGATTGGATATACTCTGGATCACATTTAATGTTGATGCCAAAAGACCCAAAATCACTTGACGGTGTCTCAACAGACTTTACAACAGGCGCACCTTACGTAATGATGAAAGGTACTCCTTTTGTGCATTTAATGATCCCATTAGATGGATATTACGATTATCAACCTGAATCAGCACCTCAATAAAAAATATGCGCTGTCTTTTGGCAGCGCCAACCCTTTTTAGAATTACAAGAACAAATAACTACTTCAATGAAAGTAGTTATTTGCATTGTTTCTTCAATAAATTAAGGTTATCTTAATATTTTATATGGGGACATCTATGGAAAGATATACGAATTTTAAAGATTTTTATCCTTATTATTTAAGTGAGCATAGCAATAAAACAACAAAATTATTACATTTTATTGGTACCACTATAGCTATATATCTTTATATAAGATTCTTTATGACATTTAATCCGATGTACCTGTTGTATTCTTTATTAGCTGGATATGGCTTTGCATGGATTGGCCATTTTTTCGTTGAAAAAAATAAACCTGCTACCTTTAAATATCCTTTTTGGAGTTTCATAGGCGATCATAAGATGTACTTAGAAATACTTCAGGGTAAACATAAGATTTTTTAGAACAAATGGAAACATACCAAATAATAGTTTTGGCGATATTCTGCACCCTTGTATTTCTAGAAATTTTATTTACAAATTTTTTTAATAAATATAATCAGAGACCAAAAGATGGAGTGGTTGAGTTTATTGGTTTTTTTCAATTAAACTTTTTGGCTCTTCCGCTGGTTTTTGGTTTTGGTTACGGTCTTGCTGAAATTTTTTTTCCAAATACAAAAGGCATGATTTCAGATTGGGGGTTTTTTGCTATCTTTGGATTGCTCTTAATCTTTGATGACTTAACTCAATACTGGTGGCATAGAACCTGTCACAATGTTCCTATTCTTTACAACCTTCATAGGGCTCATCATGATTCTGAATATTTATCAATTAGAGTGGTTTATAGAAACGCGCTTTTATACTATATGTTAATGCCAGGTTTATGGTTTGCAGGAATCCTTTTCTACATGGGATCTGGATGGGTATATTTTGTATATATAGTTGTTAAGCAGGCTGTCATTTTTGGAGCACATACAGATCTTAGATGGGATAAAAAACTTTATGAGATTAAATGGATGCATCCTGTCATGTGGGTTTTGGAAAGAACCATCTCAACACCATCTACCCATTGGGCTCATCATGGAAAACACCTTAGTGATGAAAATACACATTACAAAGGGAACTATGGCAATCTTTTATTTTTATGGGATGTTATTTTCGGAACAGCAAAAATAACAAGAAAATATCCAAAAGAAGTAGGAGTAGAAAATCTCTCAGAAGTATCAGCTTTAACTCAGTTATTTTGGCCAATCTTTAGGTCACCGGAAAGCCCTGATAATAAAAATATCTAAATGCATCATATAAATGCTGAATTTTGGGAAAATCCACCTTGGGGCGATGGTAAAGAGAAGTATAGACTTGGTTTAAACCCGATCTCAAAGGGAGAATGGTTAAATAGGAAAATTAGCCCTCAGCTCTTAAAACATAAAAAACATTTATTAGATACAAATTATTCTAGTGTCATCGCAGTAACTGATGATTCTCTTGAGGCACAAGAAATTCTTAGTAAAGAGTTTAATATAAATAAAAGAAGCTATCCTGATCTCATTGCTGATATGAGCCTAAACATTCAAGACGATTTATGCTTAATAAGGTCTAATGGTGATCAGGAATTATTGGCAGCAAGTGTATGTTCACCAAGTTATTGGAATGTTCAAAATAAAATAGGTAAACCTTTAAAAGAAATTCATGACCCAGTTAGAACACTAGATGAAAAAATTGGTAAAAGGATTTCAACTTTTATAAGACAAGCACCTGTACTTAAGCCTTTTGGACGACAAAACTGGTTGGTACATGGAGATACAAAACGGTTTCATTTACAAGAAGAGCCACTCTTAAAATCTGACCCGTCTTCATGGTTTATCCGGTCTGAGAAAGAAACTTTGTGCAGGTTTCATGAAGACTACTCACTATTTACTATTAATGTTCTATTCCAACCTTTGAGCGCTATCAATGGATATCCCATACAAAAACACAATTTAATAAAAAGCATTAATACTTTTGATGATGATGAAATTGATTATTTTGGTGGTTATAACAAGGTTAACTTGCTTCTAAAATATCTTTCATCTTAAATAGAGTAAAATATAATTACAGAATATATCTAGCGGGGAGGTTTGAATATGTTCGGTGGAATTTCTTCTATAGGTTGGTTTCACACCGTTGTTGGAACAGCCGCAATCATTGTTGGGCTTTACCTCCTTATCAAAGATAGGTTCATTTTTATAGATAAAAATTCAGCTAAATTTTATTTAGCGGCTACCATAATTACTTCAGCTTCATCTCTATTTATATATAGTGCTACCGGCTCTTTTAATTTAGCGCATGTGCTTTCAGTAATGACAATTATTGCTGCTTTATTCGCAGTATTTTTGCATCGTTTTAATATTTTTGGTTTTTTGAACGTTTTTATAAAACAACTTTCATTAACTGCCACAGTTTTTTTTAGCATGCTTCCAACTACTGCAGAGGTGCTTCAAAGATTTCCACCAAGCAATCCATTTGCTGACTCTATAGAAGATCCTTTAGTGCAAAGTTTTTATTTTTGGTATTTAATTATTTTTGGTTTATTTGGCATCTATCAGATAGTAAAAATGTATCGGGAGGACATAAATGGAATCTAAAAATTATGCAGAGCTTGTAAAGGCATCAAAATTAGCACATGAGAAATGGAGGCTAATGCCAGCACCTCAAAGGGGTGAAATTATCAGAAACTTTGGCAATGAAATAAGAAGCCAAAAAGTCGAGCTTGCAAAAACAATAACAGAAGAGGCAAGAAAAATTGTTACCGAGGCTGAGGGTGAGGTTCAAGAGGCAATTGATATGTGTGATTTTGCAACAGGACTTAGTAGGCAGTTATACGGACTTACTATGCCAAGCGAGAGACCAGATCATAGGCTGCAAGAGATATGGCAGCCAATAGGGATAGTTGGGTGTATAACAGCTTTTAATTTTCCTATGGCAGTTTTTGCTTGGAATTTTTGTTTAGCTGCAGTTTGTGGAAATAGCATTATATGGAAGCCAAGTCCTCACTCAAATAAATGCGCTGATGCTTTAAAAAATATATGGGATAAGGTTGCTCAAGAGCATAAAGATTTGGTTATTGTTCTTAAAGGAGGTAACGAGGAGGCGATAGCCATCTGCGAAGATAAAAACATTCAACTTGTTTCTGCAACCGGAAGTACGCAAATGGGTAAGGAATTAGCACCAATCGTTGCAGCAAGGCTTGGAAGGACTTTATTAGAACTCGGTGGCAATAATGCAGCAATTATTTGCCCAACTGCTGATTTAGATTTAACAGTTAAGGGTGTAACATTTTCAGCCTGTGGAACTACGGGCCAAAGATGCACAACTTTGAGAAGAGCATTTGTGCATGTTGATATTTATGATCGGTTCATGGAAAAGTTGCATGGGTATTATGCAAGCTTAAAGATAGGTGATCCTTCTGAAGAATCATCACAGCTTGGACCATTAATTTCTGAAAGCAGTTTCAATACAATGCAGGGCGCTCTTGAATCTTTGAAGAAAAAAGATGTGATTGTTCATGGTGGGCAAAGACTTGAAATTGGCGATCCTAAAGAATTTTATGTGATGCCAGCAATTGTAGAAGTTTCAGAAATAGAAGAAGAGATGCTAAATGAAACATTTGCCCCAATACTATATATAAAGAAATTTTCAGATCTCAAGGACGCCATTTACATGCAAAATAATGTTAGACAGGGCTTAAGTAGCTCAATCTTTACCAATGATTTTAGAGAGTCAGAGTTATTTTTAAGCTCAGAAGGAAGCGATTGTGGTATTGCTAATGTGAATATTGGAACTAGTGGTGCAGAAATAGGAGGAGCTTTTGGGGGTGAAAAAGATACAGGTGGGGGAAGAGAGTCCGGATCAGATGCATGGAAAGCATATATGAGAAGGGTAACAGCTACGGTTAATTATGGGAGCGAGCTGCCGCTTGCTCAGGGAGTAGAGTTCGATGAAAGCTAAGATAGCAATTATTGGTAAAGGTAATATTGGGTGGGCAATAAAACAATTGCTAAAAGATGATTATGAGATTAAGCATGGAGATATTACAGAAGGACTAGATGCTAGAGATATAGATCAAGTCAGAAGTTTTTTAGATGGAATGGATGCAGTTATTTCTGCAGGCCCTTTTGCAATTAACAAGAATATTGGGACTGTAGCTGCCGAAATGGGCATTGGCTATTTTGATTTAACAGAGGACGTTGAAACAACTGAATTTATTAGGAGTATCGATTCTAATAGTGTCATGATGCCGCAATGCGGACTAGCTCCAGGAGCCATTAATATATGTGCTGCAGGAATGATTAATCAATTTGATAAAGTTAAAGAGGTAATGATGAGGGTAGGTGCTTTGCCAAGATTTACAAACAATGAAATGAGTTACTATCTGAGCTGGTCAACCAATGGGCTAATCAATGAATATTGCAATGAGGCTGATGCAATATATGAGGGGAAATCTATTAAAGTAATGCCATTAGAAGGTGCCGAAAAATTAACTATAGAAGGCGAATCCTATGAAGCATTTAATACCAGTGGCGGTTGTGCAACCATGTGTGAGACGTATGAGAATATGGTTGAAAATCTTTCATATAAAACCATAAGATACCCAGGCCATCTTAATCATATGAAGTTTTTGTTTAATGATCTTCATTTAAAAAAGAACAAAGATGTACTCGAAAAACTTTTTGACAAAGAAGTTCCAAGAACCACAAATGATGTGATCGTTTTTTATGTCAAAGTTATAGGTGAAATAGAGGGCATTCTTCAAGAAAAAACATATCTTAAAAAGATTTATGGGGATGAAACTTTTAGTGCAATTCAAAGAACAACAGCATCTGGAGTATGCAGTGTTCTTGATATGTACTTAAATGGAAAAATTAAAACAAGGGGGTTTGTAAAACAAGAATCAATATCCTGGGAAGATTTTATTGATAATCCTTTTGGAAAAGTTTACACCTAATTAATCTTTATAAATAAAAATATCTTCTAATGATGCTTCAAAGTATTTTGTTAACTTCATTGCGAGTGTTAAAGATGGATCAAATTTTCCATTTTCAATAGAGTTGATAGTTTGTCTACTAACAGATAAAGCTTCAGCAAGATCATTTTGACTTACGTTTTTAAGTTTTCGAAGATCTTTTAAATTATTATCCATGCCTTATGTATTTTTTATCAAAAAGATACCCCCCAATAGCTGTTCCAATGCCCCATGCTATAAAACATTCATAAAATCCAACTGTAAATCCTACATATGGAGACAAAATTGAAAGAAGCATACCAAAGCTTATAAAACCAATTCCGCCCCATGCACCCAGATAAAGATAATATCTTTGCATAAACTCATCTTGTTTTTTAATAAATTTATTTTGATAAAAAGCTGCAGCCGCCCACAAAATAATGACCAAAGCTCTTGCCGCATGATACATAGGTGAATTTGTAGCATCTTCTTCTAATTTAGGCCCTAAGATGCCATCTACAGATGTTAAATGAATACCCCAAAAAAAGGCGCCAACAATAAATAATGTTATTGAAGTTAAATAATTTTTTTTATCCTCTTTATTTAGAGAGCTTATTTGAATCCACGAACCTCTGTGTGTAATTTTTGCCATTTAAATTCCTCAAGTTGATTAGTCATATAAATATATATGTATGAAATATATGTGTCAAGTTTACTTGACATTATTTTTATGAAAATATTAGTATATTGATACTAAGTAAAGTTAGAATATCCACTTATTTAAATATAATAATTATATATATGAATCAATTAGTTTTACTTAGCCCCTCTCACGTTATTACTGTTTGCCTAAGTCTTGCAGCAATAATATTCATACCAAGGTTTTTTAGGGACTCATCTGATAACGTAAAAAAACTTCTTGCATATTTAATAATTTTTTTGCTATTGGTAAATCAAGTAATGGATTTCTATAGAGAAGGAATAATGAGTGAAAGGTGGCAAGAAGGATTGCCACTTCATTTATGTGATTTCTCTACAATGTCAATAATTTTATATTTTATTACGCGTCATAGAGATTTCTTTGTTTTTGCCTTTTTCTTTGGCATTGCAGGTGGAGGCATGTCCATTCTGACTCCAGATACTGTTTATGGTTTTCCTTATATTGGATATATTCAGAGCCAAATTGGCCACACTATGATTCTTATGGGAGTAACTTATGCAATGGTGATTGATAATCAAAGACCATTTTTAAAAGATATTCCAAAAGTATTTATGTA
>Ga0181596_10004535_pt1 | contig 12548 bp, 8 predicted proteins | sample 041ome_6_FD_148655 | JGI IMG/M metagenome (GOLD analysis project Ga0181596, IMG submission 148655) | Coastal salt marsh microbial communities from the Groves Creek Marsh, Skidaway Island, Georgia - 041402US metaG (spades assembly) | ecosystem: Environmental > Aquatic > Marine > Intertidal zone >... | reverse complement strand
GTGTGCATAATATAAACAACGTTGTTCGTGCTACTGATGAACCTTTCCTTTCTCTCTTCCTTTCTCTCTCTCTAATGGTATAGTAATAAAGTGGGCCGCGCGTTCTTTTTCCCTCTCTTTTTTTTTATCGCCTTTCCTCTCTCGGCGCGGACCATTCGACTCTTAAAATCAAGTTATCGTAACCGAAGCCGTCCAAACGGTCGATGGCTCTTTGGCCGTCGTCTCGGTTGACGAAGTTGACGAACGCGAACCCTCTGCTCTCTCCGGTTTCTCTGTTGAACGCGACGTAGATTCTCGTCACGGGACCAAAAGGTCTGAACAACTCTTGTAAATCTTGCTCTCTCGTGTCTTCGGACAAGTTGGAAACTCGGACCGAATTTTCTTCTCTTCGTCTGTTCATAGAATCACCTTCACTCGCGCTCGCTCCGGCTCTTTTGGACGGCGGCACGTAGCCGGCGGAGCCGCCCGCTTTATCCCCACCCGGTCCGTCGCTTCCCGGCGGTTTGTCGCCCATCGCCGCCAAATCTTTGTACGGGCACTTCGTCGTCCAGTGATCCCCTTTCTTACCGCAAATTCTACACACTAACAGAGACGTTTGACTGGTCGCCATCGCTTTCAACGGATCGTTCGCTTTCTCCAATTCTGATTTCGGTTGTAAACGCGCGCGCTCCAAGAAAATCTCCTCTAAACTCACAGCCGTCATCGACTCATCCCCTGGTTTATATCTCGCCGCGTCGCCAAATCTCGCCCAGTTTTTTCTCTCCAACATTTCCTTCGTCACCGTTTTCGTCACTTTGTGCACCTTCACTCGTTTAATCGACCGAACTCTCGATCCGTCCTCTTTCACGCGGTATTCCGTGACGGTTTTGATCCCGGTGTTTGGGTCGATTTCGATTTTTGTTGGCGGTAACGCGAACGCCGCGTCGTCGTCAACGCCCATGTCGTCGGAATCCGCGAGCGAAATCTCGTCGTCTTCTTTCTTCGTTTCTGCTGCGATCGCCATTCTTTTTCTGTCTGTTGTTCGTGCGTTTCTCTTCCTCTGTAGTTCCTCGGCTCTGACGCACGACGAGAGAAAACGCGCGCGTTTTTGGAAGCCCCAACCCCGGAAAAAAGAAGAGGAGAACCCTAAACACGAAGAAAAGCGAAGAAAAGAAGAGAAAGTCACACCTACGCGGCGAAGCCCGGTTTCTTTTTTTCAATCTCGGATGAATTGGTTGTTTTACACTTTATATATCTCTGCTATTGCTACTAAAGTAATTAAGCGAAGTAGGCCAAATCGCTCTTCTTCTTCGCTTGGACTTGAACGATTCCTTCGACAAAGTCTTCGTGATTGACCATCGTTCCGTCTCTTCGCAACGCTAACATCCCGGCTTCCACGCAGACGGCTTTCAACTGCGCGCCGTTGAAATCGTCCGTGCCTCGAGCTAACTCGTCGTAGTTTACGTCAGGGGAGACGTTCATTTTACGAGCGTGGATTTGTAAGATGTGGGAGCGAGCGTCTTCGTTCGGATGAGGGAACTCAATTTTTCGGTCTAAACGTCCGGAGCGCAACAACGCGGGATCCAAAATGTCCGCTCGGTTCGTCGCGGCGATGATTTTGACTCGATCGTCCGAACTAAAACCGTCTAATTGGTTCAACAATTCTAACATGGTTCTTTGCACCTCGCGATCACCGTTGGTATCGGAATCGAAACGTTTCGTACCTATGGCGTCGATTTCGTCGATGAAAATAATCGCCGGCGCTTTCTCTTTCGCCAACTCGAACGCGTCTCGCACTAATTTTGCCCCATCTCCGATAAACATTTGCACCAAAAGAGGGCCAGCTAACTTCAAGTAACACGCGTTCGTTTGCGCCGCGCACGCTCGAGCCAGCAACGTCTTCCCCGTCCCCGGCGGGCCGTACAACAAACATCCTTTCGGCGCTCGTATGCCGAGTTTCATGAAGTGTTCTCTGTGCGTCATCGGCAAAACGATCGCCTCTCTCATCTCTTGAATCTGCTTATCTAACCCGCCGACGTCGGAGTAATCCTCCGTCGGTTTTTCGTCCACCTCCATCGCTTTCACCCTAGAGTCGTACTCCGCCGGCAGCGTGTCCAAAATCAAATACGAATCTTTGTTCACGCCAACTAAATCGCTCGGCTTCAAATCCTTCGCGTCTACTAACCCTGCTATCGGTAAGAATATTGTCTGTCTCGTCGTCGTTTTCAAAACCACCGCTTTCCCGCTCCTCTGCGCGTCCAAATCCGCTTGCGCGTCCGCCTCTTCGTCCTCGTCTTCCGGTTGGAGATCTAAAATTTCCACAATCGAAGCCACTAAATACGGAAGCTGTTTGTTCAGTTTAATCTTCTCCTGGTTATCTTTCACTCGCTCTCGCTCCGAGGAAACGTCCAGTTGCAATCGATTGCTCTCGTCTCTCAAAACGCGTATTTCATTCTCCAGCAAGCGCACTCGCATGACGACGTCTTCCGTGGTGGAGTTTTTCAGATCGTTGAGGACTTCCGTCGTGCCATCGTCGTCGTCGAACACGCCGTCTAAATCCATCTTCTTTTTCTCGACGAGTTTGAGAGGAAGAAGAACAACTGGTGGTGGCAAAAAGAGTCTTCCCTTTCTCTTCCTATGCGTTGCGCGCGCAGATAGATATCTTCAAACAGAAGAAAGTAGAGTATGTAGTATGAGGCGTGATTTCCCTCTCGCGTGCGTGCGGGGAGGCTCTCTTTAAAAAAAAAATAGGTTTAGGGTTTAGGGTTTAGGACGCGAAAAGGCAAGAACAAAATACGATTATTAATTGTGTGCACTCTTCAAAACAAGAGATGCGCGAAAACATTCGCAACAACTTCGTGTTAAATACTAACAAAAAGCACATGCCGCGCGCGGATGGCGAAGAAGAAGATGCCAGAGTATTCGCCGTTCGAGGAGATTCTTCTTCGTTACCGGCACCGGCGGCGGGAAACGCGAAGACGTCGTCGGCGTTGCTCTCGGAGTGCGCGCTGCGCTTCGCGGGATTCGAAATTTTCGTGGACACTTGGAAGAAGAAAACGAACGTCAACGCGCGAACGACAACGTTTTACTTTTTAACGCACGCGCACCAAGATCACTTGCGTGGATTGCGAGAGGATGTGTTCGAAAACGACGCGAACGGGAGGATATATTGCACGGAAATCACGAAAGTTTTGCTCGTGAAACGGTATCCGAGGTTAGAATCCAAAGTGAAAGTTTTAGAGTTTGATTCCGTGGAGGTGGTTCGAGTCGGTTCGAGGAACGGAGACGACGGGGAAAACAACAATTCCGGGGAAGATATGAGATTCAACGTGTACACGTTGGATGCGGGCCACTGCCCAGGATCTGCGATGTTTGTGTTCGAAGGCAAGTTCGGGAAAGTTTTACACACCGGAGATTTCCGGAGGGAAGATTGGAGCGGGAGTTTGCCGAGAGGTAAGAGGATGAGTTTCCCGACGCCCGGGAGCCGAGGAAGCTTCGGCAGCAGCAGCGGGTTCAGGAGGAACTTTTTTGGCATGATAAACGATACGCCGCTTTCGGCTGGAATGTGGTCTTCGAGCAGTGCGAGTTTGACGGGTTCTCAAGACCTTGGGTACGACAACAGCAAGGCGACGGCTTTGAAGAATGCTACGCCGTTGCCGAAAGTGCTCGATAACTCAAAAACGCCACCGGTGGACGTTTTGTATCTCGACAACACGTACAATAATCCAGAGTACGATCATCCACCTCGCGCGGTTGCTTTAGAACGCATCGTAAAGTTAGTCACGGAAATCGAACCGGAACGTCCTGTGATTCTTCTGTTAGATTCTTTAGGCAAAGAAGATATCGTCATAGCGCTGAGCCAAGCGACGAAATCGAAAGTCTACTTGCACAAAGATCGATACAACGATTGGTTAAAGTTAGGATTCGGGAAAGAGTACGTGTGTAGCGAACTAGGAGAAAACGAGACCACGAGAGTGCGCGTGCTTCCTAAGAGCATGGGAAGAAACAAAGAGAACGTGTGCGGACCGTTAGTTGCTGGCCTCAAGAACAGTAAAGAGTGGGGACCTTTAGTCATCAGTCCAACGGGCTGGGCGCGCGTCACCGAACAGATGCGAGAGGAAGATGAAAGACGAGATATGGATACAAGGAGACGAGAGAAAATGACGAACGAAGAGAAATCAGACTGGGTTCGCCGGTCGGTGCCGTATTCTTTGCACAGTAGCTATCGCGAACTGGAAACGTTCGTGAGAAGAATCCAACCGAGGAAAATTATAGGTAACACGAGGGACGACACGTTGAAGGAGGCAGAGAGGAAAGGGTTATCGGAGGTTCGCTCAGTACACGTGAGAAGACTGGAACCACTTTTGCGGCCATCGTCGCAATCGGAAGAGAATCCGATGTTAAAATCAGCGTTGGAAGCAGAAAGAGGATACGAGGGAGTAGCAGCCACAACGACAAAAATGAACGCGTCGAAACTGTTGGCGAGGATGAGGCTTCCGAGCGATTCGCCTCGAGACGAAATTTCAGACGTGCGACTGCTTTCTGCGTCGTCACCCCGGGGCGTTAAAGGTGACGTTAAAGAAACGCTTCACAAGATGAGAATCGTTTCACCGATCAAGCAAGCGACGAAATACGCGCTCGCAAATAAGAAGTTGCCGCTGCGTTTACAACCGATTGATAAAGAACAACAACAACAACAAGAAAAAGATCGAGAAGAAGAAAATCCGGAGGAAGACGAGATGGAAGAAGAAGAAACTCCAGAGGAACTTTCTGTGCCACCTTTACCGCCGAACAGAAGAAGATTACCGTTGCCAAAAAGCTTAACGACTCGAGGCGGCACAGCGCAAAAGCAGCGGAGCAACACCAAAAACGATACGCACGTGGAAAACAACGTCGTTCTTCATTCCTCAGAAGAAGAGTTGTACAACAAGTCGAACCTCAAATCACAGCTGTCCGTGCGAGGTCCATCGAAACAACAACTCGCCAGTCGCATACCGCTCGTGAGCAACCAAAAAAGCGATGGGTTCGATGCGCTCAACGCATTTCTCGAAAAGCGAATGAGACAAAGAGAGGAAGAGCTTCGAGAAAGAGAGAAGCGAAAAGAGGTAAACGACGGCGAAGATGGCGCAAATATTTTTGAGAACGAAGAGAATGACGAACAAGACGATGATGCTGAAAAGAAACAAGAAGGAGAAGAAGAAGAAGAAGAAGAAGAAGAAGAAGAAAGAGAGCGGCAAAAACAATCGCAGGAAACGGTCGAAGACGATGACGTGGAGGAGGAGGACGACGACGAGGACGATGATATTGTTCCTACACAGTCTGCTGACGGCGCCATCGGGCATGGAACTGAAGAAGAAGAGGTGACAGCAACGCCCGTAAGTCCTAGTAAATGGTTTTCTTCCATCATTGCACCGGTGAAACGGTTGTTCTTCAGAGGTGGTGAGAAGAAAACTCCATCGCAACAACAGTCACAAGAAGAAAATGAAGAAGTTGATGATCGCACGACAACATTTATCACTGCAAAAGTCACTGACGCAGAGGACAACGACGACGAAGCACAGCACGATGGTGGTGATGATGCACCAGATGACGCTCACGAAGATACGGCCGGTGGTGATGGTGATGATGACGAAGAAGGGGAAGAAGGGAAAGGAGATGCCAAGGATCTCGACAACAAGAACAACAATAACAGCGGCGATGGTGGCAACGGCGATGAAGATGAAGACGATAAAAACGACGATGAAGACGACGACATGCCAATTCGGAGAAGACAGCATCGCGTGCGCAAACCAGGATCACCGCCGACCGACGAAGAGCTGAAGGAGGCCGTGTTCGAGATTGTTGATCGAATCAAAGAGGTAGGAGGCAAACGAATATCACCCAGGGAGACTCGCGAAGAGCTAGAAAAGAAATTCGGATGCTCTCTAAAAGCGCACAAAGAAAATATACAGAAATACATTTACTTCAGGACGATCGAGCAAGACACGACTATAGTAACGACAAGGAGGCGCAACAATTCGAAAGAGCGAAATCGATTGAAGCGTAAAAGTGAATTGGAGACAGAGCAAGAAGAAGATGTCAGCGAAGAAGAAGAAGAAGAAGCACGGGAAGAAGAAAAAGAAGAGAAGCCAGAGGTGAAGAAGCGACCGCAACGAAAGAAAAAAGTCAAAAAGCTCAGGAAACTAAATCCTCTCAGGTACGCGGATTCAGATGCGTCGTCTGAAGATGACGAGGATGAAGAAGAAGAAGAAGAAGAAGATCGAGACGATGCCGGCAATTCTGGCGATGACGACGACGATGATGACGTGAAGGACGAGATGGTCGACAAGGACTCCGAGTCAACAGACGAAGAGGGAAAACCTCCACCAAAGAAACAACGCATCAATTCCACCGGTGCCGGACAGCAGCAACCTCAAAGCTTCCGTAAGGGGCGCGATATGACTAGAAAACAAATGACGCGGATGAGAGCAACGCTGCGAGAAACGCAAGGAAGCATCCCAGGAACGCGAAGCGGCGCAAACAGAAAGACTGCGAAGGAGAGCTTGAATGAACGAGAGCCGAAAGAGCCAAAAGAAAAAGGCGCTAGACGAGTAAGCCTGTTACCGACGCTTCCAGAAATGGAACGCGCACCACCGGGCACGTTTTACGCCACCGCTCATCTCAAAATCCCGAGAGACGTCCTCGAGAGAATGGTCTTCGAGAAAACTGGGAATGACTACTCGCGTTGGAAAATCGCGCGATGGAAACTTGCGCACATGTTGGATGAAGGAGAGTTGCTACAGGCCATCGCGGACGAAAAGATCAAGCCTGCACACGTGGAAAAGAAGAAAACGGGGACCTATTACGTCAAGAAAGCTGAGCGATTGGCGTTGGAAAAACAATATCAGGAGTTGTCAAAGGCAAAAAAGGAGCGAGAAGGCCAAGTTGAGGAAGGACAGGATCGTGGTCAACCTGGTAGGAATAATGTAGGAGGCGATGGATCCGATCTTCAGCCGAAAACGATTCGATTCTTCGGTCAGGGTGAGGAACGAGAAGACTCTGACGATACGGAGGGCGGAACCGTCGTTAAATCTGAAATAAAAGAAGAAGAAGAAGAAGAAGAGCAGGATTCCGAAGACGATAACGATTTACGGTTACTGCTCGAAAAGATGCAAGTGAAGAGAAAAATGTCTGAGTGGACGATGTACTAAAAAGAATAGATATAGCTAAAGCGCAGCCCGCTGTAAAACTAGAAATTTTTAATGCTGTATATCAGTATACATTTTCAAGCAATAACATGTGTATATGTGTATTTAATCTCTCTATAAGCTGCGCGCGGGTTGTTGTGTTTTTTTTTACTAGTAGTTGTTGTGTTTATCTAATCCATATCGCTCCTTCGTCCCGCTTCAGTCGATGCGGCTGCCGTAGGAGGTTTCGTCGAGTCGTGTCTACACGTCGGACAAATGCGAGACCGTAACAACCAAGTATCAATGCACGGCGAATGATAGCAGTGACCGCACGATAACCTCTTCATGTTTTCTCCGCCTTCAATATCGGACAAACAAACCGAGCAACTCGCACACGTGCCGTCATTCTCATCACCTTTAGCGGTGATGGTTTCCATGGCGTCGATTTGTTGTTGCGTCAAAGGCGCTTCCGCTAAATTTTCCCTTCCGTTGGCGTGCTGGGCCGCGAGTTGTTGCATGGTTCGTATTAAGTCTCCGAAACTTTGGACGGATCTAGGCGCGAATCTAGCCGGCATCGCGCCAGCACCCATCGCAGCCGCGCTTTCCTGTTCTACCGATTGAAACATATTCCTAAACGCCCTTTCGAATCGATCGTTATCGTTCAAAACGTCCTCTCTGGCCTCGCCCGGCGCGCGTTGTCCGAGCATTTGTCGCATGATTTCTAGAAACGGATCGCTTTGTTGTTCTTGTCCAACGTTTCCACCGAGCATACCCATCATACCCGGACCACCCATAACGGATCGAAAAACTGGTCCATTCGGCCCTCCGACTTGTATCTCGATCCTCGTTTGCCTTCGTCGAACCGAATCCCCCGGCCGTTCGTTCACCTCGTCTCTCCTTCGCACTCTCGACCCTTCTTGTTCCTGTTGCTGTTGCCGCGCCAGTCGTCTCTCCTCTCTCCTCCTCTGCCTCCTCTCTTCCATCCTCGCCTCTTTAATCTGCCACTTCCTCGCTAACAACTCGTCTTTATACTCGCTCTCTAACTGCTCTGGCGCCTTCCCGGTCTTGGCGCACTCCAGCGCGAGCAAATGGTCGTCGGTCAGATACGACGGTTTCGGCAAGATGTCCTCGTCGTCTGGAATATCCGCATCGTCTTCCTCGTCTTCCAAATCTTCCTCATCTTCCAAATCTTCATCATCATCTCCGTCCATATCTACGTCTGCGTATTCATTCTCCAGCGGCGGCGGCGCGTCGTCTTCTCTTCGTCCTCTTCTTCTTCGTTCTTCTTCTTCTTCTTCTTCTCGTAGCTGTTGTTCGTGGTGCCTTTGCTGCAAATGCCTCCCCAACGCGTGTCTGGCGTGCGCCATCGCGATCCCAACGTTCAGCGCTCCGGGTATTAAATTCGTAATTCCAGTTCTCTGTTGTTGATTTTGTTGTCCCCGCACTCCTTCTCCTCCTTCTCTTCCTCGCGCGGAGTTGGAGGCCCCGGAGGAGTCCGAAAACGTCGATTCGTTTCTTGGAACCGGCGCGTTGTTTTGGCGACGATGATTTCTCGGCGGTAAAGGCAGCGCGCGCTGGTCGCGGAACCTCGCCGCGTGTAAACGACGAATCTCCTCCAACTGTTCTCGAGAAGAATTCCTTTCTTCTTCGGTGTTTTTAGTACGACCACCATCAAAACCACCGTTATTATTATTCGTGTTGTTGTTGTTCCCCGTCATGTTGTTGGGGAAAAACACATCAGAGAAGAAGAAAAAACTTTCGAAAAAGAAAGAGAAGAGAGGAAGAAGTTTTCGTCTCTCGTTTTCGAAAAAAAATCGATCGTTATGGAATCAATATCAGACACTGTCAGAGCCCCCACGACGACGACTCCAGAGTTTTTTGACTTTGCGATTGATGAATAGCGTGTGGCAGACAGAGAGCATACATAGATAGCAGAGAGTGACTCCACAAAACTACCTCTACTAAAACTAATACTAAAAATGTCGATGATGATGTCGATGATGATCGCAGCGGGCACTTCGTCTCGATCGAGCGCTTTCCTCTCTTCTTCTTCTTCTTCTTCTTCTTCTTCTTCTTCGCGCGGTTGTTTGAGATCGTGCTCCTCGCGCGTTGGTTTGGTTCAAAAACAGAAGAGCGCCAGAGTGGCTTCTTCTTCTTCTTCGCGTGGGGAAAAGAGATGCGTTTCAACTGTATTCGAATCTTCTTCTGCCTCTCTCTCGACGACGACGATTCAGACGACGAAAAAGAGAACGGTGATGGCGGTAAAAAGAGGCGACGCGATGATACCGAACGCTTTTTCGGCGCGATGTTCGATCGAATCTACTCTGAATAGTATTTCCAACTTGTTCCCGGTGTGGATTGTTCTCGGCGCTGCACTCGGCGTGTTGCAGCCTGAGCTGGTCGCGCCGCTCTCGAAACCAGAAATCGTGACTCCGGCGTTGGGAGTTGCCATGCTCGGGATGGGCGTGACCCTGGACGAAGGGTCGCTGAAGCAAATGTTCTCGGTGAAAGGGTCCGCGCGCGTCTTTCTCGGGTCGTTGTTGCAGTTTACCATCATGCCGTTGCTCGGCTTCTTCGTCGGGCAGGCGTTCGGGATGGAGAAGAGCGCGAGGCTTGGTTTGATTTTGGTCGGGTGTTGCCCGGGTGGCGCGGCGTCGAACGTGGTGGCGTTTTTGGCGAACGCGAACGTTTCTTTATCGGTGGCGTTGACGACGTTGAGCACGTGTTTAGCGGCGTTTGCGACGCCGTTGTTGACGAGTAAGTTGATGGCGCCGTTGTTGGTCGCCGCGTCCAAGACGAAAGGCGCGCCGACTGGAATCATTGAGGTTGATTCCATGGCCATGGTCGCTTCTGTCGCGCAAGTTGTGGTCTTGCCAGTCATCGCTGGTTTTGCGTTGAAGAAGATCTTTCCGAGAGTCGCGAAGATTGTGTCTCCGGTGTGTCCGCCGTTAGCCGTCGGCGCGGTGGCGTTGATTTGCTCTTCGGTCATCGGGAAACATTCCGGGGCGATTTTAAGCGCCGGACAAGACATCCTGTTGGCAGTTATTTGTTTGCACGCGCTTGGATTTTTGTTTGGGTACGTCGGAGCGAAAGTCTTTGGCTTTCCGAGCCGAGACGCGAGAACCGCGAGTATCGAAGTCGGCATGCAAAATTCGGCGTTGGGCGTCGTCTTGGCGAGTGCACATTTCGCCAAGGATCCGTTGGTGGCGGTAGTCCCCGCGATTTCCGCGACCGTGCACAGCTGTCTCGGTTCGATGCTCGCCGGGTATTGGAGATTTAAAGACGGTGGTTCGTCTTCTGCATCTTCCTCGGCGGAAGACGATGGCGTGAAGGTTTATTCGTTCTAAAAAAAAAGAATACGTCGCGAACGAAAGACGAGGACAGCACAGCACGCCGCAACGCCGCATCGATGCTTTAATATACAACAACACATAACTTTCAAAGACGATTTTGCGATGACGATTTGTGGTTCATTTTTTATTATATTTGTAAGACGCGTACGCTAAAATTTATTACTATTATTACTACCATCAGTATATTAATAAGAATATTGATTCAATCTCTAACGCGCTACTTCTATTAATCCGCCCACTCTTCGCGGAGCCAGTTATCGCCGTGCTTCTTTTTCATCTCCTTTCTTCTCGCTTTTCGTTTCTCTATTTCTGCTCTCGATAACTTTTTGTGTCTTGCTTTTTGAATCTCTTTCATTGCCTCGTCCATCTTTGCCGGGTCTATGTAGTTTTCTAAACCGATGTTCCGATACGCGGCGCCAGCGCCGCCAGGCGGACCAGCCGCGCGACGACGTTGGAGAAGCTCGTTGACCTCGGCGGTAACGCGACCAGTGACTCTGTTGTACGTTCCAACCGAAGCGAATCGTTCAGATGCATCTTCATTTTCATCGTCCGCGTTAGTACGCGCGCTCGAGCGCACGCCCGCTGCGTTTTCTATGGCTATTTTCTCTTGTTCTAATCGATCGTTTTCCGGTAAACCTTCCAAAGCGGCTTGCGCCCATCGGTTTGGTTTCTTTGCGCCTGCGTTACCAAATCCATCCACGCCTTGTTCTTCTCCTCCTCCTTCGTCGTCATCGTCGTCATCCAATTCATCGTCAGCGAGCCCGTTCAAACTCTCTTTCACGATTCGATCTCGCGCCGCGATGGCTGCCATCATCACCTGCTCAGCCTCCACCGCCGTACATCTCAACGGTAACGTCGCCCCTAACTCTTCACATTTTTTCCTCAAATGCGCGTCGCCTAATAACAAAGCTAACGAGGTATATTCAGATTCGTTCGTCGTTCCGTGTTGCCGCACCTTCAAATTCATAGGCAACGCCGCTCGCCACATCTGCAACTGTTCCGTTTGAAACGGTCCTTGCCAATTACCGGAATCGTCCTCGTATTCCCACGCCATTTGCGGCGCCGCCGCGGATGCGCTCGTTCCCGGCGGCGGCGGCGGCGGCACGCTCATGCTCGTGCCGTCGTTGCGTTCGCTCTTGTTTCTATCGTCGTCGTTCAATCCCATCTCTCCTCTCACTTCTCTCTCAATCGCCTTCAACTCTTCCTCGCTCACGCTCGCCAGCAGCGCTCTCTTCTTGTGTTCTTTCAACGCGCTCTCGTCTTTGACAATTTTTATCGTCATCGTCCCGCTCGTCTCTTCCGGCGCTTCCCACCTCGTTTCCCTCGTCGTCGGATTGAAGTAATAGAATTTCTCGTTCGTCTGGTCGTACGATTGAACCCATTTCGTTTCCTCTTTTTCTCTCTTCGCTTGTGCGCCAGTCTCTTCCTCTTTCTGTTCTTCTTCTTTTTCCATTTTCTTCGCGTCGTCGTCGTCGTTGGTGGTGGAAGCTTTCGTACTGACGACTTTGACGCTTCGTCGTCGCAACTCCTCGTACTCCTCTTTACTCGTCGGAAAATTCACCTCCGGCCCGTCTCTTTTCGGCGCGCACAGTTCGTTCCCGTCCGCTTTCGCGCGTTTCGACCGCTCCTTCGATTCGAGTTTCGCCTTTGCGATTTCCTCCATCACTCTTCTCTTTTTTTTTAACAGAAGCGCGGCGCCATCGTCGTCTTCGGGCCTCCTCTGATCCATCATCGTCTTCTTCTTCTTCTTCTCGCTCAGCAGCAGCCCCGCGTTGATTAAAACGCTCGAGGAGCGCTTTTGCAGCGCGACTTCTTTGGCTCTTCTCTGCGGAGAGAGAGAAAGAAAGAAAGAATGAGAGGTTTAGGGTTTATACGTTTAGGGTTTAGGACGTGACGAGAGAGACTTTTTTTCCTACGCGCCCGACGATAAAAAATCGAGAGAGAAAAGCCCCTTTGAGAAGAAGAAGAAGAAGAAGAAGAAGAAGAAGAAGAGGGCGAGAGAGAGAGAGAGAGAGAGAGAGAGAGAGAGAGAGAGAGAGAGGGAGTCGAC
>Ga0181596_10004523_pt1 | contig 12563 bp, 12 predicted proteins | sample 041ome_6_FD_148655 | JGI IMG/M metagenome (GOLD analysis project Ga0181596, IMG submission 148655) | Coastal salt marsh microbial communities from the Groves Creek Marsh, Skidaway Island, Georgia - 041402US metaG (spades assembly) | ecosystem: Environmental > Aquatic > Marine > Intertidal zone... | reverse complement strand
AGATTTCGCAGCGATTCGGCGAGACCCGCAATCGGGTGGACGGGGCCGAGCACCGCGACAGCGAACGCCCAGAGACTGGTCGAGAGCAGAGCCAACAGCAGCGCGGCATCGCCCAGCGACGGGCGCGCATCGCGCAGCCTTGCCCAGCGCTGCACCAGCCAGGCGGCCACCAGCAGGGTCAGCGCCGCCGCGCCGCTATGGGCCCAGAGGCCTATATCGGCCCAGTTGGCCATGGGATCAGCGCGCGCCATCCGGCCACAGCACGACGCGCAGCGTCTGCAGAATGATCAGCAGGTCGAGAAAGGGCGTGTAGTTCTTGGCGTAATAGAGGTCGTATTCCAGCTTGTGCCGGGCATCCTCGACCGACGCGCCATAGGGATAGTTGATCTGCGCCCAACCGGTAATGCCCGGCTTCACCATGTGCCGCTCGTTGTAATAGCGCATCTTGGTTTCCAGATCGGCGACGAATTCGGGCCGCTCGGGCCGGGGGCCGACAAAGCTCATGTCGCCCTTGAGCACGCTCCAGGCCTGGGGCAGCTCGTCGATCCGCACCTTGCGGATGAAACGGCCGAGGCGCGTGACGCGCGGGTCGTTCTTCTGCGCCCATTGCGCACCATCGACCTCGGCATCGGTGCGCATCGACCGCAGCTTGACGATCTCGAACGGCTGTCCGTAAAGCCCCACTCGCTCTTGCTTGAAAAAGGCCGGACCCTTGCTGTCGAGCTTTACCAGCAGCGCGAAGAGCAGGATGATCGGCGCCGTCAGCACCAGCAGGATCGAACTGACGACCAGATCGAACATGCGCTTGGCGATGGTCGAAATGCGCCTGCCTGCGGAAAATCCGTCGGAAAAGATCAGCCAGCTGGGATTGACGGTGTCGAGATCGACCCGCCCGGTCTCGCGTTCCAGAAAGGTCGAAAGATCGTTGACGTGAACGCCGGTGGTCTTGATGCGCAGCAGGTCGTTGAGCGGCAGCGCATTGCGCCGCTCTTCCAGCGCCAGCACCACCTCGGTCACGTTGAGGTTCTCGACATGCTTGGCGAGATTCTTGATCGCGTCGCGGTTGATCGCCTCTTCGACCACCAGCGGGCCGTCGTTCATGGCGACGAAGCCGACAAGCACGAACCCGGCATCGGGACGTTCGGACAGGTCCTGCACCCGTTGCGCGCGCTTGCCGGCGCCCAGCACCATCAGCCGGCGCTTGAACGCGGTGGTGCCCAGCAATCCGCCGAGAATGATGCGGTTGCCGATCAGGAAGACGATCGACAGACCCATCGCGTACAGGCTGTTCGAGCGCCACAAGGTGGTGCCCGGCAGGATGAAATAGGTGACCGACAGCAATATGACGCCCAGCGAGATCGCGACGAGCAGCCGTGCGGCAGCAAAACGCAGCGATTGCAGGGAGTCGGGCCCGTACACCCCGACCGCGATCATCCCCATGTGCACGAGCAGCGCGAAGGTGGCTATCGGCAGCGGCCGCTGGGTGAGCGGTTCGACCGCCATGCCGATCTCGTGCGCACGCCAGACCCAGCCGATTTCGGCAGCAAGGCCCAGCAGCGCGAGATCGAAAAAGCCGAGCAGCAGCACCGCATGCGGCACATAATGTTTGAACAGCCTGAACATGCTGCCCGTTATAGCCGGGCAATGGTCAAGTGTCGGTTAATTTTACAGCCACATTGGCGCTGAGCCCCAGAAATTCGGGCACATTGTCAAAGCTTTTTACGCCCTGGCGATGGTCGGAGGGTGCTTACTCGCCGATCTTCTGCGCAGCATCCTGTGCGGCGTCGCCCACCTTCTGCGCCGCGTTACCGACCTCATTCGCGGCACCAGCGACGGCGTCGGTGCGGACCTCGCCCTGCTGCAGGAACTGCCAGGCAAAGAAGCCGCCGACGACCAGGATCAGCAGCAGGATCGCCATCATCAGCCCGCTGCCGCCTCCCGAGCGGCGTTCGACGACAGTGGTGTGAGTCTGCACCGGCTCGACCGGGCGATCGGTCACGGTGGTCGTGGTGTATTCCGTCATGGCATTTCCCCTAAGCGGTTGTTCTGGGGCGTGTACGGCCATGCGCGCCAGGGGTTCCAGAAACCGGCAGTGCCTAGTCGGTGACGAAATCGAACGGCGTGACACCGCGTTCGCGATCGTCGAATTTCAGCCGGATGCCGAGCGGCGGCTTGGATCGCTGCGGGCAGTCGCCGCGCTTGCACATCGCGCAGCCCGGGCCAATGCGCGTTGCGCCTGCCGCGCTCAGGTCCATGCCGCGCGCATAGCAGAGCGTGGCGGCCTGATCGACCGGCACGCCAAGGCCGATCGCGAATTCCGCCGTCGTGCCGCCGGCGCCATAGCCCGCGCCCTGCACGCTGCGCGCGAGTGTGAGCCAGCGGCTCGCATCCTCCAGCTCGACCAGCTGGACCTGGACCTGGCTGGGGCGCGAAAACGCCTGGTGCAGGTGCCACAGAGGACAGGTCACCTCGGTATCGGCGAGCGGCGCCCGCGCGGCTCCGCCGAAGCGCTTCGACACCTGACCAGCGCGATCGACGCGGATCATGAAGAAGCCGAGGCCCCGCTGGCCCACCCGCTGCAAGGTCGTGAGCCGGTGCGCGACATGCTCGAACCCGGCCCCGAAGCGTCGCTGGAGCAGCAGCATGTCATAGCCCGATTGCTCGCAAGCGCGCAGGAAACGGCCATAGGGCATCATCACCGCAGCGGCGAAATAGCTGAAGATATGTCGCTGGTAGAGCCGCTCGGCGGTGCGGTCGCCGAACTGCGCACCGGCGACCAGCGCGTTGATGTCCGCCCGAAATTCGAGCTGACCGAGCAGATAGGCCGCCTGGAAGGTGCGCGAGGCCATGTCGAGCATCTCGGACAGCTGCAACTGGCGCGCATGCAGATCGAGCCGGCGCAGCTTTTCAGGCATCACGCTTTCGGGCAGGATGCGGATCGAGAGCTGGTGCTTGGTGCGCAACCGTTCGGCAATGGCGGAATAGAGATCGCCGCTCTGCAGCCGCAGCGCATCGGCCAGCTCCTCGGCGGCATGGTCGAGATCGGCAAAATGGTTGCGCCAGCGCTCGATCTCGCCGCGCACGCGTGCCACCGGATCATCGACGGCGGCCCCCGGCGCTGCGCTTCCCGCGCCGCCCTGCACCCGGTCGTACAGCCGCGCAAAGGCCGCCGCGGTGCCGGGCGATGCCGCCAGCCAGTCCTCGATCTCGCCCGGCTCGACGCCGAGATCGGCAAAGATCGGATCGGCCATGCGCCGCCGCATCGGCCCCAGCCCGCCGCCCGGTTCATCCCCGGTCAGATCGCGCGGATCGACATCGAAACGCTCGGCCAGGGTCAGCATCAGGCGTGCGCTGACCGGCCGCAGGTTGCGCTCGAGCAGGTTGAGATAGCTCGGCGAAATATCGAGCCGCTCGGCCATGGCGGCCTGGGTGAGACCGGCATTGCGGCGGAGGCGACGCAGCGCGGGTCCGGCGTGAAGCGAAGGTTCGACCATGGCCCAGTTTGTAACAATCATGACAAACTGACAAGGTTTTCATGGGTAATGGTGGCGTTATCCGCCGATTTTTTGTCAATTTCTGCTGCCAAAGGCCATTTCTGCCTCTAGCGATGAGGCGACACGGCTGGGACGAGCTAGCAGGAGAGGATCTGGGTGAGCGGGGCAATCCCGCCACCCTGCCTTTCTGCCGAGCCATAAGAGTTTGCACGAGCTTTCCTGGGGAGGAAAGACATGCCGCCGGAAACTACGGTTTTCGGCGGCATTTTCGTGACCTGGCCGTTTATTTTACAATTCGGCACCGAATGTTAACCGCTCGCTGTCAGGGTGCGCAGCGATGGCGGCAAAATGAGGGTAATGCGCAGTGCTCAAACAAGTCATGCTGGGATCGGGCGGCATCATGCTGGCCGCAGCGATCTTTGCATCGTCGTACAATACCGGTCCGGTACCCGCCGGAGCCCCGATCGCGGCCCCGGTCGCCGCGACGCCGGTCGTCGCGCCTGCCCCGTCGCAGCCTTATGTGGCGCCTTCAGCGCCTCCGCCGCCGGCCGAGGATACCGGAGACACGCAATTCGGGGCACCGATGATCTCGACCAAGCCGGTCGCCGAAGCCGTGGCCGAGCCGCTGCCGATCTTCACCGATCCCGACAGCGCGGTCGCCAATGGCGGGCGTCAGTATAACGCGCGCCCGGGCCACAGCTATCCCATCCCGAAATAACCGGCTGGCGCCTCAAAGGCAGGCGCGAGTCAGATAGCTGCGCGTATCCGCATTGATCAGCGCGGCATGGCCGTAATTCGGGTGGGTGATCTGCACCATCGCGACATTGCCCGCATCGTGCCAGGCCGCGATCGCGGCATCGTCAAGCGGGAAGTGCAGGAAGTGCACCGCGCTCGCCTTGCCCGAGGCGCTGGTGCGCTCGACATCCTGTTCGGGCACGGCGGCGATTCGGATGGCGCCGATGGTTAGGAAGATATGCTCTTCCACGCCGCCGATCGTGCGCAGGAACGCGTCGCGCCGCTCGGGATTCTCGATCTCGAACATCAGCGTCGCGGTCAGCTCGCGGCCATTGGGCACCATCGGGTTATAGGCCGCCAGTTCGTCGGCCAGTTGCTCCTCGCCGCCCTTCTCGATGCGAAGCATCTCCTGGATCTGCAGCCACATGCTGTCCCAGCTTTCGAAGGTGATCATCGCATGCGGGCCGATCGCCAGGCGCGAGAATTTCTTGGCCAGGATGCTTTCCTGGCGCTTGTCCTTGCGGATCAGCTCGTAATCGGCGAGGTCCATGATGTCCTCGCGGGTGATGGAACGGCGGTCCCTGGGCATCGTCTTTTCCATATCCGTTAGAGTCCGTAAGCCTTGGCCATCAGTTCGACGGGATGGCCGATCCGTTCGGGCAGTTTCGCCGCCCCGCCCTGCTCCATCACCTGCTTGAGGTGCGATCCGGCGAGCGGGCATTCGCTGACCATGTAATCGGGCGCGGTCTTTTCGAGCGAGCGCACCGTCGGGCGCGCGAGCTTCACCGCCGTGTCGAAATTGTCCTTGTATATGCCCCATTTGCCGCCATGGCCCGAGCAGCGCTCGGTCAGCACGGGCTTCGCCTCGGGGATCAGCTTGAGCATCTCCATCGCCTTGGGGCCCATGTTCTGCGCGCGCGAATGGCAGGCGAAGTGCACGCCAATACTGGCGTCCATCGCCTCGACCGGAGTGAGCCCGGCCTGTTTCGACAGCTTGACGATATATTCGCTGATATCGTGCGTCGCAGCGGAGAGCTTCTTGATGTCCTCGTTGTCCGGTTCGATCAGCGGCCATTCGAACTTCATCATCAGCGCGCAGCTCGCGGTGATCGCGACCACATCATAGCCCTGGTCGATCAGCGGCGCGAAATGCGCGGCGACGCGCGCGGCAGCACTGGCGACGGCGGGAATGTCGCCATTTTCCAGCTTGGGCATCGCGCAGCATTCGGGATGCTCGATCCGCACCTCGACGCCGTTGTGCGCCAGCACCTTGACCGCCGCTTCGCCCGGCGTCTGGTCGTTGAACTGGTCGTAGCAGCTGGCATAGAGCGCAACGCGGCGACCAAAGCCGGGTGCATCCGGATTGGGCGCGGGCACCAGCGCAGCGGCGCGGTTGGTCAGCGGGATGTCGGCGAACTTGGGCAGGTGCGCGCGCTTGTCGATGCCCAGCACCTGCTGCATGATTCCGCGCGTCGTCTCGCGCTTGCCGTCTGTCGCCCAATTGGCGACGTCGGACAGCACGCTGCCGAGCTTGCCGTTGCGATCGGTCTCGGCGAGCAGCGTATCAGCCTTGGACGTCATGCCCTTGCGATGTTCGACCGCGCGGTAACGCAGCATCAGATGCGGAAAATCGAGGTTGAACTCGTGCGGCGGCACATAGGGGCACTTCACCATGAAGCACATGTCGCACAGCGTGCAGGCGTCCACGACCTGCTTGATTTGCCCGGCGGACAGGTCCTCGACCTCCTCGTTCGGGCTTTCGTCGATCATGTCGAACAGCTTGGGGAAGCTGTCGCACAGGTTGAAGCAGCGGCGGCAGCCGTGGCAGATGTCGAACACGCGGCGCAGCTCGGCATCGAGCGCGGCCTCGTCATACCAGGATTCCTCGCGCCAGGGCAGCACATGCCGCGTCGGCGCATCGAGGCTGCCTTCCTTGTATTCGGTTGCCATCGCGGATCCCCTGTTAGGCTAGAATGACGTGATTGCTCTCCCCCGCGAGCGGAGGTTTGGACTGGACAGAAAAATGGCCTGCGCTTCGTGCCGAAGCACGAAGACGCAGGCCGAGTTGTCGTTCAACTGAAACTCAGGCTTCGGCCAGCAGCGCGTCGAGCGTCTTCTGGAACTTGCCGGCATGGCTCTTTTCCGCCTTGGCCAGCGTTTCGAACCAGTCTGCAATCTCGTCGAAACCTTCGTCGCGGGCGGTCTTGGCCATGCCCGGATACATGTCGGTATATTCGTGGGTTTCACCCGCAATCGCCGACTTCAGATTGTCGGCGGTGGTGCCGATCGGCTCGCCGGTGGCGGGATCGCCGCAGGCTTCGAGGAATTCGAGATGGCCATGCGCATGGCCGGTTTCGCCTTCCGCGGTCGAGCGGAACACGGCGGCAACGTCGTTATGGCCTTCGATATCGGCCTTCTGGGCGAAATACAGATAGCGGCGGTTGGCCTGGCTTTCGCCGGCAAACGCGTCCTTGAGGCACTGTTCGGTCTTCGATCCCTTGAGTTCCATGGTCATCCCTCTTCGTGTGATTCAAAACCCTGATGGACCAAGGGTTAAGGCCATGCCCGGCGACGCGCCATGTGATTTTCTTGAACAGAATAATCGATAAAATCGATCAGGTTGATTGATAATGTTTCTCAATTACCGGCAATCATCGCCATTTTGGGGGAAAACTTCCGCAATCCCCGTGACGAACGCAAAAACTGCCGTTAAACCGCCGCCACCGAAATCCAATCAGAAGGGACGTTTCCTCATGAACAATGCTGAACTTGCAGAGAAAATTGCCGCCGACCACGGCGTGACCAAGGCGGATGCCCGCAAGCTGGTCGATGGCGTTTTCGCTGCAATCGCTGATGCTGCTGCTGCCGGCGAAGAAATCTCGATCAACGGCTTCGGCAAGTTCAAGGTCAAGGCGACCCCGGAGCGCGAAGGTCGCAACCCGGGCACCGGCGCCACCATCACCATCAAGGCCTCCAAGAAGCTCGGCTTCACCCCCGCAAAGGCGGTGAAGGACAAGCTGAACGGCTGATCCGTTCCGGCCTGAGCCGAACGACAAAGGCCTCGCCCCTCGGGCGGGGCCTTTTCCTTTGCGCCCTGTTTTGCCCCCAGCATTTGGCCGCGCGAGCGTTGCAACCGCTTTGGCAACGCGATAGGGCCTTGAGCCGTGGGCGCATCGATCGACATAGGTCTGGATGAGACAGGGCGGCCTGTCGGCATCGATATCGAGGAATTGCTGGCGACCAGGCTTCTGGTCCAGGGCAATTCCGGATCGGGCAAGTCGCATCTGCTGCGCCGCCTGCTCGAAGAGAGCGCCGGGCTCGTCCAGCAGGTGATCATCGACCCCGAAGGCGATTTCGCGACATTGTCCGACGCCTTTTCGCATCTGGTCATCGATGCGGGCGACTATAACGAGCGCGAGATCGCGCGCATCGCCGCGCGCATCCGCGAGCACCGCGCCTCGGTGATCCTCAATCTCGAATCGCTCGAGTTGGAGGCGCAGATGACCTGTGCCGCGACCTTCCTCAACGCCATGTTCGATGCGCCGCGCGAGCACTGGTATCCGGCGCTCGTGGTGGTCGACGAAGCGCAGATGTTCGCGCCTTCGGTCGCCGGCGACGTGCCCGATCCGGTGCGCCGCGCCAGCCTTTCTGCCATGACCAACCTGATGTGCCGCGGGCGCAAGCGCGGTCTTGCCGGCGCCATCGCGACGCAGCGCCTCGCCAAGCTCGCCAAGAATGTCGCTGCCGAGGCGAGCAACTTCCTGATGGGGCGCACCTTTCTCGACATCGATATGGCGCGCGCCGCCGACCTGCTCGGCATGGAGCGCCGCCAGGCCGAGCGCATCCGCGATCTGGAGCGTGGCTGCTTTCTGGGCCTGGGCCCGGCCATCTCGCGCCGCCCGGTGACCACGCGCATCGGCGCCACCCGCACCACCAGCCGCACCGGCACGCACAGGCTGTTGCCGATGCCCGAGGCGCAGGGCGAGGATCTGCGCGACATGCTGCTCGCCGCCGGAGCGAACGATGCGCCGGTACCGATGCCGCCGCCCCGCCCCATGCCGGTGGCGGCCGACGAGCTGATCGGCAGCATCGCCCCTGCCCCTCTGCCGATGCCGGAGCAGTCGGCAATGTTCGCCGCGCGCAAGGAGGCGGAGGACGCGGCGGATGCGATCGATGCCGAAGCGGTGGTGGTCGCGGTGCTCACCGACATGCTCGCCGATGGCAACATGGCGAACCAGACCGAGGCACTGCTTTACCAAGATTTCTCGGTGCGCTGCCGGATGCAGCGGCTGATCCGCCCGCCGCTCGACATGGAAGGCTTCCGCCAGCGGCTGGCGCTGGCGCGCGGCGGCATCCTGGACCCGGCGGACCCGGCTTGCGCGCCGCTGCTCGAGGCCGCGACCCGGCTGCCGCAGGAAATGTACGCGCCCTTCCTGCTGATCGCGCGTGCCGCCATGGACGGACAACCCTGCCCCGACGATGGCGCTCTGGGCCGCGCCTATGGCACCAGCTCGCCGGGGCGCATCCGGCGGCTGATCGAATATATGGAAAAGCAGGGCGTCATCGTCGTCCGCGCCGATTTCGGCGGGCGACGATCGATCGGCATTCCCGACCTGGGGCTCAGCACCGGGGCGGAATAGGGACCCCTGCTCTGGTCACGCTCACCCTTCCCACTCCGCTGCGCGTCGCGGGCCCCTTCCCTCTCCCATCGGGAGAGGGAGGGAGGCGCGAAGCGCCGGAAGGGTGAGGGCGACACCAGTCGGAAAAATCAGAACTCCGTCGCCTCGAAGCGCACCGGCTCGCCGATCGCGTTTGCGGCCAGCGTATCCTCCCACATCACCCGGTGCCCGCGAATGATCGTGCCGATCGGCTTGCCGGTCAGCTCCATGCCGGTGAACGGGCTCCAGCCGCAGCGCGACTGCAGCCAGTCCTCGGTCACGGTCCAGCGCTTCTTGAGATCCACCACCGTGAAATCGGCGTCATAACCGGCAGCTATCCGCCCCTTGCCGACCAGCCCGAAGATCCGCTGCGCGCCCGCCGAGGTGAGGTCGATGAGCCGCTGCATCGACAGCCGCCCATGGTGCATGTGATCGAGCAGCAGCGGCAGCAGCGTCTGCACGCCGGGCATGCCGCTGGGCGTATCGGGATAGGTCTTGGACTTTTCCTCGATGGTATGCGGCGCATGGTCCGATCCGACAACGTCAGGCACGCCCTGCGCCAGCCAGTGCCACAGTCCGTCGCGATGCGCGCCGCTGCGGATCGGCGGGTTCATCTGCGCATAGGTGCCGAGCCGGGGATAGGCCTCCTCACCCGCCAATGTCAGGTGCTGCGGCGTCACCTCGCAGGTGGCGATATCCTTGTGCTGGGCGATCAGCTCGAGCTCTGCCGGCGTCGTGATGTGCAGGATGTGGATGCGCCGCTTCGCCTCGCGCGCGAGGCGGAGGATGCGCCGCGTCGCCAGGATCGCACTTTCGTCGTCGCGCCAGACCGGGTGTGACGAGGGATCGCCGGTAACGCGCAGATCAGCGCGCTCGTTCATGCGGAACTCGTCCTCGGCATGGATCGCGACGCGGCGCTTGCCGCTCGCCAGCACGCGCGCGAGCGCACCATCGTCGGCCACCAGCAGGTCGCCGGTCGAAGCGCCCATGAAGATCTTGACCCCCGCCGTGCCGGGAATGCGCTCCAGCTCCTTGAGCGATTCGGCGTTCGACGAGGTCGCGCCGACATAGAAGGCATGGTCGCACCACATGCGGTGGTGCGCGCGCGCAAGCTTTTCGGCGACGCGATCGGCGGTATCGGTATTGGGCTTGGTGTTGGGCATTTCGAACACCGCCGTCACCCCGCCCATCACGGCGGCGCGGCTGCCCGATTCCAGGTCTTCCTTGTGCTCGAGCCCCGGCTCGCGGAAATGCACCTGGCTGTCGATCACGCCGGGCAGCACGTGCAGGCCCGTACAGTCGATCACTTCCCCGGCATCGCCGGAAATCGCACCGATGGCGGCGATCTTGCCGCCGATGACGCCGATATCGGCAGAGACCGGCCCGCCGGGCAGATAGACGGTGCCGTTCTTCACGATCATGTCATAGCTGGCTGTCATCGTATCTCTCCGCTTGAAACTGGCTGAGCGATACGCATGTTGAGCGCCATGTCCACCCCCAGCCTGCTCGCCCGCCGCGCCCTCGTCCGCCTGTCGCCCACCGACCCGGAAGAGGATGTGCGCGGCTTCCTGCAGGGGCTGGTGACGCAGGACACGAAGGCGGTAGCGCCCGGAAAGCCGCAATATTCCGCACTGTTGACCGCGCAGGGCAAGGCGATGTTCGATTTCCTGCTCTGGGACGACGGCAGGGACGTGCTGATCGACTGTGAGGCGGAACACGCGGATGCGCTCGCCAAACGGCTGACAATCTATCGCCTGCGCCGCAAGATTTCTATCGCTCGTGATGCGACGCTGACGGTGCACTGGTCGCCCGAGCCCGTGCAAGGTGCCGCCCCCGATCCCCGCCTGGCTGCGCTCGGCTGGCGCTGGCTGGCCCCGGCGGGCGATGGCCTGAGTGCCGATGACGCATGGAAGGCACACCGGCTGACGCTGGGTGTGCCCGAAGGCGCGGATGAGCTCGGCGACATCCTCTGGCTCGAAACAAATGCGGTCGAATTGAACGGCGTCAGCTTCACCAAAGGTTGTTATGTCGGACAGGAAAATACCGCACGGATGAACTGGCGGCAGAAGGTCAACCGCCGCATCGTGGTGCTGCCGATCGCCGAGGCCGACGCGAAACGCCAGAAAATCGGCTATCCCGAACTCGGCTGGAGTGTCGAGCACCGCCGCGTCGAGGATCTGGAGCCTGCACGACTGCCCAGCTGGTTGCAAACCGCGCAAGCCTGAATGCAACATTTGATAAAGTACAAAATTTATTATATAACTGTTCTATCTCCCCAACTCAGCAAGGCTGAATCCGATGTCGCGCCCGCTCAACGACCATGAAGCCATCCGCACCCAGCTGATGGACGCAGCCGAGGACATGGTCCGCACGCGCGGCGCGATCAACCTCTCGCTGACCGAGGTCGCTGCCGCCTGCGGCATGTCGCAATCGAGCTTCTACCGTTATTTTGCCTCGAAAGAGGCGTTCTTCGAGGCCATCGCCGGGCGCTGGTTCGATGAATTGAACCAGATCATGGAAGACGTGGTCGCCTCCGACCTGCCCCCGCGCGAAAAGCTGTTCGAATTCTTCGCCCGCCGCGTCGCGGTCAAGCGCGCCCGCTTCGAAGCCGACCCCAACCTGTTTCGCGCCAATATGGACCTGGGCGAGGAACATTGGGAAGTGATCCGCGGCTATGTCGACCTTGCCGACCATTATATGGCGGTGATCCTGGGCGAGGCGATGGCCGAGGGCTATTTCCCCGGCTATGATCTCGACCATGTCGTGTCGCTGACCAATCTGGTGATGCAGCCGTTCTGCAACCCGTTCGTGATGATGGACATGATACGCACCGCGACGCCCGACAATCTGCGCATCGTGGTCAACACGCTGTTCGACGGGCTGGGCGCTGCTCAGGCCATCCAGGATGCCGAGAACGTGACGCCGCTGCGCGCGATTTCCTGACCGATCGCGTTGGCGCACCGGAGGCCTTGCCAATAGCTCTTGCTTCTGGCAATGGGGCGCTCCGCACGACACCGGCCTGCTGGTGATTCCAAGCGCGGGCGCGTAGCTCAGTGGTAGAGCACACCCTTCACACGGGTGGGGTCGCAGGTTCAATCCCTGCCGCGCCCACCATCTTTTCCCGGGGTCGAGAAAAGATGGCTTTCGCAGCCCCGATGGGCTTCGCGCAGGACCTGCTGCTTACTTGACCTTTGCAGCTGTCGCTTCGATCTCGATCAGGAATTGCGGGCCGGCGAGCGCGGCCACCTGGACCGTGGAACGGGCGACCAGATTGGGGTTGGCAGCCGTGCCGAAGAACTCGCGATAGCCCGCGTTGAAGCCGGCGAAATCCATCTTGCCGCCGAGCTTGGGGTCGCCGACGACGAACACGGTCAGCTTGACCACGTCGGACATCGCATAGCCCTGCTTGGCGAGCGCTGCCTCGATCTTCTTGAAAGTGCTGATAGTCTGCGTTTTCGTATCGCCATAGGCCTCGATTCCTTCGGTTTTCGCGGGATCGATCGGGCTGGCGAGCTGGCCGCTGAGCATCAGGATTTCCGCGCCCGGCGGGATGGTGACGCCACCCAGGATGATCGCTGGCGGCGGATTGGTGTGGCGCACGATGCCTTGCGCCAGGGCGGGAGCGCTGCACAGGCTGGCAGCGATCGAGGTCAGCAGGACTTTGCGGATCAAGAAG
>Ga0181596_10004515_pt1 | contig 12578 bp, 12 predicted proteins | sample 041ome_6_FD_148655 | JGI IMG/M metagenome (GOLD analysis project Ga0181596, IMG submission 148655) | Coastal salt marsh microbial communities from the Groves Creek Marsh, Skidaway Island, Georgia - 041402US metaG (spades assembly) | ecosystem: Environmental > Aquatic > Marine > Intertidal zone... | reverse complement strand
CTTTTTGATGGACGAGTTATTAAAAAAATGGGGGCTAACTCCCACAAAATCAAAAAATGAAATTGTTAATAACGCTTTTTGGGTAGGTAGTAAATGAGCAAATCGATTTGGTAGTTTAGAAATAAGACTAAACAAAACACATACGCAATGAGTACTAACGATTTCGGAATGGACGATTCTTTCGCAGACTTCGTCCAAGAATTAGAGCAAGCAGAGCAACCCAAAGCCTGCAGTATTGACAATCCAGAATGCGAAGCTTGCGGTAGCTAATTTACAACTGCATTATACATAAAGAGCCCTGTAGCGCGCCGCGCTACAGGGCTCTTTAGTTTAAAGCAAATAGGTAAACCCTACTCCAAAATAATTGCTCCAGCCGTTGATTTCATATTTGAAACCCAAGGCATTTATGCTGCCGTCCCAACCGTACCACTGAATATCCAATCCAATAGGTATGGTAAAAACGTTCACTGGATTCTCAGGGTCTAAAAACAGTAAATCTATAAAACCCGTCTTTTCTGCTTCATCAGCACCAGTCATATAGCCAAAGCCAACATTTAAAAAAAAGTCCAAAAAGTCACCTTCCCAAAGTTTTCCGAATCTGACTTTAGCCGCAGAAAACCTACCAATATTGTAATTGTACTGAGGCAGTCCAACGTATGTTCCAAATGCACCGTTCCGAACGTAAGAGGTAGAAAATGAGATAACCCCACCATTCTTCACATCATACAAATAACCTCCTAATTCATATTCTTCACCCAAGATAAATGAAGAAGGATCTGTCAAAAGCGTGTGATAACCTGCAAGAATGCCCATATCTATCTCATCCAAAACTAGTTTTGCTTGCGCCTTTGAACAAACAGGTGCTAAAGCAAATAAAAAGACAAAGGATAAAACACGCATTAAAAAAGAATTTGTTTGGTGAATATCAGAAAAACTATGCCAAAAAAGAAGCCACTCTTTTGAAGTGGCTTCTTGCAATCTTATTTTTTAATACCTGTAATGCTCAGGCTTAAATGGACCTTCTACGGTTACTCCAATGTAATCGGCTTGGTCTTTACGAAGTGTTTCCAATTCTACTCCAATCTTTGCTAAGTGCAAAGCAGCTACCTTTTCATCTAAGTGCTTTGGAAGCGTGTAAACCTTGTTTTCGTACTTATCACTATGCAACCATAACTCTAGTTGCGCCAACGTCTGATTCGTAAAACTATTGGACATTACAAATGAAGGATGACCCGTTGCACAACCCAAGTTTACTAATCGACCCTCTGCTAAAACAATAATTTCATTGCCATCAACATTATACAAATCGACCTGAGGCTTGATCACTTTCATGGTTTCTCCATAAGTCTCGTTCAACCATGACATATCAATTTCGTTATCAAAGTGGCCAATGTTACATACAATGGTTTTATCGTTCATCATTCGGAAGTGTTCTTCACGAATAATGTCTTTATTACCGGTTGCAGTAACTACTATTTGAGCGCGCGGTATAGCGTTTTCCATGCGCTTCACTTCAAAGCCATCCATTGCAGCTTGTAATGCACAAATCGGATCAATCTCGGTAACAATAACTCTAGCACCTGCACCTCTTAAAGAAGCAGCTGTTCCTTTACCTACATCGCCATAACCCGCAACTACAGCAACCTTTCCTGCAATCATCACATCCGTTGCACGACGAATCGCATCAACAGCTGATTCCTGACAACCGTACTTGTTATCAAATTTGGATTTGGTAACTGAATCGTTCACATTTATTGCTGGCAGCACTAATGTTCCGTTAATTTCACGCTCATACAAACGGTGAACACCCGTAGTAGTTTCTTCAGATAATCCTTTGATGCCAGCCACCAATTCTGGAAATTCATCAAATACCATATTTGTCAAATCACCACCGTCATCCAAAATCATATTTAACGGCTGACGATCCTCACCAAAGAATAAGGTTTGTTCAATACACCAATTAAATTCGTCTTCATTCATGCCTTTCCATGCATAAACCGGTATACCTGCCGCTGCTATTGCCGCTGCCGCATGATCTTGGGTAGAAAAAATATTACATGAAGACCACGTAACATCTGCACCCAATTCCACTAATGTTTCTATTAAAACCGCCGTTTGAATGGTCATGTGAAGACATCCTGCAATACGCGACCCCTTCAATGGTTTGCTTGCTCCATACTCCTCACGAAGTGCCATTAAACCTGGCATCTCAGCTTCGGCCAATTTGATTTCAGTTCGGCCCCAATCGGCCAATGACATATCCTTAACTTTGTACGGAACGTATTGTATTGTTGAACTCATAAAGTGATTAAATTTGCTGCAAAGATATACAACACAAGCGTCTTACAAACAGTTCAGTCCATGTTGAGTTATCCGTTTAAATTTCTGTCTAGCAGTATTCGTGTTTCAATCAATCCCACTTATCATGAGGCAGACATTATTGACCAATTTTGTTCAATGGATGCGCATCGGTATTCAACATTTACTAACCTGAATAAAAAGAAGGAGTTTGTATTTAGTCGTGCCGCGCTATTACAAGCTTGCGGTAGTATTTCAGAAATAAAATATGAAGGCAATAAACCAGTAATTGCGAATGCTTTTATCAGCCTTAGTCATTGTAAGGCGGGTACTGCAGCATGCTACAGCGACAAGCTTGAGGTTGGTATAGATATTGAAGTTGAACGAAAAAATATAAAACGTATAAGTTCAAAATTCACTTCACAAAAAGAAGTGGAAAAATTCAAATGTTCAGAGCAAGATGCTATTCAGTTCATTTGGGGAATTAAGGAAAGTCTATTCAAACTACACGGATTGGGGGGTATTGATTTCAAAGAAGATTTGGACATAGTCTCTTTTGAATGGAATGAAACTACTAAACAAGGATGGGGAATGGCATGGATTCGCAAGGTATGTGCCAACCGACCTTATCAAATGCAATGTTTAGTCCAGGTTGCTAAAATGGGAAAGCACTATATCTGCATGGCATCCCACAGGAGAAAAATGAATCCTTTCACTTCATTACGTACACAATTAAGAGAGTGGGAACCAAGCGATGCACCCTGGCTTTATGCGCTCAATTCAGACCCTTCAGTTACCCGTTATACTGGAAATGCTGGCTTTACAGATGAAAAAAGCGCCCTTGAAATCATTCATTCTTATCCTAATTATCAGCGGGACGGCTACGGTCGTTGGATCGTTATAGATAAAGCTTCCAAAAAACCCATGGGCTGGTGTGGACTAATAAATAATCGCTGGGGCATAGATTTAGGTTTTAGGTTTTTCAAAGAATATTGGGGAAAAGGTCTTGCCACAGAATGCGCATCGGCCACAATGGAGCAAGCAAAAAAACTAAAACTCAGACGCCTCATTGGCCGTACATTATCACCCAATATTGGAAGTTGGATGGTTCTAGAGAAAATAGGCATGAAACGATTTGAAAGCAGTTCTATTGAAGAATTTGCCTCTGACTACAACCTAGAACCTCAAGACTTGAAATTGTGGAAGGGACAAATGTTGTTCATGTACAAAATTGATTTGTAATGCATTTTGTTTTCACAGGAACTGAGAGCACGTTTAAAAGTACTATTGCAAAGAAGATAGCAATGCATTTTAATTTGTTGTACATCCCGGAATTTGCACGAACGTACCTTGAAGAAATCTCACCAAACACGCAGATAAACCCAATAGCAAGGAAAGATTATAATCTCATTGAAGAAGGTCAATTAGCACTTTTGTCTTCTCAAGGTTATTTTGATTCGAACCAACCTAAAGTATTCGATACCGACGGCACTGTTTTGCATATATGGAAAACTGACAAGTTTGATGTCATTGACTATAAACTACTGAATATACCTAGTCACATTATCTATTTCTTGTGCTATCCAAATGTTGAAGGCGCATATGACCCTTTGCGGATGGACTTGGAAAGACGAGATGTTCTACATGAACAATATGTAAACGTTTTAAAAGAGCTGCCTAACACAACCATTCATTTAAACCAAGAAACACTTGAAGAGCGAGTAACATTCGCCACAACAGAGATTGAGCGACTCTTAAACGACTCGATTTAGCTTTTCATTAATCATCTGTCGTGCACTATTCCACTTTTGAAACTGAACCATGTAGTAGTCGTAGTCTGCACTTTCCATCTTTAGATAGTCCTTTAGGGCGTGAAGTTTTCGCTCAACATGGACGTATTTCATTCTCATGGTGGTCTCTCTTACTAAAGTGAAAATAGTTTTCTTTTCCTCTGGTAAATAAATGTCTTTCGACTTCCAATTCGCTAGAGTGTATTTATCCGTTAACGCGTCCGTAACTTCTTTGACAATATCTTGATCTTCTTGTCTCACCCACCAGTCTATTGAAGGTATACGTTCTTGTTCAATCTCATCAGCCAATAAATTGTACATCTTAGCGTAAATGGGATTCAAAAACTCAATATGATCTTCCTCAAGTTCATCTACAATCCAATTGGCTATGGCCACCGGCACCACTTCTTCTTCATCTAAATCGGAATCTAGCATGGTATCTGTACCTTTTGAAATGAGAAGGTGAATTACCTTCTTTTCCTGCTCATGACCATAAATCTTTTGATCACCAGGATAGTCGGTTGGCACCACTTCCATTGGAGGAGCTTGGGCTTGACTTTTTCTTCTTTGTCTTTCCTGAATACCCTGTAATCGACCTAATTCTTCGTAAAGGGCATTGGGTTCCATTTCTAGAATAGATGCCGCCTCTTTTATTAGGACCTCTCGTCCAATTTGGTCCGGTACTTTGCTTATGCTTCCCACCACATCCCGAACCATTTGAGCAATTTTCAATGGATCGCCAGCAGCTTCTTGCAGTAATACTGTAGTTTTAAAACTGATGAAATCTTTCTTACTACTCTTGAGAAAATCTTCGAGTTCTTCGTTTGTTTTTTGCTTCGCAAAACTGTCAGGATCCTCCCCTTCTGGGAAACTGACCACCCGCACATTCACACCTTGTTCGAGCATCATGTCTAGTCCCCTAAAACTAGCTCTTAGCCCGGCCGCATCACCGTCAAATAGCAAGGTAATGTTTTGCGTATACCGCTTTAACATTCCTATCTGGCCTTCAGTAAGTGCTGTTCCTGACGAACTTACCACATTACAGACGCCGTTTTGAAAAAAGCTTAAAACATCAGTATAGCCCTCTACTAAGAAAGCTTCATTGCGTTTTACAATCTCCTGTTTTGCTTGATACAAACCGTACAGAACCTTGCTTTTATGATAGATTGGGTTCTCTGGACTGTTCAAATATTTTGCAGCCTTAGTAGTGCTATTCAAAATCCTACCCCCAAAGCCTAACACTCGACCGCTTACACTATGGATAGGAAACATTACTCTACCATGAAAACGATCGTACCAACCCCGTTCATTTTTCATGGAAATTCCACTTTCAATCAACGCGTTTTCGCTGTATTGATTGGCTAATGCATATTCTGCGAAGGCATTTGATTTTTCGGGACTATAACCTAAGTGAAATTTTTCAATGGTCGAATCTGTATACCCACGCTCTTTAAAGTAGCTCATCCCTATAGCCTTGCCAGTATCCGTTTCAAGCAATTGCTGCTTAAAGAATTTTGATGCAACGTCTGTAACTAAAAAGACGGCTTCGCGCATATTGCCAGCCTCTATTTCTTCTGGAGTTTGAGGACGAGCATCGGGTATATCAATGTTGTATTTTTTCGCTATCCAACGCAAGGCTTCAGGATAACTCATTTGCTCGAGCTCCATTAGAAAGGTAACCGCACTTCCTCCTTTACCGGAAGAAAAACATTTGAATATCTGCTTAGCCGGACTCACCATGAAGCTCGGAGTTTTCTCATTATTAAATGGACTAAGCCCTTTGAGATTACTTCCTGACTTCTTCAACTGAACGAATTCTCCTATAACCTCTTCAATACGAGCGGTTGTAAAAATTTGTTCAATGATTTCTTGTGGTATACGAGCCATACGTGCAAGATATGTTTTCTAATCAAAAAAGCCACCCCTTAGGGTGGCCGTGCAAGCTGAGTTTAGTTTTGTTATTTATGTAAATGTACATCCATTTGTGGATATGGAATAGAAATTCCTTTTGCATTAAATGTTTTATATACATTTTCATTCATTGAATAATGTACAGACCAGTAGTCTTCGGCTTTTACCCATGCCCTTGTAGTAAGATTCACTGATGAATCCGCCATAGCTCCTAGCTCTACTAGAATAGGTTTATCCTGAAGCACACGTTCGTCAGATTCCAATAATTCCCGTACAATTGCCTTGGCCGTATCAAGGTCAGCGTCGTACCCTATTCCAAAGGTCCAATCCAATCGTCTAAATTCTTGAGCACTGTAGTTAATTAACGAGCCGTTGCTCAAAGGACCATTTGGAAGAATAATCACCTTATTATCTGGTGTCGTCAATGTGGTTACGAATATTTGTATGCTCTTCACACTGCCCGAATAGCCTTGAGCCTCAATAAAGTCACCAACTTTAAATGGCTTAAACATCAAGATCATGGCTCCACCAGCAAAATTTTGCAAGGTGCCACTTAAAGCCATACCCACTGCTAATCCGGCAGCACCAAGTACAGCGACTATACTGGTTGTTGCTACTCCCAACTGATTGATAGCTGCAATTAAGACAAATGCTTGTAATGCAATCTTTAACAACGACTCCAAAAAGGTAGTTAGACTAGGGTCCATGTTTCTTAAGGCCATCGCCTTATTGAACCCTCGAATCATAACCTTGACTATTCTCATTCCAATCCATAGAATGAGAAGGGCCACAACCATCTGTTTAGCCCAAGACAAGGCATTATTTGTGATGGTCTCAATAGAAACTCCTAAAATATCCTCCATACATGTTTAGTTTTCAGGTTACTTTTTTCTCGCACCAGTATATGCAATGACTTCATTAAGTGCATCGCGTTCCTTACTTGAAGGAAAAGTAGAAAGAATTTCCGAGGCATTCTTTAAATGATTTTCCATTTTCTCTCTAGCATAATCTAATCCCCCGGAATTGCGTACAAAGTCTACCACTTCTGCCACTTTCTTTGGTCTATTATGGTGTTTCTTTATTATTCTGACTACCTCCTTTCTTTTTGCCGGAGTTGCGTTTTGAAGTGCATTAATTAGAGGCAAGGTCATCTTCTGTTCCTTGATATCAATACCAGAGGGTTTACCCGTAAGGTTTACTTTTTCGAAATCAAATAAATCATCCTTAATTTGAAAAGCTAAGCCCAACTCTCTGCCAAACCTTTGCATTTTTTCTTGAACCTCTTGAGAAGCGTTCGCACTTTGCGCACCAACCACACAACAAGTTTCCATTAGTACGGCGGTCTTTTGCTGAATGACTTGGTAGTAGATATCTTCCGTAATATCCAATTTGCGCGCCTTCTCTATTTGCAGAAGCTCACCTTCACTCATACTTTTCACAGCTGTACTTACTGTTCCTAAAAGTTCATATTCTTTTTGATCAACCGCAAGAAGAAGAACTTTAGACAGAAGGTAATCACCTATTAAAACAGCAACTTTATTTTTCCAAAGTGCATTAATAGAGAAAAAGCCTCTGCGCATATCTGCATCATCTACTACATCGTCATGAACGAGTGTAGCTGTGTGCATTAATTCAATTAAAGAAGCCCCTACATAAGTGCGATCCTGAACTTCGCCTAACATTTTTGCCGTTAGAAAAACAAGTATGGGTCGTAGCTGCTTGCCCTTTCGCCTAACCATGTAATTCATCACACGGTCAACAATTGGTGTATTTGAACGAAGATTTGACTTAAACCTTTTGTCAAACTCCTTCATTTCATGGGCAATTGGCGCCTTGATATCCGCAAGTTTAGCCATTAGCTCCAGCCCTTAATAGTTTGGATGTGCTCATACGCCTTTTGTACATTCAAAAATGTCTCTTTAGCAGACTCCTGTGCTTCAGGACCTGCATCAATGGTACGATCAGGATGGTATTTCAAAGCCATTTTCCGGTACGCCTTTTTGACTTCACTTTCTGTTGCATCTTTATTCACTTCAAGGACTTTAAATGCCCAATCGGTGTCCGTTTCCTTCGCAAACATTGCTCGAATGGACTCAAAATCATACGAACTGATTCTCAGATTTCGAGCGATTCGTCTAATCTCTTCTATCTCGTTTTGATGAAGGTGCCCATCCGCTAGGCCTAACTTGAACAGAAAATGAAGCAGCTGTAATCTTGTACTGTGATTTGTGAATCCGTTAATTTGATTACACACCTTGGTAAGAGGTATATTTTGATCTACAATCTTCCTGAAAACTTGAAAACTTTCGTTGGCACGTTCCCTGCCAAACATGCTTACAAACTGTGCTCTAACAAAATCCAATTCTTGTTGAGCCACCTTGCCGTCTGCTTTGATTACACGTGCAGCAAGAACTAATAGAGCTAAGTGAAAATCGCTCGGCGATGCCGAACTACTTCTACTTGAATTAAATGACGATTGAGGGCGGCTCGTATTTTTACCCTCCATGCGGTCATGCAAGCTGTTAGCAAAAGCAACTCCAAGAATTGCTCCTATTGGTCCCCCTAGTGACCATCCTAGGCCTCCACCAAAAATTTGAAAAAGTCTTTTCATACCGAGCCAAAGATACTCGGCTTAAGCCTAAAAAACTATAGTGTAAGCTTTGGATTATGTTACGAAGTAGGCGAAAGTTGCAATACCTCCAATAATCACTATAACTAATGCAATTTGGGCGTAAAGCTGCGCTGTGGACATTTTAGTTTTACTCGAGTGTCCTCTTCTTTTTTTAGATGATACTTGTGCTGACATGGTATATTGTGTTAAAGCGTGTTAGGTTTAAAATAATACAATTTTCCTTTTTTTCAAAACAACGAATACCGCATTTAACTTATAACCAATTGCTTATGCATTAATATTACTAATGAAAGAGCCTTGTTAATAAAAAAAGCCCCCAGAATCTGGAGGCTTTTGAAAGACGTTATTGTTCTAATCATTATGAGCCGCAAGAGGTACATTCCTCTTCATTATCTACGGAACAGTCAGCTTTCTCTTTAGCAGTTGCCTTTTCACTCATCTCTGCCAAGGCCTCTTTTTGAACTTTGACTCTAGCTTCAACCTCAACTTGAGACGGTACCGAAGCCGCCGGAGCTAACTCATCATTATCAGCGGTAACACTTGTACTCACACCCGGGCTCATATCAGTCTGTGCGTTTTTCTTCACCGTGAATTTGATAGCACTTGATGCTGGTTTTGATCTCAGGTAATACATCCCTGTTTTCAACCCTTTCTTCCATGCATAAAAATGCATAGAGGTTAGCTTACCCATATTTGGACTTTCCATAAAGAGATTCAAGCTTTGGCTCTGGTCAATAAATAGACCACGGTCAGCAGCCATGTCAAGAATATCTCTCATTGATATTTCCCAAACGGTCTTGTAAATAGCTTTCAAGTTATCTGGGACACCATCAATGTTTTGCACAGATCCATTGGTTGCCATCAATGCGTTTTTCATATCATCATTCCAAAGACCTAATTCTATGAGATCGTTGAGCAAGTGCTTATTTACCACAATGAATTCACCCGATAATACTCGACGCGTATACACATTGGAAGTATAAGGTTCAAAACACTCATTGTTTCCTAGAATCTGAGAAGTTGAAGCCGTTGGCATTGGTGCCATTAACAGGCTATTCCTTACACCGTGTTTTTCCACTTCCTCACGAAGTTCTTGCCAATTCCATCGTCCACTTAAATCCTCGTCTTCAACACCCCAAAGGTTATGCTGGAATTGCCCTTTAGATATTGGTGATCCTTCATAGGATTCGTACGTACCGTCCTTAATGGCTTGGTCTTTTGAGGAGGAAACGGCAGCAAAATACATGGTTTCAAAAATTTCCTTATTCAATGCCTTTGCCTCGTCAGAATCGAATGGCAATCGCAGTTTAATAAAAGTATCTGCTAAACCTTGAACACCCAATCCCACTGGACGATGACGCATATTGGAATTACGCGCTTCTACAACCGGATAGTAATTGCGGTCAATCACCTGGTTTAGGTTGTAGGTAACCTTGTAGGTTACATCGTATAATTTTTGATGATCAAACACTCCATCTACCACAAACATAGAAAGTGCTATAGAAGCAAGGTTACAAACCGCAACCTCATCAGGAGACGTGTATTCTAAAATTTCAGTACATAGGTTTGAAGAACGAATGGTACCCAAATTCTGTTGGTTTGATTTTAAATTTGCTGCATCCTTGTAAAGCATGTATGGAGTGCCTGTTTCTATTTGGCTTTCCATAATCTTCGCCCAGACTTCTCGTGCTTTTACGGTGCGACGGCCTTTACCTTCACTTTCGTATTTCGTATAAAGATTTACGAATTCTTGGCCATGACAATCAAACAAGCCGGGACATTCGTTTGGACACATCAAAGTCCAATCCTCATTCTTTTCGACTCGCTCCATAAACAAATCTGGGATCCACATAGCATAGAAAAGGTCTCTTGCCCGCATTTCCTCTTTTCCATGGTTCTTTTTCAAATCCAAGAACTCATAGATATCGGCATGCCATGGTTCCACATAAATGGCAAATGAACCTTTACGTTTTCCGCCACCTTGATCTACATAGCGAGCAGTATCATTGTATACCCTAAGCATGGGAACAATACCATTTGAGGTACCGTTTGTACCGCCAATGTAGGAACCTGTAGCACGAACATTATGAATGCTTAATCCAATTCCACCGGCACTCTGCGAAATTTTGGCTGTTTGCTTTAGGGTATCATAAATGCCGTCTATACTGTCCTCCTGCATGGTCAAAAGGAAGCACGAACTCATTTGAGGCTTTGGCGTACCGGCATTAAATAAGGTTGGCGTGGCATGTGTCATGTATTTCTTACTCATGAGCTCGTACGTTTCCATAGCGCCTTCCAAGTCGTCTTTGTGGATACCAATACTCACGCGCATCAACATGTGCTGAGGTCGCTCAACTATTTTACCATGCATTCGAAGTAAATACGAACGCTCAAGGGTTTTAAATCCGAAATAGTCGTAAGAGAAATCTCTATCGTAGATCAATTGAGAATCTAGATACTCTGCATTTGCTTGGATGATTTCGTAGACATCATCTGCAATTAATGGAGCCTTCTTACCCGTTTCAGGATTGATGTATTCATAAAGATCGTGTACCGTTTCTGAAAAGCTTTTTTTGGTGCTTTTATGCAGGTTACTTACGGCAATTCTCGCTGCTAAATTTGCGTAATCGGGATGCTTAATGGTCATTGAAGCTGCAGTCTCTGCGGCCAAATTATCAAGCTCGGAGGTTGTCACGCCGTCATAGACACCGTCAACAACGCGCTTAGCTACAGCTACTGGATCTACATATTCGCTCAATCCGTAACATAGTTTTTCAATGCGTGCAGTAATCTTGTCAAATTTTACTGCCTCTTTTCTTCCGTCTCTTTTCAGTACGCGCATCATAGCTCTGTAGATCTTGTGTGTTTAAGTTTTGTGAGTGTTCTAGAAACTTGTGTCGTCTCCAAAGGCGTTATCAAAATTGTGGTCATCTTGGCTTTCCCCAACTCCTGCCTTTTTATATTCTGAAACTCTTTTTTCAAAAAAGTTAGTTTTCCCTTCTAGCGAAATCATGTCCATAAAATCAAATGGGTTTGCTGTACCGTAGACCTTAGGACAATTCAAGGTTTCTAACAAATGATCCGTGACAAACTCAAGGTATTCAGACATTAATTTGGCATTCATTCCTATGAGATTTACCGGTAACGATTCCGTGATGAATTCTCTCTCAATGTCCAATGCTTCCTTAATGATTTGTGTTATTCTTTCTACAGGCACCTTATTTACAAGGTGTTCATTATGCAGGTGACAAGCAAAATCTCTATGCAAGCCTTCATCTCTAGATATAAATTCATTGGAAGTTGCTAAACCTGGAAGTAGACCGCGTTTTTTCATCCAAAAGATGCTACAAAATGCACCTGAAAAAAAGATGCCCTCTACGGCAGCAAATGCGATTAAGCGTTCAGCAAAAGAGTCGGACTCAATCCAACGTAAAGCCCAATCCGCTTTTTTCTTGATCGCCGGAAAGCGTTCAATAGCATTAAATAACTCGTCTTTTTCGCCGTCATTGTCCACAAGTGTATCGATCAACAGAGAATACATTTCACTGTGTATATTCTCCATCATAATTTGAAAGCCGTAAAAGAATTTAGCCTCAGAATACTGAACTTCATTCACAAAGTTTTCTGCTAGGTTTTCATTTACGATTCCGTCTGATGCTGCAAAAAATGCTAAAATGTGTTTGAGAAAGTATCGCTCGTCATCATTGAGCTTCTTCCAGTCCACCACATCTTGATGCAAATCAATTTCCTCCGCTGTCCAAAATGATGCCTCTTGCTTTTTATACCAATCCCAAATATCACTGTGCTGTATTGGGAAAATCACAAACCTGTTTTTATTCTCTTGTAAAATGGGTTCTTGTTGCATGTTGCAAAAAAAATTTAAGGCTGAAAGGCCACATTAATACCTGTTAATGTGCTGATTTTCAGCTAATTGTGTTTTCGGTTAG
>Ga0181596_10004504_pt1 | contig 12599 bp, 7 predicted proteins | sample 041ome_6_FD_148655 | JGI IMG/M metagenome (GOLD analysis project Ga0181596, IMG submission 148655) | Coastal salt marsh microbial communities from the Groves Creek Marsh, Skidaway Island, Georgia - 041402US metaG (spades assembly) | ecosystem: Environmental > Aquatic > Marine > Intertidal zone >... | reverse complement strand
TTCGTTGTCCGGTTTGCCACCCTGCCTGCCGAACGCAGTTCGATACGCCTATCCCGGCAAACACATTCACCATGTGCCGTATCTGTAATGCCTGGTTCTTGGTGCGTTTTCTCTTTCGGGGGAAGTCGCCAAAGTGCCAGTATTGCCGTTAGGTATTTGTTGTTTGTGTTTTGTTTGTGTGTGTTTGTCCTGTCTGTGTCCAACCCAATTTTTTTTATTACAAATTCCCTAACGTATTCTACCCAATAGGTTAGGGCAACCTAAAGGTTCCCTAATGTATTCTACCCAATAGGTTAGGGCAACCTAAAGGTTCCCTAACGTATTCCGGATTTTTTTTTCAAATTCTTGTTTAGTAAAAAGGCCTTGTTGTGCCATTTCTTCTAACATTTGTATTTGTTGATTAACAGGTTTAATTCTTTCTACTTCACTTGCTCCTCCATTACAAGTTTCTAAACTTGGTTCTTTAAGGCATTCTTTACTAGTTTCAAATGTTTCAGCGGCCGCATCATATAATATTTTATCAGCATCTTCTTTGGTAAAACCACATTTATCACTTATTTTACATTTACCATTGCTACCAGTAGGTCCTTTATCTCCTTTAGGACCTCTAGGACCAGGAATACCAGGTTCATTGCGTAATTTAATATAATAGACAACACTTAAATATACATTAAGGTAGACTAATGTTGCTAATCCAATAATCATAAAATAATACATTTTTTGTGTTCTATCTTCAATAAACATACTAATTGCGATAGCAACTACATATATTGTCACTAAAATTAAAAAAGTTGTTAATTCCATTTTTCTATCTGGAGTAGTTAGTATTATGTTTTAATAAAATTATATTTATTTTGTTATTCTTTCTTTATTAATGGTTTAGATATTTTAATCAATATTAGAAAAAAGATAAAAAATAAAGGATAAAAATTAAAGGCAAAACTATTAACCTACTCCAGATTAAAAAACACCATCTTGTAAATAACTAGAAACATAATTAGCAACATCAATAATATTGCCAGTACCTTCATCTAATAATCTGCTACCGCATACCCCTTTACTACAGTATCCAACGGTACAATTATGACATAAATCACCACTCTTATCTACAACATCTCCAGCATTAACATCACCCGAATTTACTACTCCAGGAGCATTTTTAAAAAGGGTTGGATGAGGTAATTTATCTTCTAAAGACAATGGAATACTACTTAAGAATTCTTCTTTTTCTCTATCTTCTTTATTTAATAATCCAGGGTGTTCTTGAAGACAACTAAAAGTGTGTCCTGGTTCATAATTAGTACAATCTCTAGCATTCATTTGAAGGTAAGTGCTATCTGGATACCATCTATTCATTTCTTGTTTATTGTTTTTAGCAACAACTTCCTTATTTAATAAACTAGTAGCATCTTTCTCAATTCTTTTATCACTACTAGTTTGAAATTCAGCATATGATAAAGGGCGATAAGGATAAGCAGTTTTTTGTTTTAAAAATTGAAGACGTGTCCCCATTTCTTTACTATCTAATCCATCTAATGGTCCCATTATAGGGACAGGACGACCATACCAGTCTTGAGTGCTATCTTTGAAAGTTCCTTCTTCTACATCTAAATTAGGAATACTATATTCAAGACTATCACCAAATGTTTCAACTTTTTGAGATTTTAGATTATTATTGTTCTTACTAGTATTGTTTTTACCATTATTCTTGCTATTTTGTCCATTATTACTTTTTTTAAATGATGATGTTAATCTTTCTGGTGTTAATATTAAGAATGATACTATTACATAAATACTTAATAATACAAAAGCATTTAGTAAATAATCTTGTTTATCTAAATTTAATACTAAGCATACTAAAACACCCAATACTAATGAAACAATTACTTGGATAAATAATACAAAAGGATCTACCATTATAATTTTTTAAATATCTAATTATTTATTATGTGTTATTAATTTCCTTATTTCTTTTATTCTAGTTTTTAATTAATTCATAGATTTTTATTAATTTGTATTTTTGCTTATTTTCTTTTATTTTTTCTTATTTTTATCAATTGATTTCAACCTAGATTTCATATTTAAAATATCATCTAATTCAACAGCAAAACCCTTAGGTGCCATACCTCCTAAAGCCTTTTTCTTTAGCATTTCTTTTCTCTTTTTCTCTTTAGCAATTCTATCCCTCTCTATTTCTTCGGGTGTTCGTTTCCGTAAAGATACACTAGATAACATATCAGTACTAATCCTTGGTGAATTTTCAATATTATCAATAACATTACCAATATTTATTTCTTCTTCCCTTGAATTAATAAAATCCATAGGTATTAAATCTGGTTTTAATAACCAATCTTTTTGTAATCCATCCATCGCCATTTTCTGATAAATTGCCGGTAATGGCACACCCATACTTTTCATTTTTAAATATTTATTAATTACCTTCTTTTTCTGTTCTAAAATACCATTGGATAATATTAAAGCAGAACTAGGTAAAGGAGGAGGTGGAGGGGGTAATGGGATATTATTTAAGTCCTTTAATTTATTTATCATTTTAGGATTACTAATAAATTCATTTTCTAAATTGCTAAGAGGTTGTAATCTACTAGGATTAGGAAGTAGTTGTCCTCCATGAACTGTAAAATAAATACCCCATTGAACGGTATCATCTTCATCAATACCTTCTATAGGTTTTTTTATCCAAATTGATTGAAATTCTAAAATAAATAAACCATAACACTGACCTTCTACCTCTTTTATTTTCACATTGTCTTCAATTTTTCCAATTCCACCTAAGCGGAATAACTTAGATTTTTGTAAATGGAGTTTTAGGGTAATTTTACTACAATCCCGATAATCATCATATTTAATAATGTTATGATGACCTGTTTTTTTAATTTTTAAATATTGTCGTTTTTTAAGTAATTTGTAAATTGCCTCTTCTAAATTTTGTATCCAACTGCGAAATTCTCCAATTTCTTCATCATTTTCTTCATTAAAAAAATCAATATCACATATATACTGTTCATCACTATTAAGACTAGACTTGAATTTATTAACTCTAGGTTTGTAGGGTATATACAACATCGGGGTTTGACATATCATTCTTTCATCTTGATAGTAAATTTTAATATACGATTTTTCTAAATTGTACTTATATGTTCTACCTAATGATATTTTACTAAAATCATCATATTTAGAGAATAACTTATTAATTTTCTTTATTGGTTTTACTGTTTCTTTTTTATTTTGCTTTATTTTTGGTTTATCATTCTTATTACTAGTTTTTGTCTTATCATTTTTGTTACTAGTTTTTGTCTTATCATTTTTGTTACTAGTTTTTGGCATTTCATTTTATTTATTCTATTTATAAGATAGTTAAATTATCTTAAAACTAAAACAAATAATTAATTAATCAATTAATCAATTTACTTAATTAAATTAATAATTCAATACTAAATATTAAAAAAATACGTTAAAATTAAAAAATAAGAAGTAAGAACTAATAAGTAAGAAGTAAAAACTAAGACTTATGAAACAATAAGGCATAAGGAATAACTTATAACTAATTTTATTCAAATATCATTAAATATCTTTTTTTTCACTACTAGCATCTTCAACACTAACAATACTATGATTAAATTTAAGTCGTATTCCTGATAAAATTTGTAGAGCATTAGATTTGTCTAATTCATTTTTAAAGTTAAGAAAGGCAAATGTACATACTTTTCCAGTCCTACGACTTTTAGGAATTGTAATTTTAATATATCCCATTACATTATATTCACGAACCCAATCAAGAATATCTTTAGGATCAATACCATCTAGACTAGCAAAATCGTATAGCTTAATAGAATGTTTTACCATATCTCCACCACGACGTAAATGAGGTGCTACAAATGAACCATTATTAGTATCGCTACCCTCTGTATTATTACCAAATCTAGACTGATAATTACGACGCCGATGAAGAGGTACAAACGCATTAGATTTACCATTATAAGATGGATTTTCTACCATAATATTGGTAGAACTGATTTCTTTTTCATCACTTTCATCACCCATAAATTTATTAGGACTGTATTTCCAAAGAGGACCTGGACGTTTTCTAATATTTTTATGTTTATTTACATAATCAATCATATATGTGTCAATATAATATTGAGTAGGATGAAATACTTCCTGTTTTACCATAATTTCATCTCCTTCTTCATTATCCCACCAAGTTTTTCCTTCTGGTAATTTTTTATAATGGCCATTAGGTTGAATTTCATTATTAATAATTAATTTTTCAGGAAATCCTTTACTAGTATTATCAGTATATTCCTTTACATAATTATCTACATAATGACTATTCTTTCCTTTAAATAAATGAGGGGACCATTCCATAAAAACTTCCTCTCCTAGTGTAGTCACCCCTTTATCTGTCTTACTACTACTTCCAAACCTAGGTAATTGTTGTCGTTGATACATTCCATCTGGGTAAGTAATTGTTCTACTTACAATCTTATCTTCCTGTGTATCTACATCCATCCACTGCTCTTTAATAATTTTACGTTTTTTTTCGTGGTCCCAATCTACACTAAGATGACCTTTGAATTCAAACTGCCTAGAAAATTCATTAAACGGGATAGATTTCTCTTTTTGTGTTGTAGTCATTGTGTCTTGATACCAATCTACGGGTTGAATGATATCTTTATTATACCATTCCTTAATACTATCTATTAAAACAATTTTAAATTAAAAATTAGATATTAATTTAAAAAAAAATAAAACAATTACTATTACCTACTCCAGATAGAAAATTATATAATATCTTTTTTAACTTTTGAGTAAGAAATAACCATAACTCCTAGGGATTTTGCCTTACTAATTTTACTACTTTTACCTTCCACATCTTTAGCAATAAGAATATTGGTATTTCCTCTAATACCTCCTTGTATTTTACACCTATATTGTTCTTCCAATACTTCTTCTAATTCTTTATCTCTAAATCCAGTTAATACTACATTTTTCCGTAAATAATCTTTATGTAAATTAGATGTATTAATAACTTTACCATTCCCACTATCCTCATTAATATTACTATTATTCCCTTTTTTACTAGAAGATGCCTTTATTTTTAATTCAGGGTATTCTTGTAACCATTTACGAAAATTTCCTAATTTATTTAAAAATTGCATCCCTGTTTTAGTACTAAATCCTTCTATTTGAGTAATATCACTAATTTTTAGTTCATCTAGAGGTTTCTTTAATAATTTTTCTTGAGAAATATTTTTAGTGATTACCATTAATTTCTTTAATCCAAAATTAGTAAAGACATTACTGGCATTCATAATCTTATATAGTGGATGTTCTACCTTTAATATCCTAACTTGGATATTTTCAACTAATTTAGTAGCACTTTTCAATTGAAATCCTTCCACAGGAAGTAAATTTTCTACTTTCAAATCTAATATTAAAGAAATTGTATCAAATCCAGCAGACATTAATCTTTCAATTGTCCCTTTTTTCATACCATCTACATCTAAAACTGTAAAGAATTGGTAGAGTTGTTTCATTTGGTATTCTGGTAATTCTTTCATATTTTCAGCAATGGCATCTACCTTAGTTTCATTCCAGTAATATGGAATTTTAGGTTCTTGCCATTTCCCAGTTTTACTTGGTTTTAAAATACTAGCAATATAAGGGATAACATCACCGCTACGAACTATTTTAATATTGGCACCTTCTCCTATTTTATTATCCTTTATGAATTTAGCATTAAATCCAGTAGCAAACATAATGGTATCACCTCCAATCTTAACTGGTTGAAATTTAACCCTAGGTTTTAGAATACCATTCTTACTTACATTATATTCTACCTCTTCAACTATAGTAGTTTTTACTTGTTCATCCATTAACATTTTAAAAGCAACCGCATATTTTGGATTACCACTAGTTGGAATAGAATGAATTTTACTATCATCCGCAATAATAATACCATCTATTTCATATAGACTTTTTTCTTTATAGGAAACAAGTAATTCTTGAAGTCTCCCACTGGTTAATTCCCCTTCACTTTCTACTAACCACTGTTGATAATTGGCCGTTAGCATTCCCAGAGTTTTTTCACTTAAGTCAAATTGTTGAAAATGGGACAATTTACTAGGAGTAATTACTTGGTAAATAACAAATTGTAAATCGTTGGTAATTGCTTGGGTCTTAGCCTTTTGAATAGTTTCTGGTTTGCTATTAACTATTCCCGCAACTAAAGACCTTGCTTTCGGGTATTTATCTTGATATTTACCTTCAAATTTTTCCTTACTAATTATAATTTCTCCACGAAGACTTAATTCTAATATCTGATATTGTTTCATTAAAGTAATAACTTTTCTTAAAAATATGGGACTTGTCAATTTACGCTTATTATTTTTAAAACAATTAATATATGGAAGTAAATGACTAATATCTTGACCTACTTTACCATCTCCGCGAGTATAAAATTTCATTACAAATAAATCTTTTAATTCCCCAAGGGAATAATCATTTTCTAATAAATCCTGTAATTCTAAATTACAACTTATAACCAATAATCCACTTAATCCATCCAGTTTTTCACTTATACAAAAAGGACCGTTTTCGTATTTTTGTAACCAAATTCGTAATTGATTAGACCCAGGTTTAATTTTATCCATAGATCCTAAATGATATGGTAATGGTACTTTATTACTTACATTTTCAGGAATTTGACTACCAATTTTATCCAATGCTGAACTATTAGGGTATTTATCATTTAAAAGTTCAAATAAGATGTCAAATGCGATATCACTTAATATAGGAGTATCTGTATTATAATAAGCATTACTAGCTTCTAAAATAATATTTTCTAATTGTTTTTGTGTTAATTTTTTACCTTCTTCAAGGGTATTATTTTCTATTCGTTTTATTAATTCTGTATTGATTGCCATTTTTTAATTATTTCAATATACACAATCCTATTTAACTTAAAATCAAATTACTTAATTATTGTATATTATAGAATTAATTATAAATTAAATAAACTTAATAATATTACAATAAACAATTTTAATAATATTAGAATACTCTACCAATGTTTTATTCTAAGTTTATTTTTTACCCTTCGTTTCTGGGTCAATCTAAATCCATAATTAGAAATACTCCAAGAATGATATATAATCTTTTCCAACCAGTTAATTATGATTTTGTTAAATGCCACCCTACAAATAATAATAAGAACTTAGAAAATCTATATTATGCTAACAAGGATTTAAGACGATATCACAATCATATTAATATAGGAGGTGATCATTCAATGTCTATTGCTACCGTCGCCGCATCTCTTCATAAAAATCCTAATGTGAAAGTATTATGGATAGACGCACATCCAGATATAAATACTTATCAATCTTCTGATACAAAAAACATACATGGAATGCCATTATCTTATTTAACTGGGTTAGATTATTCTCCTAATTTTGAATTCCTAAATGATAAAAATATTCTTCTCCCATTTGATAATATTATGTATCTTGGAATTAGAGATATTGATGAGTTTGAAAAAGACATTATCCAAAAACATAAAATTAAAAATTTTAATCCATATGAGTTTAATAATTATTTCGTCCCGGTTTTAAAAGAAATAGATAATTTTATTGGAGATGAAGAAGTCCATTTATCATTTGATGTGGATGCCTTAGATCCTAAATATTTAAATTCTACAGGTACTCCTGTTGCTAAAGGGTTAAAATATAGAAAAGCTAAACAACTTTTAGATTATTTATTAATCCATAAAAATATTATTAATATGGATATTACTGAACTTAATCTAGATATTGGTAATGAAAAAAAATCAATTTATACATTTATGCACTTATTTCACAATTACATCTATCATCCAAATAATAGATGTTAAATCCATAGAATTAAATTATACATAACTTATTTTTATTTAAAAATCTTCTTCTTCATCAAAGGTTAGTTCCCGGTCTTCACTACTAGTTCCAACACCGGCTTTATTATATTCACTTACTCTTTCTTCAAAGAAATTAGTTTTGTTTTCTACACTGATATTTTCCATAAATCCAAAAGGATTACTTTCATTCCAAATCTTAGAATAACCTAATTGTACCAGAAGACGGTCGCTTACATATTCTAGGTATTGACCCATTAATTTGGAATTCATTCCTAACATAGCACAAGGAATACTTTCAATGATAAATTTCTTTTCAATTTCCAATGCTTCTTTTACAATTTGATGTATTTTTTCTTCACTTAAACGGTATTCATCTTTTAAGTCATTATACATCATAATACTGGTTTCAGTATGACAACCTTCATCACGACGAATAAATTGATTACTTACTTGAAGACCAGGCATAAGATTTCTTTTACCTAACCACATAATAGCACAGAAACTACCACTAAATTGGATACCTTCTACACATGCCCAGGCAACTAACCTTTCTGGAATATCATTATCTTCCCGATTAGTCCATTTTTTAGCCCATTCGCTCTTTTCTTTAACACAGGGAATAGTATTAATGGCATTAAGCACCTTTTCCCTTTCTTGTTTATCCAGGATAAGATTATCAACCATTAGACTATACATTTCACCATGAATATCTTCCATCATACCTTGAAAGCGAAGACATTGTGCTAATTCTTTGTAATCAATTTCTTGAGTAAAATTGAGGTCTAGGTTTTCGGCAACAATACCATCACTGGCAGCGAAAAATGCTAAAACATTCTTAACAAATTCTTTTTCATTATCTGTAAGTTTTTCTTCATAATCAGAGCGGTCTTTTGCTAAATCTACTTCTTCTACTGTCCAAAAGGTAGCAACTTGCTTTTTATAATGGTCATAGTATTTGCGATTACGAATAGGGTAAAATGTGTAGTGGTTTTCAGGGTCTTCAACTAATTTGAAATAATGATTTTTATTAACAATTGACATTATGAATTAATATTTAGTGATTAATAATAAGATTACTAGATATCTAACTAGATAAAAGGGTTTAGATTTTTATTTTTGTTTTTATTATCATAAAATTATTTTAATTTCTAAATTTAAAATTCCAAAATAAAAAAATAATAAACAATTTTATTAATTGTTACTAATTAATTACTATATATAATTCAAATTTATTTTTAATTCTTATTAATTTTATTATTATTACCTACTTAAATTTATTAATTTGTAGGATAATTTAATTAATATTTAATTATTGGTTAGTGAATATTTATTTTTTTCATAATACTCACTTTCAATAGTATTTTGAGTAACAAGTCTAACTACTTTTACTGGTTTCTTTTGTCCTAAACGAACAGCACGACCAATTGCTTGTGTTTCCACTTCTCTGGTTTCTTGCTTATCCATATTAAGAACATCTACCATAATAATATGACTTGCTTCTGTTAGATTACTTCCACTATTACTATTTTCACTACTTAACATAATAACTCTAATAGTTTCATCTCTTTTAAAGGCGTCAATATTCTTATTAAGAACGTGAACATTACCTTTAGCATAGACGTTCTTAATATCAAATTCATTAAGTGTTTTACCAATAAGTTTAAGCATATTTTCGTATTGACTAAAGACGATAGCACGATGTCCTTTATTATTTCCTTCATCATCTGTTTCTGAAAAGATTTTCTTTAAGTATTTGATAAGAACACTCATCTTAGTTCCATATTTAGAAATACATTTTTCTTCCCAATCAGGAATCTTTTCTTTTTCAGCATCTTTATTTTTTTCTGCTTCTTCCTTTTCTAATCTCTTTTGTTTTTCTTCCGGTGTTTCATTAATATCACCAACCTTAATAGTAATTACACTACTTTTAGTTACAGGTTCACGACATTCCGGACAAGAGACACGGGATTGACGTCCCATTAGATTTTCAAAACATTCAATACATAAGACGTGACGACATTTGGTAATAATTGCTTTGGTATCATCTTCAAAATCACACCAACAAATCGGACAGGGTTCTTGGGTTTTTTCTTTCATAAAGTCGTTATTTTGGAAAAGTTTAATTTGGTTATTAAGTCTAACAATTTCTCTTTCACAAGTTTCAATATCTTTCTTAATATTACCTCCAGATGAATTAGAATTTTTAACAATATTATCAATAATAATATTAACTAAAACTAGTAATCTAGAATCATTAAAATATTCTTTAACATCAAATTCTTTAACTTCGTCTTGACACATTATATCTGATACAATAACGAATAAATTACTAGAATTCTCTTTACATTTGATAATATTTTCCATTAATTCAGTTTTAAAATGGCGGTAGAATTTACTCCAATTATTTCTTTCTGAATCATCCATATAACGATAACTTGTTTCATCACGAACCCAACCATAAATTTCTTGATATGCTTGTGATTTAAAATCTACTAAATCTCCTGTAAAATCACGTAGTGATTTATAAACATCATAGTAATCTTTAAAGTTATCTTTCTTATTAGTTAAATCTTTTAATTTCTTTTGTTCTAAGACTAAAGTTTTAGTAAAAGTTTTAACCATCGCCTGGTTCAATTGCTCTAAACTAACAGGTTGACTTATATCAATACCTAAGTTAGCAACATCTTCTTCACTAATACAAATATTAGTACAAAGTTGAAACAGTCGCTTCAATCTCTCACGAGCACCATATCGGTATGCTACATTAACTTGTGATTTAGCAGAATTGTAAATATTCATTTCAATATTTCCTAATGTAATAGGAATAATTTCCTGAGTAACAATGGGAATATCTAAATCTTCTTCCACATCCATTTTTCTAGTTTTAGAAATACAAAGACTTTGAAATTTTTGTGTTTCGGTACTAGTTAGATAATAATTAATGTAATCCGCCATATGATAAATTAATTCTTCTTCATTATTGAAGTTAAATAAATTATTACCATATAAGCGTTTTACGGTATTCATATCCAGCATATTATTCTTTAGAGTTTTAGATAACCAAGTAATATACCCATAGTTATTAAAAATGTCTTTTTGAAAGGGTGTTGCTGATAACCCCCAACGATAGTTAGATTGAAGATTAAAGATAATATTCTTTACTAATTTACGCTGAGCAATGGAAAGATTAATGCGATGATCTTTGTGGAAGATACTACTAACACTTTCATGAACTTCATCAATGATAATACGATTCCATTTAATCTGAAATACATCAAAATAAGAAGTAATATCATATTTAAAATCATCTTGTGGTTCATCTGGTCGTTTTCCCATTCGGTATTTATCAAGGCACTTTTCATAATTTTCATAAATATATTTAGTGTAATTGTTATTATTAAATAGATTAATTGACATTAGGTAAATATCTGCTTTCTCAAATACACTATCCTCTGTATTACCATCTGTTTTACAATTTATTGTATAATTTTCTTCATCATCTTTCTCTTGAGTAGTAGAAGTTTGCTTCTTTGATTTACGAGTAGTAGTTTTCTTAGCAGATTTCTTTTTCTTATACATCTTTTTAATATCAGTAATACTTGCTAGTATTTTAATATTAAAATATTGTGTTCCTACATATTTTTCAATTTCAAATGCCCATTGTTTGAGTAAACGTGGAGGTAGAATAATTAAGTTATTAAGCATATAAGAATTACTATCATTTTCAAGTTTAGTATTATCATTTGATTTAGAATTGACCAAATGAGAAATTGTAGATAGCGTTTTTCCTAATCCAACATCATCACATAAAATACCACCAGTTAAGTGAAGTTGATAAGTAGAATTTGTATTACCACATTTTTTAATAACATTGATATCATTATGGTATTGCGACATTGTTTTATCTTTATCGTAATCAAAATATGACTTGTAATTATGGTAATGATTAACATTTTTACTGTTATTATCTAAATAATAACAATTTTCACCATTGATAATAATACCATATTTATTAAGGGTAGTCATCATTTGTTTTACACTCCAATTATCAAGACTATTATCACTATTAATAATTTTTTGTAAATTAAGATAATTTAAATAATTTGTATCAATATAATGCTGGTTAGTATCTATTTTACTTTCTAACTCTGACATCCAAATAACATTCCGCTTTTGATAATCAAATAAAGGAATGTTAATAATAGTATCTAGATGATGGTCAGTAAAGTATGAATTAAGTTTTTGGCTGAATTCTTCCCCTGTTTCTTCCTTATTGAAATCTTTAATACTTGTATCCTTAAAAGTTAATTTGGAATAATCGCTCTTATAATAAGAATTATTAAGAGGAGGTTTGTAAAATTTTTGATATTCATCATTTTTTAAATAATAATCCGTAATAATATTTCTATTATAAATTTGAGTATTAATTTTAAAAGAAGGTTCAAAATTACTAAAGATGAATTTAATAAAACTTAAAATATTATTTTCAGCACCCGGATTAAGTAAATTAATCTCATGTGTCTCTTCATTGAATTGTAAATATTTCTTAATAGAATGATGAAAATGTAATTTAAATTCTACATCTATATTATATGTTAGATTGTCAGAAGAATTATTAACTGATTTCTTTAATATGTAATTTAATTTAAACCAATTAGCATTATTGTATTTCTTTAATGTGTAGAGA
>Ga0181596_10004496_pt1 | contig 12618 bp, 7 predicted proteins | sample 041ome_6_FD_148655 | JGI IMG/M metagenome (GOLD analysis project Ga0181596, IMG submission 148655) | Coastal salt marsh microbial communities from the Groves Creek Marsh, Skidaway Island, Georgia - 041402US metaG (spades assembly) | ecosystem: Environmental > Aquatic > Marine > Intertidal zone >... | reverse complement strand
AAGCCCACAGGTAATATTTTTCGCGATGAGCGCCAAATAAAAATCCCATGCATTTGCTGCCGTAATACCAGTAGGTAAGCACGGTAGTCATGCTGAGAACAAAGACCATTAAAAGCAGCAGGTAAGCCCCGAAACCGGGAAAGACCTGCTCATACGCCTCTGCAGCCATCGTTACGCCCTGAGCCCCTCCCTTCCAAACGCCGGTGACCAACAGCGTCAGCGCGGTGCAAGTGCACACGATGAGCGTATCAGCGATAGGGCCGACCATTGCCACCAACCCTTCACGTGCCGGCTCGTTGGTTTTCGCCGCACCATGTGCCAAAGACTCGGTGCCAATACCTGCCTCGTTGGAGAACGCGCCGCGCTGCACGCCAATCAATATAACTGTGCCTATCACGCCGCCAGAGACAGCCTGTCCGCTAAAAGCATCCGTCACGATAAGGAGCAACATCGACGGGACCTGCTCGATGTGGCTAACCAGAAGCACAGCAGTGACAGCGAAATAAAATATCACCATCGCCGGCACCATCTTCCCTGCTACGGCAGAGACGCGCTTTACATTGCCGACGGTGATTGAGAAGGCAATTACCGCTAACACGATACCCAAAATTAAATCAAAATTGAAATGCGAATCAGCCGCGGTCAGTCCATTGGGGATGGCGACAGTGTCGCGGATAATCTGCACAAGCTGATTAACCTGAAAGACCGGCAGCGTGCCAACCATTCCCGCCGCCGCGAATAGCCACGCAAGCGGCAACCATTTTTTAGCTAATCCCTCGCGGATAATATACATAGGGCCACCCTGCAATCTGCCTGCATCGTCCATGCCGCGATACATTATTGCGAGCGTTGCCGTATAAAATTTAGTGCTAATGCCGACGATTGCGGTAACCCACATCCAAAAGATTGCGCCAGGACCGCCGACGGTAAGGGCAACTGCCACGCCAGTGATGTTGCCCAGACCCATCGTGCCGGCGAGCGCCGTAGCTAACGCGAGAAAATGCGAAATATCTCCGCCGATGCTGTCGGAGTCGTCGTTAAATTTCCCTCGGAGCAGATCAAAGCTGTGGCGAAAATAGCGGAAGTGTCTGAGCCGCGAATGCAGCATGAAGAAAAAGCCGCCGCCGACTAATAAGATTACCAGCGGCAGTCCCCACATAAAATTAACGTAGGCCGCAATAGCCGCTTCGATCTGAGTCATAGGCACGCGGTCCTCGATGGTCTTCTAATTTTTAGTAGCAGCAGTAAATGTGCCCGCCACTTTGTGGCCTCGCACTCATAGGTTATTGCGCGTCTGCTTCTCGCCTGCGCTCGCCTGCAAGGATCGCACGCATCGCGTAATTTCCCTCGTGGCACGCGTATTCATATAGCTCAGAGTTACCGTACATCGGCAGTTCTCCCGTCCAAGGTTCGGTGTAGAGCGCCGGGTCGTCGATGGTAAATGAGTAGTGAAGCTTCTGATCTTCAACACGAGTAAAACGCTCAGTGAGGTGGATGCCCTCTGAGATTAGGCGCTCTTTTTGAACCTGCCAAGGATTGAAGTTCTTGGTCTCGACAACAAGCGTATCGCCTTCGTAATAGCCGATGGAGTCTCCCAGCCACTTTTCATAGGGTAGATCTTTAAATTCTTGATCAATACGGACGATACGCGCGTTGTGCACCATCTCAGCAAGCAACATGACATGCGTTGGCGACTGAACAATTTGCATATTGTTATTGTAAAGACTGCTCAAAAACGGTGCCGTTGATGAGAAGCTCACTAAGCATCGATCAGAGAGCGTTCGACCCTCTGGGCCATCGCTTTCGGCGCGCCCCATCGGCAGGTCTTCCCGCTGCGAGGCTCGCACGGCCTTCCCGTCTTCACGCCACGGGATGCGCCCATCCTCTGGATAAGTAATTATCGACGTTCTGTAAAAGCCGTTCATAAATGACAAGGTATCGCCCGGCGTGATCCAGAAGCCATTATAGCCGCCGACATTCTCAGGCCCGGGTGCCTCTGCACCGGTGGCCTCGAGAAACGCAATATAGTCAGGTGTAGACACCATCGTCTCGAGCATCTCCTGCTCAGATATCTCAAGCTTACCGTTGTAGTTTGCGGGGCGCTCGAGCGACGAACGCGTCTGATAATTCCATATTCCTTGCACGTCCGGCACGCCCCAGTCTAGCTTTGGCGGCTCCCAATCAGACGCCTCCTGCGCTAGCGCCAAGAGCGGCATCGCGCTCACGGTAAGCCCAAATAATATTAGCGAACGGGGACACACCGCGGCCTTTTTATCGAATCGAATCATTGTTTGCCTCTTTGGGTATTTTGGCTGTAATCGACTTCAATCGAGTTTAGTATCAGAATAGCAGAGCGCGAAATGCTCTCTCGGCTATCTCTCTTTTTATCTCTATCTTTCTGTCTATGACTTTCGTTGCTTTGCTCTGTTTTATAGTGAAACGCGCGTTGAGGCTACCTTAGCGATCGCGTTAAGTGCAAGTCAGGGCGAACTACTGCGCCGATGCATCTCGAACGCCATTGGATTATCTCAATAAGCAATTCGCTACGCCCCTTAAGGGATGTTCGCCGCGAAGTGAAAATCTGCGACTGGCTCTCTCTGCGCAAGGTGACGCACGAAGTAGTCCCAGCGCTTCTTCATGAAATAACGCGAGTTACCAAATCCGTGCCCTGCGTCTGGGAGCAGCAAGAGATCGAAGTCTTTCTCGGCCTCGATCAGCGCCTGCACAACTAGCAGCGTATTCGATGGATGAACATTATCGTCCCTAAGTCCGTGGGCTAAGAGCAGCTTCCCTTCGAGTCGATCGGCAAGCAATTGATTCGCCTGGCCATCGTAATTAGTTACCTGCTTGGCGCCGGAGCCTGTCTCTTCGACCAAAGTCGTCTCAAGCAGTCCCTGCCACTTCTCGCCCCAGTCGTCCTCATAATTTCGATTGTCGTGATTGCCCGCGCCCGAAACAGCAACCTTGTAAAATTTGGGATAGCGTAGAATCCCCGCTGTCGACGCAAAACCGCCGCCTGAATGCCCCCAGATGCCAACGCGGTCGAGATCCATCCAAGGGCGCGACGCAGCGAGCTCGCGAATGCCGGCGATTTGATCCGGCAGTCCATTGTCCCCCATGTCGCCATAGTACGCGTCGTGGAATGACTTCGAGCGGCCCGGCGTGCCCATCGCGTCAAGCTCAACGACAACAAACCCTAACTCTGCCACCGCCTGTTTATCTCGGCGTGCAGCACTAAACGCACGACTGCCCACGCTGCCGGTCTGAGGTCCCGGATAGAGGTAGTTCAGAACAGGGTAACTCACCGACTCATCGAAATTCGACGGTTTATAAAGCAGTCCATGAATAGAGGTAAGTCCATCGCGCGCTTTGGTCACGAAAGGCTGTGGGGCGACCCATCCTGCTGCAAGTAGACGATCGAGCGAAGTGTTTGCAAGCGTGAGTATTACCTCGCCATTCGCGCGGCGCAACACACTCCTTGGCGGGGTCGTTGGTGTCGAATAGCTATCAAAAACGAAACGTCCACTTGGTGCGAGACTGAGGTCGTGATGTGCAGGTTCTGGAGTAAGGAGCTCTGGCTCACCGCCATCAATGCTGACTCGATACAGATACTGAAAATAGGGATCGCCGGCTTCGCGATTCGAGCCAATGAAGGTGATCGTGCGCGTGTCCTCGTCCACTCTGAGCATCTGTAGCACGGCCCAGTTGCCGGTTGTTATAGGCGCTTTAATCTCGCCGGTTGTGAGATCGCCTAAGTAAAGGTGGCCCCAGTTGCTCCGCTCAGAGAACCAGATAAATTCATTGGTCGCATGCAGCACTTGCCAATTTTCGGCATCGAATCCCGACTCGTAATAAGTTTCGGTGACTTCCTTATAGACATCGCGGACCGCGCCTGTATCAATATCCGCCAGTCTCAATTGGGCAATCTTGTGATCGCGTGAAGACGACACGAAGGCGAGCGCGGCACTATCCGCACTCCACTCTACGTCGAGGAATTCACCACTACGGCCTGCAATATGATCGGTCGTGGTCGAACGCTGCGGCTCTGCGGGCAAATCGAGCGCGACGAGACGCGGCTTGGGATCGAGATGTATCACGACACGCTCGATCATGAACACATGCTCATCCCCTGGCAGTGGGTATTTCCAGGTGTCTACTCTCGGGTGTCCCACCGCAGTCTCAACAAGGGTCAGCGTTTTAACCTCGCGAGAATCTTGCCTAAACGTCGCGATTTTTGATGAGTCCGGTGACCACAGTAGCACGGGGCCTGGATCCTGAATCCAACCTGCGCTATTCGTTGCATATCCGTAGTCGGCCGATCCATCGAAAGTAAGCTGCACTTCGCTTTCATCACGCGTGCTGCGAACCCATAGATTGTGCTCGCGGATAAAGGCTGCACGTTCGCCGTCAGGTGAAAGGAACTGATGCGGCGGTGGCGCTTGCAGTCGAGTGAGGGCTGCATCGCTTGAAAGAATGGTGTCTAGGTTGAGAGCAAAACGATCGCCGGAAAAGTCGAATCTAAGTTCATTCGCTTCGAGCACTAGGTTGCGTAAATTCAGGTCATTTGCGTCTATTTTTTCAGCTGTGTCTGCCGCTTCGGCACCTGTCTGCAGTTTGAGCAGAGCCGCAACTCGAGCAGAATCGAACAGCTCGACAGACGAGCCCGCGATGGGGTCGACAAGGACATAGTCGCTCCCCTGCTCGGTGCGACGTCGAACAATCAACCTGTCATCCTGCTGCCAATAGTGCGCGCGAATCTCATCGACGAGCAACGGCATCATGTTGGGTGCGAGCATCTGCTCAGCGCGTCGATAGTCTTCGACGGTCGGCGAAGGCGGGCGAGAGTCGGTCACAATTTCCCCTTGTTCAGATTGCGATTGGACAGTGGTTGGAGACTCACCGTCCCCGCAACTGCTCAATAAAAGTATCGAAGAGCACACTGCAGCGAGTGCAAAGAATCTGCGAGCGTTGAGAGGCTGTTTCATCATGTTACTCCCTGAGTGGAGGGCGGGTGCCATTTGAGACCTTGTTAGGCGCAGCGCTCAGCTAGGTAAGTGTATCGAGTATCAGGTTCACCGATTCGACGAGACGCTCGTCGCGCGGTCTCAAATCAGGCACGAAACGCACGCCCAACAAATGCTGCAAGCCTTCAATGTAACGCACTGCGATCTCATTGGCCTGAGCCTGAGTGAACTGTTGATCGTGTTCGGTCACCATGCCACGCGCGAACTCTTTCGAGAACGAGATGGGCTCGCCATCGCGGGTGAGTAGTTTGCCCGCGTCATCCAGACGCCAGAAACGCGAAGAATCCATCGTATAAAGCTCGTCAGCGGCAACAATCTCACCGGCTCGGTTTATCCCATGTTCAGTTTTTGTATCGACAAGCACCATGCCTCGCTCACGGAGGTGTTCCGTCACGATGCCGAAGGCCATTAGAGAGGAATTGCGTATTTGCGCATACTGCCCTTCGGTGCAAACGCCCATCGCGACAAGCTGTTCAGCATCCATTGTTTCATCCACTGCGGCCTTGCTGCTCGGCGTGTCGAGAAGATAGGGAAGACAGCCATTCGGCTCGAGGCTGTTTACCGCAAGCTCGTGGCCGGCGAATCGCAGTACACGTGCCCCGCTCTGCTTTGCTGCGAGCCAGTGCTGATAAAGCGACGTCGACGTCGAACTCTTGGCCATGTAGCGACGCAGGACATTCTCGAGCATCACCAGCTCAAGGTTCTCAGCAGGAATCACGGTCGAGGTAGCAGCAAGACCCGGTACTTCAAACTGCGAGGTACCGATCGCGCCGCTGACAAGCCGGCGCATATGATCATGGTTGAGGGCGAGGACTTGGTCTTTAAATGGAATCGCGCCGCGATTGACGTCGTGAGTCGAAATTCGGTTATTGCGAAACATGAGCCTGAGCTCGCGTCCGTCAGAAGCAACAAGTGATTCGCCAAAAACTGAATCCGACACCTTGCCCTTTAGTACCGTCGCGTCCGCTAGACGGGGCAGCTCTCCATCGGCGATAAGCTCACCTATAGAGCGCCCGAGGCTCACTGTTGCGCCGTGCTCTGCGACGAGCTCTTGGATTTCGGTAATACTTAGGGGCGCGGCAGCGGTCATTTCGGCGAGATCTCGAGTCGTTTGGCGAGTCTATGTGCTCGCGGAAAAATATGACGCCAAGTGTAGATCAGTGGGCGAGTTTCGGCAAAGAAGCATGGACGAGCCGCGAATATAGAGGAGGTCTGGGCGCCACCGTCTGAGAAATTACGCTGAAGAGCCGATGTGTGGGGGTTGTCCTGGCAAACTGACTGAGAAAATTGACTCAGGAAAAGCTATTTGAGGAATTTTTCGTGCATGTCTCTCTTACGAGTCTTATGTAATGGACGTACAGAGAGAAAATAAGAGAGAAAAAATGGTGCCGCCACCAAGAGTCGAACTCGGGACCTGCTGATTACAAGTCAGCTGCTCTACCACGGCTGAGCTATAGCGGCACAATGTTTGATGGCGCTCAGAACGAGCTCCGTCTAACAAGGCGCGCAGTTTAACCACAAACTCCGAGCGGTTCAATAGCCCAGTTGAGGATTTTTTTCATCAGCCGTGAACCGCTCACTCACACTTATTACCCCTCGTTACCCCGTGACAGTTGCTAACTATGGGGTGGGTGACGAGTATGTAGATTCACGATTATGCTAAAGTGCGTCCTATCGCTAACCCTTCAGCCGTCGGCGTTAACTCGAACGTCTCTGCCGCCTGAGAACCTTAACATTGCAGGCGTAGTAAAGACCTTAACCCATCGCGATTCACAGGCAAGTGTATGACATTTAGTAGAAACCGCGCCGCAATCGAAGCCTTAGATTCACGGCTTCGCACATTCGCAAGCCAGCTCCTACCTCTAGCCGAAGGCTACGGTCAGCGCGATTCACAGACACTCAAGCTGCTTTTCGCGAATGACGCCGAGCGCAGTGCGAAGTTCAGCCTCACCGTAGACGAGATTCATCTCGACTATTCGAAAAGTCTCATCGACTCGCAGGCGCTTGCCGCATTAGCTGAACTCGCCGAGGCCTGTGGCATGCAGGGCGCGATTGGCGCACTTTTTCGTGGCGCAAAAATCAATCAGTCGGAGGGACGCGCCGCGCTGCACACGTCGCTTCGCAGCCCCTTCGCCGCGAATGCGCCGCACGCGGCGCTGGTGAGCGAAACACTTGCCTCTCTGCGAGAGTTCGTGGGCCGCATTCATTCGGGCACATGGACAGGCTACGACGGCCGAGCAATTGAAACGGTCATCAACCTGGGCATCGGCGGCTCGGATCTTGGTCCTGCTATGGTGGTCGATGCGCTCGCCGATTTCGCCCAAGGAAGACCCGATGTTCGCTTCGTCTCTAACGTAGACCCCGCGCATCTTACCCGCACGCTCAGAGGACTCGACCCCGCGACCACGCTCTTCATCGTGGCCTCGAAGACCTTCGGCACGCTCGAAACCCTCACCAATGCGCGAGCCGCGCGCGACTGGCTCGTTGCTGCCAGCGACGAGACCGCTGTTTCTCGACACTTCGTGGCGGTTTCTGCAAACATTGCTGCAGCGTGTGACTTTGGCATCGAACAAACAAATATTTTCCCCTTATGGGATTGGGTCGGCGGGCGCTTCTCATTATGGTCAGTGATTGGACTGCCTATCGCTCTTGCGATCGGCTTCAAGGCGTTCGAAGAATTATTGGCCGGCGCACACGCGATGGACACGCATTTCGAGACTGCACCACTGCATAAAAACCTGCCCGTGATTTCGGCACTTATCGCCTATTGGTACAGACAATACGGCGCGAGTCCGAGCACCGCTGTAGTACCCTATAGCCAAGACCTTAGCCTGTTCCCTGCCTATCTTCAGCAGCTTTATATGGAGAGCCTCGGAAAATCCATCAGTCGAGAGGGCGCAGTTATCACTCAGGGGACCTCAGAAATAATTTGGGGAAGCGCCGGCACGAACGGTCAGCATTCGTATTTTCAGCAATTGCACCAAGGCACTGAGTTCACGCCGGTTGAATTTATCGCACTGGCCACGGCAAGCGTTGATAACGCTGACGAGCGACACCGACATCTACTTGCGAACTGCTTGAGCCAAAGCATGGCGCTAATGAATGGCGACGAAGCCAGCGCTGACATCGGAGGCGTGAACTGGGATCCACAAAAGACAATCAAAGGAAACAGGCCTAGCACAACGCTGCTTATCAAGCAGCTTACCCCGCGAAATCTAGGCTCGCTGATCGCGCTCTACGAGCACAAAGTGTTTGCACTTAGCGTGCTGTGGAATATTAATGCTTTCGATCAATGGGGTGTGGAGCTAGGTAAACGCCTTTCGAAGGACGTGTATGCGGCGCTCTGCGAACCGGCTCAATCTTCTGGGTCAGCGGAGTCCGCGTCGACACTCGATGCATCGACGCGCGCGCTTGTTCACATGATTAACAGCTGGCGAGATCCGCGCTAGCGCAGCAGCGACTCATCATTAATCGTCGAGGTAGGCGCAGCAGTAGTCAGTCACAGCGCTTACATTCACCTTAAATGAGGCATTCGCAGGCACCTCAAACGACTCGCCACCGACAATATTTAGCCATTCGCTTTTTCCGGGCAACAAGACTGACAGTGCACCCGACATAATGTCCATTATCTCGCGCTTCGCTGTGCCAAACTCATACTCGCCTGGCTGCATGATTCCGAGTGACTGAGTCGAGCCATCGGGGAACTCAATCGTGCGACTTGTCACTTTGCCGTCGAAGTAGACGTTGGCCGCCTTAATAATGGTGACGTTTTCGAATTTAGACATGCTTATATCCTTCGAGTAACCAGCCAATTGAGAGACTCAGGCTGGAGGAGTTAAATGAAATTTAGCGAGTACAAAATGCGCGCGATTCTAACGACAACCGGCTGTTTACACCAGTCGCGAATCAACTCAGCCTTGATTGGCTTTCTTTGGCTTTTATGGCTTCGAGAAAATCAGGCCTGTGACATCAAATCCAGGAGTTCGGCTGTCTTCTCCCGCATCAGCGCCTCATCTCCGCGCGACTCGACATTGAGTCGCACGACAGGCTCGGTATTCGATAGCCGTAAATTAAATCGCCATGCGTCAAAGCGCATACTCAGGCCATCGACATTCTCGACAGCGATCGCCGCGGACTCATAGCGCGCTCGCGTCACGGCGAGCAGCGCTTCCGGGTTTGCGATAGTGCGGTTAATCTCACCACTGGCTGGGAACGCCTGCATGCGCTCATCAACAAGCTGGGATAAGCGCTTACCTGTCGCTGCCATGAGCGCCGTCACCAACAGCCATGGCACCATGCCGCTGTCGCTGTAGTAGAAGTCTCTAAAATAATGGTGCGCACTCATCTCCCCACCATAAACAGCCTTATCTGCACGCAGCGACTCTTTCATGTAAGCGTGTCCTGTCATGCTCTGGATGGCCTTGCCACCGGCAGCAGCGACAATCTCCTGAGTATTCCAAGTGAGTCTTGGATCATGGACGATTTTCGCGCCGGGTTCAGCGTCTAAAAACACCTGCGCGAGCAGACCTACCAAGTAGTAGCCTTCGATAAAGCGGCCATTTTCGTCGAAGAAAAAACAACGATCAAAGTCACCGTCCCAAGCAATACCGAGATCGGCTTTGTGTTCAAGAATAGCCGCAGTTGTCGGCGCTCGGTTCTCTTCAAGCATGGGATTCGGTACCCCGTTTGGAAAGTGTCCGTCTGGTTCATGATGCACACGGATTATCTCAAAGGGCAGCAATGGCTCGAGCATATCAATCGTGGCGCCTGCTCCACCGTTGCCGGCATTGCAGACGATTTTCAATGGTTTTAATTTGTCGACTTCGACAAAGCTCAACAGCTTAGCAAGATAGGCGCCGCGCAGATCAGCGAAGTCGATTGCGCCCTGCAGCGCGGGTTTGGCAAACTCATTTTTCTCTGCAAGGTCTTTTATTGCGAGCAAGCCGGTGTCGGCGCTCACCGGCAGCGAGCCTTCGCGCACGAACTTCATGCCGTTGTAGTCTGCAGGATTGTGGCTTGCGGTCACCATGATCCCGCCATCATAACCAAGGTGACTGGTGGCGAAATATATTTCCTCGGTGCCGCACTGGCCAATGTTCGTGACATCGGCACCGCCGTCGGTAAGCCCGCGACTCAGGGCGGCACACAACTCTTGGCTCGTTAGTCTAATATCGAAACCGACGACGACCCTTTTAGGTTTCAAATGTGCTGCGAATGCGCGTCCAATCCGGTAGGCGACATCGGCATTTAACTGCTCAGGCACGCGTCCACGTATGTCATAAGCTTTGAAGCAATCGAGTGCTTGAACCATTTAGCTATTGCTCGCTCTCTGAATGAATAGTGCGCCGATACAACACATTCGTCGCGTCGATATAACCTTCGACACTGCCACAGTCGAAGCGTTTGCCGTCGAAGCGACAGGCTAGTACCTGTCCCTGAGACGCGAGGGTTTGCAGCGCATCGGTAAGCTGAACCTCACCGTTGCGGCCCGGCGCAGTGTTGCGCAATACCTCAAAAATAGCCGGCGTGAGAATATAACGTCCGATGATAGCAAGATTGCTCGGCGCCGCCGCCGGCTCTGGTTTCTCTACCATCTCATTCACCCGGAAAAGCCCCTCTCTTTCCTCGACCCCAGAGATCACGCCGTAACGAGAAACCTGATCAAGCGGCACCTCTTCAATGGCAACAATACAACAGCGATACTGCTCATAGAGCGCGGTCATCTGCGCCAGAACCGAGTCGCTTTCGGTTAGGCAGAAATCATCAGCTAACAATACAGCAAAGGGCTCATCGCCAATCAGTGTTTCGCCGACAAGAATCGCATGGCCGAGACCGAGCATCTCGTTCTGGCGCGTGTAGGAGAAGGTGCAGCGGTTAATTAAGTCACGCGTGCCGTCTAGGAGACTTTCTTTATCTGATCCTGCTATTTGATGCTCTAATTCAAAACTGATGTCGAAATGATCTTCTATCGCGCGCTTGCCGCGACCCGTAACTATCGCCATCCCTGTGATGCCTGCGTCCAGCGCCTCCTCCACGCCGTATTGGATTAGCGGCTTGGTAACGAGTGGCAGCATCTCCTTAGGCATCGCCTTGGTCGCCGGCAGAAATCGAGTGCCGTATCCCGCGGCAGGAAATAAACATTTATTAATAAGTCCCACTGCTAACTCCTCATTCCAATTAAAGAGACGAAAAGACTTCGATGCGCTTGCTTACCACTTGGCGTGAGCCCCTTAAACGGTGTGCTAGCCCTTGACGCATTAACTCGGCAGCCGCCCATAATTATCTTCGTAGCGCTCAATGTCGTCTTCGCCCAAATAGTCGCCAACCTGCACCTCGATCAGCTCGATAGGCGCATCTCCTAGATTACTAAGTCTATGTTTACTGCCTTTGGGGATGAACGTAGACTCATTAGGCTGTAGATCGATTACCTTCTCGTCGCATTCGACGCGACCAACGCCAGTAAGCATGACCCAGTGTTCTGCGCGGTGTTGATGCGATTGCAGCGACAGAGAAGAGCGAGGATTAACCACGATTCGTTTCACCTGAAACCCCTGCCCGCTTGCAAGCGACTCAAAGCTTCCCCACGGTCGCCTCTCGCGGCGATGCGCTAGACGCTCGCTTCGCCCGAGAGCCTGTAACTGATCGACGATTTTCTTGACGCCTTGAGCATCCTCACGATTCGCTACCAACACAGCATCGGGGGTTTCGATAATTATTGCATCGCGCACGCCAACCGCAGCGACAAGTCTGGATTCGCTCTGAATGTAACTTCCGTAAACTTCCTCGGTGAGCACGTCGCCGCTCACCACATTGTCATCGCCGTCTTTTACCTGCACCGACCACAGGGCGTCCCACGCGCCTAGGTCATTCCAGCCTGCATTCAAAGGTACAGCTGCAACCCCACCCGCCTTCTCCATTACCGCATAATCGATAGAGTCGGAGCGGCAGCGGTGAAACTCGGCATCGGGAATACGAGCAAAATCTGTTTCTCGCTCGAGCGCTGCATGAGTTGCCGTGCATGTCTCGTGGATGTCAGTCGCGTGAATTTTTAACTGTTTTAAGAAAACCGACGCCCTGAATAGGAACATGCCGCTATTCCAAAGGTAGCCTCCCTCGTCGACATAACGCTGCGCGGTCGCGAGGTCGGGTTTCTCGACAAACTTAACGACATCAACACCACCCCCTGCTATTTCATCTCCCTGCTGCAGATAGCCATAGCCGGTCTCGGGGCTGCGCGGTGGAATACCGAAGGTAACGAGGCGAGATGACATCGCTAGGGTGCGTGCAATCCCGATGGCGCGATGGAGTGACGCGGTATCTTCGATCAAGTGATCCGCAGGCAGCACGAGCAATAGCGGATCCTCACCCAACGCCATGGCCTCCATCGCTGCGAGCGCGATTGCAGGCGCAGTGTTGCGCCCGTAGGGTTCAAGGAGCAGCTGCGCCCCAACGCCTATCTGACGAAGCTGCTCAGCGACGACAAATCGATGCTCTTCGCTGCAAACGACTATCGGCTCCGCAACGCCATCTAGGCCTTTTACGCGTTCGAGCGTGTTTTGAAAAAGCGAGCCAACCATGCCCGGAATCTCAATAT
>Ga0181596_10004495_pt1 | contig 12630 bp, 9 predicted proteins | sample 041ome_6_FD_148655 | JGI IMG/M metagenome (GOLD analysis project Ga0181596, IMG submission 148655) | Coastal salt marsh microbial communities from the Groves Creek Marsh, Skidaway Island, Georgia - 041402US metaG (spades assembly) | ecosystem: Environmental > Aquatic > Marine > Intertidal zone >... | reverse complement strand
ATGAGTCGGTTGAAAAGTGGATAAAAGAAAAGAAAACGAGTTACTATCTTCATGACGATGTTCAAGTTACTCGCAGGACGCCATACTTTTTCAAAAACAATCTAGTAGGTGATCAGATATATCTAGCGCAAAACACAAATAGTCAGTATACCGCTATAAAAATAGCAGAAACCTGGTATTCAGAAGGATATAACCCTGGTGAAGATGTCGAAGAAGGTGAAAATGTATCATTCACACTCTTCTCTTATGTAAACAAATATACAATCAAACAGTACAATGTTAAAGGTCCTGATACCCCGTACGATATTCGAATGCTAGGGTACAAAATCGAAGATATGAACTTTTTCACAGTTCTTTTACCTTTTAATAATTAAGAGTATTCACATAGTTATAAAATTGAAATTTTGATTATAAAAGAAAACATTATAATCAAAAAGAACAAATGCCTCCTAAACAACAGAAACGTTATCAAAAAGTAGATCCGATCACTCACATTCTGACTCGCTCAGATATGTATACTGGGTCCACACGTCTAAGAGACACAGAAGAATATATAGCAGAGTCAGACAAGGATGCTTACAATATTTACAGGAAAAGTATCAAATCATCACCAGCAATTTTAAGAATTTTTATCGAGGTTCTTTCTAATGCTGTTGATAATGTAGAGAGAAGCAGAAATACCTCCACTCCTTGTACCAAGATCAAAGTAACCATAGATAAAGATACAGGAGAGACCTCTGTTTGGAACGATGGAGACATTGTACCTATTGAGATTGACCCAGACCAGAACTGTTACAACCATACCATGATTTTCGGTCAACTACTCACTGGTTCTAACTACGATGATGAGGAAGAAAGAATCGTAGCTGGTAGGAACGGGTTAGGGTCTAAGCTGTGCAATGTCTGCTCTACCAGTTTCAGAGTCGACGGTTGTGATCCAAAAAATAAGAAAGTACTCACGCAGACGTGGACGAACAACATGCGTGATACCGATGGACCCAATGTTACTAGCACAAAACTGACAAAGGGATACACTAAGATCACTTGGACACCAGATTTCAATCATTTTGGTCTCAAATCAGGATACACGAACGACTTGATCAAACTTTACACTAAGCATGTGCTAGATGCGGCTATGATTTCTAAGGTTAATGTTTACTTGAACGATAATCTCATCCCCATCAAGAATTTGTCACAGTATGCACAGTTATATGAGTCTCCTTCCGATGAAAAGCTTGTCCTTAAGACAAATGATTGTGATGTTCTAGTCACTCCTTCTTCTGAGTTCCAAGCTGTTTCGTTTGTTAATGGTGTGTATACCAAACTTGGTGGACAACATGTGGAATCATGGTCTGAGACTATTTTCAGACCAATTGTCGACAAGTTTAACGGTAAGGACAAAAAATCCAAGACTAACAAGGCTCCGAAGATCAACATCTCTGATGTCAAACAGTTTTTCAGGATTTTTGTTGTTGCTACAGTTGTTAGACCCGAGTTTGATGGTCAAGACAAGAACAAACTAGAATCTCCTCAGGTTTATAGTGAGATAAAGAAGGCACAGATAAATAATATACTCAAATGGTCAGTAATGGAAAGTATTGAAGATGTGATCAGAGCCAAGGAAATGGTTGTATTGAAGAAGTCTGAGAGGACCAAAAAGACTCCTAAGATCGATGGGTACGACCCAGCTAACAACGCTGGAGGTAAAAAGTCTTCTGAATGTACATTGATCATATGCGAGGGACTTTCAGCTAAGACTTATGCAGTTGCTGGTATTGACAAGGGTGTGTATGGGAAAGCTGGTCGCGACTTTTTTGGTATTCTTCCTCTGACTGGTAAAATTCTGAATGTTAGGAATGCAGCAACAACATCTATAGCTTCTAACAAAGTTGTAACCAACTTAATCAAGGCTCTCGGTGCTAAGCATGGGATCGACTATTCTATCGAAGAAAATTTCAACACTCTTAGTTACGGAAAAGTTATGATCATGACAGATGCAGATTGTGATGGTATCCACATTGAGGGACTTATAATGAACTTCTTCCACTCTCTATTCCCTAGCCTGATCAACCGTGATGATCCATATGTGGTCAGTATGAAGACTCCAATCGCGCGCGTGTTTAGGAAGAGACAGGATGATCTTCTTTTCTATGATGAAACTCGTTTCAACAAATGGCTTTCTGAACAGGATAAGAAGGTGGATGCCAAATACTACAAGGGATTGGGTACTACGAAACCAGAGGATGTGCCAGATACTTTTGGGTTGAAGATGGTTGAGTATGTCGCAGATGATAAGACTAGTGATAACATGAACAAAGTCTTTCATAAAAACTACGCTGATGCCAGAAAGGAATGGTTGAGTAATTACTCTCCAAAGACTTATGGTTTCTCTCTAGATGATCAGGGGGAGGTAACTTCTATGGATATATCCAACTTCATGGACGGAGAGATGATCAAGTTCTCACATGCAGACTGCGCTCGTAGCATCCCAAGTGGTATCGATGGTTTGAAGGAATCACAGAGGAAAATCCTTTATGCTGTTAGGAAGAGGAAACTCAAGTTTTCTGGTAAGTCCCTAAAAGTTGCTCAGCTTGCTGGATACTGTGCCGAACATGCCAACTATCATCACGGTGAGCAGAATCTCCAAGACACCATTGTCGGTATGGCGAACGAGTTCCCTGGAACAAACAACATCCCTATTTTGTACAGAGACGGTCAGTTTGGTTCTCGTTTGGATGGCGGCGCGGATGCTGCGAGTGCTAGGTACATTTACACAAAGATGGATATGCTGACTGATTGCATCTTCAGAGACGAAGATGATCCAATTCTTACACAAGTTAACGACGATGGTGATCTGGTACAGCCCGAACACTATATGCCTATCATCCCTATGATTCTAGTAAATGGGTGTCTTGGAATTGGGACTGGGTGGTCGTGCAACATACCCTGTTATAACCCACTTGATTTGGTAGCATCGATTAAGGTCTGGCTTGATAATGATGGTGAAGTTATTATTCAAGACCCTGACACAGATGAAACAGTGTCTCTTCTACCTCCCATCGACCCTTGGTATCGTGGATTCAAGGGCGTGATTGAGAAAGACGGTGATAACCGCTATGTCACTTACGGTATCGTCGACAAACAAAAGAAGAATGTGACTGAGGTTACAGAACTTCCGATTGGAATGTGGACCAATAAGTTCAAGGAGAACTGCGAGGACCTTGTTCAGAACAAGAAACTCAAGAGTCTGAAGAACTATTCTACACCAAATGATGTAAATTTCATACTTAACGAATCCGAAAATGGTATCTCGTGTAATGTCAAGAACCTTAAACTTCATAGTTTTGTTTACACAAGTAACATGGTTTTGTTCAATGAACATGAACAACTCAGAAAGTATAATGATGTTGACGAAGTCATCGATAACTTCTGTAAGGTTCGTTATCTGTACTATGGTAAACGTAAGAAGTACCAGATAGCCGCTTTGGAAGCTGAACTTAAACATATGAATAACAAGCGGAGATTTATCAAGGAGGTAAGTGAAGATAAAATCAAGGTGATGAACGAGAAAGAGGTAGATATTATCCGTGTATTGAAGGAAGCAGGTTATGATGAGGTAACTAAGGCGACAACAGAGACCGATCAGGAAGTTACAAATGGATATGATTACCTTCTCAGACTTCATGTACGGACATTTACTAAAGAAAAAGTTGACGAGCTCACAAAGGAGATCAGTGCTATCACTAGTAAGCTCAATAATTTGAAGTCTACGACGGAGAAACAGTTGTGGTTGGATGATCTTGCTGAATTTGAGAGACAGTATGAAAAATTCATAGCCGAAATGGACAAACAATCTGTTAAGAAAGCAGCAGCTAAGAAAGGAAAAGCTAAAAAGTAAAAAGTAAAAAGTTTAATAATTGTGTGATTTCTAAGTTTATACTTAAAATAGTATAAACTTTCTAGTTTATTTACCATCACAGTCTACCTGTTCGATGCACTTACTGCACCCTTTACATGTCTCACTACATGTTTCGAAACAAGCTGCGAATATATTACACACTCCCTGAATACAATTGAGTGTAAGAGATACAGACCGTAAACAACATACACTACACAGACATGTATAGGTCAAGCATTTACTACACGAACACGATGCGTCATCATCAACCTTATCTCTCTCATCTTGAGAATTTTTAACGCATTCATTTACTTGATTCCTTTCTTCATCCATCATTTACTTATAATAAAGAATATAAATTTTCTGAACAAATATATTTAGATCTGGTTTATTATGGTAATATTGAACTTTTTCTCGGTATGTTTAATAGAATCTTCTAGACTGGGTTGGTTCCATAAGATCCATTTGGACCAGAATCCAGCAGTATCTATGCCATTCTTAGTCCAGTTCTCACGAGCCTTATGTCTATTTGAATAGTTCCACATTCTTTTCTTTTCCTTATGGATTGTGTAGTCAGAATATCCAGTAGCTCCGAAATGAACTGTTTTACGTGTTCCGTTAGGCCACACAATATTTACCATCAGTTTTTTCTGAGGGTTTGTAGAATTTTTTAGATAAACTATTTCGCCTGCCATTTGGTTATAGTAAATAAAATATCATTGATAATAAAAATGAACAGAATGCATTTAATATCATTGTGTGCTAGTTTCATACTAGTAATTATTGTATACATATACATACAACAAAGATTTTCTGTACTTAGTATGACTGAATCTTCATGTGGTAAGAATCCTACATGTAAGTCTGACTACGATCTTACGGAATCTGGTATTCCTAAGATGGTTGGTACATGTGAAGATATGGTATCATGTACTAAGCTTGCGAAGTCCAGTTTAAGTTTTGATCCGTCGGAAATGTCACAGACTATGTCTCTTGAATTTCCAATGCTTGATAGTCTCGCTAACATAGGATGTATGACCTTCACCGATCCTGATAGTGGAAAGGAGCTCAAGTTGTGCTGTAAAGGAAATCTTGTGTCATGTGTTGCTATACAGCTCGTATTATACAATATGTTTAGAATACATACTGGATTTAGCTTTGCATTCAGTAGTAGTCTTTGTAAAGCTTTACCGTCTTGTTTCGTAGAGAATGACTCTTCACCTTATATTCTCTTCCCCATCCCAGAATTTTCAGTGAAGATATGGGGAGACAAATCAGATCTCTCATGTCCGATAGACGTTGAAAACTCTGGTATTAATAAAGGTATTGCCGCGGCATTTGGAACATTAGGTGCAATGCCTCTATCCAAACACCAAGCTGTATTGTATGTTATGAAGCTCCCAAGGTTTGACACACTCAAATATTTCAGCTTCATTCCTTATCTCTTTCAGACTGGGCGTTATCCTAATACATATCCTCAGGATACGCCTTTTGGAAGTATATCTGATTCGTTCCATATTTATGACCTTATGAATTTGAAAAATCCTCTTGTGGCAGAATGGGTCAACGGACAAATTGATACTCTGGAAATTGTGATTTTTTGCACACACAACAAAACAATAGCTGAAAAAATATACACGAGTTTTGACAAAATTAGTGAACTTATACCCGATGAGTTTAGTGATTATCCTATAACTGAACAGATAAAGGGGATGCCTGTCGTATGTTTACCATTACCAGCAGGATCTACTTATGGAGATAGTTACGATCCCAATGGTAATCTTATGCTCAAGGATGGACGCTTCAACCCATCTATTAATGAAGACACTTTACTTTATGACCCTGAGAGAGATACAATTGGTATAATAGCTAGATTTGTACCAGAGGAAAATAAACAGGTAGAATTTGATGAATGGAAAGACGCACTTAACTCTCAGCAAAACATTGTGGTTCTTGGTCTTGAAGAGAAGGATTTACTTTCAAACCCTTGCTGTATTTCTAATAATTGTTCGTATGTTCCTTTCAGATTAGAAGATCAGAATGGTATATTCGTTGATGGTAGTTGGAAGGGTGGAAACAAAAGAAATTCCAAATACTTCAATAAATCTAGTTGGAAAATCCAATTCCCATACACTCCTTCTCCTGGAGAAGATGAACGTTTTTCACAGTATGTAAATGATGTTATCAGTGGGATGAAAGAGCATGGTTATGACGAAGTTAGAGAAGTGAATATTAACTCTAATCCTTCTCCTTTTTTTCAGTATAATGATATCGGAGGAAAATTATGGTCTCAGAGCGGTGTTGACATGATGCAGTTCAACATTGGAACATATGGAGACTGTAGAGACACTGTCTATCCGACTTCAGATGTTTTCTGTCTTGGACCATATGATGTAGCTGTTATTGTATCTACTAACTACATGAAAAACGGTCAGATTCACTACAATAATCTGAACATCTATGATCAAAACACGCAGACATCTCTTGGATCTCTTCGTGGAGATAGCTTTGGTGATGTATACGCTTATGCAGTGTCTAGAAATGATTTGACTTGTAAATCCAATTTTCCAGATAGTATTTCAGGTTTCTCATTCATACGTACTGGATCTCATACTAATCTTGCTGCAAAGCCTACGTCTGGATTCTTCGTACAATCTAGGTGCTATCTGAATATAACAGATAAGAACCCTTTCTATACATCGCCGTCGATGGATACAGTGCCTGACTACAAGGTTCTAGTCTTCTCCTCTTGTTCTAGTTCGAGAAAAAATCCAGCCTATTGTAATGACATTGATACTGATGAATGCATGATTAATGATAATGACGAAGAATGTCCCAATGATCTCAAGAAAGCAGATATAGCCGATGGTCAGACAAACGATAGTATAACAGAAGCCATCTGTGGTAAACTTAGGTTGAATAAGACAGGTGATAAAAGTCAACTGCTTCTCCTTAGATACATTGTCCTATCAGTACTTATAGTATCATTGATCTTCCTCATCTCTGGGGCTATCAAAAATAACCGTGTAGGTGGTAATATACAATATTCTAGTGCATTTGAACAGTTTTCACCTTGGTTGTATCCTACGATTTGCATGATAATCATTCTAGTCATGATCAATATCTCATACTCAAAAATAGACAGTCAGACAGCGTACAACTATAACATTGCAGTTGAACAAAGATAGATTATTAGGTTTTTACAAAATAAACTGTAAAAACAATATTATACTACTTTTCAAATATTTTTAATTTTTATGGTTATAATAAAATGGAAGATGCTGACAAAATTAAGGTTGTCAGGAAAGGATTATTAACTAAATATGGATATAAAATTAGTGATACTGCAGCAAATCGCCATAAATCTTTGGAGAAAGCTGCAAATGAATATGGAGCTGGTAATCTTGTCCTGAAGCTCAACGCTATCTGTGTGTTGTCAAAGAGTAGATCTCCCTCGCAGTCTGTAAAATATTGCGCGGATAAGAGATGGGTAGAAAGAGAGTATAATACTAAGACTCTGAAAAAACCCCAAAATTATAGGTCTGTTACATACAGTCCCTCTAGAAAAATTTCTGTTAAAAATAGAGCAAGTAGTCCACCAAAAAGAACGATGAGTCTGCCAAGAAAGGTTACTAAGGTAAAGAGCCCGCCTAAAAAAATGCCCCAACCAAAGAAGGTGAATGTTCCGAATAAGAAACGCTCAACCAATAAGCCAGCAAATCCTAAACTTTATGAACAGGTCAAAAAGGAAATTATAGCTAAGAATCCAGTTCACTCAGCGTATAGAAGTGGTGCTATAGTTAAAGAATACAAAAAACGTGGTGGTACCTATACAGGTACTAAACCTAAGAAGTCTGGATTGACCAGATGGTTTGAGGAAGATTGGAAGAACCAGTCAGGGAAGTATGGTTATCAGAAGAAGGATGATATATACCGCCCTACAGTGCGTGTAACTAGTCAAACTCCCATAACTATGTCTGAACTTACGGATAAGGAAAAGAAGCGTGCAATGTACGAAAAGAAGAAGAAAGGGAGAGTTGTTTCATTTTCAGAAATTAAGAAAAAATATTAGATTTTGAAAGTATTTTTCAAAATTTATTGGTATTTAAAGTGGTCAAACAACTATGTAAAATGCCTCGACAAAGTATAAAAGTAATAAAGGTTCCTAGAAGAGGACCTGCCGCTGATTACCCGCAGAGTTTTCCTCCAATGCCTAGACTTTATCTTGAGCTTATTGAAAATAAGGGAAAGATCAAGCAGGACCTGATAAATAAGGAGTATATTCCAGATGAAAAGATTACTTCTCTGTCACAACCTCCGCAATATTCTTCATCACCACCTAAAACTGAAAATCAAGAGAATTATACACATAAAGTTCCAATAGACCCAGCTAAGCTAGGAGAGTTACGTAGAAGAGACATACCGATTTCTCCTACAAGTACTGATGTCTCAGACGATGATCTGTCTTCTTACAGTAGTGGTGATTCTGATGATGGAAGCCTGACATCTGATTCTGATTCTGATGATGGGTCGAGTATATCTTCAGATTCAACAGATTCATCTGGAAATTCTTCTCCATTAACTATAGATGAAAGTTTCAGTAGTGAAAACTCTGATGAACTTTCAACAAGACTTAAGGAACTCCTAGGAGATGATGAAAGTGTTCGCGGGGGTTCTTCTAAGGAACATAGACAAGATAAATATAGCAGACATCGAGACAGGAATGGCTATAGTATCTCACATGCTGATATGGGTGCTAATGGCCCTGCAGCTCCTTCACTTGCACAGCTCCAGGCTCAAGGAGGATATGTCCCCAAGCAGGAGCTTAGAGATCTGAATTACCAACCTGCTAACGAACAACAAGAAGAGGATTCCAAACGCGAGATTCTCTTCAAATTTGATCTTCTGAAGAAATCATACCCTCTTTCTAGCATCCCAGAATACACTATACATACTGATTTGGATACGCTTCAGAAATCTTACGAACAATCTGTCAGAAGGTTATCACTTGATTCTTCGGTAGAGAGTTATAAGACTTACCTTGTATATGGTTTCATGGGTTGCGAGTTCGTTTTTGGAAACTTTCTTGGATTCGATATGCAGGGTTTCACCCAACAACAAATAGTATCGATGCATTCTTATGAGAAGCTATTGATCGAACTTGGTGAAAAATCATATGTTCCCAGTGGTTCTAAATGGCCTATCGAGCTTCGTCTACTGTTCATGATCATTATGAATGCAGCCTTCTTCATAGTTTCAAAGATGATGATGAAAAAGACGGGCGCTAACCTTATGGGTATGATAAATAACATGAACAATCCTAGTCAATCTTCCGCCTCTGCACCCCAAGCTAGGAAAAGGAAGATGAGGGGACCGAATATCGACGTAAGCGACATTCCAGATATGTCCGAAATGTCCACCAACGGAGAATAGTATATGTTTTAGATTTTAAATTGAATTAAAGACTGAGTAATCAGTTTAAAATCACAAGAAGACTATGACATCTTTTCAGATCGCGTCCGATTTACATATAGAATATAATTCCGACCGAAATCCCAACGCAATGGATCTGATAACTCCAGTAGCTGATGTACTTATACTTGCAGGAGATATAGGTTCTATATACAAGCGAGAACAACTTACATCCTTTCTCCAACAGATATGTCCGCATTTTAAGGCGGTATTATACATCCCAGGTAACAACGAATATTATATGGTTAATGGTATCCAGCCAATGGATTTCGACAAATTAAAGAGTATATTGAGGGAGATTGAACGATCTATTCCTAACCTACACGTCCTTGATAAAAATAGTGTACAAATTGGTGATCTCTGCATAGCTGGTTGCACGTTATGGAGTGATGTTACATGCAAGTTACCAAAATTCATCGTACGCATACACAACATGTTCACTGGTCTATATAAGGAAAAATTCGATCAGGATCGAATATACATAGAGAATATGATCAAATATTGTAAAAATAATAAGATGAAACTCATGATTATTACGCATCACCCACCTACTTACAAAACCTTGGAAGGATGCAAAAAGAGAGACAAATTCAAGTCACTTTACGCAAGTAACCTAGATTATCTTATGGAGCATAACAGTATTACCGCATGGATCTGTGGTCATGTTCATAAGAACTTTAATTTCAATATTAATGGCTGCAGAGTTATCGGAAACCAGAAAGGCAAGCCTAAAGACAATATAGACGATTACAACAAGCAGTTTACGATCTCTTTGTAATTTGGGTATTTTAAAAAATACCCAAAATTGATATATATTTAAAATAAAAAATCCATGGTATAATAAAAATGGTGAAAACAACCGATAATAAAATGAGCATGAAAGAATGCGAAAAGTCTGCCAAGTATAAAAAGGCTGATATTGTTGCCATTGCCAAGGGTCTTGGCATAGACACTAAAGGTACTAGAAAACAAATATGTGAGAGAATTACGCAGGCTATCGATCAAGAACAGCCCAAGTCCCCTAGTCCACCCAAGTCCCCTAGTCCGCCCAAGTCCCCTAGTCCGCTCAAGTCCCCTAAAAGTTTGAACACTAGTCATCTGGAAAATCTTAGTAAAACCGCTATATCTAAGATGATTAAGGATGATCTTCAAAAGCTTATGAAAAAGGTTGGTTTAACAGTAGATGAAACTATGACAAAAAAGCAACTAGTTGATAGTTTACTAGCTATCAAGCCTGCCAGTGAGAAGCCTGATGATACTGTCGACAAATTCACCAAGACTTCTCTTAATTCTATGAAGAAAGATGAACTTCAAGGCATCTTGAAAAAGATGGACTCTTCTGTTTCTATTACTGGTATTAAGAGTGTATTGATTGGACGTATCATGGACTTACAGAGTGGAGATGATGGTGTTGCAGTGAGGGTTCCTAGCCCTGTTAAGAGTAAATGCTTTGGTGGGCACACAAAGAAACAGCTCATGAGCAAGAAGGTTACGGAACTTCGTGAAATGATGGAGAAAGCAGGCCTCGACAGTTCTGGCCTTATTAAGACCGAGATTGCTGAGTATCTTTGCTCCCATGATAAGAAATGTGAAGGTGCATGTGAAAATGGACTTATTTGCGACGTTGAGAACTCAATATGTATATCCCCTGCTCTCGCAGATAAGAGAATAAGCTATAAGAAAACTAAGTATGAAGAGCTTATCTTGGATGGAAAGAGAGTTGTAGGAACCAAATCAGCTATTGAAGCTCTTAAAGCTAAGATGGCTATGAAGGAACCTGTGTTGGAACCTGTGTTGGAACCTGTGACGGAACCTGTGACGGAACCTGTGTTGGAACCTGTGATGGAACCTCAGGATGCTTTGATCATCGACGAAACGAGACTTCCATCCCCTAAAATGATGCAGAAACCTGTAGATGGCGAGGAAATTATTGTTGTCGAAGACGAGAGGAAACCTTCCCCTAAGATCTCTACTAAACCTTCCCCTAAGATCTCTACAAAACCTGTTGAGGGTACTGAGATCATAGATGTTGAGGAAATTCTCCGTCAAATTCAGATTGGAGATGGTGAGGAGATAAGTGAGCTTGCTGATACACAGAAAGCTGTACTCAAATGTCTAGGACTTCTAGCTTAAGTTTTTAATGTTTTTACAAAACAATTAAAAACCAAAACAGACTTAGGTCTTTAGATATTCTCTGGGAAGGGATAACCACCTTTTCTTGTTATCATTATCATTATTCACAACAACTATAGCAGCCCTCTGGGCTTTTCTTGCATTTTGAGTAGCAATAATCAACGTGTGTGCGTCATCATCTTCCCATTTCTTGAGGTTCTTACGTTCCTCTTCTTTTCTTTTCTTTTCCTCTTCTTTTCTTTTCTTTTCCATACGCTTTGGCCATTCCAACTTTATACGTAAAGCTTGAGGAATGATAATAGATCTAATAATTATAGTAATCGCGTCAGATTTCTTCCTGGACTCTTCATGATGGAAGTTTTCCCAGTATTTTGTGAAGTTTTCCCATGTACCAAAACGCTTCTTGTTCTTTGAAGATAGCTCCCTAAAAGGTCTAGGTCCGCTCCAAAAAGATTTCACTGGTTTAATTGGTCTCTCGGTTACAGTTACAAGATTAGTAGATGGGTTTTTACGTTCGACGCTTTGAAGAGTAAATCTGACAAAATTCTCAAGATTTACATCATCTAGAAATTCACACAAATGAAGTGCGTTATTGTCAGTATAATCTATCAACCCAGTCTTAGTGTAGTGAACTACATTTACTATCTTCTCAAGTAACTTGTCTTCTTCTGTCATATGGTCAATAATCTTCATATCATCTTCGGATAGCTTCTGCTGCTCTTGGTGTCCATCAAACTGGTTATATTCCTTGTAATATTCTGCTATTCTAGCTTTTATGACACGTTCTTTTTTACCCATTTTTCTTATATCTAAAGAAACTATATCCTTAAACTCAATTTTATTCACTGATGTGCTTAGAAGAGCAGTGGTATATAAGACGAGAAAAGTTATGGAATGTGTATTCAGTATCAAGGGATTTTGATTCGTTTGGAAACTCATTTCTAAATACTTGCTCGAAAATATTATACATGTTTACAAGTTCTGGTAAATGAGCATTATGCCAGTCATATCTGTTAGCGTTATCTGGTGTCTTGTGCGGTACCAGATTTCTTACACATCTGCGATTATCGTTAGTCATCCTATTTTTTTATTTGTATTTTTCTGTTTAAGTTGTTAATCTAATCCCT
>Ga0181596_10004492_pt1 | contig 12631 bp, 12 predicted proteins | sample 041ome_6_FD_148655 | JGI IMG/M metagenome (GOLD analysis project Ga0181596, IMG submission 148655) | Coastal salt marsh microbial communities from the Groves Creek Marsh, Skidaway Island, Georgia - 041402US metaG (spades assembly) | ecosystem: Environmental > Aquatic > Marine > Intertidal zone... | reverse complement strand
CCACCACGGATGTGGCAAGCAAATTCCCGGGGCGTCAACGGGAAGACGGCAGGTTCTACGCCATCGACTTTGACCTCCCTGAGATCAAAACGCTGTCGGTGCGGGAGCGCACGACGGCTGACGGCAGTGCCGTATTTCCGGGCCGCTTCCCGGTCGTTGACATGGCACTGCGGATTCCAACCCTCGCAGAGGAAATTACCTTGATTTCAGGTCTCAATCGGTCTCGAGGAACGCAGACCGGTTACTACGTGGAGATGAAGGCCCCCGCCTTCCATCATGCCGCCGGGCAGGATATTGCCGGGATCACCCTCGATACGCTGGAACAAGCAGGTCTCAACACCAAAGCCGCACCCGTGTTTCTGCAGTGCTTCGACCCCAATACGCTGCGCTACCTGAAGGACGAGCTGCGAACACCACTCCCTTTAATTCAACTGGTCGGTGACAATGGCTGGAGTGACCCCCCGGGTGTGGATTTCCAAATGATGCGTTCCGAACTCGGGCTGGATGAAGTGGCGCGCTATGCCGATGGTATTGGACCCTGGATACCCCAGCTCTTCGAAGAGGATGGCATGACACCGTCGCGCCTTGTACGCGCGGCCCATGATCGTAATCTTTTGGTACATACCTATACCCTACGGGCTGATAGTCTAGAGGCGGGCTTTGAGGACTTCGAAGCGCTGCAGGCCGGTGTGTTCTCCCGGGCAAAGGTCGATGGCGCTTTCAGCGACTTCCCGGATCTAACCCGCCGTTTCATCGATATCACACAGCGCAGCAACGACTGACGGTAGACGATCGAATTAGAGGAGCACACACCTTTTGAATCAGGGACCAATAACCCATCGGCGCACCAAGATTGTAGCCACCGTGGGCCCGGGTAGCGACAGTGAGGATATGCTCAACCGGCTGATTGGTGCCGGCGTCGATGTCTTTCGACTCAACTTCAGCCATGGTGCTGCATCGCATCATGCCGAAATTGCAGCTCGGATTCGGCGCCAGGCTGGTTATGCAGGGCGCTACATCGGTATTCTTGCGGACCTGCAGGGGCCCAAAATCAGAATTAGTGGTTTCGCGGCGGGCGCGATCGAACTCACTGCCGGAGACCCTTTTTGCCTCGATCTCAATACGCCAGCTGATGGCGGTGATCAGCGACGCGTTGGCGTCGAGTACCGCCCCTTACCCCAGCAGGTCGTTATGGATGACATACTCCTTCTCGACGACGGCAAATTGCGCCTGCGGGTCGATGACGTTTCCGAGACAGCCGTGGACTGCACAGTCATCACAGGAGGGCGCCTCTCTTCTCGAAAGGGAGTGAATAAGCTGGGCGGGGGACTGGCGGCGCCCGCACTGACTGAAAAAGATCGGGCAGACATCGCGGCCATGATCGATATTGACCCAGACTTTGTCGCCGTGTCGTTCGTATCCAGCCAGGAAGATATCGAACTGGCCCGCTCGCTGCTCGGCGAAGCGGGTCTGCAGCCGGCGATCATTGCCAAGATCGAGCGCGCTGAGGTGGTGGCGGATACGGATTTGCTCGACAGCATTATCCGCACTGCAGAGGGCGTTATGGTGGCCCGGGGCGACCTCGGCGTGGAAGTGGGAGACGCTCAGCTCATCGGCATACAGAAAGACCTGATTGCCCGGACCCGCCGCCTGGACCGTCTCGTGATTACAGCCACGCAAATGATGGAGTCAATGATCAGCAACAGCATGCCAACACGGGCGGAAGTGTTTGATGTCGCCAACGCCGTGCTGGATGGAACCGACGCCGTCATGTTGTCTGCCGAAACGGCCGTCGGGCAATACCCTGTTGAAGTGGTCACCGCCATGTCAGAGGCCGCGCTCGGTGCGGAAGCACACCCCGTGGCGCGCACCTCACGCTATCGCCTGGACCGGGAATTTTCCAGCGCGCAGGAAGCTATTGCACTGTCAGCCATGTATGGCGCCAACCACTTTGCAGACGTTCGGGGTATCGCGACACTGACCGAGCGGGGTGTAACCCCCACTATGATGTCGCGCCTGTCCTCCGGCTTACCTATCTTTGGGCTCAGCCGACAGAATCAGACCCTGCAGAAGCTCGCTCTGTGCCGCGGCGTCGTCCCGCTGTACTTTGATGCCACGGCCTTTGCACCCGAAGATATCGAAGCCCGGGTGATGGAATTCCTGCTCGACGGGGGCTATCTGAGGCGGGGTGATTACATTTTACTGACCATGGGCAGCACCATGGGCCAAACGGGCACAACCGACCTCCTCAAGATTTTGCCTGTCGAATAACCACCAAAACCGCACAATAGCTTCAATAATTAATAAAATATTAAGCAAATACCGCCTGAGCAAGTGCTACACTCGCAGCGTTGGGACTTGAGCTACCCTACGGAAGCTCTGCGTCCCAATTTCGGGCTTGGCCCGTTACAACCCCGGCAACAGGTATTTTCCTGATGTTCGGGGGTAATTTTTGCAATAAAGGTACACTCAATGTCACAAGTTACAGGCACCGTAAAGTGGTTTAACGAAACCAAGGGTTACGGATTTATCGAGCAGGAAGGCGGCCCCGACGTATTCGTCCACTTCAGTGCGATCCAAGGCGATGGTTTCAAGACCCTTCAGGATGGTCAGAAAGTTCAGTTTACGGTAGCAACGGGCCAGAAAGGTCCCCAAGCTGAGAACGTCGTTCCCGTCTGATTCAGCGTAAGAACCCAATAAACACAAAGGGGCTCATCCGAGCCCCTTTTTTTCCTTCCTTTATTGGCTACGCCTTCAGAGGCATATCCCTTTGTGCGTGGCGCTTGGACTCGCCTCAGATATCCTTCGCCATCTCGCGCTGCCGCTCTTCTTCGCTGGCAATATAACTAATCCATTGCCGCGCATATTTCTCGGAGCGCTCGTCTTTGGCCGCTTCACGAAACGCTTTTTTCGCGCTGCTGTAGTCACCCAGGTTGAAGTGGGCCATGCCCATAACCAACCGTGCCGAGTCGGGACGCTTCACCCCGCCCTTGGCCAAGCCTTTTCGAACCGCATCAATCGCTTTTTGATGTTGATCTCCATCCAGGTACACGTTACCCAGTCGCGTATAGAGCTCACCCTTGTCAGAAAGCTCTGCGGCACGTTCCATATTGGGGATCGCCTTGGCTGTTTCCTGAGCCTGGCGCCAGGCGCTGCCCGCCAACTCGTAGTTCTTGGACTTGTCTTCTACCAGCTCAGAGTCAAAGCCCTTTTGCATCACCTGCGCAGCGGGGTAGGGAACATCTGCATTCAAGTAAAGATAAGCCAGTTGCACAATCTCGGAGCTCTTATCGAATAGATCCTGTTGGTAGGCCGTCTCCATCATGGCCAGCTGACGCCGCTCATCTTTCTTTTCACCGTACAGATGAGAGGCCTGAACCCAGTACTGCTTCTTTGGGTAATACTCAATCAGTGTATAAAGCGTCGCCAGTGCGTTGTCGAAATCGTTTTTGTCAAAGTAGAGGAAGCGCGCCAGGTTGTACCACTGCTCTTTGGGTAACTTGCCCTCGTTTTCATACATGGAAATCGCCGTTTCCACGTTCTTCAGCGCGCTGTCGTAGTCTTTCATCTGGTAATAGCCCTGGGCCAGCAGGATATACGCCGTGGCGTTGGGCTTGTCGGTAAGTTCGAACCACTCCAAAAGTGCGTTGATGCCAGGCTGCCACTGCTCCTGCACAAAATAGAGCTGGGCCACCGTGAACTTGGTATTGATCTCCATGGCCAGCGGAATGTCAGGCTGGGCAATAACCTGCCGGTAGTACTTCAAGGCGCCGTTGTAATCCTCGGCCGAATAGCGCAAAAAAGCGTAGAGGTTATAGACGTTGGCAAGCTCGTAGCTGTTCAGGGCCCGCTTTCCCTCGCCCGCAATCATCTGGTCCAGCACCTGCTGCGCAGAGCGGTAGTCCTTGGCTTCCGCAAAGGACTGAGCCTCGGCAAGCTTTTCGTAAACTTTATTGCGCAGGGCAGGGGTGCGGCGGGTTTCCCGCTCTTTCTTGGCTTCAGAATTTCCCTGGGCTTGCGCGCTTGCTATGAAACCAAAAGGCGTACCCTGATCAACAGCCGTTGCCACCAGGGTAAATGCCAGAGCCAGAAAAGCCGTGCTGAAAAATCGCTTCATTAACATATTGACCTGCCTGTCGGACCCCTATTGTTCAAGCTCATAGGTGAATTTGTTTTGTACACCAGCCACTTCAATGGGTTCGCCATCCACTACCCTGGGCTTGTACTTAAACTTTTCAGCGGCTTTGACCGAGGCGCGCTCAAAGATTCCCGAGGGCTGACAGTCAACCGCCTGCGGATCCCGAATGGATCCCGTTTTGGTCACGGTATATTCGACGATGCAGTAGCCCGAAATTCCGCGTGTCTGGGCCCGGCGCGGATAAATGGGCGCGACCTTTACAATGGGCAGGTACTCACCATCACCCGACGACATGCCCGACGCGTTGAGCTGCAATGTTACGCCGGTGGTGGGCGCGTTGTTCACCACGCCCATGTCAACGTCACTGTCAAACTGGATGGGCTCGAGGTCCGGTGGCGGCTCCTCCGGGTCCTCTACTTTCTCAGGCAGCACCTCTTTAAGATTGGTTTCAATCACCTTGTCAGGCACCACGATATCGGCGATTTTCCGCGCCTTGGAGTCTTCCTGCTCGAACTCTCGGTCGACCAGTGCCTGCATGATATAAAACAAGCCGATGGCAACGGGTATCGCAAGCAAGCCGCCGACAATAACGCGTACTGAACTACCCATTTAAATCAAGCCTCATCATCTGTCGAGATACAGGGAGGAGCTGTCAGTATCGGACGCACAATATCGATAAGCTCCTCAACGGCGTAGGCCGGGGTCTCCCGATCAACCTGTACCACTATGTTGGCCTGCGGCGCCTCTTTTTTTGCTGCCTCGGCCGTCCGCAGGGCCTTGTCGAGGGGCAGCTTGTTTTTGTTGTAGTGGATATCACCCCGTTCATCCACCGCAAAAATAATGGTGCCGCGCTCACAAGCCTCCATGGTCGACGCCTGAGGTTTGAAAATCTCAACACCGGGCTCTTTGACGAACGAAGAGGTAACAATAAAGAAGATCAGCATGATGAAGACAACGTCCAGCATGGGTGTCAAATCAATCTGACTGCCTTCCTGATTTTGACCCCCTGCCCGGGTGGCACGGTCACGCATACTCATCGCCTAGCCCTCATTGACTGCTGGCCCAGTTAACAATACCGACCCCCGCCTCGCGGGCGGCATCAGCCACATCGACCACAATACCTGCTTCAGCACCCTTCTCGACCTTAACGGTCACCGGGGCCTCAGGGTCTTCAGCGAGCAGGCGCTGGATATTCGCCCGAACGGCACGCACGTCAACACGGCGATTTTCCATCCAAATCTGATTATCCGCGGCCACCTCAACCACAATGCTGATCGAGTCCTCGGGATCCGTCTGTTGGTTGTCGTCAGGCCGGTTTACCTCGATACCCGCTTCCTTGATGAAAGAGGCAACGACGATAAAAAAGATCAGCATAATGAAGACAACGTCCAGCATCGGGGTCAGGTCAATCTCGGCCCCGTCGTCTTCCTGCTGTTTGGCGATTCTTCGCATGTCTAACTACTCCTCCAGAAGACCGACTCAGTGGTCAGACGTGAGTTGATCTTCAAGGAACATCTGCTCGCGGCTGGCGACCCGCTGCAAATAGGTATTTGCAAACAGTCCCGACAGCGCCGCCACCATACCCGCCATGGTTGGAATCGTTGACTTCTCAACGCCCCCCGCCATCGACTTGGCATCGCCACCGCCCGTCACCGCCATGACGTTGAACACCTCAATCATCCCGGTGACCGTGCCTAGCAAACCCAGCAGCGGACACAGCGCCACGCAGGTCGTAATCACATTCATGTTGTTGTTGATCATGTCTCGGCTGCTGGACAGCATCTTTTGCCGGATCTGCTTGGCGTTCCAGGACTTCCGCTCAGGGCGACTCTCCCAAACCGCGACGACCTTGGCGCGGTCTTTGCGCCAGGAGGCCGAGAAGTACCAGAGACGCTCAAAGATCAGCGTCCACATAAAGAATACCAGCAGCGCTATCAGCCACAGGACGTTGCCGCCCTTGTCCATAAACGCGAGTATGACCTCAAAAACACCTGGCATGGAAAATCCCCTCTGCCGTCCGCTTATCGGTTGTGCTCGCGCTCAGCGTGCTCCGCAACAATGCCTGTCGCCTGCTCGTTGATCACATGGATGATGCGCTGTGCGCGCCCATTGACGATCGTGTGCAGAAGAACGGTGGGAATAGCGACCAGCAGACCCAGTACCGTGGTGACCAGTGCACTGGAGATACCGCCGGCCATGGCCTTGGGATCACCCGCACCGAAGATGGTAATCGCCTGGAAGGTAATGATCATACCCGTCACCGTACCCAGAAGACCCATGAGAGGAGCCACCGCTGCAATGATCTTGAGCAAGGTCAAACCTGCCTCCAGCTTGGGCGTCTCCTTGAGAACGCCTTCGGCCATCTTCAGCTCCAGGGTTTCTGGATCCATGTTGGGGCTGGCCTCGTGAATCTTGAGGACGCGTCCCAAGGGGTTGTTTTCATTGGCCTTGTCAGACTTCAGCTGGCTGGACACTTTTGTGCTCACCAGCGTCAGGACAAGCACGCGATAAATGGCCAGCAGGAAGGCAAAAGCGCCTACCGCCGTGATCGCGTAGCCCACATAGCCACCCTGGTGCCAGCGCTCTTCGAGTGTGGGGCTGTCGATGATAGCCGCCAGGAATGATCCTCCGGTGGGTCCCGTAGGATCGACACCAAACTGGTGCAACCCTGAACTGGATCCAGCAAGATCAGCCGCCTGACCACCAAAAGCACCGCCGGGCTGCCGGGGCAACTCACTCAGCTTGCCGTTGGCGTAGGATAGGTAGTTGCCGTTTGCGTCGATGACGTTAAACGCACCGACACGAACCACTTCACGCTGGCTCAGCTCACCCGAGGGCGTCGCAACTTCAGCGGTGAACTTAGCAATTGACCCCTGCTCCTTCACCTCGCGAAGAAGCTCGAACCAGACGCGCTCAATTTCAGCAACACTGGGTAGCTTGTCAGAGCCACTCATCTTGGCAATCAGGGCTTTCAGAAACACTTCACGGTCAGGGAACTGGGAAGAAACAAGAGACACATCCATCTGGGATGACAGATCACCCGTCGCCGCAGTCAAATGACCGAACAGCTCAGACAGCGTACCCAGACGCTCCTTTAACTGCTCCTGCTTCGCGGCAATCAGCAGTTCGTTGTCCTCAAATTGCTTTTCAAGCCGGGCAGATCGACGCTCTTCGTTGGTTCGCTCCTGCTCAGCACGACGCAGTTCCGCCGCCTGATTGGCCTTATTCTGGGTGAAGCGCTGCTCTCGAGCCGCGTTGTCCTTGGAGGCCCGGGCACGGCCCTGCTCTACCAAGCCCAGAAGCTGCTCCAGGTTCTCCGCAGCAACTTCCTGAGGCGTAGGACCTGGGGGTACAGCGGGCGCCTCTGCGCTATCCTGCGCAAATACACCGCTGGTGGCGAATGCTCCGGCAATAACCAGAGCGGATGCTTTTACAAACTGGGCAGTCATCTTAATTAGCCTCCGGCGCCGCAACCGGCATGTTCAGAAGTTCGATAGTGGCTTGCTTCTTGGCGATGCGAACCCCTTTACGTACGGCAGCAGCGTAATCGCCCGCAGACAGCGGCTCCCACGACTGGCTACCCGTGTTCCATGCACCGGTCTCGGCGCCATCCGTCGTTTGATAGACCAGGGAAATCCGACCTATGCGCAGGATATCCACCTCTCGGGAGGTGCCGTTGATTTCAATGGTATCGCTATAAGACTCAATGCCACGCCCGTATTGCAGCTCGATCGAATAAAGCTCAAGGACCTGGCGGAACGCCTCCGCGGCGGTCACATCGGAACGATCGAGGTTGTTACGGACCGCCTCGATGTTACCCATGCGGGTATCGAGGTCAAAGGGCATATCCATACCAATGAACTGCTCCAGGCCGTCCAGCATCCGAGCAACCAGCGGGGGAATCTGCCGCTGGATAATCGCTGCCTCTGAGATCGAATTGTCAATATCTGAAATTCGACGATTTTGATTGGCGATCTGTCGCTCGAGGCGGGCGTTGTAGACCTTGAGGCCGTCAACCTGCTTCATGACCGTCTTGTAATCTGACAGCAGGTCGCGCGTCTCATCGGCCAAGCGGTCGATTTTTGCCTGTGACGATTTGGCCTCAGCAGTTCGCTTGATGCCTACGTCGAGAACCTCGTCAATGGATGCGGCGTTGGACGAGGCTGCGACGCCCAGGGCGCCACCAGCGACGCTGGCCGCGAGCAGAAACGTTTTGAATCGGTGCATTGTCATTGGGTCGATACTTCCTCTAAGTGGGCAGTTGGCACCTCCGGCCGCACGGACCAGAGTGTTTAATCTCAGATATTTATACAGCGTAAGACGGATCGTTATAACTCTTCTACCACGTTCTCACGCTCTCGAGCACGTGACTCTACCTGAGCCTACGCGACGAAATCAATTCAGATCACTAACCAGCTTGTTGATCGGGGAGCGAAGAGTACCCAGACCGGGCCAATTCCACAATACTAAAATCATGGCTATTCGTCAGCCCCGCCGCGTGGCGCTGTCGGCTAACCTCCTCCCAATCACCGAGTAGGGCAAGCTCAAAATGCGTGTCCCCATTAACACTGCCATGGACCTCGGTTAACAAGACCCTGTCTGCGAAAGGCAGGCAAAGCCTGTAGATCTCAGCACCACCCACGACACAGATAGCCCGCGACCCATCGATAACAGCCTGGGCCTCGGCACGCTTTAAAGCCGCTTCTACGGTCGCGAAGGACTCGACCCCGGCGGCTCGCCAACCCCTGTCGCGGGTCAGAACCAGATTGGTTCTGCCCGGTAGGGGTCGCCCGACTGAATCAAAGGTTTTGCGGCCCATCACTACCGGGCAGCCCATGGTCGCCCGTTTGAAGTGCCTCAGATCATCCGGCAAATCCCACGGGAGGGCGTCTCCACGCCCAATGACGCCGTTCTCTGACGCCGCCAATACCATGACCACTGGAACCTCAAAGGCTTGCCCTGGCATGGTCAGATGGCCACGGGGGCCGCGATATGAGCCTGGGGGTCATAGCCCTCCAGCTCGAAATCTTCATAACGGTAATCGAAGAGGGTGTCCGGCCGCCTGATAATCCGCAGTTCTGGCAGGGATCCAGGGGTGCGCGACAGCTGGGTGGCCACCTGTTCCTCGTGATTGCTGTAGATGTGGGCGTCTCCCAGCGTAATGACAATATCGGCGACGCCCAGGTCGGCCTGCTGAGCCAGCATGTGGGTTAACAGTGCCACCGACGCTATATTGAAGGGCAGGCCCAGGAACGTGTCACTTGAACGAATATAGAGCAGCGCGGAAAGGCGTCCATCCTGCACATAGAATTGATACAGCAAATGGCAGGGGGGCAGTGCCATCCTGCCCGCCCTGACATTGTCCTGGGGCGATAAACTCTCATCGGGTAAATACTCAACATTCCAAGCGTGGAAAAGAATCCGACGGCTGTTCGGACGATGCCTGAGGCAGTCCAGCACGTAAGCCAGCTGATCCAGTGATTTACCATCCCGCGTCGGCCAACTTCGCCATTGGGCTCCGTAGACAGGCCCCAGGTCGCCGTCGTCGGTTGCCCACTCATCCCAGATGGAAACGCCGTGATCACGCAGCCAGGCCGTGTTGGTATCGCCATTGAGGAACCATATCAACTCATTCACGACGCTTTTGAAATGGACTTTTTTCGTCGTCAGCAGAGGAAAACCCGCGTTCAGGTCAAACCGCAGTTGACGCCCGAATACCGACCGTGTTCCGGTACCCGTGCGGTCGCCCCGATCGGTACCGTTGTCACGAATGTCGGTCAGCAGGTCAAGGTAAGCGCGCATGGCAAATCTCCGGTAAAGGCATTATCGGCTCGCGTTCCGGTAGGCATGGGAAAACAGCCAGGCACCAAGCAGGAACATGGGCACACACAGAATCTGGCCCCGGGTCATCCACCCAAAGGCCTGAAAACCGATGTGGGCGTCTGGTTCCCGGAAAAACTCAGCCGCAAAACGTAGCGTGCCGTATCCCATAAGAAACAGGCCCGCCACAGACCACTCGGGTCGGGGCCGACGGCTGAACAGCCAGACAGCGATGAAGAGGAGGCAGCCTTCCAGGGCAAACTGATAAAGCTGGGAAGGATGGCGAGGTAAGGCGAGCGGGTCCTTGGGGAAGACCATGGCCCAGGGCACATCCGTGGGCCGGCCCCATAATTCCTGCCCGATGAAATTTCCCAGTCGCCCCAGAGCCAGACCCAGCGGCGCGAGCGGCGCCACAAAATCGGCCACCCCGGCAAAGCTCACACCCTGGCGACGACTGAAAAACCACAGCGCGGCTATTACCCCCAGCAAGCCACCGTGGAACGCCATGCCGCCTTCCCATACCCGAAAAACCCAGAGGGGATCGCTGGTCCAACGATCGAGGCCGTAAAACAGCGCATAGCCCAGGCGGCCGCCAACGACGATGCCAATCGCTGAATAAAAGATGAGGTCATCCACCTGGTTTCGAGCCACAGCGGTGTCTCGGCGTCCGGCGCGTCTCACACCCAACCACCAGGCAAAAAAGAGACCGGCCAAATAGGTCAGCCCGTACCAGTGAATTTGGAGGGGGCCCAGGCTGACAGCAACGGGGTCGATCGCAGGATAGTCAATCATTCCGAGCCTTCCTGGCCTGGGCGAATGTAACGCTCCAGACCGCGACGGCGAATCAGCTCGTCCAGCAGCGCCTTGACCTGGTCGACCGAATTCAATTCGGCCAATCGTGCCAATGCATCCCGGGCCTCGTCGATTGAGACGGACTGCACCACCTTCTTGACCCGGGGCAGGCTGGACGCATTCATGGACAGCTGATCAAACCCCATCGCCAGGAGCAGGGGCGTGGCACGAGGATCACCCGCCAACTCACCACAAATGCTGACCGGGCAGGATACCGCGCGGGCATCCGCACAAATTTTGGCGAGCGCACTCAGCACAGCGGGATGCAGCCCGTGGTACATGTCGGCGACGCGCGCGTTGGTGCGGTCAACGGCCAACAGATACTGGGTCAGATCATTGGACCCTACTGACAGGAAGTCGAGACGACGCGCCAAGGCGCCGGTCAGCCACACCGCAGATGGGACCTCAATCATGGCGCCAACCGGTGGAAACGGTTGACTGTAACCCTCAGCCAGTACTTCGTCATGGCAACGACGAATCAGGGCGAGAGACTCCTCTACCTCCTCTACCGCTGAAATCATCGGCAGCAGTATCCTTAGGTTGCCCAAGCCCTCGTTGGCCTTGAGCATAGCCCGAATTTGGGCAAGAAAGATTTCGGGATGGTCCAGTGTCACCCTGATGCCCCGCCACCCTAAAAATGGATTGTCCTCGGTGATGGGGAAGTACGGCAGGGACTTATCGCCACCAATATCGAGGCTGCGCATTGTCACGGGTGCGGGTGCGAACGCTTCGAGCTGCTCACGATACAGTTGCCTCTGGTCCTCCTCACTGGGAAATTTATCCCGCAGCAAAAACGCCACCTCGGTCCTGTAGAGACCGACTCCCTCGGCTCCGCATTCCAGAGCCCGCGGCAAGTCCGCAGCCAGGCCCGTGTTGACCCATAAGGGGATATGGTGACCGTCGAGCGTCTGGCTGGGCTCATCCCGCAGCACCAGAAGCTCCTGGGAAAGCGCCACATCCTCATCCTGCAACTGCTGGAAACGACGGAGGGCCTCCTCAGGAGGGTTGATGTAGACCCTGCCGTTGTGGCCGTCCACCACAAGCGTTCTGCTGTCCAGTCGGTTGTAGGGTAGATCAGAGGCCCCCATAACAGCCGGCACCCCCATGCCGCGCGCCACAATAGCCGCATGACTGTTAGCCGACCCCCGCAGCGACACCACACCCACCAGATTTTCTCGGGGAACCTCCCCCAGCGCCGAGGCTGTGATCTCCTCGGCTACAAGGATGGTTTTCTGCGGCCACTCGCGCAGGCTCTTCGAATCATCCTGCAGGTAGGTGAGTACTCGGGTACCCAGATCCCTTACATCGACCGCCCGCTCACGGAGGTAACTGTGCTCCATACGCTCAAAGTGCCTGATGTGCTTCAGCAGCACCTGACTGAGCGCACCCTGGGCCCACTGCCCCGCCTTGATCAGGGATGCAACTTCACCACCCAATGTGGAGTCATCAAGAATGTTGATGTACACGCCAAAGAGCGCATGGTCTTCAGGAGACAGTTCATCGCGCAAATTATCAGAGACAATCTCTATATCATCCCTGACCCGCGCCAAGGCAGCTCGAAAAGACCGCAGCTCGGCTTTGCGGTTCTCCGCCTTTCGGGGCGGTACAGCCGCCAAATCAGCTGTCGGCGAGACAAAAACACCTTCGCCAATACCAATGCCCGGAGACCCGGAGACGCCCATGATCCGGGTGATGCCTATGGGGCTGCCTTCGCTGAGATCCGCGAGGCCGGAAACCTCGGCGTGGGCAATGATGCCGGCGAGCTGTGCAGAAATAGTGATCAGGAAGGCTTCTTCATCATCACTGAAACGGCGCGAGGCG
>Ga0181596_10004491_pt1 | contig 12632 bp, 11 predicted proteins | sample 041ome_6_FD_148655 | JGI IMG/M metagenome (GOLD analysis project Ga0181596, IMG submission 148655) | Coastal salt marsh microbial communities from the Groves Creek Marsh, Skidaway Island, Georgia - 041402US metaG (spades assembly) | ecosystem: Environmental > Aquatic > Marine > Intertidal zone... | reverse complement strand
GAATAAATAGTTGGCATGTAATTTCGCAATCATGAAAAAACTGACACTCATCCTTCTTCCGTTGGCTTTTGTATCCTGTGTTAAAGAGCCAACTGCATGCATAGATATCACACCCAGCGATGAAGTAACTGTATTTGATGAAGTAAGTCTGACCTCGTGTTCAGAGGAGGCGGAATTTGTTCAATGGGAAGTAGAAGAAATCCAAAATGGAACGCTGACATCGTATTACTATGGAGAAGAGTCGCTAACATTTGTGTGGGATGATCCAGGTACTTTTGATATTTACCTGACGGCCAGTTCTAAAGAGTTTAAAAAGGAGGATTTTGCTTCGGCCCAGATGACAGTAGTTGATGTGTGTTATGAATGTGACAACGGTAATAACACTTCGGAGATATGTTATGGTGACTATGAAGAGAAATCCACGTTTGATGCGGCTTTAGCAAATTTTGAGGAATCTGGTTTTACCTGTAATAAGAAATAGGGTTAAGCCCGTATCTGACCAATTTTAATTTGCATCATGGTGGCGATGGACGTGGCTCTGACTTTGGCTTTATCGGCTATTAGACCTACATACAAACTGTCCACAGTATGTTTAAAAAGGTTTAACCATTGAACGAAATGATGCTTTTCCATTGGCTCTTTGCTGTCTAAGGCAATATGCTTTGCCAGCGGATCACCTCGATAGTCGCTTGAACCAAAAAGTACCGCCTCCCAAAATTGATACATAATTGACATGTGCTCATCCATGTTAATCTGAACCACTTCAGTAAAAAACTTTCCAATTACCTCATCTTGCATGGCCCGAGAATAGAAAGCATCGATCAAGATTTTAATGTCCTCTTTTGATGATATATCTCGCGTACTTTTCATGGAATGACAGAGTTACTAGAAAATCAAAAGAAATCCTTCATTCTTCCTAAGAAAATCGAAACTCAGCAAGGGTTTTTTCGTAAACGAACTTTTTGCGATAATTCAGATACTTGCAATCTATAATAATGAATTCATGAAATACCCTTTAAGATACTCGATCATTCCCTTATTCACAAGCCTATTCATTTTGGCCTCATGTGGCGAAAAGCCAGAATCTGTTGATGGAGATAACGGAGTGGTAATGGCGGAACCTTCTCAGATATATGAAGAAGTGAAACCAGAAAAGCCGGCTCAAAAAGTAGCCCCGAAAAAATCAGATAACCCAGAAATGAACAAACTCAGAGAGAAGTTTCAGCCAGGTTCGTGGGAATATGAAGTGTTGGAATTCATTGAGTCTGAGGAAATGACGGCTACCTTCAATTTGGATAAAGTGCCTTATGAAGGTGAGGAATTACCTGCGGAGGCCGCTATTCAACTAGAGAATCTAGCCGAAATAGCAAGTTCTTTTCCTTATATAAATATTGAAATTCAAGCACACACTTCAGCAGCCTCGAACGGTGCCGGACGTGTGGCAAAGAAAACTACCTCAAAGGCAAGAGCACTGCGGGTAGCGACCAAACTCAGCTTAAAGGGAGTAGAAAATAGCCGTTTGTCGTCAACAGGAATGGCAGATGAAAGCCTCTTAGATGGATTTGATCCTGAGGATAAGGCTCATAAGCGGATCATGGCTGTGTTAACGAAAAGCAAAGACTTTTAGTCAATTCTCTAATGCGGAGGAATCCAATTGAATCTTTCTACAAGGCTTTCACTGACATGGATGTAGAAACCATGGTCAGCCATTATCATGATGATGTGTGGTTCGCGGATCCTGCCTTTGGTGCGTTGGCGAACATGCCAAAAACATGTGGCGCTTGCTCATTTCCTCTCAAAAAGGAAAACCCTTTATCGTAAAAGCGTATGATATAAAGTGCACTGAAACAGAAGGCTCAGCGACTTGGGAGGCCGAATATTTGTTCGGACAATCTAGGCGAAAAGTTCACAATGTTATCCACGCTAAATTCAAATTGCACGATGGTAAAATCATTTCTCATCTCGATGAATTTAATCTACATCGTTGGGCTACACAGGCCATGGGCTTTTCTGGATGGTTGATTGGTTGGACAGCATTTTTTAGATCAAAGCTCAATAAACAGACGAATGCCCTTCTGAATAAATACGAGATTAATCAGAATAAGTAAATTCTCGACAGACGTTTCTGAGGCGCATACCTTTGTGGCCATATGAGTAAATATATTTTACTGTTTTTCTCGTTTATTACAATCGCTTTGAGTGGCCAAACTCAAGATTTTGGCGTTGAGAAGGAAGAAGTGATTCAAAAGGTGGATAAGGATTCTATTTATACCGATCCTTACAGGTTAACTTTTCGAATTCGCCCGATCTCTTATTTGTTATTTCCAGTTACTACGGGTCGTTTGGCAAGCTTCAATGCCAGAATTGACTATGTATTTTCTCGAAATATTGGTGTAGGAGTTGAAGCCAATTATTTTTTTCGCAGGCCATTTCCCAATTCCCAAATTCGATCTGATTTCTTTTCAATTCGAGTTGATGCCAATTATTATTTCCATAGAAAGTCAAACATGGATAAATACGCTGAAGGATTTCATATTGGACCGTATTACAAGTTCAAATACGAGGATGAATTTGATCCTTTCGACACCAGAAACTTGGGTGTTACTCGATTGTTCAGAACCAGTCATATTTTCGGACCCATCATTGGGTATCAGTATGTGAGTAAACGATTTGTCTTTGATCAATCGATAGGTTTTGGTGCAGGCATCGGCAATTCAAATGCTGGTTTGTTTCTCATGCCGGATTTTCGTTTGGGATTGAGCATCGGAACCGTGGTTTTGCAATAACATTGCATTATGACAGATTTAGACATTGCCAGCGCGGCTGAACTAAGACCTATTCAGCGCATATCCGATAAGCTCGGAATTGATGAAAACGAGTTGGAATTATTCGGGAAATGGAAGGCCAAACTCCCATTACACCTGATGAAGCAAGAGGATGTTTCCAAGGCAAAGTTGATCTTAGTAACTGCCATTTCGCCCACACCAGCTGGGGAAGGAAAGACTACCACATCTATCGGTTTGACCGAGGGTTTAAACCGGATAGGAAAGAAAACCACAGTCGTACTGCGTGAACCATCCTTAGGACCCGTATTCGGAATGAAGGGTGGTGCTACAGGTGGTGGATATAGTCAAGTAATACCAATGGAAGATATCAACCTCCATTTTACAGGTGATTTTTCGGCCATAGAGCGAGCGCATAATCTGCTTGCGGCCTTGATTGATAATAACATTCAAAGCAAGAAGCGCAGCCTAGGAATTGACCCGCGAACGGTAGTTTGGAAACGCGTCATGGATATGAATGATCGGTCGTTGAGGAAAATAGTGGTTGGTTTAGGTGGAGTAGGCATGGGGATTCCTCGTGAGACTGGCTTTGATATCACCGCAGCGTCTGAGATAATGGCTATTCTATGCATGTCTCAGAATTTAGAGGATTTGAAGACTCGAATGGGTAACATTTTCATAGGTTACACATTTGATAAACAGGCCATCTATGCGCGTGACTTAAATGCTCAGGGTGCCATGGCAACGTTGATGAAAGATGCCATAAAACCCAACTTAGTGCAGACATTAGAGGGAAATCCTGCCATCATTCATGGAGGGCCATTTGCGAATATTGCTCAAGGAACCAATTCGATTATAGCTACAAAAATGGGGATGTCGCTCTCTGATTATGTGGTGACTGAGGCTGGTTTTGGTGCCGATTTAGGGGCAGAAAAATTCTTTGACATCAAGTGCAGAACCGCAGGACTGAATCCTAATGCGGTGGTCATTGTTGCAACGGTTCGGGCTTTAAAATATCATGGAGGAGTGGCAGTAAAGGAACTAAACCTTCCAAATGCGGATGCAGTGAAAAAGGGAATCGTAAATCTAGAAAAGCATTTGGAAAATGTAGCTCAGTTTGGCGTTCCTGCTGTTGTGGCTATCAATCAATTCAGTTTGGACACTCAGGAGGAATTAGATGTGATTCAATCTTCATGTGAGCGATTGGGTGCGAAAGCCATTTTAAGCGCCCATTGGGCGCGAGGTGGTGAAGGGGCTGAGAACTTGGCCAAACATGTTGCGGAGTTAACTTCTAGATCGGATAATGCATTCAACCCCATTTACGATTTAGCGATGTCTGTCGAAGAGAAAATCGAAGCTGTATCAAAGAAAATTTATGGCGCTGGAGCAGTGGAGTTTACCAGTAAAGCAAAGGGTGATTTAAAGAAGATTGCGGATCTCGGTTTGACAAATCTGCCCGTTTGCATTGCTAAAACGCAAAAATCTCTTTCAGACAATCCTGCCTTAATAGGTCGCCCAGAAGGTTTTACTATCACCGTTCGCGAAATTGAAATTGCGGCAGGAGCAGGATTTCTGGTTCCTATTACTGGAGATATGATGCGTATGCCTGGTTTGCCCGCTGAACCCGCTTCTGAGCGAATTGATATTAATGCACAAGGAGAAATTTCAGGTTTGTTTTAAAAACTAGTTTTGCGCCCAATTGCCAGAAAAATGAAAAAGTCATTACTCCTTTTAGCGATTATTTGCTGTGTTACATTTAATGTATTCGCTCAACCTCCGGTTGATGTATATCAGGTTGTTGCACCTTCAAATCCAATGAATTGCACCAATACAACATTGACAATAACGGGCTGGAATGATGCTGGGAATTATTCTCTTCAATCCATTTCGCACTTTTATGGAAATGATACCATTTGGATAGACATAAAATATACATCACCACAAATTGTGATAGGTGTATTAACACCATGGACCCATTATGTGAGTCTAGGAAATGTGCCTTATGGTAATTGGGTAGTTGTAGCGCGCGGATACCTAGGTGGTGTTTGGCAATCTGAGGCAAATAGTTGGCTTCCCGTGGATGCTTGCTGTCCTTCTTCAATCCCACAATTTGATTTTGTGGAAGACACTGTATGTGCTGGATCGTCCATATCGGTTACAAACAATAGCATTGGCAATAATCTGAGCTATTTCTGGGAATACGAAGGAGGCACATCAACGGCTGCTACACCTACCTTTTCTATCTCAGAAGGGGGCGAATACGATGTAACGCTCACTGTAACAGGTGACTCCTGCACTGATTCCTTAGTAAAAACCATAGAGGTATTGGATTTACCTTTAGTTGAACTTGGTAATGACACGGCAATTTGCGATGGAGATTCGCTCGAGCTGTCGCTTCCGGCAGGCAATGATTATTTGTGGAGTGATGGAAGCATAAGTTACCAAAATATATTTGGTACGGTAGGCAGTTTGGCGGTAACGGTCACCAACGATGATGGTTGTTCAAAAAGTGATACAATCGAAGTGACGGCTGTGCTACCGAATGTGCCAGTAAACCTTGGTCCGGATAAAACCGTGTGTCCTGATGAATCAGTGATACTAAGCGCTGGTGCGGGAGGTACATCATACGCATGGTCCACGGGCGAAACCACTCAGTCCATTAGTGTCAATCAAGAAGGGAGTGTTTTTGTGACGGTGAGCGAATCGGGAAGTTGCGATGGCGTGGATGAAATAGTGATAAACTGGCATACCGTGGATGAAGCCGAAATAATGTTGTCTGCAGACAGTTGCCAAGAACGTCTCATTTGGCTAGACCCAAGCACACACCAAGTGATCCAATGGAGTGACGCCAGCTCAGACACAGCAATGTTGGTTACCACACCTGGCTATTATTTCGTCACAGCTGAAGACAACAATGGATGTGAATCAAGCGATAGTGCTTGGGTGAATATTGTAGATAATCCAGTTTTTAGCCTTGGAAACGATACATTCTTGTGTGGCAACCAGACCATAACGCTTACCACTGGGATATCTGGAGATCACCTTTGGAAAGATGGTTCTACGGGAATCGGATTCACAGTTACTCAAAGAGGAACATATTATGTTTTTGTGACAGATCAAAATGGCTGCACTGGATCGGATACCATTAGGGTAAATGATTGCTTGGGTGTGTCTGAAATGACTGCTAAAGAGATTCAATTTTATCCAAACCCAACTCAAGATGTCATTCACATTGTTGGGTATCCAAATGCTCCGTATCAATTAATGGATCAAACAGGACGTATCGTTGGTGTTGGGAATTTACAGCACGATGAAATCAATGTGAGTGACCTAGAAACGGGTATTTACTTTATACAGTTAATCGGAAACAATTCTCAATTCCTGTCATTCTATAAGATCTAGTAAACATGAAAAAAGCTTTACTCACACAAGCATTTTTAATCATCATCGGTTTAGGGCTTGGTGTTGCTCAAACGGTTAATGTCAATTTGGTGACTGTTCCGTCTAATGCGTTGAATTGCACAAATACCGTAGTGACGGTTTCTGGCACAAACGCTGGGGCCGGGTTTACTCTGCAGACAATAACGCATTCCTACTCAAACGACACAATTTTTATTGAAATCGATTATACCATCCCATCATTTTACATTACCGTTATTACCTCATGGTCGCATAATGTTTCACTAGGAAATGTACCATATGGCAACTGGACTGTTGTGGCAAGAGGTTATGGAAGTGGCACACTCTTGTCTTCTGAATTTGAGTCTCTTTCTATTGATGCATGCTGTCCTTCTGCCATTCCGTTATATCAATTTGTTAATGACACGGTATGTTCAGGTGAACCGATTACAGTTACAAATAACAGTTCCGGAAATAACTTGACTTATTTCTGGGAATACGAAGGTGGTACATCAACCGCTGCGACACCTACTTTTTCAATTGGAGAAGGCGGCACCTATGATGTAACGCTTACTGTAACAGGTGATTCGTGTTCCGATTCATTAGTGAAAACGATTGAGATACTTGATTTGCCCGAGGTGGAACTTGGTAACGATACCACCATTTGCGATGGTGATTCACTTGAGTTGTCTTTGCCTGCGGGCGATGACTATCTCTGGAGCGATGGAAGTACAAGCTACCAAAACCTGATTGGAGCTGTGGGCAATCTTGCCGTTACAGTAACAAATGATGATGGATGCTCTAAAAGTGACACCATAGCAGTAACAGCCGTTCTACCAAATATTACGGTTAATCTAGGTCCGGATAAAACTGTTTGTCCTGATGAGACAGTAAACTTGAACGCTGGCACAGGTGGAAGCACGTATCAATGGTCAAATGGTGAGAGCACTCAAATGGTCAGTGTGAATCAGGCGGGAAATATCAGCGTTACAGTGAGTGAGTCTGGAAACTGCGATGGTGTAGATAACGTATTGATTGAATGGTACACGATTGATCCTGTGAATATTGTTCAATCAATGGATAGCTGTGAGGAGCGATTAATATGGGTCGATCAGAGCACACATGATGTCGTGGAGTGGGGAGATGGATCAACAGATACTTCGTTGCTTGTTGCTACAAGTGGAAATTACTTTGTTACCGCAACTGACTTAAACGGATGTGAATCAATCGATAGTGCTTGGGTGAATATTGTAGATAATCCGGTTTTTAGTTTGGGCAACGACACATTCTTGTGCGGAAATCAAACGATTACGTTAACGACAGGGATGTCAGGTGATCACCTTTGGAAAGATGGGTCCACGGGAATTGCATTTACAGTTACTCAAAGAGGAACATATTATGTTTTTGTGACAGATCAAAATGGCTGCACTGGATCGGATACCATTAGGGTAAATGATTGCTTGGGTGTGTCTGAAATGACTGCTAAAGAGATTCAATTTTATCCAAACCCAACTCAAGATGTCATTCACATTGTTGGGTATCCAAATGCTCCGTATCAATTAATGGATCAAACAGGACGTATCGTTGAAACTGGACTGTTGAACAATGGTGCCATCAATGTAGAACATCTTTTTAGCGGTGTTTATTTCATTCAACTTTCGGATGAAGAAGAAGTGAAAACAGGAATCTTTCTAAAGAATTAAATAGAGCAGGGCTTAGCGCGGTTTCCGCCTTGGCCCTTTTCCCTTGCCTCTGAAATTACCGCCAGACTTCTTTTGACTTGCGGATGGGTTCCATTTTGGACTTTCCCCGATGTCTGCTGGAATAGGAGATTTAAGTATCTCTTTCTCGATCAATCGTTCAATCCGTAGGAATTTATACATCTCTTCCTCGTTCACTAATGTCACCGCAATTCCAGTAGTGTCTGCCCTTGCTGTTCTACCTATTCTGTGAACGTAGTCTTCAGCATCGTTTGGAACATTATAGTTGATAACTAAGTTGATGTCCTTGATATCGATTCCACGACTCATAACATCGGTTGCGACCAACACGCGGCACTGTTTAGACCTAAATCGAATCAATACAGCTTCCCGCTCACTTTGATCGAGATCCGATGAAATGCCTTCAACCAAATAGTTCTTATTCCTCAGGTCTCGTACTATCTGGCTGACCTCGCGTTTAGTGGAACTGAATATGATGATGGTTTTAAGCGAGTCTTTCCCATCTATTAATCGCTTGATCATTTTTGTTTTCAAAGGATCATAGCAGAGATAAATCAATTGCATCACACCCTCAGCAGGTTTAGAAATCGCAATGCTAATTTCATCCGGTTCTTTCAGAATCTCCTGTGCTAAGTCTCGAATTTTCCTTGGCATTGTAGCGCTGAACATCAGGGTTTGCCTGTCTTTTGGGAAATAACTGAAGATGCGCAGGATGTCATCATGAAAACCAATGTCCAGCATGCGATCTGCTTCATCTAAAATGACGTGCTCAATCGTAGTCAAATCCATATAACCCATGTTCAAATGGGCAATGAACTTTCCTGGTGTGGCTACTACAATGTCAACACCACTCGTCAGGGCTTTTTTCTGCTCGTCCCAGCTATCACCGTCACCACCGCCATAAATCGCAATGGATGAGATGGAAGTGAAGTAGGTAAAACCATTGATCTGTTGATCAATTTGAATGGCCAATTCACGCGTAGGGCAGATCACAACGGTACTGATACCCTTGGTTTCCTTTGCTGCCAACTTATTGATAATTGGTAGAATAAAAGCCGCAGTTTTTCCAGTGCCTGTTTGCGCGCAAGCAATCAAATCTTTTCCATCTAAAATTTTTGGAATAGCTTGCTCCTGAATGGGAGTAGCTTTTTCGAATCCCATATAACTTATGGAATCTATAAGGTCATCTGATAGACCGAGTTCTTTGAAATTCACGCTGCCAAGGTCACGAATTTTTTCGGCATTAAATGATTCTTCGAAAGAATGAACATATTTAATTGACAATCAAGTATTCACGAATGCTGAATTTGGTTGAACGTCTTTTCAGTACATCTGTTACTTTAGCCAACGATGGCAGACATATATCATAGAATCCAAAAGTTGAATAGATTATTTATCAACTTGATCATAATCTGTTGTGCACTTCCATCGATTGTTCATGCACAAGCAATCACAAATGCAGGTACTGAATTTTGGTTCGGGTTTACCGAGCCAATGGATGCTTTTAAGTCAATATTAACACAACCCGATACGACCATTGTTTTCCAAGCGAATATCTCATCTAGTTATATTACCAGTGGATACATTGAAATTCCTGGAACCTCTTTCTACCAGACCTTTTCAGTGAATCCCGGAACGGTGACCAAGTTGATTATTCCCGATTCCCTAGCATACATAGGAACATCGGAAGTGATCGAACCACGAGCCATTCATGTTCATTCTGAAGAAGATGTAGTAGTTTATTCCAACACCTATCATCAGTTCAGAAGTGAGGCATCATTGGTGTTGCCCAACAGAGCATTGGGCAATGAATATTATGTAATGACTTCGTATCCAATAATGTTGCTTACATCGTTTAACAGCCAACAATATCCAGGTCCATGGAGGTCGGAATTCTTAATCATTGCACCGGGAGAATCAGTGACCGTAGAAATTACTCCCAGTGACAATACTTTAGGGGGTAACTTGGCCGGAGTTCCATTTACGGTGACCCTCGATTCGGGCGAATTATATCAGGTGCAAGGTGACTCGATGGAGGACTTGACCGGTTCTCGTGTTCGATGTATCGATCCAAATAAAACGGTCAGCGTGTTTTCGGGGAATGTATGGTCAAATGTTTATTGTGGAACTACTGCCGATCCTTTATACGAGGCTCAATTTCCTACAAGTTCTTGGGGACGAGAGTATATTCTTATACCCACTCCAGAAGTAGGTACGGATATGTTTCGTGTGGTGGCCGAAGAAAACAACACCGATATTTATAAAGATGGAGTCCTGCTCACCACTATAGATGCTGGTGAATTTTATCAGGACACGCATAAGGTAGCTCGTTTGATAAGTTCAAATAATAAAATTAGTGTGGGTCAATACATGGTGAGTAATGGAGGCGGCACCTGTTCGAATATTGGAAATGGTGATCCGTCTATGGTGATGATCAATCCAAACGAGCAAATGTATTTGGACAGCATTACGTTTTTTGCCGTGAGTGAATACGCGATATTGTTGAATTATGTGGCGATTGTAACACGCACATTCGATACAGCTACCCTTGATTTAGACGGATCTGTTGTCTCTGGGTTTACGACTCTTCCTGCAGATTCAAATTATGCGTTTACTTTAGTCCAGATAGATACGGGGAGCCATAATTTATTTTCAAATGGCTGTGGTTTCTTGGCCTATTCCATTGGGTTGGGCTTCGCAGAATCCTATTCTTATGCAGCAGGTGTTCGTTTAACGAATTTAGATGGCGGAGTAGATTATTCCAATATCACCGCCAACAGTGATACAATCTGCCAATTTGATAGCATCGAATTTATTGTGAATGCTGTTGGCAATCCATTTCTCTTTGATTGGGATTTAGGCGATGGAACTACATCTAGTTTGATGAATCCTATTCATAGTTATGACTCTGGTGGTACCTATTTTATAAGTGTCGCCATCGAATCTCAATGCAACAAAGACACGATTTACGATACGATCACTGTTGTTCCGCTGCCTATTGTGGAATTAGGGCAAGACACCGTTTTGTGCAGTTCGGATTCGGTCGTAATCACAGCCGATTCAGCGTTGAGCTATTTATGGTCTAATGGTAAATCCACTCAAAGCATCAGTGTGGATACTAGTGGAACTTACTACGTCACAATTTCCAACGCAAGGTGTGCCAGTTCGGATTCTATCAACGTACTGTTTGAAAAAACAATCAACGGCCTGTCAGTATCAAGCCTAGATACTACGGATACTGTGTGCGATGGAGAACCGATGCAATTCAATGGGTTCACGTCCAACAAGGTGGATGCCTGGCTCTGGTCTTTTGGTGATGGCGCTACAGATACCGCTCAGAACACGATTCACACCTACCAATCTGGAGGTAACTATACTGTCGAGTTGCAGGCAACATATCTGTGTGGCACAGATTCCATTACAGATGTGTTTAATTATTCAGTACAGATCAATCAAACTCCCCAAATTGAGCTTGGCCCAGACACCTTTGCTTGTGCAGAATCATTGATACTGACTGCTGGCGAGAATGATAATGCAGGGTATGATTACCTCTGGCTGCCCAACGAGAGCGATCAATATGAATTGGAAGTCACGGCACCAGGAGTGTACTTCGTAACTGTAAATAATGACGGATGCTTCACCACCGATTCCATTGAAGTTTTCTTTTCAGAAGACTTTATCATACCCAATGTTATTACTCCAAATGGAGATGGTGCCAATGACTTTTTCCGAATTGAAGGTACGCTTGAATGCCATGATTACAGTGAGTTGAGTGTTTATAACCGATGGGGAGCATTGGTTTATTATTCCTTAAATCCGATGACCGAATCATGGACTGGTTATACTCCATCAGGCGATCCATTGCCTTCGGGAGTTTATTTCTATCGACTTATTGGAAATGATGGCGATGTCTATGGTTCCATCACGCTAATTCGCGAATAAATGCTGCGACCTGTTTCTCGTGCCAAAATGGTTGTGTCATTCTGAAATTGGACGCAAATCCCACGTGGCCGCCATATTCGGGTGTCAACAGCTGTACATTACTATTAGTATTTGCCTCCTCAAAGGGATAACAAGATGGACTTAAAAACGAATCATTCATTGCGTTAATGATCAATGTTGGAGCCGAGATGTTCTTAATAAATTGTTTGGAGCTACTCTTCTGGTAATAGTCATCTGCGGATTCGAATCCGTGCACGGGTGCGGTGTAGAATTCATCAAATTCATAAAATGTTTTTGAAGATTTAATGGCTTTTACATCCAGGGGGTAGGATGGATTTAAGTAGCATTTATATATCGCTTTCGATTTCAATTGGCTTAAAAATCGATGGAGGTAAATACGGTTTTGAAATTCTCCTAGTTTTTGGCTGGAACCGGCCAAATCAAATGGAACGGAAATGGCAGATACTGATTTTACGAGTGATTCGGAAGATTCTCCTGCATATTTCAAAGCCACGTTTCCACCCAGGCTAAATCCAATAAGGTGAATGATGTTATAGCGCGATTTTAAATGGTTTAGGATTAAACGGACATCGTCCGACTTTCCGCTGTGGTAGCTTTCCATCTGTCGGTTAACTCGACCGCTGCATGATCTGAAATTCATGGCTACAGCATCCATTCCCATGGAGTTCAGCATTTGCGACATTCCAATGATGTAGTTGGATTTACTGCTACCTTCTAAACCATGTAGCAACAACGCGGCTGATTTCCCACCAACGGCTGATATGTC